>SR_TP_S13solDRAFT_1000042_pt1 | contig 74644 bp, 65 predicted proteins | sample SodReaTP_S13sol_FD_11159 | JGI IMG/M metagenome (IMG submission 11159) | reverse complement strand
GGTGCCGGCTGGGACTGCGGCCGGGGCGGGCTGTCGAGGCGCGGCGCGACCGGCAGGCTGTCGCGGCCCGCCGCAAAGGCCGCAGCCGCGGTTTCCTGCCGCCTGGCGCCGGCACCGCGCTTCTTCTGGGCATAGCCGCCGGCCGAGTAGCCGGAGACTCTTCCCTTCTCGTCGGTGGCCGTCCGCGGGATCTCCGCCCGCTCCCCGCCGCCGTCGCGCAGCGAGGAGGCCTGGCGCGCCGCCGGCCCGATCTCCCACTGCGCCTTTTCCGCCGCCACCTGGCAGCACTCGATCAGCGCGGTGTTCTTGGCGAGCCGCCGGTGCGCCTTCATGTCGCCGTCGCGGTAGGCGTTGAGGATGCGCAGCTCGATCGGGTCGATGCCGACCTCTTGCGCCACCTTGTCCATGTGGCACTCGATGGCGAAGTCGACGCCGGTGATGCCGAAGCCGCGCATGGCGGTCGCCGGGGTGCGGTTGGTGAAGACGCAGAAGACGTCGGCGTAGACGTTGGGGATCGTGTAGGGGCCCGGCAGGTGCCCGATGCTCTTGATGATCGCATAGCTCGACAGCCGCGTGTAGGCGCCGCTGTCGAAGTAGCCGGTGAACTTGCGGGCGACGATCCGCCCGTCGTTCATGACCGCGTCCTTGAGGTACCAGCGCTCGGCCCCGCGCGGCGCCCCCACCTGCATCTCCTCGGCGCGGTCGAAGGCATACTTGCAGGGCCGGCCGGTCAGCATGGTGCCCAGCACCGCCAGGGGCTCGTGCAGGGAGTCCACCTTGCCGCCGAAGCCGCCACCCACCGTGCCGCCGATGAAGTGCAGGCGGTTGGAGGGGGTCTTGAGCAGCTTGGAGGTGGTGTCGAGCGAGAAGAAGAGCGCCTGGGTGGAGGTGTAGACCACGTAGCGGTCGTTGGTCTCGGGTGCCGCGATTGCGCCGCAGGTCTCGGTCGGCGCCTGCTCGATGGGCGACATCTGGTAGCGGCCCTCGACGATGCGGTCGGCCTTGGCGAAGGCCGCCTCCACATCGCCGAAGCGCAGCTTCTGGTGGTCGTACTTGCCGTGGTAGACGAAGCGGTTGCCCGGATAGATCTCGTTCACCACCGGCGCGCCCGGCTTGATCGCCTCCTCGACGTCGAGAACCGCCGGCAGCTCCTCCCAGTCGACCCGGACCCGCGCCACGGCGTCGCGCGCCGCCCGCTCGCTCTCGGCGATCACGGCGGCGACCGGCTCGCCCTTGTAGGCGACCTTCTTCTCCGACAGCAGCGGCTCGTCGTCGATGCCGAAGTCCAGCAGGCTCAGCAAGGTGTTGAGGTTCTGCGGCACGTCCTTGCCCAGCACCACGCGCACCACCCCCGGCATGCGCTCCGCCTCGCTCACGTCGATGCGGCGGATGCGCGCGTGGTGGTGCGGGCTGCGCACGCAGCGTATGTGCAGCAGGCCGTCGAAGAGGTGGTCGTCGAAGAAGGGCGAGCGGCCGGTCACGTGCCCCAGCGCGTCCTGCCGCTGGGTCGGCTTGCCGATCTCGTTGAGATCGTCGTCGCGCTCGTCCGCGAAGTACTCCTTGCGAAATTCGATCACGGCCTTCTCCTCACCCGTATTGCCGCGCGCCGCGCGCCTGGGCGGCGTCGAGGATGGCGTCGATGATGGGCTCGTAGCCGGTGCAGCGGCAGATGTTCCCGGAGATCGCCTCGATCACCTGCTCGCGCGTCGGGCTCGGCTCCCGGTCGAGCAGGGCCTTGGCCGCCATCAGCATGCCCGGGGTGCAGAAACCGCACTGGGCGGCGAAGTTGTCCATGAAGGCCTTCTGCAGGGGATGCAGCTCGGCCCCCTGGGCCAGGCCGGCGGTCGTGGTGACCTGCCGCCCCTCCACGGTCTCGGCCAGGGTCAGGCAGGAGAGCTGCGGTTCCCCGTCGACCAGCACGGTGCAGGTGCCGCAGGTTCCCTGGGCGCAGCCCTGCTTGGGCGTGAGGTCGCCGATGCCGCGGCGCAGAACGTCGAGCAGGTTCTCTCCGTCGCGCGTGAAGACCGCCTTCTCGGCACCGTTGAGTCGGAACTGCAAGGGCTTGCTGGCCATGACTACCTCCCCTCCCCGGCGAGCAGCCGCTTGAGATGCACCGCCGCCACCTCGCGCCGGTACCAGCCCGAGGCCAGGGCGTCGGTGCGCGGCTCGATCCCCTCGCAGGCCACGGCCGCGGCCCGATCGAGGGTGGCGGCGTCGAGCTGCTGGTCCTCCAGCGCCCGCTCGACCGCGGTCGCCCGCAGCGGCAGCGGCCCCATGGCGCCGTAGGCGACCCGCACGCCGCGCAGGCGCCCGCCCGACTGCGGCAGGAAGGCGGCGATGGTCAGCAGCGAGATGCCCTTAGGCTTGACCCGGCTGACCTTGACGAAGCGGAAGGCGGAAGCGTCGCGCGGACGCGGCACGGTGACCGAGCGGACTGGCGCCGAAGCCTGGCGGCCGCGGTCCCGCAGGAACTCGTCGATCTCGACGCCGCGGCTCCCCTGACCGACGAAGTCGATCCGCGCGCCCAGCGCCAGCAGGGCGACGGTGAAGTCGCCGTAGGGCGCGTCGGCGAAGAGGTTGCCGCCGACCGTCGCCATGTTGCGCACCGCCGGCCCGCCGATGACGCGGGCGACCGGCGCCAGGAAGGCGAGGTCGCGGTGCGCGGCGACCGCCGCCATGGTGCAGGCCGCGCCGATGACGATGCCGTCGCCCTCCCCGCGGATCTGGCGAAGGGCGGGGTCGCCGGTCCGCACCAGGGTGTCGAAGGACTGGTCGCCGTCGTTGACCGCGCGCATCAGCAGCGTGCCGCCGCCCAGGAAGCGGGCGCTGCGCGAGGCGGCCAGCGCGCGCGCCGCCTCGTCCGCGCTGTCGAAGCTCTCCACTGTCACCGGCATCGATCCCTCCCTCGAGTCTGATCCGATCACATCGAACCGATGTGATCGGTGAATCAGTCTCCATCTCTATGCTCTAGAGTGCGATTCACCGGCCGGGTCGGGGCGACCCGGCCGGATCGCGCTCTAGGACCGGGGCGCGAGCCCCATGTAGGCGCGGACGGCCTCGAAGCCGCCTTCGTAGATCTTTTCCCCCACCTGCTTCTCCAGCTCGGCCTCGCGCCCCGGGGGCGTGTCGAAGCGCGATTCCCAGTGCCAGAAGGTCATGTCGCCGTCGGTCACGGGGATCAGCCGCACGTGGGCCACGTAGTTGAGCAGCGGGATGGGGGTGTCGAGCAGGCAGTAGGTGAAGGCCATGTCGATGTCGGAGAGCGTCAGCAGCTGCTCCCGCAGCTCCGAGCCGTCGGCCAGGAGAAAGCGCCGCACGCAACCGATCTTGTCCGAGGGCAGGCCGCGCTCGACATGGCTCTCGGCGACCGCCGGGTGCCACTTGTCGTGACCATTGAAGTCGCGCAGCACCTCCCAGACCGCCTCGACGGGCGCCTCCATGACGGTGCTCTTGACGATCTTCACCATCGGCCGGGCCCTAGCGCGCGAAGTGGCGCTTCAGGGCGTCGAAGCCGGCCTGGAAGACGTTGGTGCCGATGCCGGCGACCAGGTCGTCGGCCATCGCCTCCTCGCAGTCGAACTCGGCCGTCCACTCCGCGAAAGTCCGGTCCCCGTCGGTGATCGGCGTCAGCCGCAGGGTCGCGACGTAGCCGGTCAGCGGCATGGGGCTCTCCAGGATGGAGTAGGTGCAGAAGAGGTCGTAGTCCGACAGCCCCAGCAGCCTCTCGCGGATGCGGTCGCCGTTCTGCAGGTTGAAGTCCCGCACGCAGCCCACCTTGTCCGCCGGCTCACCGTTCTCGATCCGGCTCTCGCGGATCCGCGGATGCCAGCGCGGCAGGCCGTTGAAGTCCCGCACCCGCTCCCAGACCTTGGCGGCGGGCGCATCGATGACGCTGGAGACGAAAACCCTGGGCATCGCGCGGCCTCCTACTTCTTCGCCCGGGAACCGCCGGCCGGCTTGCCGCCGGAGGGAGCGGGGTCCTTGCCGCCCTCACCGGAGCCGCCGGAGCTCTCCCCGCCGGAACCGCCGCCGCCCGCCTGCTTGCTGAGCTCCCCGGCCATGCGGGCCATGTCGGAGGCCTCGCGGATCAGGCCGCCCTGCTTGGTCAGCGCCCCGCCCTCGATGCCGATGTCGGCCAGCAGGCTGTCCACCAGCGGTGCCTGCACGCGGTAGCGCAGGGCCGAGTTGATGACCTCGTCGGTCATGTTGGCCCGCGGCCCGCCCTGGCCGCCGCCGCCGATGCCGTCCAGCTGCATGATGCGGATGTCCTGGATCTTCTCCAGCGGCTTGACCGAAGCGGCGACGATGCCCTCCACGTGCTCCAGCAGCTTGCGCCGGAAGAGCGAGTGGCGTGCCGGGTCGGTGAGCACGTTCTCGGCCTCGTTGAGCAGCTTCTGCGCCTCGGCCTCGACCGCGCGGCGGACCTTCTCGGCCTCGGCGGCGATCTTCTGCTCCTGCGCCCGCTTCTCGGCCATCACCAGGTCGACGCTGCGACGGCGGTTGGCCTCCTCGGTCTCGCGGGTGGTCTTGACCTGCTCCTCGGCCTCGGCGGCGCGGGCCCGGGCCAGGTCGGCCTCGGCCTGGGCCGCCGACTCGTCCAGCGACTTCTTGTAGAGGGCGATGGCCTTGTCCATCTCGGCTGCCCGGATGTCCCGGGCGCTCTCCACCTCCAGCCGGCGGCGCTGGCTCTCCTGGCCGATGCGCGCCTCGTCCAGGCCACGCTCGGTGGCGATGCGCGAGCGCTCGACGTCCTCGTAGGAGGCGATCTCCGCCTCGCGCAGGGCCTGCACCCGCGCCACTTCGAGCAGCTCGAGCGTCCGCTTGCGCTCCAGCTGCGCGGCGTCGAGCGCCTGCTCGCGCGCCACGTCCGAGCGCTCCACGTCGCGCCGGGCGGCGATCTCGGTCTGCTTCAGCCTGGCCTCGGCCTCGGCCCGCTCGCCCTTCTTGACGGCCAGCTCGATGGCAGCGGCCTCGTCGGCCTCCTCGATCGCCCGGTTGCGCGCGATCTCCAGCTCGCGGATCTTGCGGTCGCTCTGGATGCGCTCCTCGTTGGTGTTGGCCGCCTCGAGGATGCGCAGCTTCTCGGTCGCCTCGCGTGCCGCGATCTCCGCCTCGTCGACGGCGCGGGCGCGCTCGATCTCGCGGCGGCGAATCTCCTCCTCGTTGGCGATACGGGAGTCCGCCAGGGCCCGCTCCTGGGCGATGCGCGCCTTCTCGGTCGCTTCGCGCGCCGCGATCTCGGCCTGCTCCACCTCGCGGCGGCGCAGGATCTCGCGGGTCTGGGTCTCCTGCTCGTTGGCGATCCGCGCTTCCTGGATGGCGCGCTCCTGGGCGATGCGGGCCTTCTCGGTCTCCTCGCGGCTGGTGATCTCGGAGGCGTCGACCGCCCTCTGCCGCTCGATCTCCAGCTGCCGGATCTCGCGCTCGGAGGCGATGCGGGACTCCGCGATGGTGCGCTCGTTGGCGATGCGCGCCCGCTCCACCGCCTCGCGGGCGGTGATCTGCGCGGTCTCCGCCTCGGTCTCCCGCTCGGCCCGCTCCCGGGTCAGCTGCGCGCGCTGCTGCGCCCGGCGGAACTCGACGTCGCGCTCCTGCTCCAGCCGGGCCTCCTCGGCGGCCCGCTCGATCTCCAGGGACTGCTTCTCGGCTTCCAGGTTGCGGGTGCGGATGCGGATCATCGAGTCCTGCTCGATGTCGTTGCGCAGCTTGCGCCGCTCCTCGATGTCCTGGATCAGCGCGGTCAGGCCCTCGGCATCGAAGCGGTTGGAGGGGTTGAAGTACTCCAGCGCGGTCTGGTCGATGTCGACGATGGCCACCGATTCCAGCTCGAGGCCGTTGCGGGTCAGGTCCTCCTGCGCCGCCTCACGAACCCGCGAGACGTAGGCGCCGCGCTGCTCGTGCATCTCCTCCATGGACATCTCGGCGGCGACCGCGCGCATGGCGGACTCGAACTTGCCGACCAGGAGCTCGTTCAAGTTTCGGGCTTCCAGCGTCCGCCGGCCCAGGGTCGAGGCCGCCAGGGAGACGGCTTCGCGGGTCGGGCGCACCCGCACGTAGAACTCGGCCTCCACGTCGACGCGCATGCGGTCCTTGGTGATCAGCGCCTGGTCCTTGTTGCGCACCACCTCCAGCGCCAGGGTGTTCATGTTCACCGGCGTGGTGTCGTGCACGATGGGCCAGACGAAGGCGCCGCCGTCGATCACCACCTTCTCGCCCAGGAAGCCCGTGCGCACGAAGGCGATTTCCTTGGTGGAGCGGCGGTAGAGCCAAGTCATCACCCAGAAGATGACGGCAATGACGATGACGGCCGCGATGAGCCACAGAATGCTCTGGCCGATGAACTGCCCGGTCATAGTACGTCCTCCCGCGAAGGCGACGGCGTCACGACTGCACGCTCCGCCCGCATGTCACTTGCCCTTTATCTGCTTGAAGCGACGGGTCTGCTCGGTCAGGGCGACCTCGGTCGGCAGGCGCTCCATGGAGGAAGCGCCGTAGAAGCCGTGGCAGGTCCGCGTATGCTTCAACACGTAGTCGGCATCCTCCGGCTGGGCGACGGGTCCGCCGTGCGCCAGGACGAGGATCTCCGGATTGACCTTCAACGCCGCCTCCGCCCAGGCGTCGACCAGCGCCGGACAGTCCTCCAGCTTCAGCGCCGTCTCCGCGCCGATGGAGCCGCCGGTGGTCAGGCCCAGGTGGCAGACGACGATGTCCGCGCCGGCCGCGGCCATGGCGGCCGCCTCGTCGGCGTTGAAGACGTAGGGGGTGGTCAGCAGATCCTTGCCGCGGGCCTTGGCGATCATGTCGACCTCGAGGCCGTAGGACATGCCGGTCTCTTCCAGGTTGGCGCGGAAGGTCCCGTCGATGATCCCCACGGTCGGGAAGTTCTGCACGCCCGCGAAGCCGATGCGCTTCACCTCGTCCAGGAAGACGTCCATGTCGCGGAAGGGGTCGGTGCCGTTGACCCCCGCCAGCACCGGAGTGTGGCGCACCACCGGCAGGACCTCGCGCGCCATCTCCATGACGATCTCGTTGGCGTCGCCATAGGCCAGCAGGCCGGCCAGCGAGCCGCGCCCGGCCATGCGGTAGCGGCCGGAGTTGTAGATGACGATGAGGTCGATGCCGCCGGCCTCCTCGCACTTGGCGGAGAGGCCGGTGCCGGCGCCGCCGCCGACGATCGGCTCGCCTCGGGCCACCATCGCGCGGAAGCGCTCCAGGATAGCGGTTCTGGTCGGGGTCATGGCCTCACTTGCTTCTGGTGCGTTGCTTGGGTCGCCCGCCGCCCTGCAGCGCGCGGAAGGCCGCCACGACCTCGGCGACGAAGGCCGGGTCGTTGATGTTGTGGGGCAGCCGGATCAGCTGGCGCGTGGCGGTCTGGCGGACGGTCTGCTCCAGCGCCTCGAAGAGCGCGCGGTCGGCCGCCGGATCGTGGAAGGCCTGACCCGGGGCGTCGAGCGCCGAGACCCCGCCTTCCGGCAGGAAGAAGCGCACCGGCGCCTCCATCCGGTTGAGCCGCTCGCCGATCCACCGCCCCATCGCCGCGTTCTCCTCCGGCGTGGTCCGCATCAGCGTGACCTGGGGATTGTGATGGTAGAGATTGCGGTTGCGGAAGCGCTCGGGGACGGTCTCCGGCGCCCCGAAGTTGACCATGTCGAGCGCGCCGCAGGAGCCGACGTAGGGCATGCCGCGGCGGATCATCGCGCCGAAACGGTCCTCGCCCGCCGGGAAGATGCCGCCCACCAGCAGGTCGCAGACCTCGGTGGTGGTGATGTCGATCACGCCCTGCACCAGGCCGCTGTCGACCAGCTTCTCCATGGAGCGCCCGCCGATGCCGGTGGCATGGAAGACCAGGCAGTCGTAGTCCCCCTCCAGGGCCGAGACGATCTGCTGCACGCAGGGAGTGGTGACCCCGAACATGGTCAAGCCCACCGCCGGCAGGCTCTCCGAAGTCCCGGGGGCGGCGGCGCGGCGCGCCTGGACCATGCCGACCATGGCGTTGGCGCCGTTGGCCAGCACTTCGCGGGTGATGGAGTTCAGGCCCTGCACGTCCGCCACGGAGTGCAGCATGACGATGTCCGAGGGGCCGACGTAGCGCGCGACGTCGCCCGAGGCGACGGTGGAGACGATCAGCTTCGGCAGGCCGACCGGCAGTGCGCGCATGGCCGGGGCGACCAGGGCGGTGCCGCCCGAGCCGCCGGCGGCGATGATCCCGGCGATGCCCGACTGGCGGGTGATCCAGCGCTCGAAAGCGAGCGTCATGGCGGCCACCGACTCCCCGCGATCGCTGCCGAAGACGCCACTGGCGCCGCGGGGATGGAAGGCGGCGATCTGGTGTGCCGGCACCTCGGCGCTGGAGTGGTGGCCGGAGGAGGTCGAGAGGTCGACCAGGCGCACCGGCAGCCCGGCCGCCCGGATCAGGTCGCGGATGAAGCGCAGCTCCTCGCCCTTGGTGTCCAGCGTGCCGGCGACCAGGACCACCTGCTCGCCCGGCGCCGAGAGCGGGCGCAGCTCGCCCTGGCCGGACCGGGCCGCGGTCGTCCCCACGGGAAGCGACGTCAGTGTCCGGGCCGACCGGATCAGCTGCTGCACCGGCACGGGCTTGGACCAGCGATTGGGAACGACGGGGTTGGACTGGTAGACCCGCGTGGCCTGCGGCGTGCCGGCGCGCGTGGCCTCCTCGCCCTCGTCCTTGCCCGCCTCGGGGTCGTCGGCCTCCGACTCCTCCTCGGCATGGCGCCCGACGCCCAGCAGGCGCTGCTGCAGGTCGCGGTCGGTGGCGAGCCGGCCGGCGTCGACGATGCGGTTGATCCGCCCGTTGACCATGATGCCGACCTGTTCCGCCACGGCCGTGGCCACGCCGATGTTCTGCTCGATGACGAGAACGTCGATGCCGCTCTCCTCGCCGATTTCGAGGAGCATCTCCTCCACCTGCTGGACGATGACCGGCGCCAGCCCCTCGGTCGGCTCGTCCATGACCAGCAGCCGCGGATTGAGGAGCAGCGCGCGTGCGATCGCCAGCATCTGCTGCTCGCCGCCGGAGAGCTGGCCGCCGCCGTTGTTCCGCCGCTCGGCCAGGCGCGGGAAGGTCGAGTAGATGCGATCGATGCTCCAGGAGCCGCCATGGCCGGCGGAGATCAGGCGCAGGTGCTCGTCCACCGTCAGCGAGCGCCAGAGGCGCCGGCCCTGCGGCACGTAGCCGATGCCGAGCCGGGCGATCTGGGCCGGGGGGCGCCCCACCAGCGATTCGCCGTGGAAGGTGATCGAGCCGCCGGAGACCGGCACCAGCCCCATGATCGCCTTGCAGAGGGTGGTCTTGCCCATGCCGTTGCGGCCGACGACCGAGAGCACGCCCTCCTGCAGCGTCAGGTCCACGCCCTGCAGGGCGTGGGAGGCGCCGTAGTAGACGTTGAGGTCGCGCACCTCGAGGGCCGGTGCGCCCTGACGCGTCCGCTCAGCCATGACCACCGCCTCCGAGGTAGAGTTCCTGCACCTCGGGGTCGTTCTCGATCTCGCTGGGCAGCCCTTCCTTGAAGATGCGGCCGTTGTGCATCATCGAGACGCTCTCGGCGACGCGCAGCGCCACGTCCATGTCGTGCTCGATGATGATGTAGCCGATGTGCCCCGGCAGGTTGGTCAGGATCTCCACCAACTCCGCCCGCTCCTTCGGCGAGAGACCCGCCGCCGGCTCGTCGAAGAGCACGAAGCGGGGCGCGCCGGCCAGGGCGAGCGCGATCTCCAGCTGCCGCTGCTGGCCGTAGGAGAGCTCGGACACCCGGGTGGCGGCGCTGTCGTTCAGGTGGACCGCCTCGATCAGCTCCCGGGCCGACTGCAGCAGCGGGTCGCCCTTGCGCGGCCGGATCAGGGAGAAACGCCCGCGCGATACGCCGCGGCAGGCCAGATAGACGTTGTCGATCACGCTCAGCCCCTTGAAGAGCAGCGAGATCTGGTAGGTGCGACGCAGGCCCCGGCGGATGCGCTCGTGCGGCGGGAAGTTGGTCACATCCTCGCCGAACAGCCGGATCGTGCCGGAGGTCGGCAGGAAGTCGCCGGTGACGCAGTTGAAGAGCGTGGTCTTGCCGGCGCCGTTGCTGCCCAGCACCGCGCGCCGCTCGCCCGGCTTGACGGTGATGGTGACGTCCACCAGCGCAGCTAGCGCGCCGAAGCGCTTGGTCACGCCGCGCAGCTCCAGGGCGTTGGCCGTGCCGGCCGCCGCCAGGCGCTCCGACACGGAGCGGGGCGGCAGGGAGCGGGTCTCGAGCGTGCTCACGGCTCGCTCCCCCTGTCCATCAGGGGGTCGCGCCGCCGGCGCCGGCGCGAGCGCCAGCGCTCCCACAGCCCCAGCACGCCGTCGGGCGACCAGTAGACCACCACCAGGAAGCCCAGGCCGATGATCAGCTTGAAGCGGTCCCCCGGCAGCGCCAGCGCCTCCAGAACGTCCGGCGAGAAGGTGCGCAGCAGCACGTAGATGAAGGCGCCGATGAAGGGGCCGATCGGCCGCACCAGCCCGCCGACGATGGCGATCACCAGGATGTCGATCACCGCCGGCAGGCCCGCGGTGCCGGGCGAGATCTGCGCGTTCTGCCAGACCAGCAGGATGCCGCCGACGGAGGCGATGACGGCGGCGAAGGTATAGGCCGCGACGCGGTGGGCGACGACGTTGAAGCCCAGCGCCGCCATGCGCCGCGGGTTGTCGCGGATCCCCTGCAGCGCCAGCCCGAAGGGCGCGCGGGAGACGTAGACCACGGCAAAATAGGACAGCACCGCGCAGCCCAGCGACAGGTAGTAGAAGGCCACGGGCGAGCGCCAGTTGACGCCGAAGAGCCGCGGCGGCACGACGTTGGAGAAGCCCGAATAGCCGTTGAAGATCGTGTAGTTCTGCCGCGTGAAGTAGAAGAAGGCCGCGGCGAAGGCCAGGGTGATCATGATGGTGTAGATGCCCTCGGTACGGACCGCGAGGGCGCCGATGAAGGTGGCGAAGGCGGCGGCGACCAGGATCGCCACCGGCACGTAGAGCCACCAGGGCCAGCCGAGACTGATGGCGGTGGCGCCGCTGTCGCCCAGGATCGCCACCATGTAGCCGGCCAGCGCCGCGATCGACATCTGCGCCAGGCTGACCATGCCGCCGTAGCCCGCCAGGAACATCAGGCTCAGCGCGATCATCCCGAGGATGAAGGCCCAGCCGAAGATCTGGAAGAGGAAGAAGTCGTTGGCCAGCAGCGGCATGAGCAGCAGCAGCACGCCTACCACCCCGTAGGCCGGCGGCAGGCTCCGCAGGCCGGCGTTCAGCCGCGCCACCAGCGACCGCCGGCCGTCCGCGCCGCCGCCGCCCAAGGACTGCTCGCTCACTGCCACCGCTCAGCGCCCCATCAGGCCCTGCGGGCGGAAGGCCAGCACGAGCGCCATGATCAGGAAGGTGAAGACGACCGAATAGGTGGGGGCATAGACCGAGCCGAGCTGCTCCGCGAGCCCGATCAGCACCGCCCCCAGGGCGGCCCCCAGGATCGAGCCCATGCCGCCGACGATCACTACCACCAGCGAGGCGAGCAGGAAGCGCATGTCCTCGCCGGCCACCACCGACTGGAAGGTGCCGCCGACGATGCCGGCGATCCCCGCCAGCCCCGCGCCGAAGGCGAAGACCACCATGAAGATGATCTGCACGCGCACGCCGGAGGCGGCCAGCATCTCGCGGTCGTCGACGCCGGCGCGGATCAGCATGCCGATGCGCGTCCGGTTCAGCGCCAGCCACATCAGCACCCCCAGCGCGATCGAGGCGACCAGGATGGCGATGCGCACCGCCGGGTAGCGCAGGTAGATCACCTCGCCGCTGTCGCGCACCGCGGCGATGAGCGGCAGGTCGACGGGGCCGCGCAGCCAGTCGGGGGTGAGGATCTGATAGGAGGGCCCGCCCCAGAGCCACAGCATGATGTCGGCGAGCACGATCGAGATGCCGATCGTCACCAGGGTCTGGCGCAGGTCCTCGCCCTCCATGCGGCGGAAGACGGTGTACTGCAGCACGACGCCGAGCATGGCGACGGCGATGAAGACCACGACGAAGGAGAAGAGCCAGCTGCCGGTCGCCTCGGAGATCTCGAAGCCCAGGTAGCCGCCGAGCAGGTAGAGCGAGCCGTGCGCCAGATTGACGTTCTTCATCAGGCCGAAGATCAGCGTGAAGCCGCTGGCGACCAGGAAGTAGAGGGCGCCGAGGGTGATGCCGTTGAAGAGCGCGTTGAGGAAGATCTGCTTGCGGCCGAAGGTCGCTTCCATGCCGGCGGACCAGGGCGCGACGATCAGCCAGACGACCGCCGCGGCGAGCAGGGCGATCGCTACCGTCCAGCCGGGATTGCGCCGGATGATGTCGTTCACCCGCCTCCTCCCGCCGTCCGCGTCCCGGGCGCCATGGCCATCGGCATTCTCCCCCTCGCGCCCTGTCGGTCGGCGCGGCCGTGCGCGCGGGCGTTGAGGGGCCCGCTCGTCGTTGGCCCTAGGCTAAGCGCAAAGGCCTGCAGGGCGCATACCCGACAGTCTCTTGCTGTCGCGCAAAGGATCAAGAATCGTCGGGCGTCGCGCTTTTCGGAGCCTCACGCCGCGTCGGCGAAGTGCACGATCCGGCGGTAGTCGCTGGGGGCGATGCCGACGTTGGCGATGAAAAAGCGGGTGAAACTGGCCTGGGAGGAAAAGCCCAGATCCAGTCCGATCTCCGTCACCGGGTCGGAGCTGGAGACCAGCCGGTCGATCGCGCACTCCATGCGCAGGGTGTTGAGGTACATGTTGGGGGTGATGCCCACCTGCTGCCGGAACAGCTTGTAGAAGTGCGGCCGGGACAGGCCGGCGCCGCGGGCGATCTTGTCGAGCATCACGCGCTCGCTGACCCGCTCGCGCATCAGCTTGATGGCGTTGCGCACCCGGAAGTCGCGCACCGGCGGCGCGCAACTGGTGAAGGAGGCGCCCTCGGCCATCCATTGCCAGGACTGGTCGAAGGCCTCCTGGGTCAGGCCGTAGAGGTAGCCGGAGATATAGCTGTCGTCGGCATCCTCCAGCATCGAGGCCGATATCTGGTAGACGAGGCGGTAGATCGTCTCGGTCACCTCGACCGCGCTGCGCCCGAAGCGCAGCGAGCCGTTGACGTGCCGGCTGGCCTGGAGGAACCAGAAGGGTTTGATGTAGAGGGTGAGGTAGAGCGAGGGCTGGCTGCTGTCGAGGCAGACGTAGTTGTGCGGCTGCCAGGGGCTCACGGCCACGCCCTGGCCGGCGGTCAGGGGGAAGGACTCCTCTTCGATCTGGATCGAGCCTCTGGGCCCCTGCACGTGGAAGATCAGATGTCCTTCCCGATGGGCGTGCAGCGTCATCGAGCGATTCAGATTGTAGAGCGCAACCCGCCCGAAGGGTCCATGATGCACTGCCAGCGCAGTACTCATCCGCCTCCCCCATTCGTTTCTCGGCTTTTCCACGGGCTCTGACAGGCCCGTGGCGCCGTATTGCCGCCGGCTTCGCCAGCATGGATCAGTCTAGCGCAGCCCTGGACCGAGTCCAGTATGAGCCGGCTCGCGAGACAAGAGGCTCCGAGTCTCACCGGGTCCTCACAGGGCCGCTCGCAGCAGCTCTAGATAGTCTACCGCATTCGCCTTGCGCGGATTGGTCCGGTTGGCATAGTCGCAGGCGGCGTAGGCGGCGGCGTCACCGAGGTTGTCGTCCCCCACCCCCAGGTCCGACAGCCGTGCCGGCAGCCCCAGCCGCCCGCGCAGGGCAGCCATGGCCTCCCCCAGGTCCGCGCCTGGCGGCAGCGCGAGCTCCCGCCGGATCTCCGCATAGCGGCGCCCCGCCGCCGGCTCGTTGAAGGCCAGCACGAAGGGCAGCAGCACCGCCTTGACCGCGCCGTGGTCGAGGCGGCCGACGCCGAGGCCGCCGAGCGCGTGGCTCATGGCGTGCACGCCGCCCAGACCCTTCTGCTGAGCGAGCGCTCCGTTGAGGGCCGCCGCCATCATCTCCCGCCGCGCCTCGAGATCGCTGCCGTCCGCGACCGCGCGCTCGAGGTTCTCGAAGGCCCGGCGCAGCCCGTCGAGGGCGATCCCGTCGGCCGGCGGGTTGAAGGCGGAGGCGGTGAAGGTCTCGACACAGTGGGCCAGGGCGTCCATGCCGGCACTGGCCGTCCGCTCCGCCGCCAGATCGAGCGTCAGGGTCGGATCGTAGACCACGACGCGCGGCACGAGGTGAGGACTGACCAGCGCGATGTTGGGCCCGCTCTCGGTGGCGATCACGGCCGCACTGGCCAGCTCCGTCCCGGTGCCGGCGACTGTCGGGATCGCCAGCAGCGGCGGCAGGACGTCGCGGATCCGGGCGGTGCCGCCCTCGCTGCCGACATAGCGCCTCAAGGGGCCCTTGTGGGAAACGCGGATGGCGGCGACCTTGGCGAGGTTGACGGCGGTGGCGCCGCCGAAGGCGATCAGCGCGTCGCAGTCGCCGGCGGCGAAGGCTTCCGCCGCCGCGTTGCAGGCCGCCTCGTCGGCGCTCGCCTGGTCGAAAATCAGCAACTCGGGCTCGACGTGCCGCGGAAAGGCGCGCTTCAGCCTCGCCAGTACGCCCTCACGACTGCCGTCGCCGTCGAGCAGGACCAGGGGACGCAAGACGTTCATCGCGTCGAGCTCGGCGTCCAGCGCCGGTTCGAGGACCTGGTCGGCGAAGTGGATCCGCGTCACGTAGGTGATCAGCGACATGGGCGGGCACGCCCTCTGCGACGCCTCACGCTCGCCGGCGGCGGGAGAGCCCCGCCGCCGGGTCCGAGCGACAGAAAGGGGCCGACGGCGCTCGGCCGCCGGCCCGTCACGGGAGCTACGGCCGCAGCGCGTCGCAGTCCGGGGTGTCGCGCGAGGGCAGGCCCAGGGCGTCGAAGGCCTCGGGGGACATGCCCAGACGCTGGTCGACGTCGTCGACCTTCGCCTTGAAGGTATTGTAGAGGCTGCCGTCCGCCGCCTCGGCCACCTCGGTGATGAAGACCGAGCCGATGGCCTGGCGGTTCTCGTTGAGGCGGATATGGCCGTTGGGCGTATCCATCTCGACCGCCGACAGCGCCGCATGGAAGTTGGCCTGGTCGTCGTCGAGTTCGCCGCCGATCGCCTCTAGGGCCAGGAGCGCGCCCAGGGTGGAGTTGTAGTAGTTGGTGGCGAAGAGCGACGGCGTGGCGAAGCGCTCACCCTCGGGGAAGCTGTTCTGGTAGTCCGCCACGAAGGCCTGCCAGGCCGGATCGTCCCAGTCGTCGGCCTGCGGGCCGGAGGTCGGCGTGCCGATCAGGGCCTCCTTGGCGCGACCCCGGGCGGAGAGCACCGTCTGGTCGGCCATGATGGTGCCGCCGATCAGGTTGGTGTCGCCACCGGCCTGCTCGTACTGGTTCAGGAAGTTGATGGCATCGGTACCGCCGACCCCGAGGTAGATCGCGTCGATGTCGTGCGGCAGCGCCGCGATGATCGAGGCGAAGTCGCCGCTGCCGAGCGGGATCCAGAAGCGCTCCACGATGTCGCCGCCGGCGCTGCAGAAGTCGACGGCGAAGCCCATGAAGTTGGTGTAGCCGAAGGAGTAGTCGGCCGCGACCGTGGCGATCCGGGTCCAGCCCTTCTCGTTGACCACGTAGCTGCCCAGGCCGTAGCCCCACATCGCCCCGTCGGGATGGAAGCGGAAGAAGTTCGGCGCCGGATCGACGTAGGTCGTCTCCATCGCGCCCGACGCGGCGTTGACGATGGTCTTGTGCGGGATGGTCTTGGCGTAGTCGCGCAGCGCGAGGCCCTCGGAGCCCGACAGCGGGCCGAGGATGAAGTCCACCTGCTCCTGCTCGATCAGGCGGCGCGCCTGGCGCACCGCCGTGTCCGGCGTGGCGTCGGTCGGGCCGAGGACCCACTCGATGGCCTTGCCGTTGATCTCGTTGTCGAACTGGTTCAGGGCCATGATGAAGCCGCGGATGCCGTCGTTGCCCGGCTCGGTGAAGACCCCTTCCTGCGGGGCGAGCAGGCCGATCTTGATGGTGTCGGCCAGGGCGACGCCGGGCACCAGGATGGCGACCGCCGCGACCGTAGCGATGAGATGTCTTTTCATCTGGTTGTTCCTCCCTTGCGAGCCGCATTGTCGCTGCGGCACTGCAGACTGCGATCCGGTAATCCGGGTCCGGCGGCGCGGCGCGCCCCGGCCCGGCGATGCATCTTCGCCTCGGCGTTTGTCCTCATCGCCGCTTGGCTGCCACCACGGTAGGGAATGGGCGCCCCCAGGCTGATCCCGGGGCGTGCCGACTTATACCTTCGGGTCTGATTTTTCCGAAAACCCGGCAGATCACCCGGCCGCCGGGCGCCCTCCAGCGCCGAGCCGCAGCAGGAATGGTCCCTTGGGGTCAGAGCCTTGCGCCGCGCGCCGGAACAGCTGCCGGAAGGCCGGAAGGAAGCGCTGCTCCTGGTCGGGGGTTCAGGGCCGAACTACGAGGAGGTTCCGGCGATCGAGCGACGCGGCCCCCGATCCCCCGCCGACACCGGCGCGACCGTCAGTGCGCGCGACGGCGGCCGAACAGGGGCGCCGCCGCGGCCTCGGCAGCCGCCTGACCATCGGAGGAGCGGCCGGAGGAGAGAGCGACACGATCGGAGCCGGCGGCTTCGCCCTCCCGGCGCGCGCGCTCCAGGTCGCCCGCCAGTTCGGTCATGGCCGGCGGTACCTCACCCTCGCCGAGAGCCTGCCAATAGTCCCTCAGGCGCCGGTCCAGTTCGGCTTCGGACCTCTCTCGGCGGTCCTTCGGGATGTCGTTCTTCGTCATCGTACCGTGCTTGCCTGTTCGGCTTCGGTGCTTGCCACCGATCTTCCCATGGAGAGCGTAATGCTTCACCGAAAAAGGACCCATCAGGCGGCGGTCACCGGCTTTCTCTCGCCAACATTCGTCCAATTGCCACGGCCGTGGCTTTGTTCCCACCGCGCCCCCGATCGCGCCGGCAGGGGGCGGCCCCGAGGGAAGCCTCCCGAGGGAACCCTCTAGGCGGCCGTGGATTGGAAAGGGAAAGCCGGAACCAAGGAGCCGATGTCCCCTTCCTCTCTTCCCCCCGCCCCGGACCTCGAGGTTCCCGGCACCGAGGAGTCGCCCCCGCGGGTGGTGATCCTCGGCGCCGGCTTTGCCGGCCTCAACGCCGCGCGCGGGCTCGACGGCGCGCCCGTGGAGGTGACGCTGGTCGACCGTCAGAACCATCACCTCTTCCAACCCCTGCTCTACCAGGTGGCCAGCGCCGCCCTCTCGCCGGCCAACATCGCCTGGCCCATCCGCCGCCTCCTGCGCCACCAGCGCAATGCCCGGGTGCTGCTCGGCGAGGTCGAGAGCATCGACAGAGAGCGGCGCAGGCTGCGCCTGGCCGGTGGAGAGAGCCTGGCCTACGACTGGCTGGTGGTGGCCACCGGCGCCTCGCACAGCTACTTCGGCAACGACCACTGGGCGCGGCACGCGCCGGGCCTGAAGTCGATCGACGACGCCACGGCGATCCGCCGCCGGCTGCTGCTGGCCTTCGAGCGAGCGGAGATGGAGCCGGACCCGGAGAAGCGGCGCTGCCTGCTGACCTTCGTCGTGGTCGGCGGCGGCCCCACCGGGGTGGAACTGGCCGGCGCCGTGGTCGAGCTGGCCCGCAAGGCCCTGGCCGACGACTTCCGCACCATCGACCCGCGCCAGGCGCGGGTGGTGCTGGTCGAGGCCGGTCCCCGGGTCCTCGCCGGCTTCCCCGACAGCCTGTCCCGACGGGCCGAGCGCGACCTCGTCCGGCTCGGCGTCGAGGTGCGGCTGGAGCAGCCGGTGACCGGCTGTCACGCCGAGGGCGTGGAACTCGGGGACGACTTCCTGCGCGCCGGCGTGGTGCTCTGGGCGGCGGGGGTGCAGGCCTCGCCGGTCGGCGACTAGCTCGCGGTGGAGACCGACAAGAGCGGCCGCATCCCCGTGGGGCCGCGGCTGACCCTGGCGGAGGACGAGCGGGTCTTCGTCCTGGGCGACGCCGCGCGGGTGCTGGATGCGGCCGGGCGGGAGCTGCCGGGCATCGCCCCGGCCGCCAAGCAGCAGGGCAGCTACGCAGCCCGCAGCCTGCGCGCCCTGCTGCGCGGCGAGACGCCCCCGCCCTTCCGCTACCGCGATCGCGGCCAGCTCGCCACCATCGGCCGCCGTGCGGCGGTGATCAGCTACGGCCGCCTGCGCCTGCGCGGGCGGCTGGCCTGGTGGATCTGGGGGCTCGCCCACGTCTACTTCCTGATCGGGCTGCGCAGCCGGCTGCTGGTCGGCCTGCAGTGGCTCTGGTCCTACGTCGCCTTCGAACGCGGGGCGCGTCTCGTCACCGGACTGACGAGCGCCGGGCGAACGGACGCCCACGGCTGCCCGCCTTCGTCGCCCCCACCCTCGGCATCGACTGGAGACACGAACATGCGAGACCTGTCCGGAACGAAGATCGCCATACTCGCCACCGACGGCTTCGAGCAGAGCGAGCTGCTGGAGCCGCGCCGGCGCCTGAGCGACGCCGGCGGCTCGGTCGAGGTCGTCTCGCCCGGGGACGGCAGCATCCGGGGCTGGAACAAGGATCGCTGGGACCAGAGCGTCGCGGTGGACCGCCGGCTCGACGAGGTCTCGGTCGAGGACTACGACGCCCTGGTGCTGCCCGGCGGGCAGATCAATCCCGACGTCCTGCGGGCCGACCGCGACGCGGTCGCCTTCGTGCGCCGCTTCGCGGAGTCCGGCAAGCCGGTGGCGGCCATCTGCCACGGTCCCTGGCTGCTGGTCGAGGCCGGCCTGCTGCGCGGCCGCAGAGCGACCTCCTACCACTCGATCCGTACCGACCTGCGCAACGCCGGCGCCGAGTGGGACGACCGCGCGGTGGTGACCGACGGCAACCTCATCACCAGCCGCACGCCGGACGACCTGCCGGCCTTCGTCGAACGGGTGGCCGAGGCGGTGGCGGAAGCGGCGGAAAAGGGAGCGGCGGAAGCGCCGGGGCGTCAGCCCAGGGGCCCCTCCTCGTAGAGGCTCTCGTAGTCGACCATGCGGATCAGCTCCGGCACTCGCCGCAGTTCCAGCCGGCCGCGCTCCAGCGTCAGCAGCTCCTCCTTGCGGAGCTGCTGCAGTGTGCGGTTCAGGTGCACGCGGCTGATGCCGAGGGAAGCGGCGAGGAGATCCTGGGGCACCGGCAGGGGGAAGGCGTTCTCGCTGGTCAGCTCGGCATAGAGGTGCCGCTCCAGCAGCTCGAGGAAGAGGTGGACGACCCGCTCGGCGACGGTCATGCCGCCCAGCCGGAGCACGATGCCGTTCAGCAAGGCGGTCTCCGTGATCAGCGCCGCCTCCAGATGGCTCTCGATGTCGGCCTTCAGTTTCGGATCGCGGTTCAGCGCCTGTTCGCTGACGGTCGCGCAGGTGATCTCGGTCGCCGCGACCACGTCCGTGAAGGCCCGCGGCCAACTGTCCTTCCAGTGGCCGATCACGTCGCCGGGGATCAGGAAGTTGCGGACGACGCGCCGGCCGTCGCGCAGCATCGCCTGGCGGAAGCCCCAGCCCGACAGAATGCAGCGCAGGTCGCCGGGCAGGGTCCTGTCGTAGGCCGGGTCGTCCGCATGGATGGTGGACAGGGGGCCGATGCTGCCCCAACGGTCGTAGATCTTCTCGTAGCCGCTGTGCGCGGCCTTGAAATCGCTACAGAGACCCTCTGCCTGATCGCTGGCCATGTGGCTCCTTACCTCCTTGGCGTCCGTCGCCGCGTGGCGGTGCTTCCACCATCCGCCGGCGCGTCGCCGCTGAGATGCGAACGCCGGCGCGGCGCTTTCCATGTCAACAAGAGGGCATCCGCGTGGCGCCGCCCCTTCTGCTCGCAAAAGTGGCTGACATCTCGTCGCAGCAGAAGAAAGAAAGATGTTGTTCTAACGCGATAATATTTCCAGACCGTGTTTCCTCTACCGGCAGCGGCAGCCAACGACCCCCTCGTCACTGTTGCAAATGAGACTGCCGCCTACCGCTTCCCGTTGCTGAATGACGACGGGACACGGGGACGTAGAGAGGACCATTCAGACAATGCGACATCCAGAGGCACTGGTGGCGGAGATCCCGCACCTCCGCAGGCGTGCCCGAGCCATCACCCGCAATCCCGACACGGCCGACGACCTGGTGCAGGACACCCTGCTGCGGGCCTTGCAGAAGCACGGCCAGCTGCAAGCGGACGGCCGGCTGCGGCCCTGGCTGCTGCGCATCCTGCGGAACCTCCACGTCGACAACGGGCGACGGGCGGCGCAGCGCGGCACCAGCGTGGAACCCACGCCGGAGCTGCTCTACTGCACGCCCCGGCAGGAGCAGCAGGTCCTGCTCGGAGAGGTGGCGGTGGCGATGCGGGGTCTGGGCGCCGGCGACCTGCTGTTCGCCAGCGCCCGACAGCTCTCCTACGCAGAGATGGCGGCGCGGGCGAAGATCCCGGTGGGTACCGTCCGCTCCCGCCTCTCCCGGGCGCGCGCCGCGCTGCAGCGGATACTGGACGGCGAGCAGACGAGCGGCGGCGAGGAGCCGGACCGCTCCTGGGCGCGGCCTCAGGACGCCGCTTGAAGACCGAGGGCGCGAAGCCGGGGGCCGAGTGCCGCTTCGAAGTGGTCGCGGAAGGCCGCCGCGAGAGGGCTGGCCACGCGCCCCGGCCGGGTCACCAGGCCGACGGTGCGCAGCGCGGCCGGATCCGCCAGCGGCAAGGCGCAGAGCGACGGCGGAAGGGCGACGGTCCCCAGGACGGGCAGTAGCGTGATGCCGGCGCCGCCGCGGACCATCGCCTGGAGCGAGGTGACGTTGCGCACGAAGAGGCGCGCCTTGGCGGCCAGGCGCTGCAGTTCCGGCGAGGTCAGCTCCCGCATCGCCTCGTTCACGATCATCTCCTCGCCCTCCAGTCCCGACCAGGATAGCGGCGCCTCGCGGCGCGACAGGGCCGAGCCGGCCGCGCAGATCACGCGGAAGGGGTCCCGGAACAGCGGCTGGAAGACCAGCGCCGCCGGACGGGCCGGCGGGCTGGCGATACCCAGCTCGGCCTCGCCCTGCTCGACCAGCCCGTGGACGCCGGCGCTGTCGGTATCGACCAGATCGATCCGCGCGCCGGGCCGTGCCTGCAGAAAGTCCTGGAGCGCCGGCGGGATCAGCAGGGCCGCCACCGAAGGCACCGAGGCGATGGCGAGCCGGCCGCTCCGGCTGGACGCCCGGTCCGCGATCACCTCCATGGCGTGGTCGTAGTCGCGCAGCAGCACGCTCGCGACGCGCCGGACGTAGAGCCCGAAATCCGTCAGGCTGTTCTTCCGGTCGCTCTCGAAAAGGGGCGCGCCGAGCCTTTCCTCGATCTGCTTCAAGGTCATGGAGATCGCCGAGGGCGTGCGGTGCAGCCGCGCACCCGCATCGCCGATGTTGCCGCACTCGGCGACGGTGACGAAGACGCGCAGGGCCTCGATGCGGATCATGGAGTCACTTCAGAAAATCTGAAATCCGATCAAAGAATAGTCGTTTGCCTGAAGCCGATCAATTGCCGAGCCTGTCTGCCGGACAAGCGGGGACGGCATGGCTCGGGAGATTCGGCTCGATCTGGACGCGGTGGAAGCGCTGGCGCGGCGCGCGCTGACACGCGCGGGCGCGGCGCCCGCCGCCGCCGCCTCGGTGGCGCGCTCCACGCGCCTGGCCGAGCGGGACGGCATCCGCAGCCACGGCCTGACCTACCTGCCGATCTACTGCGAGCATCTCGCCTGCGGCAAGGTCGATGGCCGGGCCGAGCCGCGGGTCGAGCGCACCCGGCCCGGCACCCTGCGGGTCGATGCCGGCCACGGCTTCGCCCATCCGGCGATCGACGCCGGCTGGCCGGCCCTGACGGCGGCGGCGCGCGCCAACGGCGTGGCGGCGATGACCCTCCACCGCTCCTACAACTGCGGCGTCCTGGGCCATCACGCCGAGCGAGCCGCCGAGGAGGGCCTGCTCGGCCTCTGCTTCACCCATGCGCCTGCGTCGATCGCCCCGCCCGGCGGTTCTCTCCCCGTGATCGGCACCAATCCCATCGCCCTGGCGGTTCCCGACGGCGCGGGAGGCGCGCTGCTGGTGATCGACCAGTCGGCGAGCGTAGTGGCCAAGTCGGAAGTGCTGCTGCGCGCCCGGGCAGGCGAAGCGATCGAACCCGGCTGGGCGCTCGACGCGGAGGGGCAGCCCACCACCGACGCCGAGGCGGCACTGGCGGGCTCGATGCTGCCCACCGGCGGCTACAAGGGCTTCGGCATCGGGCTGCTGGTGGAGATCCTGGCCGCTGCCCTGGCCGGCGCCAACCTCAGCCGCGACGCCAGTCCCTTCTCCGGTCCCAAGGGCGGACCGCCCGGAACGGGACAGTGTTTCATCCTGATCGATCCCGCCGGCTTCGCCGGGCCGCTCTTCACGGAGCGGCTCCGGCGCCTGGCGGACGCCATCGAGTCCCAGGAAGGCGCGCGCCTGCCCGGTGCCCGGCGGCGCGCGCGGCGGACCCGTATCGAGACCGAAGGCGTCGCCGTCGACGCCGCCCTCCTGGCACGCATCGGCGAACAGGAGAATCTCTGATCGTTCAAGATCTTATCATCCAAACCAGAAGGCGTCCCGCTGCCCTGTCGCGGAAGACCGCCCCTCGCCCCTGGCACTCGAACTGAGGAGGTTGCAATGAAGCGCACACTGATCGCGGCGGCGGCCGCACTGGCCACCGCGGGCTTCGCACAGGCGAAGCCCGCCGAGGCTGCCGACTGCGGCACCGCGGAGACCATCACCATCGCCGAGATGACCTGGCTGTCGGCGGCCACCTTCGCCCACATCGCCCAGAAGATCATGGCCGAGGGCTACGGCTGCGACGCGCAGCTGGTGCCGGGCGACACGGTGCCGACCGCCACCTCCATGCTGACGCGCAGCCAGCCCGACGTGGCGCCGGAACTCTGGGTTTCGACCGCCCAGTCCATCTGGGACCAGATGCAGGAGCGCGGCAACGTCTACAAGGCCTCCGACATCTTCGGCTCCGGCGGACAGGAGGGCTGGTGGATCCCCGACTACGTGGCCGAGGCCAACCCCGGCCTGCGGTCAGTGGAAGACCTGGCGGACCACTGGGAGGTCTTCGCCGAGCTGGCCAATCCCGACGAGGGACGCTTCTACGGCTGCCCGCCGGGCTGGGGCTGCGAGATCATCACCAACAACCTCTTCGAGGCGCTGAACCTCGGCGAGACCTTCGAGCTCTTCTCGCCGGGCTCGGGCGAGAATCTCAAGGCTTCCTTCGCCCGGGCGGCGACCCGCGGCCAGGCGATCGTCGGCTACTACTGGGGACCGACCGAGGTGATCGGCAAGTTCAACCTCGTCCGCCTGGAGATGCCCGAGCACGATCCGGAGCTCTTCACCTGCCTGACCGACGCCAACTGCGAGGATCCGCAGCTGACCGGCTGGGCGGTCGGCGAGGTGGCCGTCGCTGTCGTCTCCACCCTGCCTGAGAAGGCCCCGGACGTGGCCGCCTTCCTGGAGAAGATGCAGGTGCCCAACGACGACGTCAGCGCCTTCCTGGCCTGGGGTGACGACAACGGCGCCTCGCCGGAGGAGGTCGCGCTCTACTTCTTCGAGAACTACGAGGAGGTCTGGACGAGCTGGGTTCCCGAAGAGGTGGCCGAGCGCCTGCGCGCCGCACTCTAGGCTCGAGGACCCGACCGGGAGAACCGGGACCGGCCGCCAGCGAGCGGCCGGTCCCGCACTCTCCCACCCCGCCACGAAACCGAGCGCGACCCAGCGAGAGGCAGGGCCATGAGCGGCGGCTTTCCCGAACTCTTCGACATGCGCGCCGTCTCGCGGGCGATCGACGGCGCCTTCACGCGCATCGTCATCGACCACGGCGAGACGCTGGAGCTGCTGTTCCTGCCGGTGCTGCGCATGCTGCTCGCGATGGAACGCGGGCTGCAGGCCCTGCCCTGGTGGGTGGTGCTGCTGGCGCTCGCCGGGCTGGCCTGGGCGGCATCGCGCAGCTGGCGCATCGTCGCCGCGGTCGCCGCCATGACCTTCGCCATCGGCGCCATCGGCGTCTGGGACCAGGCGATGGTGACGATCGCGCTGATGCTGGTGGCGACGCTCATCGCCGTGCTCGTCGGCATACCGCTGGGCATCGGCATGGCCCGCTCGGACCGGATGCAGTCCGCCATGCTGCCGATCCTCGACATCATGCAGACCATGCCGATCTTCGTCTATCTCATCCCCTTCGTGATGCTCTTCGGGCCGGGCAAGATCCCTGCCCTGCTGGCGACCATCGTCTTCGCCATCCCCCCCGTCATCCGCCTGACCAACCTCGGCATCCGCCACGTCGACCCGGAGGTGGTGGAGGCCACGCGCGCCTTCGGCGCCTCGCCGGGCCAGGTCCTCTTCTCGGTGCAGGTGCCCCTGGCGCTGCCCGCGATCATGGCGGGCATCAACCAGACCACGATGATGGCGCTGTCGATGGTGGTGATCGCCTCGATGATCGGCGCCGGCGGGCTGGGGCTGCAGGTGCTGCAGGGCATCCAGCGCCTGGAGATCAGCCGCGGCCTGCTGGCCGGCCTCGGCATCGTGCTGCTGGCGATCATCTTCGACCGCCTGGCCCAGGCCTACGGCCGGCGCATGCAGCGCAACCTGAAGCTGGGGAACTGAGCCATGGCCGGGCCGATCGAGATCCGGGTGGAGAAGGTCTCGAAGATCTTCGGTCCCGACCCCAAGCTCGCACTGCAGCGGGTGCGCGAGGGCGAAGGCAAGGCGGCGCTGCTGGAGCGCACGGGCCACGTGCTGGGCCTGCACGACATCAGCCTCGACATCGAGCGCGGCGAGACCTTCGTCATCATGGGCCTCTCGGGCTCTGGCAAGTCGACGCTGATCCGCCACTTCAACCGCCTGATCGAGCCGACCGCCGGGCGCATCGTGGTCGAGGGCGTGGACATCACGACCCTGGCCCCGAGGGCCCTGCGCAGCTTCCGCCGCGAGAAGGCCTCGATGGTCTTCCAGCGCTTCGCCTTGCTGCCGCACAAGACGGTGCTGGAGAACGTGATCTACGGCCTGCGCGTCGGCGGCATGCCGAAGCAGCAGGCGCGCGAACGCGGCATGGCGCAGATCGAGCTGGTCGGCCTCGACGGCTACGACGGCCACTATCCCGGCCAGCTCTCGGGCGGGATGCAGCAGCGCGTCGGCCTGGCGCGCGCCCTCGCCACCGACGCAGATATCCTGCTGATGGACGAGGCCTTCAGCGCGCTCGACCCGCTGATCCGCCACGACATGCAACTCCAGCTCAAGGAGATCCAGGCGCGCCTCGCCAAGACCATCGTCTTCATCACCCACGATCTCGACGAGGCGCTGCTGCTCGGCGACCACATCGCCATCCTCAAGGACGGCCTGCTGCGCCAGGTCGGCACCGGCAGCGAGATCCTGATGCAGCCGGCCGACGACTACGTGGCGCGCTTCGTGCGCGACGTGAACCGCGCGCGCATCGTCACCTGCGGCGCCCTGGCCGAGCCCGGAGCGGCGCCCGCCGGCGCCGCCGAGATCGCCGCCGACCGCCCCGTGGAAGAGGCCTTCGCCGCCCTGTCCCAGGGCGAGGAGGCCGTCGCCGTGCGCGGCGAAGAGGGCGAGGCGGCCGGCGTCCTGACGCGACGGCGGGTGCTGCAGGCCCTGTCGCGGTCCTGACGTCGAACAGTTGTCGATAACGGAGAACAGATGACCCCGGAGACGAGAAACTACATCGCCGGCGCCTGGCGGGACGGGTCCGAGCGGATCGAGAAGCGCAGCCCCTCAGACCTCTCGGACGTCCTGGGCCACTTCGCCCAGGCCGGGGCGGCGCAGCTCGACGAGGCCCTGGCCGCGGCCCGGGCGGCGCAGCCGCGCTGGTGGGCCGCCGGCATCCAGAAGCGCCACGACGTCCTCATGGCGATCGGCAACGAGCTGATGGCGCGCGCCGGCGAGATCGGCCACCTGCTGTCGCGCGAGGAGGGCAAGCCGCTGGCCGAGGGCCGGGGCGAGGTCTATCGCGCCGGCCAGTTCTTCACCTGGTTCGCGGCCGAGGCTCTGCGGCTGCAGGGCGACACCGCCGAGAGCGTGCGGCCGGGGGTCGAGGTGGGCGTCACGCGGGAACCGGTGGGCGTCGTGGCCGTCGTCTCGCCCTGGAACTTCCCCGTGGCGACGCCCGCCTGGAAGATCGCGCCGGCGCTGGCCTTCGGCAACGCCGTGGTCTGGAAGCCGGCCAACCTCACCCCGGCCTCGGCCGTGGCGCTGGCCGAGATCGTCGCGCGGCAGGACCTGCCGGCCGGCACCTTCAACCTCGTCATGGGCTCGGGCGCCGCCGTCGGGCAGCGGCTGGTCGAGAGCCGCGAGGTCGATGCCATTTCCTTCACCGGCTCGGTCCCTGTCGGCCGTCGGATCGCGCAAGCGGCCATGACCCATCTGCCGAAGCTGCAGATGGAGATGGGCTCGAAGAATCCCCTGCTGGTCATGGACGACGCCGATCTCGACCTCGCGGTCTCGCACGCCTGCAACGCCGCCTTCGGCGGCACCGGCCAGAAGTGCACCGCGGCCTCGCGGCTGATCGTCCACGAGCGCGTCTACGACGCCTTCGCCGAGAGGCTGACGGCGGCGGCGAAGGCGCTCAGGGTCGGCCACGCCCTCGAGGAGGGCACCGAGATCGGCCCGGTGGCCAGCGCCGCCCAGCTGGACTCCAACCGCGCCTATCTCGACGTCGGGCGCGACGAGGGGGCCGAGCTGCTCTGCGGCGGCGCGCTCCTGGAGCGGCCGACCGCCGGCCACTACATGGCGCCGGCCGTCTTCGCCGGAACCAGGAACGACATGCGGATCAACCGCGAGGAGATGTTCGCGCCGATCACCTGCCTGATCCGGGCCGGCGGCTACGAGGAGGCCCTGGCGCTCGCCAACGACAGCGCCTTCGGCCTGGTCGCCGGCATCATGACGCGCTCGCTGGCGCGGGCCGCCCACTTCCGCGCCCACGTCAGGGCCGGCTGCGTCATGGTCAACCTGCCGACCGCCGGCACCGACTACCACGTGCCCTTCGGCGGGCGTGGCGCCTCCAGCTACGGCCCGCGCGAACAGGGCCGCTACGCCGCGGAGTTCTACACCAACGTGAAGACCGCCTACGTGGCGGCGGGAGCGCCCGCATGAGCCCGCTCGTCGACGGCCTGCAGTACGCCAACTGGTCGGAGGAGGTCTTCCGCCAGATGCGCGCGGGCGGCCTGGACGCCGTGCACGTGACCATCACCTACCACGAGACCTTCCGCGAGACGGTGCACAACATCGAGCGCTGGAACCGCTGGTTCGAGCGCCATTCCGACCTGATCTTCCAGGGCCTGAGCGGCGAGGACGTGACCCGGGCGCGGGAGAGCGGCCGCACCGCGATCTTCTTCGGCGCGCAGAACCCCTCCTGCCTGGAGGACGACATCGGCCTCGTCGAGGTGCTCTACCGCCTCGGGCTGCGCTTCATGCAGCTGACCTACAACAACCAGTCGCTGCTGGCGACCGGTGCCTACGAGGCCGAGGACACGGGCCTGACCCGCATGGGGCGGGAGGTCGTCGCCGAGATGAACCGCGTCGGCATCGTCGTCGACATGAGCCACTCGGCCGAGCGCTCCACCCTGGACGCCATCGCCCACTCGACCCGCCCCATCGCCATCACCCACGCCAACCCCGCGAACTGGCATCCGGCCCGGCGCAACAAGTCCGACCGGGTGCTGCGCGCCCTGGCCGAGAGCGGCGGCATGCTGGGCTTCTCGCTCTATCCGCACCATCTCAAGGGGGGTGGCGACTGTAGCCAGCGGGAGTTCTGCGAGATGGTCGCCCGCACCGCGGAGCTGATGGGTGTCGAGCGCCTGGGGATCGGCTCCGACCTGTGCCAGGATCAGCCCGATGCGGTGGTGGAGTGGATGCGCTCGGGACGCTGGACGAAGAAGGTCGACTACGGCGAGGGCAGCGCCGCCGCGCCCGGCTTCCCGCCCATGCCGCCCTGGTTCCGCGACAACCGCGACTTCCCCGGGCTGGCCCGGGGCCTGCGCGAGGTCGGCCTGTCGGAGCAGGAGGTAGCCGCGATCATGGGCGGGAACTGGCAGCGCTTCTTCACCGAGAGCTTCGCGCCCGGCACCCTCTGCCAGGCGGCCGCGCAGTGATGCAGCCGGCCAGCGCCCAGGCCGCCGCGATTGCGCAGCGCGGCCCCGACAGGGTGATGCGCCTGGCGCGCATGGGCAGCGCCCATCCCACGCGGCTCTCCTTCCTGCGCACGCTGCTGCGGCGCATGGGCCGCGAGGGCTGGCGCTTCGACCGGCCCCTCTGGGAGATCGACGACCGCGGCGTCGGCCGCGCCGTCTATCGGGCGATCGGTCCGCGGCGAAGCTATTCGCTCGTGGCCTTCGCCCACGACCTGCCCGACCACCTGCGCTCGGACCGCGTGATCGCCACGGCCTGGGACGCGACCTTCGCGCTCTTCGACGGCACGCCGGAGGCCGCCGACCTGGAGCGGCTCGCCGCCAACGTCCCCCTGCAGGAGGCCGGGCGCGTCGGCCCCCGGGAACTGACCCTGAGCCGGGCGAACCGCTCGCTGCGCCTCTTCGAGCATGTGGTGGAACGCCTCTCGCAGGGCCGCCAGCCGGACCCGGGCGAGCTCGACGCCGTCGGCTACCTGATGCGCACCACGGCGGTCTACGGCTCCGGCAAGTTCGGCGCGGCCGACCGGGCGGCGATCGCCGATCGCGAGGAACTGCGCGCGCCCTTCCAGGCCGAGATGCTCTCGGTCTGGCTGATCCGCGCCTTCACGGTCGACATCGCCGAGCACCTCGCCCGGGCGCGCGGCGGCGCACGGGCGGCCCGTCTCGATACCGCGCTGCGGCGGCGGCTGGGCGTCGGCAACTCCACCGGCCTCGGCATGGCCCCCTTCCTGATCCATCACCCGGTCCTGCTGAACAACTGGATGGCCGCGCGCGAGGAGGCGCTGGCGCGGGTGCGCGGCCTGCCGACGGCCGGCGCCGCGGAGCTGGCCGGCTTCGCCGAGGCGCTCGCCCGGGCGCGGGAGAACGCGCAGCTCTGGCACAGCGCGCACCCGCTGCAGGCAGGCAAGCTCGCCGAACTGCGCCGCGACCTGGACGCCATTGCGGCCAGGATGGATGGCGGCTGGGCCGAGGCGATCCATCGCCCCTGGGACGCGCTCTGGCGGTGGGGCGAGGAGAGGCTGTCGCTGGAGGGGCAGGAGGCCCTGCTGTCGCTGCTGCTGGAGCCGCAGGGCGCCGTCGTGGACGATCTCGCCGAGCGGATGCACGCCGAGGAGGCGGCCTGTTTCGACATCGACGGCGCCATGACCGTCGGCGAGGTCCGGCAGCTGCTCCGGCGCGACTACGCCTGGGCGCTCGAGGTCGACTACGCGGCGCCATCGGGCTGCGCGCGCTTCTGGTACGTCTCGGAGGAGAAGCTGGAGCCGAGGCTCGGCGAGCGACACGAGGAAGAGGGGGCGGAACGCGAGCTGCCGCTCGACATCGGCCGCCAGGCGGTCGGCCTGGCCGCAGCCCTGGCGTCCCGCGAGGAGGACGAGCCGATCGCGCACTTCCTCCTGGCCCACCCGGAGCAGCGCTACGTCCTGCGCCGGGTGCAGATCGCGGCCCGCCATCCCTATGCGGAGATCCGCGACAACCTGATCGACGCGACGATGCTGCCGATCGACCTGCTGCGCTGCAAGCTCGCCTTCTTCGGCGCGACGCGCTTCGATCCCCGCTCCGATCGCTGGGTGCGGATCAGCCTCTTCCAGGACGCGCCCTACCCCGACGAGTTCGGGCGCGACGGCGCCCCATGAACAGGGCGACCGAGGAACGGATCCGCCTCTCCCTTTCCGAGATCGAGGCCCTGGCGACGAAGGCGGCGCGCGCGGCCGGCTTCGAATGGGGGCTGGCCGAGGAAGCCGGCTGGGCGACCGCCCGCCTGGCCGAGCTAGGACTGGCGGCCCCCGAGCTGCTGCTGAGCCTGCTCGAAGGCCCGCGGGGCGCCGCGCCGCGGCCCGGCGCCGGAGGCTGGGCGGATGCCGGGCAGCCGCTCTGTCCGATCGCGACAGGGGCCGCGGTGGCAGACCACGCCGGCCTCGCCGAGGGTCCCCTGTCCGGACCGCTCGAGTTCGCCCCTCTCTCCTGCCCGGCCTTTCTCCTTCCCTTCGCCGCCCGCGCGGCGGCACGCCGAGGCCTGCCGCTCCTCGTCAGGGCCGGGAGCGCCGTCTCGCTGGTGCGGCCGCGGCTGGCTCCGGCCCTCCTCGACAGCGCCTCCTGGAACGCCGGCCGGCAGGCGCCGGTGACCCTGGCCGAAGCCGCCGCCGACCTGCCGGGCGCGGAGCCCACGGCGGCGCGCCAGGAGATCCCGCTCTCGGTCTGGGCCCGTCTCGACCGCCTGGCGCTGGGCACCACGGTACCGCCCTCCGCGCGCTCGCGGGCCGGCGCGGGCGCAGCGGGCGACGACAGGGACTGACCCGAAGCGCCCGCCCGCCTGCCGGCACCCGCGGCGCGCAGGGAACCGCCGCAGGGAACCGCCGGAGGGATCGCGGCGTTGATCGCAAGGTTCCGAGCGGGTTCCGGGGGCAGCCAAGAGGAGACGAAGATGCGCGTCGACGGCAGAATCAGCGCGGGCTACGCGATCGTCTGCGAGTGCGGCGAGGCCTTCGCGCAGGAGCGCATCGGCCTCACCCTGGAGTGCCCGTCCTGCGGCCGGACCGAGCTCGGCACCGAGGTGGTGCTCGACTACTACCTGACACGCGCCGACGAGGCGGATCCGGCGCCGCTGAAGGGCGCGGCCGGCTGATTTCCTTCCGCAGCGACAGCTCGAGGTGGCGGGGGATTCCCTCCGCCGAGGCCGGACGCAACGCAGAGCGCCCCTGGCAGATTCCCCTGCGGGGCTGGCTCGCGGTCCTGCTGCGGGTCGTCGACCGGATCGGCCGGGAGCGGCTGTGGATCGAGTCCGCCGGTGTCGCCTTCTTCGGTCTGCTGTCGCTCTTTCCGGCGCTGGTCGCCGCGGTCATCACTTACGGGCTGGTGGCGGACGCGGCCCTGGTCGGCGACCATATGGCGCTGCTCCGCAACCTGATGCCGGTCGAGGCCTACGCCGTCCTGGACCAGCGCGCGACCAGCCTGGTCGAGCAGCCGCGCGGCTCCCTGGGCCTCGGCCTGCTGGTCTCGCTGGCGATCGCCCTCTGGGGCGCCTCGCGCGGCATGAACACGCTGATCCTGGTGAGCGGCCACGCCTACCGCGAGGCGGACCGGCGGCACTTCCTCGTCCGCACCCTGCTGTCCTTCGCCTTCACCCTCGGGGCCGCCGCCATGCTCCTCGCCTCCGTGCTGGCGCTGGCGGGGCTGCCCATGGTCTTCCAGATCCTGCTGCTCGACAGCCGTACGGAACTGCTGCTCACGCTGCTCCGCTGGCCCCTGCTGGGCGGCGCCATCTTCCTCGGCCTGCTCTGCCTCTACCGCTTCGCGCCGCACCGGCGGCCGCCGCGCTGGCGCTGGGTGCTGCCCGGCACGCTGCTGGCCACCCTGGGCTGGCTGCTCTTCTCCTTCGGCTTCTCCCTCTATGTGAGACTCTCGCCGAACTTCGGCGAGGCGTTCGGCTCGCTCTCCGCCGTCGTCGCGCTGATGCTCTGGCTCTACTACTCCGTCATGGTCGTCCTCGGCGGCGCCCTGCTCAACGCCGAGCTGGAGCTCCAGACCGGGCGCGACACCACGGCCGGCCCGGAGCGGCCGCGCGGCGAGCGCGGCGCCTTCGTCGCGGACAACGTCGCCGGCCCCCGCGACCAGACGTGATCTCTCGGCAGGCGGTACGCCCTGCCGCGGCCGAAGAGGCCAGAGTCGCCGCCACCGTGGAGGCATGGCGGAACCCGGGGGGCACCGCCGGGGTTTCACGGATTCCAACACCGCGAGCCGGAGGCCCGAGGATGCCGCAGAGAAACGACGCACTGATGCGCCTGAGCAGGCTCGACGAGATCGCGGTCCGCGACCCCGAGGGCGCGATGCTGGGTTCCGTCCGGGACCTGCTTCTCGAGCCGCGGAGCGGAAGGCTGCGCTACCTGTTGCTGGCGCCGGCGGAGCAGTCCGACCCCGGCCCGGACGCTCCGCGGCTGGCCTGGGACCGGCTGCGGCACGACCCGGAAAGCGGCGCCTTCCAGGTCGCCGACGAGCGGGAAGCGAGCGGCGAGCCGGCAGGCAAATCCGGGCTGCTCCACGGTCGGGATCTCGCCGGCGCCGCGCTGAACAGCGCTGACGGCGAGGCCATCGGCAGGCTGAATGACCTGGTCGTCGACGGCGAGCGCGGCGAGGCGGTCTACGCCCTGCTGGAGGACGAGGAGGGCCGGCGGATCCCCCTGCCCTGGGCGCTGCTGGCCTACGACGAGGCGTCGCGCGGCTTCCGTCTCGCCGCGGAGCGCGAGCGCCTGCGCGGCGCGCCGAACGCCCACTCCGATGCCCGCTCCGATGCCGGCACCAGCGAACCGATCGACTGGAGCGACCGCGTCTGGGCGGAACGGCTGCACGAACACTACGGCCTGCAGCCCTACTGGACCGTGCGCAGCCAAGGCACCGGCTAGATGTGACCTCTCAATAGGCTGTCCATCCGGTCCCGACCGAGGACGCTGCAGTTGCCAAGGCTCTAGCCGTCCGAGGGTGTGGGCGAGGTATTCGGTCGGCCATTCCCGAGGCTGAAATGCGTGCGCGGCGGGGCGCCGAACAATCGCGTATAGGCGGCGATGAAATTGGAAACGTGGGTGTAGCCCAGGCGCCAGGCGATGACCTTCAAGGGGATCATCCCGTCGCGCAGCATGTCCTGCGCCGCATTCATGCGCGCTACGACCAGCATGCGTTGGGGCGTTACCCCGAACAGGCGGCGGAAACCGCGCGTGAGACGCCAGGGGCTTACGCCAACCATCCCGGCCAGTTCGGCGATCGTCGGCGGGTTGCCGAGATCTTCGAGCAGTAGCTCGCGCGCCGCGCGCAGTTGCCGATCGTCATTTTCGGGCGAGCGGCCGATGTCGCTGTCGGCCAGCGCGTCGAGCACGTTGGCCAGCGAGAGCAGCGCGATCGCTTCCGCCCGCATGCGCCTCAACGCCCCGGTCGTGGCCGGATCGAAGGCCTGCGCCAGAACCGCTTGCGGCGCGAAGGGGACGGGCGCCGGCAGGGCGGCAGCGCCGTCTTTCTCGAGGAGTGCGCGCAAGGCGGGCGGGACACGGCCGTCGAACAGCGTCAGAAGGTAGTCCGGGGTCGTGGTGACGGTGAACATCCGGATGTCCTGCCCGCCGCTCACGCGGAAGGAGGTGTCGTACGGCCCCTGCCGGGTGATCCAGCCTTGCAGGGGGGAGCGCTCTTGCTCCGGCAGGTCGCCGGCCTGCGCCTGTACCCTTCCGGCCAGCATGGCGGAAAAGGTGACCAACCCCTGCCCGCCGGTACGCCAGTTCGCCTCGAAATCGGAAAGGCTCTCTGCCGCCGCTACGCCGCAGGCGAAATCGTCGGTCAGGGTGAAGAACTGGAAACGGCCGCGCGCAGAGGGTGCGGCAAAATCCGTCACCTCCACTGCCGGCTTTCCGGCCGGCGAGACCGGTCGCCAATCGCCCCACTTCCAGGAATCACGCTTGTCGCCCCCCCTCATGCCCTTCCCTCCCCCGCCGTGGCGATCAGCCAGCCTTGCAAAAATGCATAGTCATTTCTCGAAACCCCATAACCCGGCAAACTGGTAACGAACCACACCCGAAGTGTACCCGGGAAGCGGGTTTGGGCAAGGCGTCCAGAGGCGTTCGCCCGAATCGGTTATAGCATTCTTCGGGGGGTGTGGGGGTGGGTTATTGGTCGAAGACGAACAATAGAACCTATTCCGAAAAACCTGTTCTAGAAGGGCGAAAGAAATTCGAACATCGGCGTCGATCCGAACGGCCGATTCTCTTGGCGGGACTGCTGCTCGCCGGCGTTCCGGCGCAGGCTCTTGCACAGGATGCCGGGACTTTGCTGCGCGAGCAGGAGCGGCAACGGGAGCTGCAGCGGCTGGAGCTTACGCCGCCGGCGCCCGAGGAGCGCGAACAGGCGCCGGAAGCGGGGCCGGAGACAGGCGCGACCATTCTGGTCGAGGAGATCCGCTTTGCCGGCAAGGCCGGTCTCTTGACGGCGGCGGAGCGCGAGGAGATCGCCGGCGGGGCGGAGGGCCGGCAGTTGGGGCTGGCCGGGCTTCGGGCGCTCGTCGACCAGGTGACGTTCCTGCTTCAGCAGAAGGGCCTTCTGCTGGCCCGCGCCGTGCTGCCGCCGCAGGACATCACCGAGGGCGTCGTCGTCATCGAGATCGTCGAAGGCAGGCTCGAGGAGACCGAGTTTCAGCGGGGCGAGAGGGTGCGCATCCGCGAGGATCTGCTGCGCGCCATCGGCGAGGGCCGCATCGACGCCGAGCAGGTGCGCAAGGCCGATCTGGAGGAAGCGCTTCTGCGCATGAACGACCTGCCCGGTGTCGCCGCCAGGGCGCGGCTGCAGCCGGGGGAAGCGGCGGGTACCAGCCGGCTGGTGGTCGGCGTCGAACAGGCGCCGGTGGTAGGCGTAGCGGCTTGGGGCGACAACTACGGCTCGACCTCGACCGGCCGGGGGCAGGCCAGCGGGCTCGTCACGCTGACGGACATGACCGGCTTCGGCGACCTGACCCTGTTGCAGGGCACGCTCTCCGAAGGCTTGCGCTACGGCCGGCTCGATGTCAGCGCGCCGCTATGGGCGAGCGGGCTGACCGCCCAGCTCGGCTACGGCTATCTCGACTACGACAATGTGGACGATACCGGCAGGAGGCTGGAGCTGAGGGGCAGGGCGCATCAGGTGAGCGCCGGGCTCGACTACACGCTCCTTCGCTCGCGCGACGTCAATCTCTATCTCGGCGGCGGCGTGAACTGGCAGGCGCTGACCGACGACAGCATCGCGGGCCGCATCAACGACAAGCGGGTGATCGCCGGCACGCTCTCGCTTTCCGGCGACGCGCGGCATGCCCTGTTCCGCCCGGGCGTGACGAGCTGGAACCTCGCCTGGACCCTCGGAGATCTCGATCTGTCGCGGCTGTCTGCGGCGCGGGCGGCAGATGCGGCCGGGCTCCGCACGCAAGGGACCTTCCACCGACTCAACGCCCATGTCGCGCGGCTCCAGGATCTGCCGGGCGACTTCTCGTTGTTCGCGAGGCTTTCCGGCCAGTGGGCGAGCAAGAACCTCGATTCCAGCCAGGACTTTGCGCTGGGCGGCCCCTATGGCGTGCGTGCCTACCCGGTCGGGGAGGGCCGGGGCGACATGGGCCTCCTGGGCACGGTCGAGCTGCGTTACGACCCGCCCATTCCGCTCGAATGGGGGCACCTGCAGCTAGCGGGCTTTCTCGATGCCGGACGCGTCCGGGTCAACAAGGCGCCGGGCGGCATTCCGGCCGTCAATCGATGCGGCTGCAACGACTACGCCCTCTACGGGGCGGGGCTGGGCTTGCGCTGGACACGGGAAAACTTGAGCCTTTCGGCTTCCTACGCACGCGCGCTGGGCTCCAATCCGGGGCGTTCTAGCATCGACAACACCAATGCCGACGGACGGCGTGCCCGGCAGCAAGTCTGGCTGCGCGGCACGATCAGGTTTTGAAAAGGGCGGGTTCTGAAAAGGAGGCGAGCATGAACCGGGTCTATGGGCACATCTGGTCGAAGGCACTCGGCCGTCTCGTCGTCACCCCCGAATGCGCCGGGGGCGGCCGGGGCAAGAGATCCCGCCGGCGAAAGCGCGCGGTCGCGCTCATGGCCTCGACGCTGCTGGCCTCTCCCGCCTTCGCCGGCGGAACCCTGCCCACCGGCGGACAGGTCGTCTCCGGTTCGGCGACCATCTCGACCAGTGGCACCGCCATGACGATCAACCAGTCCTCGGACAGGATGATTGCCAACTGGCAGAGCTTTTCCATCGGCCGGGACAACGCCGTCACCTTCAACCAGCCGGGGGCGTCGTCGGTAGCCTTGAACCGGGTGGTGGGGCAGGACCCGAGCCGGATACTGGGCAGCCTCACTGCCAACGGGCAGGTCTTCCTGGTCAACCCCAACGGCATCGCCATCGGCAAGTCCGGGAGCGTGCAGACCGGCGGCTTCGTGGCCTCGACACTGGGCATCGCGGACCAGGATTTCCTGGCCGGGGACTACCGCTTCACCGGCTCGGGGAGCGGCGCGATCGTCAACCGGGGCGACGTGTCGGGCCGGGTGGTGGCGCTGATCAGCCCTTCGGTGGCCAACCAAGGCACGATCACCGGCGATGCGGCGCTGGCGGCGGGGACCGACGTACTGCTCGACTTCGACGGCGACGGGCTGCTCTCGGTCGAGGTCAAGGCCTCGACCGTCGCCACGCTGGTCGAGAACGAGGGCCTGATCCGCGCCGACGGCGGCACGGTGATCCTCACCGCCCGGGGCGCGAGCGAGGCCATGAAGGGCGTCGTCAACAACTCCGGTACCGTCGAGGCCAACATCATCGCCGACCGCGGCGGCCGCATCCTGCTGCTCGGCGACATGGAGCACGGCGAGGTCAATGCCGCCGGAACGCTGCGGGCGGAGTTCGTGGAGACCTCGGCGGCCGAGGTCAATCTAGACAGGAACCTCACGGTCGACACCCAGGGCGGCAGGTGGCTGATCGACCCCATCGACATCACCATCGGCGCCGACGAGGCCGCCGCCATCCAGACCTCGCTCGCCAGCGGCGATGTGGAGATTTCCACCGCCGGACCCGGCTCGGACGCCGGCGACATCACCGTCGATGCCTCCATCACCTGGGGCAGCAATATCCTGACCCTTCGCGCCGACAACGACATCACCATCAACGCCGCGCTCACCAGCACCGGAACGACCGCCAGCGACGGGCTGGTCCTGCAGTACGCGCAAACCACGGCGACGGGCGACTACTTCATCAACGCCCCCGTCAATCTTGCCTCGGGGAGCCTTTTCCAAACGAGACAAGGCTCGGACGCCGCCGTGACCTGGACGGTGATCACCGACATCGACGCCCTGCAAGACATCATCAACAACCCTTCCGGCAACTACGCGCTCGGCGCCAATATCGACGCCAGCGCCACCGCCACCTGGAACAGCGGCGCGGGTTTCGCGCCGATCGGGAACATTTCTAACCTCTTTTCCGGTGCCCTCGACGGCCTGGGCCACGTGATCAGCGATCTGGTGATCGATCGCCCCTCGGACGACCGTGTCGGCCTGTTCGGCTGGATCAACCAGGGCGCCGTGGTCCAGAACGTAGGCATCGAGGGCGGCAGCATCTCGGGTAACCTGGCAGTCGGTTCATTGGCGGGGTTGCATCTAGGCTCCATCGCCAATGCCTGGAGCACCGCCAGCGTCACCGGTAGCACCAATGTCGGCGGGCTGGTGGGGTATAGCAACGGCGCCATCGCCAACGCGCATGCAACGGGCAATGTGAGCGGCGCGCACTTCGTCGGCGGGCTGGTGGGGCAAAGCAACTATGACGGCTCCATCGCCAACGCCTATGCCACCGGCAACGTAACCAGCGCTGGTAGCAATATCGGTGGCCTCGTAGGGTCGAACTATGGCGACATTGCCAACGCCTATGCCGCCGGCAGCGTGACGGGTGACGATCGTGTCGGCGGGCTGGCAGGGTATAGCAGCGGCTTCATCACCAACGCCTATGCCACCGGCAGTGTGACCGGCACCCTCTATGTCGGCGGGCTGGTAGGGTATGGTGACGATACCATCACCAACGTCTATGCCACCGGCAGCGTGACGGGCGGCGGTGACGTCGGCGGGCTGATGGGCGGAGGCAGCGGCACCGTCACCAATGGATACTGGGTGGAGGAAACCACCGGCCAGGCCACGAGTGTGGGGGAAACAAGGCTCGACACCGTCGCCGATCTGACCGCCGCCCTGCCAAGCGGCTTCGATGCCGCCGTCTGGGGCAACCAGAACGATCGCACCTCGCCCTATCTGCTCGGCAGCCTGCCCCTTTCCTTCTACATCGGCAGCGACACCGATCTCTACAGCGTCATCTACACGCTGGATCAACTTCAGGCGATGCAGAACAACCTCGCCGGGCGCTACGCGCTGTTGCAGGATATCGACGCCAGTGCCACCGCGACCTGGAACAGCGGCGCGGGTTTCGCGCCGATCGGGAACGTTTCCAACCACTTTTCCGGTGTCCTTGACGGCCTGGGCCACGTGATCAGCGATCTGGTGATCGATCGCCCCTCAGACAACCATGTCGGCTTGTTCGGGGTGACGGGCAGCACGGCCGAAGTTCGCAATGTGGGGCTCGAAGGCGGTAGCGTGAGGGGCAATCAATCGGTCGGCGCCCTGGCAGGGACGCATCTAGGCTCCATCGCCAATGCCTGGAGCACCGCCAGCGTCTCGGGGAACTTCAATGTCGGCGGATTGCTGGGGGTCAATAGCAGTGGTTCGGTGAGCGACAGCTACGCCACCGGCGCCGTCAGCGGCGGAAGCAGAGTTGGCGGGCTTGCGGCAGTCAACACCGGTACTGTCCGCAACACCTATGCCACCGGCAGTGTCACCGCCCACGACGAGGCCGGCGGGCTGGTGGGCTATAACCTTAACTCCGGCACGGTGGAGGCAAGCTATGCCACCGGCACGGTCGTCAGCGGCGGGAGCGATGTTGGCGGCCTGGTCGGGCGGCAAGACAACGGCGGCACCGTCCTCACCAGCTTCTACGACAGGGACACCACCGGCCAGTCCGACACCGGCAAGGGCATTGGCCTGACCACGGCCGAGATGCGGAACCCCTTCACCTTCATCGATACGGGATGGGATTTCGCGAGCACATGGGGCAAGTCGTCGGCGGGCGAGAACGACGGCTACATGATGCTGCGCGGCGTGGGACCGGGCTCGCTCTATGACGACTACGTCAGGCTCTCGGGCACCGATCTTTCCAAGACCTACGGCGACGCCAACCCGTTATTGGATAGCATTGCGTTCAGTGGCCTGGGGGCGGGCAACATCACCCTTGCCTGGGGCAACGCCATTCATCAGACGACCAATGCCGGGACCTATGCCTATTCTGGCGCGAACGTTCTCGACATCTCGACCACTTCTCCCGGCGGTGTCTATGTGGACTACGGGACGGGAGCTCTCACCATCGACAAGGCACTGCTGATCGCCACCGCGAACAGCCTGACCAAGACCTATGACGGGACCGGGTTTTCCGGCGGCAACGGTGTGAGCTATGCCGGCTTCGTCGCGGGCGAGAATGCTTCGGTGCTCTCCGGCTCCGTCACCTATGGCGGCACGGCACAGGGGGCGCGCAACGCCGGGAGCTACACGCTGACGGCCTCCGGCCTCTCGTCACAGAACTACGACATCGCCTATGCGAGCGGCGCGCTCACCATCAACCGTGCCGTCATCTCTTCCGTTTCCGGCATCACCGCTGACAACAAGGTCTATGACGGCACGACGGCGGCGGCGCTGGGCCTGGGCGGCGCGCGCTTCGCCGGGCTGGTCGCCGGCGACAGCCTGACCGTCGCGACCGCTTCCGGCACCTTCGCCGATCCCGACCCGGGCGTCGGCAAGACCGTCCTCATCACTGGCCTGTCGCTCGGCGGGGCGGACGCGGGCAACTACCTCCTCGCGGACACGACCGCCTTGGCCACGGCCGACATCATCGAGGTGCCAGTGGCACAGCCCGCACCGCCCCTTCCGTCCCTCCCGCCCCTCCCGCCGCTGCTGCCCTGGCAGATCCTGCCGGAGGGGCAGCTGCCGCCCGATGCCGACCTCGCCGAAACGCTGCTGCCGGTCGACGACCTGCTGGCGCTGCCGGCACCGGAGGCGAGCCGCGCCGTCCTCTGCGATACGCAGCGCTTCGTGATTTGCGAGAACTGAAGGTCATGATCGCGAGCCACAATCCCTTCCGTTCCGCTGGCTCGGCCTTGCGCGCCGCCGTTCCCGCCGTCGCCCTGCTCGGCGCCCTTCAGGCCGTCGCGGCCCCGCTTCCCGGTGGGGCGGGATCGCTGGTCGAGACCTACCAGGACTGGGTGGTCGCCTGCCAGGCACAGAACGATGTCACCGCTTGCGTCATGCGACAGGTGCACAGCCACAGCCAGACCGGCCAGCATGTGCTGACGGCCGAGTTCCGCAACGCTGCCGACGGCGAGCTGGAAGGCACCTTGCTCATGGCCTTTGGCCTCGCGCTCGCCCAAGGGGTGTCGCTCGAGATCGACGGAGCCGCCGGACCGGCGCTCCCCTTCTCCACCTGCCTGCCGACCGGCTGCATCGTGCCCACCGCCTTCGATGCCGCCATGGTCGACAGGCTCAAGGCGGGAGCAGTGCTCAACGTCATGGCCACGGCCGCCAACCCGCCCCAGCCCGTGCCCTTCAGGGTTTCGTTGTCGGGCTTCACAGCCGCCCTCAATCGCATGACGGAACTGACGCGGTAAGGACACTGGCAATGACACGCGCGCTCCGAGCCTTCCGGCCGGCACGACGATCGCCGCGCTGAACGGGGCGGCGACACACCAGCTGATGGCCATCTTCGGCTGGGAGAGCGTGAAGCAGGCGGAACTCTATACCCGCGAGGCGAACCGGGTGCTCCTCGCCGGCGACGCCATGCATCTCCTGGTGGCCCGCCGCCCGGCCGGCGAGGGCGAACAGCCGGGCAACCGATCTTTCCCACTTTTCCAGGGGGTGTCCCCCGAGTGGGCAGAAACGGCCAAAAAAGCTAAGTAAATCAACGCTCGGGAAATGGGATGGTGCCCAGGGGCGGATTCGAACCACCGACACCAGCATTTTCAGTGCTGTGCTCTACCAACTGAGCTACCTGGGCGTCCGGCCGCGGCAAGAAAGCGGCGATGACGGGACGGCTGTATAGGAGATGGTCGGCAGCCTGTCCAGCCTTCTTCGCACCGCCCTCTTCCCACCGTCGGCAACGCCTTCCGCTTGACCCCGCGCGGGCCGGCGGGGAGGCTGCGGCATGGCCCGCCGCCGCCTTCCGACCGCTCCGGCCCTGCTGCTGCTGCCGCTCGCGCTGCCGCTGCTGGCGAGCCCGCTCGCGGCCGCCGTGCCGCCGGAACTCCTGGCCTGGGCCGGACCGGCCTGCGCCGCGCGCGAGGCGCCGCCGGACATCCCCGGCGCAGGGCTGGAAAGCGAGCGCAGCGCCGGCGCCCCCGACGGCCCGGCCTGGCGCCTGCAGCGGCGGCTGAGCCTGGCCGAGGGCGGTGCCCTGGAGCTGCTGCGCATCGAGCAGGGCGGGCGCCTGCTGCGGCTCAGCCTGCAACTGGAGGACGCCGAAGGCCGGCCGCAGGCCCTGCTGCTGCTCGACGGCGACTGCGCGCCCAACGAGGCGCGGGTGCTGGAGCGCGACGCACGCGGCACCGCCGTAGTGCTGCGGCTCTACCGCGACGGCGAATTGGAGACGCCGGCCGAGCGCGAGGAGCTGAAGCCGCCGGTGCCGCCGGGGCGCGATCCCGGCGGGCCGCGGATCGCGCAGGCCGACAGCGGCGTCGCCTACGGCCTGCCGCTCTTCGACGGCCGCCTGGCGCGCGACGGCGCGGGCCGCTTCCTGGGCTACGACTTCCGCGATCAGGACGACCGCCCCTTCGACCGCGACGGCCCCGACCTCTTCCCGCGCCGCCATGGCACCCTGGTCGCCAGCATCCTGCTGCGCGAGGCGCCCGAGGCGGTGCTGCTGCCCTACCGCTTTCCGCGCGGCGCCATGGACCGCATGGGCGAGCTGGTCGAGGCCGCGGCCGAGGCCGGCGCCCGGGTGCTGCTGCTGCCCATGGGCAGCGACGATCCCGAGGACTGGCGCGCCTTCCTGGCCGCCGCCGAGAGGCACCCGGAAATCCTCTTCGTGCTGTCCGCCGGCAACGACGGCCGTGATCTGGACGAGGCGCCGGTCTGGCCGGCGGCCGCCGGCCTGGAGAACGCCCTGGTGGTGACCTCCGCCGACGGCTTCGGCCGCCTGGCCCAGGGCTCGAACTGGGGCCGCGGGACGGTCGACCTGATGCTGCCGGCCGAGCGGCTGGAGGCCCTGGACCACCGCGGCGCCGCGGTCCAGGCCTCGGGCTCCAGCTACGCCGTGCCGCGCCTCGGCGCCCTGGCGGCGCGGCTGCTGGCCGCGGAGCCGGGGCTGGACACCGCCGCGCTCAAGGCGGCGATCCTGGCCCGCGCCCTGCCCTCCCCCTTCGAGCGGACGCCGCGGGTGCGCCACGGCTGGATCCCCGAGCCGTCCGAAGGGCCCTGAGGCGCCTACTGCGGCAGGCGCGGCGGCGGGCTGTCGGAGTCGAGGAAGCGGCGGGCGGCCTCGGCCTGGGCCGGGTGGTGCTCGGCCAGCAGCGCATAGGCCCGCTCCGCCAGGTCGCGGTCGCCGCCCCAGGCGCCGGCCTGGACCGCCAGGCGCAGCACCTGCGGGTCGCGCGGCAGCCGCTCGAGCAGCCAGGCGAGGTTCTCCAGCCCCTCGTCCCAGCGGCCGTCGAGATGCAGCGCCACGGCATAGCCGATGCGGGTATTGAGCGCCTCCGGGTCCTCGGCCAGGCCGTCGGCGAAGAGGGCGACGGCCTCGGCGCGGTGTCCGCCGAGGGCGAGAAGCTGCGCCGCCTCGTCCCAGAACTGCCGGTTCAGCGTGTCGCGGCAGTCCGCTTCCAGCCCCGCCGCCGCTTCCGCCGGCAGCGGCCGCTGGCCGGCGAGTGCCTCCAGCCCCTCCTGACAGGCGCGCACGGCGCGGCCGATCTCGGCCCCGCGTGCCCCGGCACCCGCGCCGCTGGCGGCCTCGAGCGCCGCCAGCCGCGCGGCCGGGATAGCCTCGTTGCGGCCCTCGCCGCCGGCCGCCAGGAAGCCCTGCAGCCGCCCCGCCGCGTCCAGCAGCGCCCCGCCGCTGGTGCCGGGCCGCGAATCGGCGCCGTGATGCAGCCGCGCGCGCGGCAAGTCCGCCGCCGGCAGGGCGTGCAGCGGCCCGGGGGCGAAGACGCGCACCCGGCCGGCGGCGATATCGGCACCGACCGCATAGAGCGGCGGCTTCGGCGCCGCTTCGGCCGGTCGCAGACTAGGGCCTTCGGGCAGCGCCGCGCGCAGCAGCACCAGGTCGTCCTCGAAGTCGCCCGGCACCACCTCGGCCGTCAGCGGCGTGCGGTCGGGCAGGAAGAGGACGATCTCCGACTCGTCGGCGACGACGTGGCGGCCGGTCACCAGCAGCTCGGGGCCGATCCGCACGGCACTGCCCACCGGACTGAAGCCCGACACGGCGAAGACCGCCGACTCCGCCGCGCAGACCGGTTGCGGCGCGTCGCAGCCCTGGGCCGCGGCGGCGCCGGGAAGCAGCAGCAGCGCCAGCAGCGGGGCGAGGCGCCGGCCCAAGGCCTCAGTCCAGCGTCATGGTGGTGGTCTGGCGCACCTCGCCTCGGCGATAGGTGAGATAGAAGCTCTCGCCCGGGCGGTGCAGGTGCAGTGCGGTGTTCACGTCCGCCGCGGAGCGGATCGGCCGCCCGGCGATCTCGACGATCAGGTCGTCGACGGCGAGATCGGCAAGCGCCGCCGCGCTTTCCTCCTCCACCTGCGAGACGACGGCGCCGACCTTGGCCGCCTGCTCCTCGCGGGTCAGGTCGCGCACCCGCAGGCCGCTGCGGCCCCGCCGCACCTCGCCGAACTGCTCCAGGTCCAGCGCGACCCGGCGCAGCAGCTTGGCGGAGACGGCGAAGCTGACCCCGGTGTTGGCGTCGCCCTCGCTGGCGAAGATCGCCGACAGCAGGCCGACCAGCCGGCCCTGGTGGTCGAAGAGGGCGCCGCCCGACATGCCGGGGTTCACCGCCGCGTCGGTCTGCACGAAGTCCTCGATAGGATTGAAGCCGGCATTGGTCCGGCGCAGCGCCGAGACCACGCCGCAGGTGACCGAGAGGCCCAGGCCGTAGGCATTGCCGACGGCGCAGACCGGCTCGCCGAGCTCGATCTCCAGCGCATCGAGCAGCGGCGGCACCGGCAGGTCTTCCTCGATCTTCAGCAGGGCGACGTCGCTCGGCCGATCGCGGCCCACCAGTTCCGCCCGGCGCAGCCGCCCGTCGGACAGGCGCACCTCGATGGCCTCGGCGCGCGCGACGGCGTGCAGGGCGGTGGCGAGGTAGCCGCCCGGAGCGATCGCCACGGCGCTCGCCTCCGGTGCGGCGCCGGGCGGTACGCCCGGTGCCCCGCTGCGCGGATGGCGGGGCCACTCGGGCAGCACCGAGACCACCGACTCCAGGGCCTCCGGCGCGAGCGCGTGCGGCTGCGATAGCGGCAGGACCGACAGGGCCAGCGCCAGAAGGGCCGGCGCCAGCAGGGACGACAGCAGGGAATTCCGCGACCGCGTCATCGCTCCTCCTCCTCGCCCTCCGCGTCACCCGCCACGTCACCCGCCGAGCCGGGCACCTCCGGACCGGGCACGCGGTAGCGCTCGCCGAGCCAGCGGCCGAGGTCGATCTGGCCGCAGCGCTTGGAGCAGAAGGGCCGGTAGCGCGGCACCTCGGGCTTGCCGCAGATCGGACAGGCCTGTCCGCTCGCGGCTTCGGTCCCGGCGCCGCCCGGGGCGGCACGGCGCGGGAAGGGGACGACGGTCTCACTCATGGCCTCTAGCCTAGCACGATTTCCGCCGCGTCGGTCGCCCTGCCCGCCTCGATCTCCACCGCCAGCGACACGCCGCGGCGCGCCTCTACCGCGGCCAGCGCCGCGGCGGCGGGGCCCTGCAGCGCCGCTGCCACTTCCGGCGCCAGCAGCAGTCGCGGCCGCGCTGTCGGCGGCAGGGCGGCGACGCGGCGCAGCAACTCGAAGGCGAGCGCGGCCGGGTCGCGCGACCAGCCACCGCCGCCCAGGCCGCAGCGGCGGCCGAGCAGTTCGTGCAGCGGCGGTCGGCTGCGCCGCCGGGTCAGCTCGAAGAGCGCGCCGCGCGGCGGGAAGAGCTGCACCGGCTCCGGATCGTCGGCGAGCCGCTCGCGCAGCAGCGCGGCCAGCGCGTCGCGCTCGCCGCGGCCGGGCATCTCCAGGAAATCGATCAGGATGCGCCCGGAGAGATCGCGCAGCCGCAGCTGCCGCACGATCTCAAGCGCCGCCTCGCGGTTGACCTCCACCGAGCGGCGGGTGCCGGAGCCGCCGTGGCTGCCGGCATTGACGTCTATCGCCGTCAGGGTGCGCACCGGCTCCACCAGCAGGCTGCCGCCGCCGGGCAGCGGCACGTAGGGCTGCAGCAGCGCCTCGATCTCCGCCTCCAGGCTCTCGGAGAAGAGCGCCCCGGGACCGCGGTGCAGGCTCACCCGCTCCGCCAGCTCCGGCCGGTCGGCGAGGCGACGGCGCAGCGCCGCGTAGCTCTCCATCTCGTCGATCACGATCTCGTCCGGCGGCGTGGCCTCGGCACGCAGCAGCTCGACCGGATCGTCGCCGGCGGCCAGCAGCCGCGGCGGGGCGGCGCCGGGCGGCACGGCCACCCCGGCGACGAAGGCCAGGCGCGCGCCCTTGTCCTCCGCCGGCGCGCGGCCGATCCGCACCGCCACCGCCTCGCCCTCGCTCGGCCGCCGACGGCCGCGGCCGAGCGGCAGCAGGCCGGGGCGCTCCAGACCGATCTCGACGAAGGCGGCGTTGAGGCCGGGGTCCAGCGCGGTGATGCGGCCGAGGATCAGGTCGCCGGCGGCGCCCGGACGATCGGCGCGCAGCACCCGCAGCCACAGCAGCTCCTCTTCCGCGTCGAGCCGCGCGGCGCGGGTCTCGCCCGGCAGGACGGACAGCAGCAGGCGGCCGCTCACGGCTTCCAGCCGAGGCCCCGGAGCAGGGCCATCGTCTCCGCCAGCGCCAGGCCGACGACGTTGGAGTAGGAGCCGCCGATCCAGGGGATCAGCGCTGCGGCCCGGCCCTGGATGGCGTAGCCGCCGGCCTTGCCCTGCCACTCGCCGTAGGCGAGATAGTCCTCCACCTCGGCGGCACTCAGCCGCTTGAAGCGCACGGCGGTGGTCACCAGTCGTCGCCCCTTCCGCCCGTCTGGCGCCAGCAGGGCGATGCCGCCCAGCACACGGTGGCGCCGGCCGGACAGCCGCTGCAGGCAGTCGCGCGCCTGCGCCGCCTCCTCCGCCTTGGGCAGGATGCGCCGACCCAGGGCCACCACGGTGTCGGCGGCCAGCACGAAGGCCTCGGGATGGTCACGGGCCACCGCCGCCGCCTTCTCCTGCGCCAGACGCGCGGCATGCTGCGCCGGCAGCTCGCGCGGACGCGGCGATTCGTCCAGCGCCGCGGGCACCACGCGGTCCGGCTCGATGCCGNCCTGCCGCAGCAGTTCCAGGCGCCGGGGCGAGGCGGAGGCCAGCACCAGCGGGGCGGCCGCCATGGCTCGCGCGCTCCGGGTTACTTGAAGCGGAAGGTGATGCGACCCTTGGTCAGGTCGTAGGGCGTCATCTCGACGTTCACGCGGTCGCCGGCCAGCACACGAATGCGATGCTTGCGCATCTTGCCGGCGGTGTGCGCCAGCACTTCATGGCCGTTGTCCAGCTTCACGCGGAACATCGCATTGGGCAGCAGTTCGGCGACCGTGCCCTGGAACTCCATCAAGTCTTCTTTGGACATGCCTCTGATCTTGTTCGTTGCGCGCAGGCCCCGTGACGGGACCGGCCATGGTCGCCGGTCCCGTCACGGGGCGCGCGGATAGTAGCCGCTTAGCCCCGCCGCCACAATCACCGGCCTGGGCACTGGCGCCGACGGCGCCACCGCGGTGGGTTCCGGGCGATTGCCAAGATGGTATCGAAACGGTACTATTTATCCCGTCGATTGCACGGCGAAGCCCGCCTCGGCGCCTGACCTGCGTTTTGCGCAGAGGCATATGAGACAGCGTTACTGTCCTATATGCCAAAATCCCGCTCGCCAAGGCCAGCGGCTTGCTCTATACAGCCCTCCCGCTCGGCGGCTCCGGCCGCTGAGGGGCCGGCGCGCCGGAGAGATCGCGGACCGGAGAGATCGCAAAAAGCAGAGCCGACGCAGAGCTGGGGACGAAACCCGATGGCCAACCGCATGTTGAAGTTCACCACGGTGCAGCGGCACATGCCGGACAAGCGCGAGGTCGCCGTCCGGCGCCGGGACTTCGACGAGATCTACGACGAGTTCGCGCCCGAGGCGGCGGCCGAGCAGGCGGCGCGTTGCTCCCAGTGCGGCGTGCCCTTCTGCCAGGTGCACTGCCCGGTGCACAACAACATCCCCGACTGGCTGATGCTGACCGCCGAGGGGCGCCTGGAGGAGGCCTACGAGGTCAGCCAGGCGACCAACAACTTCCCGGAGATCTGCGGCCGCATCTGCCCCCAGGACCGGCTCTGCGAAGGCAACTGCGTGATCGAGCAGTCGGGCCACGGCACGGTCACCATCGGCTCGGTCGAGAAGTACATCAACGACACCGCCTGGGAGCGCGGCTGGGTCAAGCCGGCGACGCCGCTGTACGAGCGGCCCCAGTCGGTCGGCGTCATCGGCGCCGGGCCGGGCGGGCTGGCCGCGGCCGAGCAGCTGCGCCGCAAGGGCTACCGGGTCACGGTCTACGACCGCTACGACCGCGCCGGCGGCCTGATGATCTACGGCATCCCCGGCTTCAAGCTGGAGAAGGAGGTGGTGGAGCGGCGCACCCGGCTGATCGCCGACGCCGGCGTCACCTTCGAGATGAACTTCGAGGTCGGCCGCGACGCCTCGCTGCAGGAGCTGCGCGAGCGCCACGACGCGGTGCTGATCGCCACCGGCGTCTACAAGGCGCGCGACGTCATGCTGCCGGGCGCCGGCCTCGACAACGTCTTCCCGGCCATGGACTACCTCACCGCCTCGAACCGCAAGGGCCTGGGCGACTCCGTGCCGGCCTTCGAGGACGGCACGCTGGACGCCGCCGGCAAGGACGTGGTGGTGATCGGCGGCGGCGACACCGCCATGGACTGCGTGCGCACCGCGGTGCGCCAGGGCGCGCGCTCGGTGAAGTGCCTCTACCGCCGCAACCGGGCGAACATGCCGGGCTCGCAGCGCGAGGTCGCCAACGCCGAGGAGGAGGGCGTCGACTTCGTCTGGCTGGCCGCGCCCGAGGCCTTCGACGGCGAGGCGGCCGTGTCCGAGGTGCGGGCGCTACGCGTCCACCTCGGCGTCGCCGACGCCACCGGCCGCCAGACGCCGCAGGTGATCGAGGGCTCCGGCTTCCGCCTGCCGGCCGACATGGTCATCAAGGCGCTGGGCTTCGATCCCGAGGACCTGCCGACGCTCTTCGGCTGCCCGGAGCTCGAGGTCACCCGCTGGGGTACGCTGAAGGTGCAGTACCCCAGCCTGATGACCAACCTCGACGGCGTCTTCGCCGCCGGCGACATCGTCCGCGGTGCCTCGCTGGTGGTCTGGGCGATCCGCGACGGCCGCGACGCCGCCGAGTCCATCGACCGCTGGCTGCAGGCCAAGGCCGCCGGCACCGAGGCCGGCACCGCCATCGCCGCCGAATGACCCAGCCTTCTCCGATCTTGAGGCCCACCACCATGCCGCACGACATCGACAGCCCCCTCGCCCAGGTCCGCCGGCAGCAGGCGGAGGCCGAGCGCCTGGCCCGGGTGGGCCTCTACGATCCGGCCGAGGAGCACGACGCCTGCGGCGTCGGCCTGGTCGCCTCGATCGACGGCAAGCCGCGGCGCGAGGTGGTGCTGGCCGGCATCGAGGCGCTGAAGGCGGTCTGGCACCGCGGCGCCGTCGACGCCGACGGCAAGACCGGCGACGGCGCCGGCATCCACGTGCAGATTCCCCAGAACTTCTTCCTGGAACACATCGAGCGCACCGGCCATCGCGCCGAAGGCCGGCAGATCGGCGTCGGCATGGTCTTCCTGCCGCGTACCGACATGAACGCGCAGGAGCGCTGCCGCGTCATCGTCGAGCGCGAGATCCTGAACCACGGCTACACCATCTACGGCTGGCGCCAGGTGCCGACCGACACCACGGTGATCGGCGAGAAGGCCAACGCGACGCGCCCGGAGATCGAGCAGATCATCATCGCCAACGCCCGCGACGTGCCGCCGGCGCAGTTCGAGATCGACCTCTACGTCATCCGCCGCCGCATCGAGAAGGCGGCCGAGCAGGAGTCGATCAAGGAGTTCTACATCTGCTCGCTGTCGGGCCGCTCGATCATCTACAAGGGCATGTTCCTGGCCGAGCAGCTCTCGACCTTCTACCCCGACCTGCTGGACGAGCGCTTCGTCTCCAACTTCGCCATTTTCCACCAGCGCTACTCCACCAACACCTTCCCGACCTGGCGCTTGGCGCAGCCCTTCCGCGTGCTGGCCCACAACGGCGAGATCAACACCCTCAAGGGCAACGTCAACTGGATGGCGGCACACGAGTGCCGCCTGGAGAGCGCCCTGCTGGGCGACGCCATCGCCGACGTGAAGCCGGTGGTCCAGCCCGGCAGCTCGGACTCCGCCGCGCTCGACGCCGTCTTCGAGCTGATGGTGCGCGCCGGCCGCGACCTGCCCATGGTCAAGACCATGATGATCCCGGAGGCCTGGGCCTCCGACGAGGCCATGCCCGACGAGTGGAAGGCGCTCTATTCCTACAGCAACGCGGTGATGGAGCCCTGGGACGGCCCGGCGGCGATCTGCGGCTACGGCGGCCGCTGGCTGGTCGCCGGCATGGACCGCAACGGCCTGCGGCCGCTGCGCTATTCCATCACCGCCGACGGCCTGCTCTTCGCCGGCTCCGAGACCGGCATGGTGCGCATCGACGAGGCGCAGATCGTCGAGAAGGGCCGCCTGGGCCCGGGCCAGATGGTGGCCGTCGACCTGAAGGAAGGCCGGCTCTACCACGACGGCGAGATCAAGAACCTGATGGCTTCGGGCCGGCCCTACGGCAAGTGGGTGCGCTCGATCACCGTCATCGACGACCTGATCCGCCCCGACGCCGGCGAGCCCGCGACCCTGGAGCGCGACGCGCTGCGCCGCCGCCAGCTCGCCTACGGCGTCACCATGGAAGACCTCGAGCTGATCCTCCACCCCATGGTGGAGACCGCCAAGGAGGCGGTCGGCTCCATGGGCGACGACACGCCGCTGGCGGTGCTCTCCGACCGCTACCGCGGCCTGCACCACTTCTTCCGCCAGAACTTCAGCCAGGTCACCAACCCGCCGATCGACTCCCTGCGGGAGAAGCGGGTGATGACGCTGAAGACCCGCCTCGGCAACCTCGGCAACATCCTCGACGAGGAGGAGAGCCAGTGCCGGCTGCTGCAGCTCGACTCGCCGGTGCTGTCGAACGCCGAGTTCCTGGCGATGCGCGACTACATGGCCGAGACCGCGGCGGAGGTCGACTGCACCTTCGATCCCTCCGGCGGCGAGACCGCGCTGCGCGAGGGCCTGAGCCGCATCCAGCGGCTGGCCGAGGACGCCGTGCGCGGCGGCAAGACGCACCTGGTGCTGACCGACGAGAAGGTCGGCGCCGAACGGGCGGCGATCCCCATGATCCTCGCCACCGCGGCGGTGCACACCCACCTGATGCGGCAGAAGCTGCGCACCTTCACCAGCGTCAACGTGCGCAGCGGCGAGTGCATCGACGTGCACTACTTCGCGGTGCTGATCGGCGTCGGCGCCACCACGGTCAACGCCTACCTGGCCCAGGAGGCCATCGCCGACCGCCATCGCCGCGGCCTCTTCGGCGACCTGAGCCTGACCGACGCGGTGCAGCGCTTCGTCAAGGCGGTCGACGAGGGGCTGCTGAAGATCATGTCGAAGATGGGGATCTCGGTGATCTCCTCCTACCGCGGCGGCTACAACTTCGAAGCCGTGGGCCTGTCGCGCACCCTGGTCGACGAGTTCTTCCCCGGCATGCCGAGCCGCATCTCCGGCATCGGCCTGACGGGCATCCAGGGCATGGTGATCGCCATGCACCGCCGCGCCTGGGACGAGAACGTCCTGGCCCTGCCGGTCGGCGGCTTCTACCGCTACCGCCGCGGCGGCGAGCACCACGCCTGGGAGGCCGGGCTGATCCACACGCTGCAGGCGGCGGTCGCCTCCGACAGCTACTCCACCTACAAGAAGTTCAGCGAGGGCAACGCCAAGCTGCCGCCCAGTTCGCTGCGCGACCTGCTCGACTTCAAGACCAGCGGCATCACGCCGGTGCCGGTGGAGGAGGTCGAGTCCATCACCGCCATCCGCAAGCGCTTCGTCACCCCGGGCATGAGCCTGGGCGCCCTCTCCCCCGAGGCGCACGGCACGCTGAACATCGCCATGAACCGCATCGGCGCCAAGTCCGACAGCGGCGAGGGTGGCGAGGACCCGCAGCGCTTCACGCCACACCCCAACGGCGACAACGAGAACTCGGCCATCAAGCAGGTGGCCTCGGGCCGCTTCGGCGTCACCGCCGAGTACCTGAACCAGTGCCGCGAGCTGGAGATCAAGGTGGCACAGGGCGCCAAGCCCGGCGAGGGCGGCCAGCTGCCCGGCTTCAAGGTCACCGAGATGATCGCCAAGCTGCGGCATTCGACGCCCGGCGTGATGCTGATCTCGCCGCCACCGCACCACGACATCTATTCGATCGAGGATCTGGCGCAGCTGATCTACGACCTGAAGCAGATCAATCCCGACGCCCGGGTCTGCGTGAAGCTGGTGGCCCGCTCGGGCATCGGCACCATCGCCGCCGGCGTGGCCAAGGCCAAGGCCGACGTGATCCTGATCTCCGGGCACAACGGCGGCACCGGCGCCAGCCCGCAGACCTCGATCAAGTACGCCGGCGTGCCCTGGGAGATGGGGCTGACCGAGGTGCACCAGGTGCTGACGCTGAACCGGCTGCGCCACTCGGTCCTGCTGCGCACCGACGGCGGCATCAAGACCGGCCGCGACGTGGTCATCGCCGCCATGCTGGGCGCCGAGGAGTACGGCGTCGGCACGGCCTCGCTGGTGGCGATGGGCTGCATCATGGTGCGGCAGTGCCACTCCAACACCTGCCCGGTCGGCGTCTGCACCCAGGACGAGAAGCTGCGCGACAAGTTCGTCGGCACGCCGGAGAAGGTGGTGAACCTCTTCTCCTTCATCGCCGAGGAGGTCCGCGAGATCCTGGCCGAGCTGGGCGTGCGCTCGCTCGACGAGATCGTCGGCCGCACCGACCTGCTGCGGCAGGTGAGCCGCGGCGCGGCGCACCTCGACGACCTCGACCTCAACCCCCTGCTGGCCAAGCCCGACGGCGGCGGCCTGCCGACCCACTGCACGCTGAAGGGTCGCAACGAGGTGCCCGAGACCCTGGACGCGCAGATGATCGAGGACGCCGAGGCGCTGTTCCGCGACCGCGAGAAGATGCAACTGCAGTACACCATCCGCAACACCCACCGGGCGATCGGCACGCGGCTCTCGGCCATGATCACCCGCAAGTTCGGAATGGGCGGGCTGCAGCCGGGCCACGTCACCGTGCGGCTGCGCGGCTCCGCCGGCCAGTCGCTCGGCGCCTGGGCGGTGCAGGGCCTGAAGCTGGAGGTCTTCGGCGACGCCAACGACTACGTCGGCAAGGGCCTGTCGGGCGGCACCATCGTCGTGCGGCCCATAACCAAGAGCCCGCTGGTCACCCAGGACAACACCATCATCGGCAACACCGTGCTCTACGGCGCCACGGCCGGAAGGCTCTTCGCCGCCGGCCAGGCCGGCGAGCGCTTCTGCGTGCGCAACTCCGGCGCCGTGGCGGTGGTGGAGGGCTGCGGTTCCAACGGCTGCGAGTACATGACCGGTGGCACCGTGGCGATCCTGGGCGAGGTCGGCTTCAACTTCGCGGCCGGCATGACCGGCGGCATGGCCTTCGTCTACGACCCCGAGGATCGCCTGCCGCTGCGCATCAACGCCGACAGCGTGGTCTACCAGCGCATCCAGACGCCGCACTACGACGCCCTGCTGCGCGAGCTGGTCGCCGAGCACGTGCGCGAGACCCAGAGCCGCTTCGCCGAACGGCTGCTGATCGACTGGGAGCGCGAGCAGCCGCACTTCTGGCAGATCGTGCCGCAGGAGATGCTGCACCGCCTGGAGCACCCGGTGACCCTGGAGGCGCGCGAGAAGCGCGCCTGAGGCGGCCTGTGGGCGAGAGGGAAAGGGCCGTGCGTCGGCCGCCCCCTCACCCCAAACCCCTCTCCCACCAGGGGAGAGGGGCTTTGAGCACGGGCGGCCCCTTTTGCGCCCCCTCTCCCCTCGTGGGAGAGGGACGGGGTGAGGGGGCCACCGCCGCGAACGGCGAGAAGGCCCCTTCGCCATGACCGCGCCGCCGGACCCCGAAGGCGCCGGCGCGGCGCGGCTACGCCGCCTGGCCCGCCTCGCTGTGCTGGCCGCCGTACCGCTCGGACTCTTCCTCGCCGTGGGGCCGCGCTTCTGGGGCGAGGGGGTCTACCTCGGCGGCCTGCCGATCGACCACGTGGTCGGCTTCGCCCTGCTGGCGCTGGTGGCGGCGCTGGGCTTCGGCCGGCGCCTCAGCCTGCCGCTGATCGGCCTGCTCCTGCTGCTGCTCGGCGCGGCGCTCGAGGCGATCCAACTCGGTCTGCCCCACCGCAGCGGCAGCCTGCGCGACCTCGCCCTCGACCTCGCCGGCATCGTCATCGGCCTCGCCCTCTACCGCTGGCTGGTCCTGCCGCGGCTGCAGCGGCGGGGCTGAGATTCGCTGGGTCCCTCAGAACGCCAGGTCGCTCGCCGCCGCCCGGGCGCGGCGCTCGATCTCGGCCCAGTCGCCGCAGGCCAGGGCCTCGGCGGGCGCCACCCAGGAGCCGCCGACGCAGGCGACGTTCGCCAGCGCCAGGTAGGCCGGCGCGCGCGCCGCGTCGATGCCGCCGGTGGGGCAGAAGACCAGGTCCGGGAAGACCGGCTGCAGCGCCTTCAGCGCGGCCGGACCGCCCGCCGGCTCCGCCGGGAAGAACTTCAGCGCCCGGTGGCCCGCCTCGCGCAGCAGCATCGCCTCGCTGGCGGTGGCGGCACCGGGCAGCAGGGGCGGCAGGCCGGGCTCGGCCGCGGCGGCCAGCAACGCCGGCGTGGCGCCGGGGCTGACGACGAAGGCGGCGCCGATCGCCTGCGCCGCGGCCAGCTGACCCGCTTCCAGCACCGTGCCCAGACCCACCACCGCCTCCGGCAGCGCCTCGATCATCGCCTGCGCCGCCGGCAGGGCGGCGGGCGAGCGCAGGGTGATCTCGATCACCGGCAGGCCGCCGGCCAGCAGCGCCCGGCCCAGCGGCACCGCGTCCTCCACCCGCTCCAGGGTGAGCACCGGGATCACCGGGGCCCGGCGCAGGATCGCCCGCAGGGCTTCGCTCATGGCTCGCTCTCCTCCTTCAGGAAGGCCTCGACTGCGGCACGGTGCGGGATCGGCGCGACGGCGCCGTAGCCGGTGGTGGAGAGCGCGGCGGCGGCATTGGCGTAGCGCGCCGCCCGCAGGGGATCGTTGCCCCGCGCCAGCTCGGCCAGAAAGGCGCCGTCGAAGCAGTCGCCGGCGCCGCTGGCGTCAACCGAGCCGACGGCGAAGCCGGGGATCAGCCGGCGCATCTCGGGCGTCGCCACCAGCACGCCTTTCGCCCCCAGCTTGAGCGCGACTAGCTTCGGGCCGAGGCCCAGGTAGAAGTCGGCGATGGCCTCCGGCGCCTCCAGGCCGGTCAGCACCGTGGCGTCGTCCAGCCCCGGCAGCGCGATCTCGGCGAAGCGCAGGGCCTCGTGGATCACCGCCCGCGCGCGGGCCGCCGGCCAGAGCTTGAGCCGCAGGTTGGTGTCGTAGGCGACCCGCCCGCCGGCCTCGCGCACGATCTCCATGGCGCGGAAGACGCCGTCGCAGGCGGTGTCGGAAATCGCCTGGCTGATGCCGGAAACGTGCAGGATGCCGGCGCGGCGCAGCAGCGCCTCCGGCAGCGCCTCCGGGCCCAGCCGGCTCGCCGCCGAGCCGGCGCGGAAATAGGTGAAGGCGTGGCCGTCGGGACCGTGGGTGATGAAGTAGATGGCGGTGTGCGCCGCGGGATCGCGCCTCACCCCCGAGGCGTCGATGCCTTCGGACCGCCAGAGCGCCAGGAAGGCCTCCCCGAAGGGGTCCTCGCCCAGGGCGGTGACGAAGCCGCAGCGCGCGCCCTGGCGGGCGGCGGCGACGACGGCGTTGGCGGTGTCGCCGCCGAAACCCTGGAGATAGCCCCTTCCCTCCGCCGAGTCCGGCAAGCGGCTGAACTCCAGCATCGGTTCGCCCAGGCCGACGATGTCGAGCTTCTCCACGGTCACTCCCCTGCCTGCCCACCGACGCCCGCGAGGGCCGCGCCGCGCCAAACGACGACGCGAGGGTGATGCTGGCCTCGGCGGAGAGCCGCCGCAAGCCCCCCATCCTCCGACCAGAGCCGGACCGGGCCCTGCTTCGAACGTCGTCGTGCGGTCGCGGGCGACAAGGGCGCCTTCGTTGACAGCCGCGAAGTTGGCATGCAAAATTGCATACAATAATGAACCTCAGGGGGCTCACCATGCGTACTCTCGCCAGCCTTGCAGCGGCTTCGCTGCTCCTCGCCACCCCGGCCGCCTCGCAGGAGGTCCCTGACCCTCTGCTGATCGCGACCGAGGGCGCCTATGCTCCCTTCAACTATCTCGATCCCCAGGGCCAGCCGCAGGGCTTCGAGGTCGATCTCGCCCTCGCCCTCTGCGAGGAGATCGGCGTAACCTGCGAATTCGTCATTCAGGACTGGGACGGGATCATTCCGGGACTTCTGTCGCGGAAGTACGATGCGATCATCGCCTCGCTCTACATCACCGACGAGCGGCGCGAGCGGATCGCCTTCTCGGAGAAGTACTATCAGGTTCCCGCGCGCTTCGTCGTGCCGACGGCGAGCGATCTCGAGATCACCCCCGAGGGTCTGCAGGGCGCCGTCGTCGGCACCCAGCGGGCGACCAGCTTCGAGCGCTTCATGCGGGACGAGCTTCCCGGCATCGACCTGCGGGTCTACGCGACCATGGAGGAAGCCTATCTCGATCTGAGCTCCGGGCGCGTCGACGCCCTCATGGGTGACGTGATCGCGGTCTCGGAGGCCTTCCTCAGCAGCCCGGACGGAGAGGGCTTCGAGTTCCGCGGGCCGGAGTACACCGGGGCCGAGTGGTTCGGCTACGGTGCCGGCGTCGGGGTCCGCAAAGAGGATGGGCACATCGCCGAGGCCTTCACCGCGGCGATCGCCGCGATCCGCGCCGACGGCACCTACCAGGAGATCGCCGAGCGCTGGTTCGGCTTCGACGTCTACGGCGAGTAGCTAGCGCCACGGACGCCCCGAACCGGAGATGCCCCTCCTGGACCTCAAAGGCTACGGCTGGCTCCTGTGGGAGGGCGTGCAGCTGACGGTGATCGTGTCCCTCGCCTCCCTGGCGGGCGCGATCATCGTCGGTCTCCTGGCCGCGCTCGTGAAGCTCCAGGGCTCGCGCTGCCAGCGCATCGCCGTCGATGCCTACACCAGCGTCGTTCGCGGCGTGCCCGAGCTGGTGATGCTGCTGCTGGTCTACTACGGCGTACCGACACTGATTCAGGATGCCGCCGCGGCCCTGGGCCATGCCGTCGTCCTGAGCATCAATCCCTTCGCCGCGGGCATCGCCACCATCACCTTCATCTACGGTGCCTTCGCCTGCGAGGTCTTCCGGGCGGCCTACCTCAACGTGCCGGCGGGCCAGCACGAGGCCGCCGCGGTGCTGGGGCTCAGGCGGGCGACGGCGCTGCGGCTCGTGATCCTGCCGCAGGTGCTCCGCTATGCCCTGCCGGGGCTGGGGAACCTCTGGATGGTGCTGGTCAAGGCGACGGCCCTGATCTCGATCATCCAGCTGCCCGAACTGATGCGCAACGCGGACATCGCCGCCCGGGCGACGCGCATGCCCTTCACCTTCTTCCTCGCCTCCTGTCTCATCTACCTCGGGATCACGCTGGTCTCGATGTGGACGCAGTCCCGGGCGGAAGCCTGGGCCAGCCGCGGCATCGTGGGCGGCAGGCTGTGATGCCGACCTTCCTCTCCGACCACCTCCATCTCTTCGTCCAGGGCGCAGTCATCACCCTGCAGTACACCGCCGCGAGCTGTGTCATCGGCTCGATCCTGGCCCTGCCCCTCGCCTTGATGCGCCTGTCCCGCAGGCCGTGGACGCAGTGGCCGGCCACGGCCTACGTCTTCTTCTTTCGCGGCACCCCCTTGCTCGCGCAGATCTTTCTGATCTACTACGGCAGCGGCCAGTTCCGCCCCGAGCTGGAAGCCATCGGCCTTTGGCAGTTCTTCCGGGAGCCCTGGTTCTGCGCCATCCTGGCCCTGTCCCTGAACACCGCCGCCTACAGCGCGGAAATTTTCCGCGGCGCCCTGCAGGCCGTGCCGCGCGGCGAGATCGAGGCGGCGATGGCGCTCGGCATGTCACGGCTGCAGCGGCTGCGCCTGATCGTCGTTCCGCGCGCGCTGCGGGCCGCCTGGCCGGCCTACACGAACGAGGTCGTTTACCAGATCCAGGCCACCTCGCTGCTCTCGATCATCACCGTCATGGACATCACCGGCGTCGCCCGCGTCATCGCCTCGCGCAACTTCGACTTCTACGAGGCTTTCGGAACGGCGGCGATCTTCTATCTCGTCATCGTCTATCTCTTCCTGCTGTTCGCCAGGCGTGTCGAGGCGCGGCTCCAGGCCCATCTCGGACCGGCTCGCCCGGTCGGCAGTCGGATCGGGGGGCATTGAGATGACCGCAGCCCCCCTGGACCCGGAGCCGAAGTCGCCGCCCGCGGGCGGCGGCGCGCTGCGCCGCCATGCCTACGAGACCTTGAAGGGCATGATCCTCTCTGCGGTCGTCCATCCGGGCGAGCGACTTTCCGAGCTGCGGCTTTCGCAGAGGCTGGGCGTCAGCCGAACGCCCCTGCGCGAGGCCCTCATGCTGCTCGAGGCCGAGGGACTGGTCATCGGCCGGCAGAACAGCGGCTACTCGGTGGTGCACTTCGACCCCCAGGCCATCCGGGACCTGCTGGTCGCGCGCGAGGGTCTCGACGCCTACTCGGCCGAACTCGCCTGCAGGACCGCCAGCGACGAAGGCCTGGCACGGATCCGTGCCGTCATGGACGAGATCGAGGCGGTCGACCGGCGGCGCTCGGTCGAGCCGCCGGACACCGCGCGCGAGCTGGAGCTGGGGCTGAAGGTTCACGAGGTCATCGCCGCGGCCACCGGAAACGCTGCGATCCAGGACATGACCCGGCGCCTCTACGAGCAGCTCCAGGTCGCGCTGTGGCTGGAGGTGCTGTGGCTCGATTCCTGGGAGGATGCGGTAGAACAGCACCGCGCCATCGTCGAGGCCGTCGTCGCCCGCGACGTGCCGCGGGCGACCGAGGCGGCCCGCGACCACATCCGCGATTCGCTGCGCAACATGGCGCGCGTCGAGAGCTTCTACGAAGAACGCCAGCGCCGCTTCGAAGCGCCGATACGGCCGCCGCGGCGCACGACCCCTTAGCGCGGGGCGCCCGGGCTGGCCCGCCCGGCGTGGGAATCGAGCGGCTTCTCCATGCGGAAGTTCCTCAGCCGCTGGCCGTTGCGCTCCACCTCCTGGGCGGCGATCAGGCGGAAGCCCTGGCGCTCGAAGAAGGGGCGCGCGGTGATGCTGGCCTCGGTGAAGAGGCGCCGCAGGCCCCTCCGCCGCGCCTCGGCCTCGACGGTCGCGACCAGCGCCCCGGCCACGCCGCGGCCACCGTGGTCCGGGTCGACGAAGAGCATGTCCAGGTGGCCGCCGAGAGCACCGGCCTCCTCCAGGTCGGTGAAGCCGGCCGGCTGCGCCCCGGCCAGGGCGAGCCAGGTCGGGTGGTCGAGCCGCCGCGCGGCCCAGCGCCCGCGGTCCACCTGCGCCCAGGCCTCGATCTGCGCCGGGCTATAGTCCTTCGCCGCGGTCAGCCGCACCGCCCGCTGGAAGATGTCGATCACGGCGTCGAGATCGTCCGGCCGGTAGCGCCGGATGGAGAGGGGCGCGCAAACGGTCATGGCCGGTACCCGGCTAGCGCCCGCCGAGGGCGCGGAACAGCCAGTCGGCGGCGGCGAGGCAGCGGGCATCGTCGCGCGGCGGCGCCACCACCTGGATGCCCAGCGGCAGGCCGGCGGGCCCCAGCAGGCCCGGCACCGAAACGGCCGGCATGCCCAGCAGGGTCCAGAGGCGGTTGAAGAGCGGGTCGCCGGTGCGCTCGAGGCCCGGGGGCGCCTCGCCCGGTGCCGCCGGGCAGAGGAGCGCGTCGAGCCCCTGGAAGACCGGGGGCAGCGCGGCGCGGGCCGACTCGGCCTCGGCCAGCGCGGCGTCGTAGGCGGCCGGATCGAGCGCCAGCCCCTCGTCCAGCACCGCCAGCAGCGGCGCGCTCAGGCGCTCCCGGCCGATGCGGCGCTCGTGCGCCAGGCAGCGGGCGGCCTCGAAGGCGAAGATGCGGTTCTGCACCTCGACCAGCCGCTCGAAGCCCGGCGGCAGCGCGACCTCGATTACCTCGGCCCCCTGCACGCCCAGGTCCGCGACCGCCGCCTCCAGGATTGTGGCGGCGGCCGGATCCATGCCCTCCCACTGCGGCGTCCGGCACCAGCCGAGCCGCGGCGCGCGCTCCAGCTTCGGGCCGGCGGCGAGGTCGCCGCGGCCAGAGAGCGCGCCGGTGGCCAGCGCCACGCAGTCGACGCTGCGGCCGAAGAAGCCCAGGGTGTCGAGGCCCTGGGCCAGGGCCTTGATACCGGCCAGCGGCAGCAGGCCGCGCGTGGGCTTGTAGCCGACCACGCCGCAGAAGCTGGCCGGGCGCAGGATCGAGCCCACGGTCTGGGTGCCGAAGGCGAGCGGCACCATGCCGGCCGCCACCGCCGCCGCCGAGCCGCTGGAGGAGCCGCCGGGCGTGCGCTCGGGGTCGTGCGGGTTGCGGGTCTTGTTCGGCTGGAAGCAGGCGAACTCCGTGGTCACGGTCTTGCCCAGCACCCAGGCGCCGGATTCGCGCGCCAGGGCCACGCCGGCGGCATCGAGACCGGCGACGCGCCCCGCGTAGAGCGGCGAGCCGCACTCGGTCGGCAGGCGCGCGGTGTCGATGATGTCCTTCACCCCCAGCGGCACCCCGGCGAGCGGGCCGGCGCCGGCGGCCAGGGCCTCCTCCCGCGCCGCCTGGGGGTCGAGGTGGGCCCAGGCCTGCACCTGCGGCTCGCGCTCGGCGATGCGCGCCAGCAGTGCCTCGGCCAGGTCGAGCGGACGCAATGAACCGGCCTCCACGCGGGTCGCGATCTCCCGGACGCCCAGCGCGTGCAGCGCGGTCATGCCAGGACGATCCGCGGGAAGTAGAAGGAGACGATCCAGTTGGGGGCGTCGACGATCTCGCTGATGCGCAGGTCGCCGCAGACGCTGCAGAGCATATAGGCCTCGGCCGGCGCCAGGCCGTGGCTCGCGCCCAGCAGCTCGATCATGCGCCGCACCGAGTCCCTGGCCGCGGCCATCAGGTCGGGGCCGACGCCGGTGGTCACCTCGTAGCCGGCGCCGTCCAGGTGGCGGGTGACCGGCCCGGGGGTGGTGAAGCGGGGCGTCGCCAGCGGCAGGTCCTTCAGCAGCTCGAACTTCAGCGCGACGCGCATGGGGCTCTCGATCGCCGTGCCGCAGACCTCGCCGTCGCCCTGCGCCGCGTGGGTGTCGCCGACCGAGAAGAGCGCGCCCTCCACCTCGACCGGCAGATAGAGCTCGGCCCCGGCCGCGAGGTCACGGATGTCCATGTTACCGCCGACCCGGCGCGGCGGGACGATGGAGTGGGTGCCGGCCTCGGCCGGCGCCACGCCGATGGTGCCGGTGAAGGGCTTCAGCGGCACGCGCCCGCCGGGGCCGTAGAGCGCCGGCGCCAGGCTCTCGGGATCGTACTTCCAGAGGTGCAGCGCCGGCTCCGGGAAGTCCTCGGCGAGCAGGCCGAAGCCGGGGATGCAGGCGGTCCAGCCCCAGCCGGAGGGCACGAAGGAGAGCAGCGTCACCTTCAGCACGTCGCCCGGCGCCGCGCCCTCGATGCGCACCGGGCCGGTGACGGGATTGATGCGGTCGAAGTCGAACTTCAGGATGTCGCCGGCCACGGACTGCGGCGAGAGCTGACCGCCCGAGGCCTCGAAGACCTCGAACTCGACGCTCTCGCCCGGTGCGATCGTCAGCACCGGCGGGTTGGCGTTGTTCCAGCCGCAGTGCGACTGGTGCCGATGGATCGTGTGCCTCGCGCAGCCGCTCATGCGCTTCTTCCTCCCTGCTCGTACCAGCGCCGGATCATGGCTTCGTAGATCGCCACCGCCTCGGGAATGCGCTCCACCAGGCAGTATTCGTCGGTCTGGTGCGCCATGTGCGTCTCGCCCGGCCCGATGATCAGCGCCGGCAGGCCGTTCCAGGCCGGCTGCAGCGCCGCCGCGTCGGTGAAGAAGGGCAGCGCCTCCACCTTGGCCGCCTCGGCGCCCAGCCAGGGCTCCAGTAGGCGATAGCAGTCCTGGACCCAGGGGTGCTCCGGGTCGGTCCAGACGCCGCCGAGGTCGACGAAGGGCTCGATGGCGTCGAGGTCGGCGCCGAGATAGCTGTCGAGCTGTTCGCGCAGCAGGGCGTGGTCCATGCCCGGCAGGGTGCGAATGTCGACGCCCACCACCGCCGCATCGGGCACGGAGTTGACGTTCATCCCGGCCTGCAGCGTGCCGACGTTCAGCGTCGCCTTGCCGAGATAGGGGTGCGGGGCGACGTTGAAGCCGAAGTCCTCCAGCTTCGTCACCGCCCGGGCGGCCTTGTAGAGGGCGTTGATCCCCTGCTCCGGCATGGCGCCGTGGGCGGTCTTGCCGCTGGCCCGGCCGCGCACCCAGAGCGCGCCCTTGTGGCCGATCTTCGGGCGGTTGTAGGTGGGCTCGGCGACGATCAGGGCGCCGGCCTCCCCCAGCGCGCCGCGGGCCGCGAGATCGAAGGCACCCTCGCAGCCGGTCTCCTCGCCCGCCGTCAGTACCAGGGTGACGCCCGGCCCCTCGCCCAGTTCGTCGGCCAGGTTGCAGGCGGCGGCGACCGCGGCAGCGACGCCGCTCTTCATGTCGCTGGCACCGCGGCCGTAGAGCCGGCCCTCGCGGATCTCGCCGGCGAAGGGATCGACGCTCCACTCGGCGACGCCCAGCGGCACCACGTCGAGATGCCCGGTGAGCGCGATGGGCTTGCCGCCCGCCGCGCCGTCGTCGCCGCCTCGGCGGGCCACAACGGAGGTGCGCTTCTCCGCGAAGTCGTAGGTCCGGGCGTCGAAGCCGTGGTCGGCCAGGATCGTCGCCAGGTGGCGGGCGCAGGCGCTTTCGTCGCCCGGCGGGTTGCGGCTGTCGAAGGCGATCAGATCCCGGGTCAGGGCGACGGCGTCCAAACTCTCTCTCCCACTCTTTCGGCATGGCGGCTGCGCGGCGCCGGCCCTTTCTCCGGCGGCGGCGACAGCCTAGCATGCCGCCCGAACGGGAACACAAGGGAGAGGACGGGAGCATGAGCGAGGGCAAGCGGCGGGCCGACCTGGCGATCGTGAACGCGCGGCTGGTGGACGGCAGCGGTTCGGCAGCCGTCAGCGGCGGCCTGGCCGTCACCGGCGAGCGCATCGTCGCCCTGGGCGACCTGAGCGGCATCGAGGCACGACAGACGATCGACGCGGGCGGCAAGGTGCTGAGCCCCGGATTCATCGACGTCCACACCCACGACGACCGCGCGCTGCTGGCCGATCCGCTGATGACCTGCAAGGTCAGCCAAGGCGTGACCACCGTGGTGGCCGGCAACTGCGGCGTCAGCCTGGCGCCGCTGAAGATCGACCGCCGGCCGCCCTCCCCGCTCGACCTGGTCTGCGAGTCGCCCGAGGGCTTCTTCCACGACATGGCCGACTACTTCGCCGCCCTGGACGACGCGCCGCCGGCGGTCAATGCCGTGGCCCAGGTGGGTCACGCCTCGCTGCGCGCCGGCGTGATGGACAGCCTGGACCGCGCCGCCGACGCCGGCGAGGTCAAGGCCATGCGCGCCCTGCTGGAGAAGGGGCTGGAGGCCGGCGCGGTCGGCATGAGCACCGGGCTCTTCTACGCCCCGGCCAAGGCGGCCCCGACCGAGGAGGTGATCGAGCTGGCGAAAGCGCTGGCCGGCTGCGGCGCGATCCACACCACCCACATGCGCGACGAGTCCGCGCTGGTGCACGAGTCCCTGGCCGAGACCTTCCGCATCGGCCGCGAGGCCGGGGTGCCGGTGGTGATCTCCCACCACAAGTGCGCCGGCAAGCACAACCACGGCCGCTCCAAGGAGACGCTGGGCCTGATCGAGGAGGCCCGCAGCGGGCAGCGGATCGGCCTCGACGCCTACCCCTACGTCGCCGGCTCCACGACCCTGGACAACGACCTGCTGCACGAGTCCAGTAAGGTGGTGGTGAGCTGGTCGAAGCCGCACCCCGAGGCGAGCGGCCGCGACCTCGCCGAGATCGCCGCCGACTGGGGCGTGAGCCAGGACGAGGCGGTGCGCCGCCTCACCCCCGCGGGCGGCATCTTCTTCATGATGGACGAGGCCGACGTGCAGCGCATCCTGGCCTATCCCGGCACCATGATCGGCTCCGACGGCCTGCCGCACGACGTCCATCCCCACCCGCGGCTCTGGGGCACCTTCCCGCGGGTGCTGGGCCGCTACGCCCGCGAGCTGCGGCTCTTCTCCCTGGAGGAGGCGGTGCACAAGATGACCGGCCTCTCGGCCGACCACTTCGGCCTGAAGGACCGCGGCCGCCTGGCCGTCGGCGCCCATGCCGACCTGGTGCTCTTCGACCCCGAGACCGTGATCGACCGCGCCAGCTTCGAGGCGCCGAAGACCCCGGCCGGCGGCATCGAACAGGTCTGGGTGAACGGCGTCACCGTCTGGCAGCGCGGCCACCACAGCGGCGAGCGCCCTGGCAAGGCCCTCCGCCGCGGCGCGGGGTGAGGGCGCCGGCGGCGAAGGCGGACGAGCCAAGAAAGGCGCGCGCGCTGGCCGGCGAAGGCCTGTCGGCGCGAACCTTTGCTACCCCCTGGTGCCGCCATAGTCCGTATTCTTGTCGCGCCAGAGGCCGTGCGGATGCGGCTGCGGAAAGTTGTATGGCGCGTCCATCACCAGCTCGATCCATACGGAAGGCCCGTCGATGCGAACATAGTCGCCTTGGTTCGACAGGGTCGTGGACCCGGAGTAGCTGACAAAGGTCGCTTCGAGCTCACGCTCGTAGCGGGCCAGAATCAAGTCGGCGTTGGCATCGTCGATGTCACGGACATAGGTGCCGATCGCGTCGAGCAGAAGCGCGCGTTGCCGGTCGTTCAAGGACGAGGCGGGGATTCCCTTCGCCTCCTCGGGGAAGGACCAGTCTTTCCCAGGCCGCATCACGACGTCCGAAAAGCTCCGCGAAAGCTCGGCGTCTGCCCGCTGTTGCTCGTCGAGCGAAGCCAGAAGAGCCTGGAATGCTTCCATCTCTTGAGCTTGCGGCGCGTGCGTGACGCCGTCGTACTCGAAGGGAAAGGCCGGCTCGATGCCCCGGAAGGACGGCGTCGCGCCGATCAGAACGCCGTCCCGATAGGTGTTCGTCAGGGCGAGATGGTGCCCTCCGAACTGCAGTTGCCACAGGTCTCTATCCGAAGGCGCTCCAAGAAACGCGACGTAGAAGTCGCCTCGACCGTAGCCGTCTCCCTTCCCGCTCTGCCTCAGATAGTCGTCGGCAGCGAGATGCTGCCGGATCTCGTCGTAGCCCTCGTTTCGGCCCGTGCCGGTCGCGGCGGCGAGCAAGGCGTTCAGCGCGCCCCATTGCCTCTGCGAAAGCGTCTCCAGGCGCAACCCGATCCGCCCGCGCCTGCCGAGATACCACCTGCTCAGATACCACTGCGGATAGGTGTGCCAGCGGGAGGCATTGGCGAAAGTGTATTCCTGGAGAAGATCGTCGCGCTGTGCATCGCTCAGCGTGGCGATGAAAGCCCGCGCCCGCTCCAGGACCGCTGCACCGGAGTCTTCAGGAGAAGGCGCCGCGGCGTCGGCCGCCCCGGTCGTGGGCGGTAGCGTCGGTGGCGACAGGGCCTGCTCCGAAGTATCGGCGGCCAGGCAACCGCCGACGCCGAGCATGAAGACGAGTGCGCCTGTCAATGTCAGGCCACGCGCTTTGACGGTGAAAGGAGACATCTTTCCTCTCCAATGTTTCGGGGGAGCCGTCCCGGCCGTGCGATGCTGGTGTTCGGAAGACACTTCCGCAGGGCGGATTGCGGCGAGTCCGATCGCATGAGCAGTTCCACGGCCTCGGTAAGGTCCATCCACTCATCAAGAAGCACCTCCGCTCCTTTGAGTGGAAGGCGGTCATCCCAACCGCAGTGAAAGTTCGACGTCCTCTGCAAACGGCATGGAGACGTAGTCGCCGGCCGTGCGCACGCGCTCCAGGTATTCCGGGCAGAAGTCCGCATCGTCGGCGACGATCAATGCGCCAGGACGAAGCCGATCCTCCACCAGGCGCAGAATATCGACATAAAGTGCCTTGGCACCGTCGAGCAGCAGCAGGTCGATTGTCTCTGGAAGATCGACGCTCAAGGTCTCGAGCGCGTCGCCTTCGCGGATTTCTACGAGGTCGGCGAAGCCGCCTGCGACAATATGCTCGCGCGCTCGCGCCACCTTGGACGGCTCGAACTCGGTCGTGATCAAGCGCCCTCCGCCGTTGTCCCTGAGCGCGGCGGCCAGATGCAGGGTCGAGATGCCGAACGAGGCGCCGAACTCCACGATCGTCTGGGCGCGGCAAGCCCGGGCGAGCAGGTAGAGCAGCTTGCCGGTCTCGCGCGAGACGGGAAGCCACAGACCCTTGAGGCTTCCATAGAATTCGAGATAGTCGGTCCTGCTCCGCATCAGCCGCTCGCGCTCTTCACGCGGGAGTTCGGCCTCGGGGCTGGTCGCCGCAGCGGCTTCCTGGAACAGGCGCTCCAGCAGCGGTGCGAGCGGCGCGGTCGTGAGGGCGGTCATCGAGGTCTCCGGCTCAGGAATGTTCTTGCGACGACTCAAGAAATGCGGCCGGTTATTCACTTTTTCTATTCGCATTACGGGAGAACCCAATGACCGCTCACTCAAGCCCCCGGCTCTCCTCGCGAAAGCAGCCCAGGCAGGCGCGGTCGGCCGAGCTCGTCGCGACGATTCTCGAGGCGGCTGTTCAGGTTTTGGCGAAGGAAGGCGCGCAGCGATTCACCACGGCTCGGGTCGCCGAGAGGGCCGGCGTCAGTGTCGGCTCGCTGTATCAGTATTTCCCGAACAAGGCGTCGATCCTCTTCCGCCTCCAGAGCGACGAATGGCGGCAGACGACCGAGCTGCTCGGCTCCATCCTCGGTGATCTTTCCAGGCCCCCGTCCGAGCGGCTGCGAGCCCTGGTTCATGCCTTCGTCCGTTCCGAATGCGACGAGGCTGCGGTTCGCGCAGCGCTCGGCGACGCAGCTCCTCTCTATCGCGATTCCCCCGAAGCGCGGGAGGCGCGGGCGAAAGGGGACCGCATCTTCGAGACTTTCATGGGGGAACTGCTGCCGGAGGCCTCGGATGCGACCCGCGCCCTCGTCGGCGGCCTGATCACCACGACGATGAGCACGGTCGGCAAACGCTTCTCGGAGAGGCCACGAACCAGACCCGAGATCGAGGCCTTCGCCGACGCGATGGCCGATATGTTCTGTGCCTATGTCAGGAGCCGCGCACAGGGCTGATCCGGGAGTTCGTCACGCCGCTGGCCGTGCCCAGGGACGTTCGTGCGGGGGGAGGGGCGATGCCGGTCGAGCGAGGCTGCGCAACGCCACCGCTTCCTGTAGGCTGCCGTTGCAACGGACAGCAAGGGAGATCGCCATGGACAGCTCGTTCGCCGAGATCGCGCAGGCGCTGGAGGCCTATTTCGACGGCTTCTACGAGGGGGACGTGGGCAAGCTGCAGCAGATCTTCCACCCGGCGGCGCACCTCTACTCCGCCACCGAGGGGCCGCTGCAGGACGATCCCATGGAGGCGGTCTACGCCCGGGTGCGCGGACGTGTCGCACCGGCCGCGACGGGGCAGAGGCGGCTCGACCGCATCCTCACCCTCGACCAGGCCGGCCCGGAGATGGCCCTCGCCAAGGTGCAGCTCGCCATCGGGCCGAAGTTCTTCACCGACTACCTCTCGCTGCTGAAGCTCGAGGGCCGCTGGCGGATCATCGCCAAGAGCTACAGCTGGGTGCCGATCGAGGTCGAGAGCGAGGCCGTCGCCGCGCAATAGCGGCCGCCGCCACGATCTGGATCAATGCCGCTGCCCGCCGGGAACCCCATCCTGCCCGCTGCTGTCACGCAGACGGAGCAGGAGGCGTTCCCATGGCGAAGACGATGCAGGCCGCGGTTGTGCGGGAGTTGGGCAAGCCGCTGGTGATCGAGGAGGTCGCGATCCCCGAGCCGGGCCCCGGCGAGATCCAGGTGAAGATCCAGGCCGCCGGCGTATGCCACACCGACCTCCACGCCGCCGAAGGCGACTGGCCGGTGAAGCCGACGCCGCCCTTCATCCCCGGCCACGAGGGCGTCGGTTTCGTCTCGGCGGTCGGCGCGGGCGTGCGCCACGTCAAGGAAGGCGACCGGGTCGGCGTGCCCTGGCTCTACAGCGCCTGCGGCCACTGCGAGCACTGCCTCGGCGGCTGGGAGACGCTCTGCCACGAGCAGCGCAACACCGGCTACTCGGTCAACGGCGGCTTCGCCGACTACGTGATCGCCGATCCCGACTACGTCGGGCGGCTGCCGGACAACCTGGGCTTCGTCGAGGCGGCCCCGGTGCTCTGCGCCGGCGTCACGGTCTACAAGGGCCTGAAGGTCACCGACAGCAAGCCGGGCGACTGGGTTGTGGTCTCCGGCATCGGCGGCCTCGGCCACATGGCGGTGCAGTACGCCCGCGCCATGGGCCTCAACGTCGCGGCGGTGGACGTGGCCGACGACAAGCTGGCCCTGGCCGAGCGTCTCGGCGCGGCCGTGACGGTCAATGCCACGACCACCGATCCCGCGGCCTTCCTGAAGCGGGAGATCGGCGGGGCCCATGCCGCGCTGGTCACGGCGGTCTCGCCCAAGGCCTTCGAGCAGGCCATGGGCATGCTGCGGCGCGGCGGCACGCTGTCGCTGGTCGGCCTGCCGCCCGGCTCCTTCCCGCTGCCGATCTTCGACACGGTGCTCAACGGCCTGACCGTGCGCGGCTCCATCGTCGGCAGCCGCCTCGACCTGCAGGAGGCGCTCGCCTTCGCCGGCGCGGGGAAGGTCGCCGCCACGGTCGCCACGGCCAGACTGGAGGAGATCAACGCGGTCTTCGACCGCATGCGCGCCGGTACCATCGACGGCCGCATCGTGCTGGACTTGGCTGGCTAGACCGCGCGCTCGTCATCCTGAGGCCGAAGGCCGAAGGATCTCGGGCCGATTCGAGCTCCAGCGGCTTGAGATCCTTCGCTTTCGCTCAGGATGACGCCTCGGCAGGAGCGCCCCTCTACGCCGCCTCGAAGTTCCCGAAGTCCCAGTCCTTGCCCGGGGCCGCGTCGAAGAGCGACTTGGTGTAGTCGTGCTGCGGGTTGGCGAAGAGCGGGCCGGTCGGGCCGTGCTCCACCACCTCGCCCTTGTGCATCACCGCGACGCGGTCGCAGATCTGCGCCGCCACACGCAGGTCGTGGGTGATGAAGAGCACCGCCAGGTCGAAGCGCTTGCGCACCTCGTCGAGCAGTTTCAGCACCTGCGCCTGCACCGAGACGTCGAGCGCCGAGACCGCCTCGTCGGCGATCAGCACCTCCGGCTCCATGGCCAGCGCCCGGGCGATGGCGATGCGCTGGCGCTGGCCGCCGGAGAACTGGTGCGGGAAACGGTCGATCGCGATGGGGTCGAGGCCGACCAGCGACATGAGATCGCGTGCCCGCTTCCAGGCCTCCTTGCGCGACAGGCCGAAGTTCATGGGGCCTTCGACGATCGACTGCCCCACCGTCCGGCGCGGGTTGAGCGAGCGGTAGGGATCCTGGAAGACGATCTGCACCCGGCGGCGGTGCTTGCGCAGCAGCCGCGGCGACAGCGTGGCGATCTCGTCGTCGTCGATGAAGATCCGCCCTCCCGAGGGATCGATCAGGCGCACGATGCAGCGCGCCACGGTCGACTTGCCCGAGCCGGACTCGCCGACGATGCCGAGCGTCTCCCCGCGCCGCACCTCGATGGTCACGTCGTTCGCCGCCCGCACCTCGCGCCCCTTGCCGAGCAGCCCGCCGCCGCCGTAGACCTTCTCCAGGCCCTGGGTCGAGAGCACCACGGGACGTCCCTTGAGACTCTCGCGCGGCGGCGGCGTCATGGGTGGTACCGAGGAGATCAGCATGCGGGTGTAGGGGTGCTGCGGCCGGCGCAGCACCTGCCTGGCCTCACCCTGCTCCACCACCCTGCCCTTTTCCATCACCACGACCCGGTCGGCGATCTCGGCGACGACGCCGAAGTCATGGGTGATGAAGAGCACGCCGGTATCGTGCTCCGCCTGGATCTGCTTGATGAGCCGCAGGATCTGCGCCTGGGTCGTGACGTCGAGGGCGGTGGTGGGCTCGTCGGCGATCAGCAGCGCCGGCTCCAGCGCCAGCGCAGCCGCGATCATGATGCGCTGGCGCTGGCCGCCCGAGAGCTGATGCGGATAGGACTTGCGCAGCTTCTCCGGCTCCGGCAGGCGCACCGCCTCCATCACCTCCATCACCCGGGCGAGGCGCTGGCGCTGCCCCAGGTCGGTGTGGATGCGCAGCACCTCCTCGATCTGCTCGCCGCACTGGACGACGGGGTTCAGCGCCGTCATCGGCTCCTGAAAGATCATCGACATCTTGCGGCCGCGCAGGCGACGCAGCTGGGCCGGCGTCTTGGTCAGCAGGTCCTCGCCCTGCAGCAGAATCTGACCGGCCGTCGGCGTCAGCTGCTTGCGCGGCAGCAGGCCCATGACGGTGTGCGCCGTCACGGACTTGCCGGAGCCGGACTCGCCAACCACGCAGAGGATCTCCTTGCGCGCCACGGTGAAGGTGATGTCCTCCACGGCATTGACTCGGTCGGCACCGCGCGGCAGGCGCACCGCCAGCCCCTTGACCTCCAGAACCGGGCGGCTGCGGTCGATCGTGTCGCTCATGCTCACATCTTCCTCGCGATGCGGGGGTCGAGGGTGTCGCGCAGGCCGTCGCCGAGGACGTTCACCGCCAGCACCGTCACCGCCAGCGCCACCCCGGGGAAGAAGATGATCCAGGGAGTGAGCTGGAAGTAGGTGCGCCCCTCGCTCATGATGTTGCCCCAGCTCGGGATCTCCGGCGGAGTGCCGATACCCAGGAACGATAGCAGCGCCTCGGTCAGCATCGCCGAGCCGCAGACGTAGGTGGCCTGCACGATCAGCGGCGGGATGGTGTTCGGCAGCACGTGGCGGATCAGGATCAGCGGCAGGCGCGTGCCGGCGGCGATGGCCGCCTCGACGTAGGGCTCCTCACGCACCGACAGCACGATCGAGCGCACCAGGCGCACCACGCGGGGAATCTCCGGCACGGTGATGGCGACGATCACCGTCGTCAGGCTGGCGCCGGAGAGCGAGACCAGGGCGATCGCCAGCAGGATGCCGGGGATCGCCATCAGCCCGTCCATCACGCGCATCAGCACGGCGTCGAGGATGCGGATGTAGCCGGACACAAGACCGATCACCAGGCCGAAGGCGACCGCCAGCACCGCGGCGGAGAGGCCGACCACGAGCGAGACGCGGGCACCGTAGACCGTGCGGCTGAAGACGTCGCGCCCGAACATGTCGGTGCCGAAGTAGTTCGAGGCCTGCGGCTCGCGCAGACGCTCGATCGGATGGAGGTAGATCGGGTCGTGCGTGGCGATGTAGGGGGCGAAGATCGCCACCAGCACCATGAGCACCAGCAGCACCCCGCCGATCACCATGGTGGGATAGCGCGCCAGGATGCGGCGTCGGAAATCGCCGGCCCAGCTCGTCAGCTTGCCGCCCGGCGCGTCGCGGTCGAACAGGACACTCAATAGCGGATCCTCGGGTCGAGCAGGGTGTAGAGGATGTCGACGATCAGGTTCACCAGCACGTAGACGAAGCTGAACATCAGGATCAGGCCCTGGATGATCGGATAGTCGCGCTTCAGGATGGCGTCGAAGACTAGGCGGCCAAGGCCGGGGATGTTGTAGACCGTCTCGGTGATGACCACGCCGCCGATCAGCAGCGCGATGCCGATGCCGATGACCGTGACGATCGGCACCGCCGCATTGCGCAGGGCGTGGGCGAAGAGCACCTTGCGTTCGGTCTGGCCCTTGGCGCGCGCGGTGCGGATGTAGTCCTCCTCCAGCACCTCCAGCACGCTGGCCCGGGTGATGCGCGCGATCAGCGCGATGTAGATCGCGCTCAGCGTGATCGCCGGCAGGATGATGTGCCGCAGGAAGCCCAGGAAGTCTGTGCCGGGACTGCGGAAGCCCTGCACCGGCAGCCACTTCAGCTCCAGCGCGAAGATGTAGATCAGGATGTAGCCGACCACGAAGACCGGCACGGAGAAGCCAACGACGGCGAAGATCATGACCGCGCGGTCGATCCAGGAGCCGGCCTTCCAGGCGGCCAGGACGCCGAGCGGCACCGCGATCACCACCGACAGCACGATGCTGACCAGCGCCAGCAGCAGGGTCGGCTCCAGGCGCTGGCCGATCAGGCGGGTGACCGGCAGGTTGGAGAAGATGGAGATGCCCAGGTCACCGCGCAGCAGCGACCACAGCCAGGTGAAGAACTGGATATGGAGTGGCCGATCCAGCCCCAGGTTCTCGCGGATGCGCTGCACGTCGGCGGGACTGGCGTAGTCGCCTGCGATCACCGTCGCCGGGTCGCCCGGCGAGAGGTGCAGCACCAGGAAGACGAAGAGGGCCACCACCCCCATGACGGGCACGGCGGCGAGAATGCGTTGTACCAGGAAAGCGAACATCGAAGCCCTTCAGAGCTCTCTGCTGTGCGGCGGGGCGGCCGGCACCCGCGCTCGCGCGGGTGCCGGCCCTCCGTCGCCTCAGCGCTCGACCGAGACGTTCCAGAAGAACTGCACCGGCGACTTGATCAGCCCGGAGACGTTGTCGCGATAGGCGACCGGGTTGAACCAGGTGCCGAAGTTGCCGTGGGTCACGACCTCGATCGCGCGAGCCTGGATCGCGTCGGACAGTTCACGCTGCCGCTCCGGGTTGGTCTCCCGGGCGAAGGCGCGGCGCATGTCCTCGATCTCCTGATCGTCCGGCCAGCCGAACCAGGCGCGGTCGCCGCCGGCGCCGATGCCCGTGTGCACCACCGGATTGGAGATGTCGCCGCCGATCCACCAGGTGTGGAAGATGTTCCAGCCGCCCTCCGACGGAGGATCCTTCACAGCGCGGCGCGAGGTGACCGAGGCCCAGTCCATGGCCACCAGTTCGACCGTCATGCCGACCTCGCGCAGCGCCTGCGCCGTCACCAGGCTGGCGGCGTTGGTCACCGGAATGTCGGCCGGCTGCAGGATGACCACCGGCGTGCCGTCGTAGCCGGCCTCCTCCAGCAGGGCGCGAGCGGCGTCGGGATCGTAGGTCATGCCCTCGACGCCGGCGTCGGTCTCCAGCGGCGAGCCGCAGGCATAGTAGGACATGCAGACGCTGTAGATGGACGGGTTGCCCACCGCGGCCTGCATGTACTGCTCCTGGTTCATCGCCTTGAGCACGGCCTGACGGATCAGCTGGTTGTCGAAGGGCGGCTGCAGGTGGTTCATGCGCAGCATGCCCTGGTTGCCGAGGGGGTCGAGCACCTCGACCACGACGCCGTCGGCGGCCTCGAGCAGCGGCACCAGGTCGGCCGGCGGGTTCTCGTAGTAGTCCACCTCGCCGCTGATCAGCGCGTTCATGGCCGTCGAGGGGTCGGGGATGTAGTGCCACTCGACCCGGTCGACGTTGGGGACCTTGCCGCCGGCCGCCGCGCTCGGCGGCTCGTCACGCGGCACGTAGTCTTCGTTCCTCAGGTAGACCACGCGGCTGCCCGGCACCCACTCGTCCGCGGCGAACTTGAAGGGGCCGGAGCCGATGACCTCAGGCACCTGCTCGAAGGGATCGGTCTCGGCGAGGCGCTTCGGCATCATGAAGGGCACGTTGGAGCTGATCTTGCCGATCGACTCCAGCACCAGGCCGTAGGGCTCGGAGAGGTGCATCGCGAATGTCTTGTCGTCGATCACCTCGAAGGAGTCGATCACGCCCATGAGCTGCTGGCCCATGCCGTCGCGCGCACCCCAGCGCTCCAGCGAGGCGATGCAGTCCTCGGAGGTCACCGGCTCCCCGTCGTGCCACAGCAGGCCGTCGCGCAGCGTGAAGGTCCAGGTGAGGTTGTCGTCGCTCACCTCCCAGCTGTCGACCATCTGCGGCTGCGGGTTCAGGCTCTCGTCCATGGCGAAGAGCGTGTCGTAGACCATGTAGGCGTGGTTACGGGTGATGTAGGCCGTGGTCCAGATCGGGTCGATGTTCTGCAGGTCGGCGTGCGGGATCACACGCAGAACCGTCTCCGCCTGCGCCGTGGCCGCCACCGCGGACAAAGCGAGCGGAGCGGCGACGATGGCGCTCGCAAGCGTCAACGCCGTCCGCCGGGTCAGTTTCATCATTCTCGGAACCTCCACTGTCAGCTTGTCTTCGGGTCTGGCCCGCCTTTGCCGGGAGCCCCCCATCGTTGCAACGTCACCCTCTGTGCGCCAGGGCACGGGTCCCCGGTGCAAGCGTCGTGCCGTGCCTCGCCGCCGTGACGGCCGCGACCGTCGCCGACCGAGACATCGTCCGCGCCGACTGCATTGAACGCCATAACCGGGCGTGCTGTCGATCATTTGTATAGAAACGTTCGCTTTCCGGCGAGTGACCGGGAATTGGGCAGTGCGCACATTTATTGTCCAGCCCGGCAATGTCGGGATTCCACCGCGGCCGGGAAGCGGGTACCGCACGGGAACGATTGACCCCGCCTCACGGAGGCTGCAAGGAGAGGACGGTCGCCACCCCCTGCGAGGAAGCCATGCCCACCGACACCCGGGATGCCGCCCCTCTCGACGCTGTCGCCGCCGAGCCGCTCGGCCATCGACACAATGCCGCCTGGCGGCCGGAAGCGCCCTACGGGCCGCGGCAAGCCGCGGTGCTGGACGAGGCGGGCTTCGAGGAAGCGCGTGCCGAGATCACGACGTGGGAGGCCTATGCGCCGACGCCGCTGCTTTCCCTGCCCGGCCTGGCGCGCCGCCTCGGTATCTCCGCGCTGGCCTGGAAGGACGAATCCGGGCGCTTCGGCCTCGGCAGCTTCAAGGCGCTGGGCGGGGCCTATGCGGTCCTGCGCCAGCTGCAGGCGGCCGGGTCGCGGCCGATCACCGTCTGCTGTGCCACCGACGGCAACCACGGCCGCTCCGTCGCCTGGGGCGCGCAGCGCTTCGGCGCCCGCTGCGTCATCTACCTCCACGCCACCGTCAGCGCCGGACGCGAGGCCGCCATCGCCCGCTACGGCGCCGAGGTGCGACGCGTCGCGGGCACCTACGACGACGCCGTGCGCCAGGCCGCCGCCGACGCCGCGCGCGAAGGCTGGGTCGTGGTCTCCGACACCTCCTACCCCGGCTACATGGAGATCCCCCGTAACGTCATGCAGGGCTACACCGTGATGGCGGACGAGGCGCTGGGGCAGTGGCCCGCGGCCGGCGGCGCCGAGCCGCCGAGCCACGTCTTCCTCCAGGCCGGGGTCGGCGGCCTC
>SR_TP_S13solDRAFT_1000040_pt1 | contig 76918 bp, 72 predicted proteins | sample SodReaTP_S13sol_FD_11159 | JGI IMG/M metagenome (IMG submission 11159) | reverse complement strand
CCCTGCTGCGCTACGAAGACCTGGTCGCCGATCCGGCCGCCGTCGCCGCCCGCCTGGGGCTGGATTTCGCCGAGGGTCCGGTTGTGAAAGCCGCGCCGCGGCCGCTCCGCGACAGCGTCGCAGAGCAGGAGGCCGCGGCGGCCGTCGCGGCCTTCTGCCCCTCGGCGCGGCGGCTCTACGGCGAGGCCAGGGAGGAGGACGACGACAGGTGATCCCGCTTTGGCTCTATTGGGAGAACGCGCCGGGCGCGGAGCCGCCGCCGCACGTGCTGCTCTGCCACCGGATCCTGCGGCGGGTCTGCCGGCGCTGCGACATCCGCCTCGTCACGCCGGAGACCGTGCGGCGCTGGCTGCCGGACTACGATCCGCGGCTCGACGCGATCCGTGTCCTCGACCGGCCGGGCACGGAGATCGCCGTGCGCTCCGACTTCGTCCGCGCCTTCCTGCTGGAGCGTTACGGTGGCCTATACGTCGACACCGACTGCATTCCCCTGCGCGACTTCGCGGAGATCGGCGAGCGGTTGAACGAAGTCGAGTTTGTCTGCATGCGCCGCGATAGCGCGCGAGATCGGCGTATTCCGGTCAATTTCTACGGTTCCGTCGCCGGCGGCAAGATCATCTCGGCTTATGGTACGGCGCTGCGAGGCCTTCTGTGCGCAAGGACCGACCTACGTTACGTTGAAGCGGGACAGGAACTGCTCACCCCCCTCGTCGACCGCTACCTTCCAACAGCCGAGCTTCTGCCCGAGCCTCTAGTCCACCCCGTCACGGCGCCGCGGCAGCGAGAGTTCCTGCGGCCCGACCTGGAGCCGGCCGAGGTGATCGCGCCCGAGGCACTCTGCTTCATGCTGTTCCATCGCTCCTTCGAGGAAGACCTGGCCGACTGGGGGCTGCGCGAGCTCTACTACGGCGACATCCTGCTCTCGAAGGTCTTTCGCCGCAGCCTGCCGGAGGCCGAGTTCCGGGCGCTGGAGAACGACGTCGCGCGGCTCGGGACGCGGGCACTGCTGGCGGGCGAGGCGGTGTCTTGATCGTCTCCTTTGCTCACGACTTCGTCTTCGTGAAGACGCGCAAGACGGCCGGGACCAGCGTCGAGATCGTGCTGAGCGCCTGGCTCGGCGAGGCCGACATCGCCTCGCCGATCACGCCGGTGGACGAGCTGTTGCGCCGCGACTACGGCGGCCGGCCGCGCAACTTCGCCGAGGACCCGGCGGAAGAGGCGGCACTGCTGGCGGCGATCGAGGGCGGTGACCCAGCGGCCGTCGCCGCGGTCATGGCGGGTCGGCGCTACCGCTTCCGCAACCACCAGCCGGCCAGGGCGATCCGCTCGCTCCTGCCCGCCAGCTTCTGGCGCCGGGCCTTCAAGTTCGCGGTCGAGCGCCACCCTTACGACAAGGCGCTGTCCTTCGCCCGCTACCGGCACCATCCGGCGGGCGCCGCCGAGGGCGGGGACTTCGCCGCCTTCCTCGACGCCCAGATCGACCGGGGGCGCTATCGCAACTTCGATCTCTATGCCGACCGGGACGGCCTGCTGGTCGACGAGGTGATCCGCTACGACCGGCTGTGGCCGCGCCTGGAAGAACTCGCCGTGCGCTGGGGCCGCTCGCTGCCGGCGACGCTGCCGCGGGCGAAGCTGCTGCCGGCGGAAGATCGTCGCCCGGCGTCGGAGATTCTGAGCACGGCCCAGAAGCGCCGCATCCGCGAGATCTGCGCCGAGGAGTTTGAGCTGTTCGGCTTCGAGCCCTGACGGCTGTCACCGTTCCTCTCGAGGCGCCGTGCCTGCTATAACGCGCCCCGGTCCGCGGAGCAGGGGAGAGGGCATGGCCCGCGTCACGGTCGTCATGGGGGTTCACAACGGCGAGCGCTACCTGGCCGAGGCCCTGGACTCGGTGCTCGCCCAGAGCTTCGCCGACTTCCGCTTGCTGGTGGTCGACGACGCCTCCAGCGACGCCACGGCCGAGATCCTGGCCGGCTATAGCGATCCGCGCCTCGAGGTGCTGCGCAACGAAGGCAACCTGGGGTTGCCGCGCTCGCTCAACCGGGCCCTGGAGCGGGTCGACTCGCCGCTGGTCGCGCGCATGGACGCCGACGACCGCTGCCATCCCGAGCGCTTCGCGCGCCAGGTCGCCTTCCTGGAGGCCAACCCCGACGTCGGCCTGCTGGGCACCGCCGCGACCCTGTTGCTGGAGAACGGCGGCGCCGCCTTCCATCCCGAGGTCACGCATCCCTACGAGCCCGAGGAGATCAAGGCGGTCACGATCTTCAGCGCGGCGCTGGTGCACCCCTCGATCATGGTGAACCTGGAGGCCTTCGACCGCCGCCTCTTCTTCTACCGCCCCGAGTTCGTGCCGGCCTCGGACTACGAGTGCTGGGTGCGGCTGCTGTCGCAGGGCGTGCGCTTCGCCTGCCTGCGCGAGCGCCTGCTGGACTACCGCCATCACGGCGCGCAGATCTCCCGCACCGCGCGGCCGCTGCAGCAGAACACCGGCGACGCCATCCGCTTGCGCGCGCTGGAGCTGGCGGGCATCGCGCCGAGCGCGGAGGAGTTCGCGCTGCACCGCCTGGTTTCCGAGCGCGACTACCGGGCGCTGGCCGCCGTCTATCCGCGTCTGGTGGAGTGGTTCCGTCGCATCCTCGCGGCCAATGCCCTCGGCGGCTACTACGAGCAGGGGGCGCTGCACCGCGTGCTGCAGCGGCGCCTGCGCCACATCGTGGAAAAGTCGAGGATGCCACCGCCCCAGGCGGGCGCGGCGGCCTGGCTGGCGGAGTCGCTGGAGGGGCCGGCGGAGCCGGGGGCCGGGGCCGTACTGCGGGGTGGTGCGTGAGGGTCGCCCTGCTCCTCTGCCCCGACGCGGCCCCCGAGAGCCTGGTCGAGGACGCCCGGCGCCTGCGCTGGATCGTGGAGCTGCTGCGCGAGTTGGGCGCCGAGCCGCTGGCGGTGATCGCCACGCAGCGCCTGCAGCGGGACCCGGCCCTGGTGCTCGCCGGCTGCAGCCTGACCGCCGAGGGGCTCGACTGGACCCTGGTGACGGCCGAGACACCGGCATCGCTCTCCCGCCGGGTCGCGCGCTGCCTGCAGGGCTGCGCGCCTCCGCTCGCGCTCTACTACGATTGGCCCGGCCTGCCGGATCCCGGCATCGAGCCGGAAGCCGGGAACCGCCTGGAGGTGGCCGTGGTGCGGCGGGCGGAGGCGGGCGGGCCGGGCTCGGTGACGCGCCGCCTTTGTCTTTCGCCGGCGCTCGCCGAGCACTGGGCGGCGCGCTCCGGCCCCGCGGCGGCGCCCCCGCCGGCCTTGCCGGAGCCGCTGCCCGGGCTCGGGCGGCTGCGCGCCCTCGTGCGGGCGGTCGCCGGGGAGGCCGACGCAGGGCCCGCGGCGCAGCGGCTGCTGGTGGCCGGCGGGCCGTTCGCGGCCGAGGAACTGCGGCCGGTGCTGGCGGGGATCGAGGCGGCCCGCACCCGGGGCTTGGCCCCGGCGGCGGTGCAGCTGCTCTGCCTGCCCCGGGCGGAGGAGGAGGCGGCCCTGCTCGCCCTGGTCGCCGACTATGCCCGGCGCTGGCCCTGGTCTCTGACCCTGGGGCTGGCGAGCGGTGCCGAGGCCGTGGTCCGCGCCGCCGCGCGGCCCGGCACCCTGACCCTGCTGCCGGACCGCGGCGGCCTCTACGCCTGGGAGCTGCGGCTCTTCGCCGCCCTGGGCCTGCCGGCCCTGGCTCCGGACCTGCCCCGGCTGCGCGCCCAGGTGCCGGCCGGCACGGCGGTCGCCTTCCATCCGGCCGGAGGCCCCGAGGGCCTGGCGCGGGCGCTGGTCACGGCGGCGGCAGAGCCGCCACAGCCGGTGTCGCCGCCGCCGGAGGAAGCCGAGGCGGCTTGGCGTAGCGCGCTGCGCGGCCTCCTGGCCGCGCTGCCGCACCGCGGGTCCGGTGTCGCGCCGGTCGCCTCCCGCCCTTCCCGGGCAGCGGCTCCAGCGCCGCCCCAGCCGCTGCACCCGGCCGCCGGCAAGGCGGTCGCGGCGCGACTGGAGCGCGCGGCGGCGCGGCTCAGGCGCGCGCCGGCGCCGCTGCTGGCGAGCCTGGCCGAGGCGACGCTGCCCTTCGCCGTGGCGGCGCCTCCGCGCCTCGCCGAGACGGCGGAGCGGTTGCTGAAGCAGGGTGGGGCCGACACGGCGGCGCGGCTCTTCTGCGAGGCGCTCTTCGCCCGTCTCGCGGAGACGCGCAGCCCCGCGGCGGGGGAGCGCCTGCTGGCGCGGCTGGAGGAGGCGCTGGCGCACGGCTCCCGGCCGGCGGAGGCCGAGCGCCTGCGCGCGGCTGTGGCGGAGGCGGTTGCCGCGGCGGCGTCGGCGCGGGCCGGCCGGGGGTGATGCCGCCTCCGGGGCGAGGGCTGCGGCTCAGTCCCGGCTGCGCCATCGCCGGAGGGGCGCGAGCAGGCGCCGCAGGGCGGCGCGGGCCGGCGACGTTTCGCGGGCGTCCAGGCGGGCGCGCAGGCGGTTGAACTGCCGCTGCTTCTCCTCCCAGGCGTGGGCGAAGAGACGGAAGGCCTGGTCGAGGTCCAGATCGGCCGGATCGTCGGAGGAGGGGGGCGGCGCCCCGCCCGCGGCGTCGGGCTCCTCGAACAGCGGGCCGCCGCCGAAGAAGCGCGCCGCCACCCAGTCGTTGCCGGCCCGGCTCCAGGCCCGCATCTCCGCCTCCAGCGCCGGCGGCGCACGGAAGACCGTCCCGCCTTCCCAGCTCTCCAGCAGGCCCTCGATGTTGCCGCGCAGCGCGTTGTAGCGGAAGTCGAGGCTGCGCGGCACCGACCGGTTGAAGCGCCGCAGGAAGGCCAGGGCCTCGGCGGAGAGGGCGAGGTTGCGCCGCTCGTCGCGCTTCAGCAATCCCTCCAGCCCGGCCGCGGCGGCGAAGTCGTCCAGCGTGTCGCCGGCGGCCGCGCCCTCGGGGAGATAGCGCCGCACCGTCACCGCCTCGGCGCCGAAGACCGCCTGCCAGCGCTCGATCACGGCGCGGAAGTCGTACTTGCCCGCCAGGGCCTTGGCGCCGGGGAAGGCCAGGGGGGCGGTGCCGCCGGTCTTGACATAGGTGGAGTAGTGGCTGGCCAGCAGCTCCCACTGCGGGCGCAGGTAGAGCAGCACCCGGGTCTCCTCGGCGAGGCTGTCGATCAGCGCCTTCAGCCGCGCCAGCTCCTCCTCCCGCAGCAGCCGCGAGGAGCAGTGCTCGTTCGACAGCAGCAGCTCCCCCGCGCCGCTGCGCGCCACCTCCTCGCGCAGGCCGCGCTCCAGTTTCCCGCGAAAGGCCGCCAGCTCCTCCGCTCCGCCGCGCAGGCCGAGCTGTCCCTTGATCTCGTCCAGCGGCCCCTGCGAGGCGTAGCAGTAGAGCCCGACGTGGCTGTAGCGTCCGGCGCTGCGCGGATAGAGCCTGCCGGCCGCGGCGAGCTGCCGGCGGCTGCGCGCCAGGGTGAACTGGATGCTGGTGGAGCCGGTCTTCTCCAGCCCGATGTGCAGCAGCGCCCGCCGTGCCTTCCCCCCGTCGCTCGGTCCCGCCTTCGCCATGCCCGCCTATCGTCCGCCCAGCAGCTTCACCAGTCGCCGCAGCAGCGGCCCCCGCCGCCGGTCGATCTCCCGGCCCGCCGCGACCCGCGCCTGCTGGTCGACGATCTTCAGGATGTTGTCGGCGATCAGCTGCAGCTGCTCGGTCTCGTCGGGCGCGGCGACGGCGAGCGACTGCAGGTTGGCGCGCAGGGCGGCGCCCAGCTCGCCCTCGCGGCGGTAGACCCGGCCCAGGTAGTGGGCGGCCCGGCGCCGGTAGACCCGGTCGAGGTCGAAGCCCTCGGCCGCGGCGAAGGCGCGGAAGCGGTCGCAGATCACCTGCTGCGCCGCCTCCACCACCGCGCCCTCGGTGCCGCGGTAGCTGTGGTTGTAGGTGGCCAGCGGCTCGGCGGCGCGGTGGCCCAGCACCGGCACGCCGGCGCGCAGCAGCTTCAGCAGCAGGTCGAGGTCCTCGGACCAGTTCAGCGCGTCGTCGAAGCCGCCGGCCTCGCGGAAGCAGCGCGCCGGGCCGAGGCAGGCCTGGAGCTGGAAGGGACAGGCGCGATAGGCATCGCTCAGGACGTGGGCCAGGTCGTAGCGCTCCGGCGGCTCGCGGACCTCTTCGCCGGCGTCGCGGCGGTCGATCCGCCGCAGGCGGTAGCTGGAGAGCAGCACCAGGTCGCGCCCCTCCGCCGCCGAGAGCCGCGCGTAGGCGGCCAGCTGCTCCTCCAGCTTGCGCGGGTGCCAGCTGTCGTCGGCGTCCTGCCAGGCCAGCAGGCCGTCGCCGGCGAGCTGCAGCAGGCGGTTGCGGGCGTAGCCGCGGCCGCGGTTCTCGCCGCCCTCCACCAGCCGCACGCGGGCGTCGCGCGCCGCCACGGCCTCCACCACCTCGCGCGTCGCGTCGGTGGAGCCGTCGTCGTAGACCAGCGCGGAGAAGTCGCGGTGCGTCTGCCGCAGCAGGTTCTCCAGCGTCGCGCCGATCGTGCCGGCGCCGTTGTAGACGGGAAGGCCGACAAGGAGCGGCGTCATCGGGGAATCCCGGCAGGAAGGAAGGGCGTCGTCCGCTTGCCCCGCAGCTTCGGCGGCACCCGCCCGGCGGTCAAGCCCCCAGGCCCGGCTTTCCCGGCGCGGCTTTCCCGGCGCGGCCGCGGGCCTCAGCCGTTCGCCTCGTAGGCCGCCTCGTAGGCCGCCAGCCAGGCCTCGGCCGGGCCGCCGAAGGTCTTCGCGCAGGCCTCGACCTCCGGGCGGAAGTGGCGGCGCAGCCGCGCCTCGATCTCCGGCGGCAGCGGCAGCTTGGCCCGGCCGGCCTTGCGGTTGAAGCTCGGGTCCAGCGCCGCCGCCCCCGCCGGCTCCGCCCCCAGGAAGCGGAGGATCCCGGCCAGCACGGCGTCGGGGTCGCGCGCCAGGTCGTCGAAGAAGACCAGGTGCAGCTGCTCCGCCGGGAAACAGCGGCGCCAGCGCGCGTGGATCGTCGTCGGCGAGGAGCGCTCCGGCCAGCCGGGCCGGTTCAGCACCGCCTCCACCCGCGCCCAGTCCAGCCCCTCCGGGTCGAGGTGGCCCTGACGGACGAGCATGTTGAGGTGCGACCAGAAGCGCGCCACCGGTTCGCGGATCATCAGCACCAGCCGCAGCTCGGGCCAGCGGGCGGCGACCGCCGCAACGGTCTCCGGCGGCAGGGCGCCGTAGCCCGGCGTGACGTCGCCGGACAGCAGCGCGCCCTTCGGCGCGAAGAGGCCGGCGTACCACTCCAGGTCGATCGGGCCGGGCCGCCAGCCCGCCGCGTGCCGCGCGAAGCGCTTGTCGCGGCGGTCGAGCGGCTGGCGCTTCTGCTCGGCGCGCCGCCGGTTCTGCCGTTTCACGAAGTTCGGGTCGTCGCGCAGCCGCTGGTGCAGCCGCGTCGCCGGCTTCCGCGGGAAGCGGCCGTCGAGGTAGTGCAGCTCCTTGATCGTCGGCATCCAGAAGCCGGGATGCAGCGCCAGCTGGTCGTAGAGCCAGCCGGTGCCGGCCTTGGGCTGGCCGATGCAGAGGAAGTCGGGGCGGTCTGTCACTTCGGCGCCCCCGGGCCGGCCGCCGCCGGCGTAGTGGAGAGGGGGGGGTGGAGGCTGCTCGCAGGAAGGACTCATCACTCGTCCGTCGTCGTTCTGGCGCCCGGCTCGGAGCCCGAGCCTGCCGGTTCTAGGCGGGCGCCGGTCCGGCGTCAACGGACCGAACTCCGGTATGGCTGTGACCTGATCCTACTTCTTTGCTGCGATTCCCGACGCTTTCGGGGCCGACCGTTGACAGCCGCGGGCCGGGTGATGAGTATTGGCTGTCGCTTCCGCTATCGGCCAGTCGAAGAGCCTCTCAGGTGGCAGAAACGTCGGTCATTGCTCGAAAAGCGCGCGCATCCAACAAATTTAGTGGTAATTCTCGATGGATGGAAAGAAGTTTTTCCTAGTTATTGGCGCCCAGAAAGCTGGAACGACATGGCTTCATCAGAACCTAAAAGGGCACCCGGAAATTTGCCTGCCAAGATTTAAAGAGATTCACTATTTCGACACATGCCATGGGCTAGGTGTTGGCCGTGTTCGAACACGACGAATTCGAGTCTTGAAGGCGGCCCTCGAAAAGTCGATGGAAAATCGCGATATTTCAGAAAAGAGAATGCGGTATCTGTCATGGCTGGCGCGTTTTGCTCTGCAGCCGAAGCAGAACGACGAGTGGTACAGAAGCCTGTTTTCCCCTCGGAAGCGACACTTGGCAGTGGGAGAGATTACACCGGGCTATGCCATTCTGCCGGAGTCCGGCATCGAGCACGTGAAGCGCTTCGCCCCGCAGGCGAAGCTGATCTATATAATGCGTGATCCGGTTAGCCGCGCTCTCTCGAATAGGCGGATGGCGCTAGAGAAGATTCAGAATAGGGGAAGAGAATTTTCCAAAGAAGATTGGTTTGGAGACCTGATGACTCGCCCAACAGAACAGGATCATTCGCGGTATGATCTTATAGTTCCAAAATGGGAAAAGCATTTCAAGAGTAAAATTCTATTTTTGTTCCATGATAATATTGGGGATGGTGAGGAGTGCCTCAAGAATATATGCAGTCATTTGGGTGTGAATTTCGATAATCAGTACTTCCCGAAGCGCGGTGCGAGGATCGCGCCAACCAAGGCGATCGAGATCCCGGGGGAGGTGCGGGAGGCCTATGCCCGGCACTATCGGGGAACCATAGAGTGGGCCGCGAAGCGCTTCGGAATGCCGGCGGAGCGATGGCTGGTCGAGAACGAGGCGCTGTTGGCTGACGCCAAGTGATCTTCGTGTGGCCCAGGGGAAAGCGGATTGCCACGCGCGGTTGCCTGATGTTGCAATGATCTCTTGCGGGGCGAAGTGATCAATGAGTGTGCCGACCTTGGACGACACTGGCTACGACGACCTGATCTCGGAAATCGTGCGATCCTACCCAGGGCAACTTCGCCTGGACGAAAGCGGTCACGTGGCAGGGCAGTACATGCCGGAGACGCGGCCTGCGACCGAAGCGGTCGCGGCTCGTCTGATGGCCATGGGAGAAGACGCCGGCACCGACCGTCGTCTTCCTACCTACGGCGAGTTGACGTCCCGCCTGTTGTCCCTGGACCAGCAGGCCGCGGCTGGTCACGGACTCGACAACCCGGTGCCCCCGAAGGGCATCCACTGGATGGGCAAGAAGAAGGGGCTCTTCTTCGACATTCAGAACTGCGATGTGATCGGGGACGCGCTGAGGCGAGCGGGGGCATCGATCGAGGACGGCCGCCGCTATCTCGACTTCGGTTGCTCGTCGGGGCGGACGGTGCGCACCCTGGCTCTGACCTTCCCGGCGGCGGAGTGGCACGGATGCGACCCTTTGGCCGACAGCATCGAATGGGCCCGCAGGAGCGTGCCGCAAGGGAACTTCTTCGTGAGCCCGGAAGAGCCGCCCTTGAGCGCCTTATCGGATGGCGATCTGGACGGTGCCGTCGCGCTCTCCATCTGGTCGCATTTTTCTCGAGACCGCGGCAAGGCATAGGTCGACGAGTTGCATCGGGTCGTGCGCCCGGGTGGCTTCTTCCTGCTCTCGACGCAGGGATACATGCACATCATCCGCTTGGCGGCGGCGAAGCGCTACCCGCTGGAGGTGCTGCGAGCCGCCTTCGATGGCATGCAGAGCGACGGCTTCTACTTCCACCGCTTCTATGCGACGGACCGAAACAGCAAGGGACTGAGCAGCGCGAACTGGGGACTGACGTTCATGACCCCGGCATGGCTGCAGGAACACCTGGCAGCCGATGGTTGGGAGTTGCGCGACACGGTGTTCGGCGCCTGGGGTTCGAAGCAGGACGTGCATGTGTTGCAGCGGAGGGCCGGCTCCCCGAAGCGGCAGCGCACCAGCTCTTCGGTGAAGGAACAGGCGACGGCCGTTCCGTCGGCGGCACCGAAGCAAGGTCGCCCGGAGTTCCCTGCCGGCCAGCAACTCTTCGTCGTGCTGGCGACCCAGCGCACCGGCTCGAACATGCTGGTGAACGCCTTAGGCACTCATCCTGATATTCGCTGCCACGGGGAGTTGATGCGTAGGAACGTGCCGGATCTGCGTGGGGCGCTGCAGATCGTGAAGCAGCTTCCAGAGGAGTTCGCATCCGAGGAATATCGGCACGCGCACCCCTATGACTACGTCGCGACGGTTTTCGGGCTCGATCGCGCGGCAGCGTTTCAGGGCTTCAAGCTCATGCTTCGGGACAATGTTCCCTTCCGCAAGCAGCTGATAGCCGACCCACGGTTCAAAAAGATTCTTCTGTACCGGGACAACGCGCTGGCCGCCTACTCCTCGCACAAAATTGCCCGCGTTACGGGGCAGGGGATCGCAGGTCGGTTTGCCGAAGTGAAGACTGCGCAGGTGCCGTTCAAGGAGAAGGAATTCGAAAGATTTATGAAAAATAGGAAGGAGGCGTACAAAAATACTGAGAAAGAACTAAAATCTGGGAATGTAGATTTTCTAAAAGTTGAATATACGGACATGTCCAGCAACTATTATTTTGATAATGTGTTGGATTTTCTGGATGCAAGGCCAGGAATTAGCCTCATAGTTCATACGCAAAAAAGAAATACTAACAATATATTGGATAGGTTCACAAATCCGGAGCGCGTTATTCAATATCTAAAAGAAAACAATCTGGAGAACTGGTCTGTAGAGGCGGCATAATTTTCTAAAATACATGGGCAAACTGCGGGCTTTCGCAAATTCTGTTTTATATGGAGAAGGTAAAGAGGGGGCTTTGCAGAAGCGTTTCGTCCTCCTGGCTTCGCAGCGGACCGGCTCCAACATGCTGGTGTCCGTGCTCGATTCCCATCCGCAGGTGCGCTGCCATGGCGAGTTGCTGCGCAAGCGTAGCAAGACGCGGGAAGGCGAGGTCGGCGTCGCGCGGCTATTGGCTGATCGCCGGTTTCACGACCATTCCTACCGCCAGCGTCGGCCTCTGCGTTTCGTCGAGGCGGTCTTCGCCCTTGATCCCGGTGCACCTGTGATCGGTTTCAAGCTGATGCTAAGCCAGAGCCGTAAGTTACGGGACCGGGTGATTGCTGACACCTCGGTGCGTAAGGTGCTGCTCTTTCGCGAGAATCTGCTAGCGGCCTTTTCCTCGACCCTCATTGCTACGGTTACTGGCCAGGGAACTGCGAGGGTAGGCGAACCGTTACAGCGCGCACGAGTCCCCTTCTCGGCGGCCGACTTCGAACAGTTTCGAGTGCAGCGCAGCGAGAAGGAGGCGCGGGTTCGTGAGCAGTTGCATGCGAGCGGCCAGGAGTTCCTAGAGGTGGAGTACCTCGAGGCCAGCACGCCTGAGGGCCAACTGCGGGTGCTGGAGTTTCTTGGTGCTGATCAAGCGTTGCCTGTGGAGGCTGGTACAGCAAAGCGAAACACCAACGTGATCCTCGACAGGTTTGTCAATCCTGACGATGTTTTGGCCTACCTTTCTCTCAAGGGCCTGGAGCGGTGGCAGATTGAGGGGGACGACAGGGTGTGCTGAGAGGGGGTGCCGATCGACGATCTAGCTGCTATCCTATGGCCAGCCGACAATGCGGCAGATGTGAGATGAGAGGCTGGGAGCCAGCGAAATCCGAAGCCGGTCCTATAGCACAGATGGAGGCGCTATTTATGGCAGCACTATTACAATCTATAAAGTCGAAGAGCGGCCCGGTAAAGATCGATGATTATTTAAAAATGATACCAAAGAAGCAAATAAACAGGCATGTTCACATTATTCCAAAGATAAATGCAGTCTACGTCTCTGCTCCAAAAGTGGCCAGTACGACCCTCAAAGGAACGTTTCAAAAATTTGAATCAAACGATCGCTGCATAAGGCCTGCCAATATTCATAATAAAAAAACATCCCCGCTAAAATCTCCTAAGGATTACGGATTTAGTAAATTTCTTTCCAAATTGAACAACTCAAAGTATAAAAAGATATGTTTCGTTAGGAATCCCTATTATAGGGTTCTATCGGCGTATATAGACAAGTTTGTCAGAAAGACACCTGAAATGCGCATCGCGACTCAGTCAAAAATTGCTCTTGCCGCAGGATTTCAGCCAGGTGCTGACGTTAGCTTTGGGGAGTTTATCGACTCTATTGGCTCCCAAAAGCCAATTGACATGGACGCACATTGGAGACCGTTAACGTATCAACTTATGTGGCCGTGCATAGATTATGATTTTGTCGGAAGGATGGAAAATTTCAATGAAGATTTTGATAAGATGTGTAGTTTTTTGTCTAACGATATTAGGCCATACCTAATGTTGAAGCAGAGATCTAATACATCTCGCACAAAACTGGAGGACTGGTATACTAAAAAAATTAGAGATAGTGTTATTGAAATATATGAAGAAGATTTTTCTGTGTTCGGTTATCCGGTTGATTTAGAGTTAAACTGAATTTCCCATATAGTTTTATCTTTGCGGAGAAAGTATGAAATTCTCTTATGTCAAAAACCGAGAGATTACTCTAGAAGAGTCGATTCCGGAGGATATTATATCTCATCCCGGGATGATCCCGATTGAGGAGAGGGTGCTTCTGTATTCTTTGGCCAAGAACAGGTGGAGTGGCAGAGGATGTATAGTCGACGCAGGGGCTTTTCTCGGAGTTTCCACAAGGTGTTTTTACAGAGGAGTATCAGATTCTGGTGTTGTAGAATTAAATAGTAAGCCATTTGGAAAGCCTATAAAGACATATGAAAAAGCAGTCGCCACTCATACGTGGTCAAAACAAATAAAAAGAAACAAGTTTAAAAATTTAAATATGCCAAAATTAAATGATGGAGAAAGTTTTGCAGATGAATTTCATAGATTTAGCAGGGATCTATATGATTTATCAGAAATAAATCTAGGTGATATTCTTCTAATAAATAAATTTAACCACCCCATAGAAATACTATTTCTTGATATATTAAAAAGCCCTCAATTAATAGAGCACTGCGCTAAACTATTCTTCGGAAATCTTATTATTGGATCTTATGTAATTCAGCAAGATTACAATCAATCTTCAATACCAGGCATTAAAGTTTTTCAGGAAAAATTCTCAGGTCATTTTGAGCATGTTGCAAATATTTTGTCGTCGGCGGTTTTTAGGTTAAAAACTCCTATACCATATAAAGACTTGGAGAATTTTTTTTCAGTTAAATTGAGTAAAGAAGAGAAGTATAGTCTCCATGAGATAGCTGAAATGAGAGAAAATTCAGATGCGAGGAGGTTGTTGCTAAAATGCTCTCGATGTATTCTAATGCTGAAACATAAAGATGCTTATAAAGCAAAAGATTTGCTATCCTCCATAAAAGAAGAATTTCACCATATTCTGAATGAGGAGGCTTGCGAAGCTAGCGGCTTCAGCCATGGTCCGCGGATGCGCTCTGAAGTTGCCGCTATCGAAGCCAGAATTGGCAAAATCCTAACGCGACGTCCTCACCCCTCCGGCAGCGCCTCCCCATAGCCCAGAGCCTCGAAGTCCGCCGCGAAGGTCTCGCGCACGCGGGCGGCCAGGTCCGGGGTGTAGTAGTCGGCGAGGCGGGTGGCGGCGCCGGTCTTCTTGGTGCGGCGGTGCAGCCAGGGGCGCAGGTCGACGATCGGGGCCAGGCGCGCCAGCTCGGCCTCGAAGCGCTCCAGCCGGCCGACGAAGTCGTAGCGGATGCGCCCCCAGTGCAGCAGGGCGGTCTGCGGGCGCCAGTGGCGGTTCATCTCGCCCGGTGCCTGGCGGGCGACGCGCTCGACGAACTCGGCGAAGCCGATCGGCGTCATGGGGTCGGCCAGCAGGTCGCGGCGCACCCGCTGCCGCTTCGGCGAGTCCCAGCCGCCGCGCTGCGCGAACTTGTCCAGGTAGCAGGACAGCAGCCGGCTGTAGGGATCGCGCACGAAGCAGAAGCGGCGCAGGTCAGGGGCGTCGAAGTCGAAGCCCGGCGGCGGCTTCCGCAGCAGCTTCTCGGCGGCCTGGTGCGTGCGCCGCGGCCGGTAGTCCGGATCGCCCAGCGCCAGGCGCAGCAGCGTGGTCTTCAGGGTGGAGCTGGCGACCTTGGGCAGCGAGACGTAGAGCAGCCGCTGCTCGGGCAGCAGGTGGAACTGGCGCAGGCCGCCGTTCGGCCGGCCGGCGGGCGGGCCGGCCTCGCGGGGCCGGCGGCGCGGGAGCCCTTCCATCCCCTCGCTCACTTCGCCCGCGGCCCGACGGCCCCGCGCAGGGCCTTCAGCAGCACCCCCGGCAGGCGCTTGTAGAGCGGGCCGCGGCGCTTCTTCGCGGCCGCCTTGCCGTTCACCCGCCGCGGGCCCTCCGGCACCGGCCGCGGCGCGGCCGGCGTCGGCGCCGTGATCTGCGGCAGCGGCCCGGCCTGTTCGACCACGGCCGCCACGCCGGCCAGGGCGCCGCCCAGGCGCTCGATCTCGGCGCGCAGCTCCGCGTTGGTCCGGCGTGCGCCGGCCAGGTCGGCCTGCAGCTTCGCGCGGCCGCCCTCGTGCTGGCGCGCCAGCAGCAGGATGGCCTCCAGATGGAAGGGCGCGCGCTCCAGGAAGGGGCGGATCTCCAGGTAGTCGCCGCTCGGCCGGTTGAAGGCGACGTTGGCCTCCACCTCCCGCTCCCAGCAGAGCGGCTCGGGCACCACCTCCAGGGCGTCGCCGGCGAGCTGCAGCCGGGCCAGCAGCTCCTGCTCCACCCCGGCCACGCGATAGGCCTCGGCGAAGCCGCCGCTCGCGGCGAAGCGCGCGCGCCGCACCGCGAAGCAGCCGGCGGCGTAGACCGTGCCGTCGTAGAAGCCGCTGGCCAGGTCGCCGCCCACCGGCAGCACCCGCGCCGTCGGCGGTTTCTGGGAGCCGGGGCGGAGCGTCTCGCCGTCGAAGCGGTCGACCGGCCAGCTGAAGGCCGCCGCCGGGGAGTGGGCCGCGGCCGTCGCCAGGGTGCGCACCAGCCCGGGGCGCGCCAGGTGGCGCTCGGCGTGGAGGAAGACCAGCAGCTCGCCGCGCGCCTCCGCCGCCGCCCGGTTCCAGGCGGCGCCGAGGCAGCGATGCGGCGTCTCCAGGAAGCGCCAGCCGCCGACGCGCGCCTGCAGGGCCTCCAGCGCGGCCGCCTCGTTCTTGGAGGGCGGGCCGTCGGTGACGACGATCACCTCCTCCGGCGGCTCCTCCTGCGCCAGCAGGCTGTCGGCCAGGGCCTCGAGGAAGCCGGGGCGCCGGTGATGGTAGAGGCAGAGGCTGACCCGCGGCCGCGCGGCCGGCGCCGCGCCGGGGGCGGCCTCGGGGTCTGCCTCGGGGGCTTCCCCGGCGCCCGTCTCGGCGCCGGCCTCGGTACCGACCGCGGCGATCTCCGCCAGCACCTCGTCGGCGCCCTTCTTCGACAGCGCCTGGGCGAGCCAGGCGTGGAAGCCGCGCCAGGTCGCCAGGTTCTCGGTGTAGTCGAAGGCGCCGCGGGCGACGGTGCCTCCCTCCGCCAGGATCCGCTCCAGCGCCTCGGCCAGCGGCTCCGGGTGCGGCGCCGTCAGGGTCTCGGCGTGGTGCTCCGGGGCGATCAGCTCCGGCGTGCCGCCGACCCGGGTGGCCAGGAAGGGAATGCGGTGCACCAAACACTCGTAGACCGTCATGGTCGAGTTCTCGATGACCGAGGGCATGACGGCGATGCGCGGCTTCTCGCAGAGGAAGGCGATGGCCCTGTCCTGGTCGAACGACTCGATGATCGTGACAGGGAAGGGCCAGTCCTTGGCCTTCTGCTCGATGTACTTGGGCGTACCCAGGTGCGGGTGCGAGGCGAGGTTGCGCCCCTGCTTGCCCAGGAAGGTGACCGAGGCGGGCTTCACGCCCCGCTGCAGCAGGCGGTCCAGCGCGTCGCAGAAGATGTCCAGCCCCTTGCGCCCCTCCAGCCGGCCGAAGAAGACCAGCTCGCGGCTGGCCACCTTGGTGCCGGGGGCGTAGTGCGGCCGCTTGTCGGCGGCGCCGAGCTCCTGCAGGTCGATGATGTTGGGCTGCACGAAGGCGCGCCCGGCCGGCAGGCGGTAGCCCTTGTGCTGCATGAAGCGCAGCAGGTGCGCCGAGCCGCCGATCACCATGTCGGCCAGCTCGATGGCGCGGCGCTCGGCGAACATGCAGACCAGCTGGCCCAGGCTCTCCACCGTGCGCATGGTGTAGTGCCGGTTCCAGATCCAGGGCGAGGAGGACTTGACCAGGAAGAGCGTGTCGCGGAAGGCGAGGCCCTGGCGCTTGGCGTGCAGGGCGTAATAGGCGCCGCCGCGCCACTCCGAGGAGTGCACCACGTCGAAGGCCGGCTGGTCCTTGAGCCAGCGGTAGAAGGCCCAGTAGCGCCCCTGCCAGTTGAGCGCCGGCCCCTCCAGCGGCGTCCCCTCCTCCTCCAGCGGGACGAAGGTCACGCCCAGGCCGGCGTAGAACTCGATCCAGTGCTCGGCCGTCTCGTTCTCGCAGCGCCGGCCCTTGAGGTAGAGCACCGTGACGCCGTGGCCGTCGGCCGCCAGGGTGCGGGCCAGGTGGTAGTAGGTCGAGGCGATGCCGCCGTTGCGCACCGGACCGAAGATCTCCTCGGTGGCGATGCAGACGCGCAGGCGCCGCTTCCCCGGCGGCGCCGCGGGAAAGCGGTCCAGGCCGGGAAAGGGTGCGATCTCGAAGGTGTCCTGCTGCATCGGCGGGGCTGCTTCCGTCTCTGTCCTGACCTTGGATTTCTCGTCTTCTCGTCTAGTCGCGTGACCCGGGTTTCGCGCCGCCCGCCGGCGGTTGGCCCAGGCTGGCCGTGCGCATCATTCCCGCCTCCTCCAGCCGCTCGTAGAAGCCGCGCAGGGCGAAGAGCATCGGCAGCAGGTCGGGCGGCAGCGCGCCGCTGTCCAGATAGGGCTGCAGGATGCGCTGCACGTCGGCGCGGCGGCTGGCGTGGAAGCGCTTCATCTTCTCGTCGGCCAGACGGTAGTAGTAGAGCGCCTCCGGCACCACGTCGACGGAGAAGCCGGCGAGCGTGGCGCGGGTGAAGAGCTCGTGGTCGTCCAGCCCGACGCGATAGTGCTCGGTGAAGCCGCCCAGCGCCTCCCAGACCTCGCGGCGCATGAAGCAGTTGGAGTCGCCGTAGCCGTTGCGCAGCGCGCCGTAGACCAGGTCCTGGCCGAGCGGCAGGCGGCGGATGCCCTCCAGGCTCTTCGGCGTGGCCGGACCGTCGCCCGTGAAGTTGTCGCTGAAGCAGACCAGGATGTCGATCGGCCGGCGCTCGGCGATGCCGACCAGCACCTCCAGCTCCAGCGGCGCGGCGCAGTTGTCGTCGTCCATGAAGAGCAGGTAGCGGCCCCGGGCGTTGCGCGCGCCGGTGTTGCGCGCGGCGCCGAGGTAGAGGTTCGGCTGGAAGACGAGGCGCACCCGCGGGAAGTGGCGCGTCAGGGCCTCCAGGCCGCGGCGCGAGGCCTCGTCGCTGCCGTCGTCCACCACCACCACCTCGAAGTCGCGGAAGCTCTGGGCCTCCAGCGATTCCAGCGTGTGCCGCAGCGTCGCCGGGCGGTTGAAGTGGGCGACGCAGACCGAGACCAGCGGCGGCTCCGCCTCGGCTCCTTGCGGCTTCGGCGCCGGCAGGCGGGCGGGCGGCTCGTCGGCCTGCAGCAACGCGGCCGGGTCGCGCGCGACCCAGGCCTTCTTGCCGGCCTTCTTCTTCTTCGCTGGGGCGGCGGCGATCTCCTCGTGCCACTCCAGCCAGACGGCGGCGTTGGCCGCAGGGTCCAGCCCCGTCGCGGGCGGCCGCGGCGGCTCGCGCAGCAGCGTCTCCACCCGTTCGGCCAGGGCGCGGTGGTGCGGCTCCGCCAGCAGTCCGGCGTCGGCCGAGCCCAGCAGGTCCGGCAGGTCGCCGGTGGCGGTGGCGACGAAGGGCAGGCCGCGGGCCAGGCAGAGCTGCAGCGCCGCCGGCGCTGCCTCGTAGCGTCCCGGGAAGACGCAGAGCGTGCCGGGCCGTGCGATCTCGATCGCCAGCTCGGCGGCGTCGAAGTCGCTGCGCAGCTGCCAGGGGAAGCTCCAGCCGGCGGCCTGGCGGCCGAGGAATTCGCGGGTGTCGAACCGTGGCGTCTCGGCGCCGAGCAGCAGGACCGAGCGTGGCGCGAGGCCGCGCAGCAACAGTGCGCGCAGCAGGTAGCAGAAGTCCGGCAGCCCGCCGCCGTGGTCGAGCCGGCCGAGGAAGAGCAGGCGCTCGATCGCCACCGGCGCCTCATGGACCTCCGCCTGGCGTTGCTGCTGTTGCCGGCCCCTGCGCTTCCGCGCGCCGGCCCCGATGATGCCGGGGTCCAGCCGGAAGGCCGCGGCCTCGCGCGCGTAGCCGGCCCTCGGCATCCAGTCGCGGATCGTCCGACTGCGCGCCACCACCTCGTCGGCCAGCTCCACCGATCGGCGCTCCAGCCAGCAGCGCAGCGGGTCGCTGTAGAGCTCCACCCTCTCCTCGCCCTGCTCCAGCGCGTGGAGGTAGGGGTTCTCGACATGCACCCAGACCTGCGCCGGAGCCGCCAGCAGCCCCAGCCGCTTGGCCTGGAGATAGTAGTAGGCGGGGCCGCCGCGGTCGGTGGCGTGGATCAGGTCGAAGCCGCCCTGCTTGAGCGCCTCGTAGCTGTTGTAGGGAAGTGCGGCGAGGCGGCCGTGCGCCGAGCCCGCCGCCCGGGAACGCGGCGGCGTCGGCTGCAGCAGCCGCAGCCCCTGGTCGCGGTGCCGGCGCAGCAGCTCGGCCGACTCCTCGGGCTTGCGCTGGCGATGCAGGGGGTCGAGCAGCGCGACCTCGTGGCCGGCGTCGCGAAGCCCGAGGGCCAGGGAGTGGAAGTAGCTGCCCGCCAGGGCGGACTCCGCGTCCAGGTGGAGCCGGTCCGGGATCAGGCAGATCTTCAGCTTGCGCACGGAACCCCTCTTTCCCGAAACCGGCCGCTCTCCGCTGCGGGTGACGGTACCTCGCTTCTATCGCAGTTTTTGCGGCCGGCGCGCAAGCCGGCCGGCCGGCTCCGGCGGCGGTGTCCCAGGATTGTCCTTCCGGTCCGAGCGGCGACACGGGCGGCATTCCCGCCTTTCGTGCGCGCGCGCGCTCTGATAGGAGGGAACGAGGAAAGCTCATGGGGGGCGGGGGCGGAAAGAATGCAGCAGGGCAGCAGCGACTCGGCGCGGCCGATCGTCGTCGTGCTCGGCATGCACCGGGCGGGCACCTCGCTGACCGCGAACCTGCTCGGCCTGCTCGGCGTCCATCTCGGTGAGAACCTGATCCCAGGGCGCGAGGAGAACCCCCTGGGCTTCTTCGAGCACGCCGGCCTGGTGGAGCAGGTGAAGCAGGCGGAGGAGATCCTCGACCGCCGCCCTTTTCGGCCGGCCGGGCTGCTGCCCTTCCCGCCCGGCTGGGCGGAGCGCGAGGCGCTGGCGCCGATCCGCGAGCGCCTGCGCGAGATTCTCGCCGCCGAGCTGGAGAAAGCCGGTGAAGGCGCGGTCTTCGGCTTCAAGGACCCGCGCACCTGCCGCTTCCTGCCGCTCTGGCAGCAGGTCTTCGACGCCTTGAATCTCGCGCCGCGCTATGTCCTGACCCTGCGCGATCCGGCGGCGGTGATGCGCTCCAACATCGCGCGGACCAAGCTCACGCCGGGGGAGGCGCAGCTCATCTGGGCCTGGCACTACGTCGACGCCCTGCGCTATGCCGGCGATGCCATCGTCGCCGTGGTCGAGTACGAGCGCTGGCACAGCGAGCCGCGGCAGCAGGCGGCGGAGCTCGCGGCGGCGCTGGGCCTGGACTTCGACGCCGAGGCCTTCGCCGCCGCCTCCGCCGCCTTCGTAAAGCCCGAGTTGAACCACGCCGGCGGCAAGTCCGCCAACGGCCTCCACCCCTTCGTCGCCGAGCTGCACGAGGCGCTGCGCCACTATCTGCTCGACGATGAGGCCGGGGCGCGGGCGCGGGCACTGGCCGGCCGCTTCCTCGAGATCGGCGAACTCCTGTCGCCCTGGAGCCTGGGCTGCGAGAGCCAGGACCAGCTGCTTTCGCGCCTCGTCGACGCCAGCCGCTTCGGCGGGCGCGCGCGCGAGCGCGAGCTCGGACAGCTGGCTCGGGCCGAGGCGCTGGAGGAGCGGCTGCGGCAGCAGGAGCGGGAGCTGGCGGCCCTGCGCGGCGAGGCCGAGCTGCTGCGCGAGCGCCTGGCCTTCGGGGAGGAGGGCAGTCCCTGGGGCGAGGCTGTGCTGCAGCGCCTGCATGGCGGCCTGGCCAAGGCCGAGGAGCGGCGCCTGACGCTGGAGAGCGAGAACGCCCTGCTGCAGGAGCGCTGCCGCGAGGCGGAGGCGCGTTGCCGCCGGCTGCTCTTCGCCGCCGAGGGCGGGGGCCGCAAGCCGCCGACCGCCGCCGACCGGGCTGCCGCGCTCACGGCGGCGGGCCGCGTACGCCGGGGGCGCTCGGGCGGCTGATCGGCGCCCGAGCCGCCGCTTGACCCCGCCCCGGCGCTGCTCCATCGTGCGGCCAGCGCGTGCCGGGACAGGGAACGCGGTGGGGCCGGAGCACCGGCCGAGACCGCGGCTGCCCCCGCAACTGTGAGCGGCGAGCCGCCGCCCCGAAGAGCCACTGCCCCCCGGGGCGGGAAGGCGGGGCGGCCGGCGGCGACCCGCGAGCCAGGAGACCTGGCCGGTCACGCGGAGGCGAGGACGCCGGGCGGGGTGCACCGGCGCGCTGCGGCCGCAGTTGCCCGCCATCTGCAGCAGCCGTATCGCGTCGGCACAGCCCCTGCTCCGGCCGGAGGAAGGGAGAGAGGCCATGGCGCTCGCGCCGGTGACGCTGGTGCTGGGCGGCGCGCGCTCGGGCAAGAGCGCGCACGCCGAGGCGCTGGTGGAGGCGCAGCCGGGTGCCTGCCTCTACCTCGCCACCGCCGAGGCCGGCGACGCCGAGATGGCCGATCGCATCGCCCGTCACCGTGCGCGCCGCGGCGGGCGCTGGTCGACCCTGGAGGAGCCGCTGGCGCTGGTGCCGGCGCTGCAGGCGGCGGCCCGGCCCGAGGCCGCCGTGTTGGTCGACTGCCTCACCCTCTGGCTCTCCAACCTGCTCTTCGCCGAGCGCGATCCCCTGGCCGAGACGGCGGCCCTGGTCGACGCCCTGCCGGGACTCGCGGGGCCGGTGGTCTTCGTTTCCAACGAGGTCGGCCTCGGCATCGTCCCCGACAACGCCCTCGCCCGCCGCTTCCGCGACGAGGCCGGGCGCCTCAACCAGGCCGTGGCGGCCGCCGCCCAGTCCGTCGTCTTCCTCGCCGCCGGCCTGCCGCTCGCCCTCAAGGGCCCACCTGCCGCACAAGGATCGTCATGACCCGACACGCCAAGATCCCCGCCACCGTCGTCACCGGCTTCCTCGGCGCCGGCAAGACCACGACCATCCGCCACCTGCTGGAGAACGCGAACGGCAGACGCCTGGCGCTGATCGTCAACGAGTTCGGCGACGTCGGCGTCGACGGCGAGATCCTCAAGGGCTGCGGCATCGAGAGCTGCAAGGAGGAGGACATCGTGGAGCTGGCCAACGGCTGCCTCTGCTGCACCGTGGCCGACGACTTCCTGCCGACCATCCAGAAGCTGATCGAGCGCGACAGCCCGCCCGACCACATCGTCATAGAGACCTCCGGCCTCGCCCTGCCGAAGCCCCTGGTCAAGGCCTTCAACTGGCCGGCGGTGCGCACCCGCGTCACGGTCGACGGCGTGGTCGCCCTGGTCGACGGCCCGGCCGTGGCCGCCGGCCTCTTCGCCGCCGACCCGGCGCGCGTCCAGGCGCAGCGCGAGGCAGACGAGTCGCTCGACCACGAGAGCCCGCTGGAGGAGCTCTTCGAGGAGCAGCTGGGCTGCGCCGACCTGGTGGTGCTGAACAAGAGCGACCTGCTGGACGCGGCCGAGATGGCGGCGGTGCGCGAGAGCGTGGCGCGCGAGCTGCGGCCCGGCGTGCGGATGGTGGAGATCGCCCACGGCCGGCTCGATCCGGCGGTGCTGCTGGGCCTGGGTGCGGCCGCCGAGGACGACCTCGAGTCCCGCCCCTCGCACCACGAGGACGCCGAGGACCACGATCACGACGACTTCGACTCCTTCGCCGTCGAGCTCGGCGAGGTGGCGAGCCCGCAGGCCCTGGCCGAGCGCATCGTCCCGCTGATGGCCGCCCACGGCATCCTGCGCCTCAAGGGCTTTGCCGCCGTGGCCGGCAAGCCCATGCGCTTGGTGCTGCAGGGGGTCGGCCCGCGGCTGCAGCACTACTACGACCGCGACTGGCGCGCCGGGGAGGCGCGGTCGACGCGGCTGGTGGTGATCGGCGAGAAGGGCCTGGACGCCGCCGCCATCCGCGCCGGGCTGGCGGGCTAGGGAACATGACCTCCGCCACTCGTCGGTCCCGTCATCCTGAGCGCAGCGAAGGATCTCGATCCGTTCCGCTCGGATCGCGGTGCTGCGGCGAGTCCCCGCTTCCTCTTATCGCACGCGGAGACGCGGAGGCGCGGAGAGCGCGGCCGCACTTGCCCTCCGCGCCTCCGCGTCTCCGCGTGAGACGGCACCGCCGAGCAGGACGGAGCTTCGCTGGCTTGAGATCCTTCGCTGCGCTCAGGATGACGGGCGGAAACAGCCGGTGGCAGGAGCCGAGATGCACCTCCTAGCCGCCACGCCGGGGGGGATCGCCGACGGCTCCGAGGCGGTGGACCTCGGGCAGAGCCCGGGCGACATCCTGGTGCTCTCGGCCGCCGACACGGAGCTGGCCAACCTGGCGGCGGCCTGGCGGGACCCGCCGGCCGAAGGCATGAGCCTGCGGCTCGCCAACCTGCTGCAGCTCTCGCACCCGCTGTCGGTCGACCTCTACCTGGAGCAGACCGCGGCCGGGGCGAAGCTGATCGTGGTGCGGCTCCTAGGCGGCGCCGGCTACTGGTCCTACGGTGTCGAGCAGCTGCGCGCCCTGGCCCGGGAGAAGGGCATCGCGCTAGCGCTGCTGCCGGGCGACGACCAGCCGGACCCGGAGCTGCAGGCCGGCTCGACGCTGCCGCCGGAAGCCTGCCACCGGCTCTGGCAGTACTGCGTCCAGGGCGGGCCGGAGAACGCGCGGCAGTTCCTGGCCTATGCCTGCAGCCTGCTGGGCCGCGAGACGGACTGGCTGGAGCCGCTGCCGCTGCTGCGCGCCGGGCCCTACTGGCCGGGGCTGGAGCGGCCCTCGCTCGACGGCCTGCGGGCCCATTGGATCGAGGGTGCGCCGGTGGCGGGGCTGGTCTTCTACCGCGCGCTGCTGCAGGCCGGGAACCTGGCGGCGGTCGATGCCCTGATCGCGGCGCTGCTGGCCGAGGGCGTGAACCCCCTGCCGCTCTACTGCGCCAGCCTGAAGGAGCCGCTTTCGGCCGAGACCCTGGCGGCGCTGCTGGCCGAGGGCGGGGCGGAGCTGGTGCTGAACGCCACCGGCTTCGCCGTCTCCACCCCCGGCGGCGCGCGCAAGGCCACGCCCTTCGACGCGGTGGAGGGGCCGGTGCTGCAGGTGGTCTTCGCCGGCTCGACCGAGGAGGCCTGGCGCGCCGGCACCAGCGGCCTCTCGGCGCGCGATATCGCCATGAACGTGGCGCTGCCCGAGGTCGACGGCCGCATCCTCTCGCGCGCCGTCTCCTTCAAGGGCGAGGCGGAGCGCGATCCTGCCACCGAGAGCAGCCTGGTCACCTACCGACCGCTGCCCGACCGCTGCGCCTTCGTGGCGCGGCTGGCCGCCAACTGGCTGGCGCTGCGTCGTACGCCCGCGGCCGAGCGGCGGGTGGCGCTGGTGCTGGCCAACTACCCCAACCGCGACGGTCGCATCGGCAACGGTGTCGGCCTCGACAGCCCCGCCGGCGCGCTCGAGGCGCTGCGGGCGCTGGCCGCGGCTGGGTATGATTTAGGGGCCGAGGACATCCCTCCTTCGCCATCGCAGGTACCTCACGGTGCCGGCCCGACCCCGGATGCAGCAGGAGCCGTGCAACCGTCATTGCGAGCGGAGCGAAGCAATCCAGGGCCGTTGGCCTCTGGCCCCTGGATCGCCACGCTCCCTCCGGTCGCTCGCGATGACGGGGGAGCGGGCGGTCGCCCGAGACGCCAAGACGCCTTGGACGCACTTCCGAAGGACGGCGACGCCCTGGTGGAACGGCTGCTGGCGGGGCCGACCAATGCCGGCGTCGACGGGCGGGCGATCGCCGAGACCCTGGAGCGGCCGGACTACGAGCTCTTCTTCGGCGCCTTGCCCGAGGCGGTGCAGCGGGCGGTCACCGAGCGCTGGGGGCCGCCGGAGCGCGATCCCTTCTACCTGCACCGCGAGCTCGACTGCGGCGCCTTCGCGCTGCCGGCCTTCCGCCTCGGCAAGGTGCTCGTCGGACTGCAGCCGGCGCGGGGCTACAACATCGACCCCGTTGCCAGCTACCACGATCCCGCCCTGGTGCCGCCGCACGGCTACCTCGCCTTCTACGCCTGGCTGCAGCGCGAGGCCCAGGCGGTAATCCACTTCGGCAAGCACGGCAATCTGGAATGGCTGCCGGGCAAGGCCCTGGCGCTGTCGCAGGACTGCTTCCCCGAGGCGGTGCTGGGGCCGCTGCCGCACCTCTACCCCTTCATCGTCAACGATCCCGGAGAGGGCACCCAGGCCAAGCGCCGCGCCCAGGCGGTGATCCTGGACCACCTGACGCCGCCGCTCACCCGGGCCGAGACCTACGGTCCGCTCAAGGACCTGGAGGCCCTGGTCGACGAGTACTACGAGGCGGCCGGCGTCGACCCGCGCCGCCTGGCGGTGCTGCGCGAGGAGATCCTGGACCTGACCCGCCGCCTGGGCCTGGACCGCGACTGTGGCATCGCCGCGGCCGACGACGAGGCCACGGCCCTGGGCAAGCTCGATGCCCACCTCTGCGAACTGAAAGAGCTGCAGATCCGCGATGGCCTGCACGTCTTCGGCCGCTCGCCCGAGGGCGATCTCGCCATCGACCTGCTGCTGGCGCTGCTGCGCATTCCGCGCGGCGAGGGCAAGGGCGCCGAGGCCTCGCTGCAGCGGGCGCTGGCCGGCGATCTGGGGCTGGAGGGCTTCGATCCGCTCGACTGCGACATGGGCGCGTCCTGGCAGGGCGCGCGGCCGAAGGCCCTGGCGGCGGTCGACGCCGCGCCCTGGCGCAGCAACGGCGACACGGTGGAGCGGCTGGAGCTGCTGGCCCGTGCCCTGGTGGCCGGCGAGGCGGCCTGCGACCCGGCCTGGATCGGCGCTGCGGCCGTGCTCGAGGGCCTGGAGCAGCGCCTGCGCCCGGCCGTGGCCGCCTGCGGCACGGCGGAGATCGCCGGGCTGCTGACCGCGCTCGACGGCCGCTTCGTGGCGCCGGGGCCCTCCGGCGCCCCGACCCGCGGCCGCCACGACGTGCTGCCGACGGGGCGCAACTTCTATTCGGTCGACAGCCGCGTGGTGCCGACGCCGGCGGCCTGGACCCTGGGCTGGAAGTCGGCCTGCCGCCTGCTGGAGCGCCACCGCCAGGAGCAGGGCGCCTGGCCCGTCAGCCTGGCGATCTCGGCCTGGGGCACGGCCAACATGCGCACCGGGGGCGACGACCTGGCTCAGGCCCTGGCGCTGCTGGGCGTACGCCCCACCTGGGACCCGGCCTCGCGCCGGGTCACGGGCTTCGAGGTACTGCCGCTCTCGGTGCTGGGACGGCCGCGGGTCGACGTGGTCTTCCGCGTCTCCGGCTTCTTCCGCGACGCCTTCCCGGCACAGATCGACCTGCTGGACTCGGCGGTGCGCGCCGTCGCCGCGCTGGACGAGCCGGAGGCGGAGAATCCCCTGGCCGCGCGGGTGCGGAGCGAGGCGGCGCGGCTGCAGGCGGGCGGCGTCGCGGAGAAGGAGGCGCTGCGGCGCGCCGGCTACCGCGTCTTCGGCTCCAAGCCGGGCGCCTACGGCGCCGGCCTGCAGGCGCTGATCGACGAGCGCGGCTGGGAGCGGCCGGAGGAGCTGGCACGAGCCTATCTGGCCTGGGGCGGCTACGCCTACGGCAGTGGCGCCGAGGGCAGCGCCGAGCACGCCCTCTTCGAGCGGCGCCTGTCGGGCATCGAGGCGGTGGTGCACAACCAGGACAACCGCGAGCACGACCTGCTGGACAGCGACGACTACTACCAGTTCGAGGGCGGCCTGGCGGTGACGGTGGAGACGCTTTCGGGCCGCGCCGTGCCGGTCTGGCACAACGACCATTCGCGGCCCGAGCGGCCGGTGGTGCGCTCGCTGAGCGAGGAGATCGGCCGGGTGGTGCGCGGGCGTGCCGCCAATCCCAAGTGGATCGCCGGCGTCATGCGCCACGGCTACAAGGGCGCCTTCGAGATGGCGGCGACGCTGGACTACCTCTTCGCCTTCGCGGCCACCACGCAGGCCGTGAGCGACCAGCACTTCGAGGCGCTCTACGAGGCCTATCTGGCCGACGAGGCGGTGCGCGTCTTCCTGGAGGAGCACAATCCCGACGCGCTGCGCGAGATGGCCGAGCGCTTCCTGGAGGCGCAGGAGCGCGGCCTGTGGAAACCGAGGGCCAATGCGGCCTATCCTCTCTTGCGGGAACTGGCGGAAGGACGGCCATGAAGACCGAAGGCATGACCGAGGCGGAGATCGATGCCCGCCACGCCGAGAAGATGGCGCGCAAGAAGGCGGCGCGGGAGAAGATCCTGGCCACCAAGACCATCGAGAAGGGCCTGCTGATCGTCCACACCGGCAAGGGCAAGGGCAAGTCGACGGCCGCCTTCGGCCTAGTGATGCGGGCGCTGGGTCACGGCTTCACGGTGGCCATCGTGCAGTTCGTCAAGGGCCGCTGGGAGACCGGCGAGCGCAAGGTGCTCGAGCACTTCCCCGAGCAGGTGACGGTGCGCACCATGGGCGAGGGCTTCACCTGGGAGACCCAGGACCGGCAGCGCGACATCGCCGCCGCCCGGGCCGCCTGGGAGGCGGCGAAGGAGTTGATCCGCAGCGGCGCCCACAAGCTGGTGCTGCTGGACGAGATCAACATCGTGCTGCGCTACGACTACCTGCCGATCGAGGAGGTGGTCGCCTTCCTGCGCGACGAGAAGCCCGAGGACGTCCACGTCGTCGCCACCGGCCGCAACGCCAAGGACGAGCTGATCGAGATCGCCGACCTCGTGACCGAGATGACCATGATCAAGCACCCCTTCCGCGCCGGCGTGAAGGCCCAGGCCGGGATCGAGTTCTGAGGGAGCCGCCGTCATGGCCGAGCCGCAACCGAAAATGAGCCTCGATGCCTTTCTCGCCTGGGAGGCGGCGCAGCCGGGCAAGCACGAGTTCCTGGCCGGCGAGGTCTTCGCCATGACCGGGACGACCAAGCAGCACAACCGGGTGGCCGGCAACCTCTATGTGTTGCTGCGGGCGAAAGCGCGGGGCGGCTCCTGCGAAGCCTTCATCGCCGACGTCTGTGTCGTGGTCGAAGCCGCCGATGCCTTGTTTTACCCTGATGTCGTCGTGACCTGTGATCCGCGGGACGCGGCGGAGAATCGGGAGTTGCGCCATCCCAGCCTGATCGTCGAAGTGCTGTCGGAAAGCACCGCCAGCTTCGACCAGGGCGTCAAGGCTGCCTGCTACAAGCAGTTGCCGAGCCTGCAGGAATACCTGCTGGTCGATCCGGAGCGGCGCAGCGTGACGCTGCAACGCCGCAGTGACGAAGGCTCCTGGACCGTGGTCCACGTGCTCGACGACGGCGAAGTGACGCTGCAGAGCCTGGAGCTGACGCTGCCGCTGGACGCGATCTACGGCGAGGAGCGCTAGACCATGGCCGAGCCGCGGCCGAAGACGGGCCTGGAGTGAGGGGGCGGTCAGGACGGCGGCGGGTGTCTGGTTGGCGGGGCGGATGAGCAGCAACCAAGGGGAAAAAAAACCCTCACTCCCGGCCCCTCTCCCAAGGGGAGCGGGGAGAGAAACCCCTGCCCTGATGCTGCAGGGCACGGGCTCGGACGTCGGCAAGTCGCTGCTGACGGCGGGGCTCTGCCGGCTCTTCGCGCGCCAGGGGCTGCGGGTGCGGCCCTTCAAGCCGCAGAACATGTCGAACAACGCCGCCGTGACGGCCGACGGCGGCGAGATCGGCCGGGCGCAGGCGCTGCAGGCGCGGGCCTGCGGGGTGCCGCCCTCGGTGCACATGAACCCCGTGCTGCTGAAGCCCGAGACCGACCTGGGCGCCCAGGTCATCCTCCAGGGTCGCCGGGTCGCCACGCTCAAGGCGCGCGACTATAGCCGGCGCAAGCCCGAACTGCTGGCGGCCGTGCTGGAGTCCTACCGGCGGCTGGCGGCCGAGGCCGACCTGGTGCTGGTGGAGGGCGCGGGCAGCCCGGCCGAGGTCAACCTGCGCGCCGGCGACATCGCCAACATGGGCTTCGCCGAGGCCGCCGACCTGCCGGTGGTGCTGGTGGCCGACATCGACCGCGGCGGCGTGATCGCCAGCCTGGTCGGGACCCACGCCGTGATCCCGGCGGACGAGCGGGCGCGCATCCGCGGCTACCTGATCAACAAGTTCCGCGGCGACCCGAGCCTCTTCGACGAGGGCCTGCGCATCGTCACCGAGCACACCGGCTGGCCGAGCCTGGGGGTGGTGCCCTGGTGGGCCGACGCGGGGAAGCTGCCCGCGGAGGACGCCGTGGCGCTGGAGCGGCGCGGGCCCGCCGCCGAGGGCCGCGCCCTCCGCATCGCCGTGCCGCGGCTGTCGCGCATCGCCAACTTCGACGACTTCGATCCGCTGGCGGCCGAGCCCGACGTGGCGTTGCGCTTCGTCGCTCCCGGCGAGGCCCTGCCGGGCGATGCCGACCTGGTGATCCTGCCCGGCTCCAAGTCGACGCTGGGCGACCTCGCCTTCCTGCGGGCCCAGGGCTGGGACCTCGACCTGCGCGCGCACCTGCGCCGCGGCGGCTGGCTGCTGGGGCTCTGCGGCGGCTACCAGATGCTGGGCACCGCCCTGCACGACCCCGAGGGTATCGAAGGCCCGGCGGGTAGCGCCGAGGGTCTGGGGCTGCTCGAGGTCGAGACCGTGATGGGCGGCGACAAGACCCTGGTGGAGGTGAGCGCGCGCGATCCTCTCGGCGGCGCCGTGCTGACGGGCTACGAGATGCACATCGGCCGCACCGAGGGGCCGGGGCGGGCGCGGCCCTTTGTGACCCTGGCAGACGGGCGACCCGAAGGCGCGGTCTCGGCCGACGGCCGGGTCGCCGGCTGCTACCTGCACGGGCTCTTCCGGTCGGACGCCTTCCGTGCCGCCTATCTCAGCCGGCTGCGCGCGCGAGCGGAGAGCGGCCTGGCCTTCGAAGCGCAGGTGGAGGCGGCGCTCGACGGCCTGGCCGAGCATCTGGAGCGGCATGTGGACGTGGGTATTTTGCGGAAGATTTCTGGTTTAGGTGTATAAATCTGTTGCGTGTATGAGATTGACGATAGATATTTCCCTTATTGTCAATCTCCCCTGTCATCCTGAGCGCAGCGAAGGATCTCGTGCCGTCGGAGCTCCCATGGCTCCAGATCCTTCGCTGCGCTCAGGATGACGGGTGGCCGGGAGAACCCCACCCGCCATGCTCGACGAGACCGACCGCAAGATCCTCGCCTTCCTGCAGGAGGAGGGGCGTGCCGCCTATGCCGAGATCGGCGCTGCCGTGGGCCTCTCGGTCTCGGCGGTCAACGAGCGGCTGAAGAAGCTGCAGGCCTCGAGCGCGATCCGCGGCTGGTCGGCGCGGGTCGACCCGCGCGCGGTGGGGCGGCCGCTGGTGGCCTTCCTGCAGGTGCTGCTGCGCGGCGCCGCGGCCGAAAGGCGTTTCCTCGAGACGGTCACGGCGCGGCCCGAGGTGCTGGAGTGCCACCATGTCACCGGCGAGTGGTCCTACCTCTTGAAGCTGCGGCTCTCCGAGGTGGCGGCGCTGGAGGACTTCCTGGCCGACGTGATCAAGCCGCTGGAGGGCGTCGAGCGCACCCACAGCCTGCTCGCGCTCTCCAGCCCCAAGGACTCGGCCGTGGTGCCCTGCGACCCGCCGGAGGCCCGGCGGTGAGCGAGGTGCTGCTCTTCGCCCTCAAGGGCTTCGGCCTGGGCCTGGCGATCGCCGCGCCGGTCGGGCCGATCGGCCTGCTCTGCCTGCGCCGCTCGCTGCAGGAGGGCTTCCGCGCCGGCTTCGTCAGCGGCTGCGGCGCCGCCACGGCCGACGGCTTCTATGCCCTCACCGCGGCCCTGGGGCTGACCGCGGTCTCGGCGTTGCTGCTGGCGCAGCAGGATCTGCTGAGCTTGGTCGGCGGACTCTTCCTGGCCTGGCTCGGCCTGCGTACCTTCCTGGCGCGGCCGGCAGAGCGGGCGGCGCAGCCGGCCGGCAACGGCCGCCTGCTCGGCCAGTTCGCCGGCACCTTCCTGCTGACCCTCGCCAACCCGGCAACCATCCTCTCCTTCCTGGCGCTCTTCGGCGGCCTCGGGCTGGTCGGCGCCCAGGCGGGAGGGACCGCCGGCCTCGTCCTGGTGGCGGGAGTCTTCGCCGGCTCGCTGGCCTGGTGGGGCTTCCTGGCCGGTACCGCCGCGCTGCTGCGCGAACGCCTGGGACCGACACTGCTGCTCTGGATCAATCGCCTCTCGGGCCTGCTCCTGCTGGCCTTCGCCGCCTGGATGCTGGCGCGCCTGCTGCCGACGGGCGGGTGAGCGACCTTCGGCGCGTGCGGCCCCTTACCCGAAGATCAGCGCCGCGAGCAGCAGCGCCGCCCAGAGGATCGCCAGCGCCTTGAGGTAGAGCCGCAGCGCGCGGCCGATGTCGCGCGGCGTGACCGCCTGCCGGCCGGCCTCGTTCATCCAGGCGTCGGCCACCTCGCGTCCGCCGTAGCGGCGCGGGCCGGCGATGGCGATGCCCAGGACGGCGGCCATGGCCGCCTCGGGCCAGCCGGCATTGGGCGAGCGGTGGCGGGGGGCGTCGCGGCGCAGCGCCGCCAGGATCTCGGCGGCCCGGCCCGGGGCGGCCAGCAGCAGCAGCAGGGCGGTCAGGCGCGAGGCCGGCAGGTTCACCAGGTCGTCGAAGCGCGCCGAGGCCCAGCCGAAGGCGGCGTAGCGCTCGCTGCGGTGGCCGATCATGGAGTCGGCGGTATTGACCAGCTTGTAGGCGAGGAGGCCGGGCAGGCCGAGTAGCGCGTACCAGAAGACCGGCGCCACCACCCCGTCGGAGAAGTTCTCCGCCAGGGACTCGACGGCGGCGCGGCAGACCGCGGGCTCGTCCAGGCTGTCCGGGTCACGGCCGACGATGCGCGACACGGCGGCGCGGCCGCCGGCCAGGCCGCCGTCGCGGAAGCCGCGGCGCACCGCCGCCACGTGCTCGTAGAGGCTGCGCTGCGCCAGCAGGGTCGCGGCCAGGGCGGCCTCGCCCAGCCAGCCGTGCGGCACGCCGCGCAGTGCCGCCTCCAGCAGCCGCCCGAGCAGCAAGGCGGCGGCCAGCAGGCCCAGCAGCACCAGCACGCCGGCGACACGCCGGGCGGCCTCGCCGCGCCGCGGGTCGTTCCAGCGCCTTTCGCACCAGGCGATCGCCCGGCCCACCAGGACCACGGGGTGGGGCAGGCGGTTCCAGAGCCAGGGCGGATCGCCCAGCGCCGCGTCCAGCAGCAGGGCGGCCAGCAGGATCCAGAGCGGGTCGGGAAAGGCGGCGGTCATGGCGGCGAGAGATAGCAGAGCCGCGGCTTCTTCGCAGCGTCACGCTTCGGTGCTAGCGTCGGGCCGATTCGGCCGAGGGGCGACGAGGCATGGCGGAAGGGGTGAAGGAGCGGCGGCGTCTGGCGCCGGCCCTGCTGCCGGTTTCGGTGCCGGCGCTGCTGGCGCTGGCCGGCTTGGCGCTGGGCGGGCTCCTGGCTTGGCCCTGGGCCCTGGGCGCGGGGCTGCTGCTGCTGCTGGTCCAGCTATCGCTGCTCCATCTCCATTTCCGCTATCTCGACGAGCTGATGGCCTATCTGCGTGGCCTGCGCCACGGCATTCCGCGGCCGCCGCCCGGGGCCGATCCCCTGGCCCTGGCGCCGGGGCTCGCGGACGAGATCGTCGAAACGGCACGCGAGCGCGACCGCCAGCGCCGCGAGCTGGAGGCGGCCATGGCGGCGAACGAGGCGATCCTCTCCAACCTCCCCGACCCGCTGCTCATGCTCGGCCGCAGCCGGCGGGTGCTGCGCGCCAACGCCGCCGCGGAGGAACTGCTCGGCGGCGGACTGGCGGGGCGCGATCTGCTCGGCCTGCTCCGCCATCCCGGCCTGCTGGAAGCCGTGGAGACGGCCATCGCCGGGGAGGAGCCGGCGCCGGTGGACTTCGAGCTCCCCGGCCTGGTCGAGCGCCACTTCAGCGCCCGGGTGGTGCCGCTGCACACGCCGGCGCTGGACGGCACGGTGGCGATCATCGCCCTGCACGACCTGACGGCGGTGCATCGTGCCGAGCGCATGCGCGCCGACTTCGTGGCCAATGCCAGCCACGAGCTGCGCACGCCGCTGTCCAGCCTGCTCGGCTTCGTCGAGACGCTGCGCGGCCCCGCCAAGGACGACCCCGCGGCACAGGAGGCCTTCCTCGCGATCATGCACGAACAGGCCCAGCGCATGGCGCGTCTGGTCGAGGATCTGCTGAGCCTCTCGCGCATCGAGCTGCGCGAGCACAGCCCGCCGAGCGGCACGGTCTCTCCCGCCGGTCTGCTGGAGACCGTCGCGAAGGGGCTGACGATGCGCGCGGAAGACCGGGGGATGCACCTGGAGCTGGCAACGGCGGGCTGTCCGGCGGTGGTCGGCGACGCCGACGAGCTGACCCAGGTCTTCCAGAACCTGCTCGACAATGCCGTGAAGTACGGACGGCAGGGGACGGCCGTGCGGGTCGAGGCGGCGGTGGCGCAGCCGGAGAGCGACCCGGCGGCGCGCCGACTCGGGCGAGCCTGCCTGGCGATCGCCGTGGTCGATCGCGGCGAGGGCATCCCGCGCGAGCACATCGCCCGGCTGACCGAGCGCTTCTACCGGGTCGATACCGCGCGCTCGCGCGAGCTCGGCGGCACCGGGCTCGGCCTCGCGATCGTCAAGCACATCGTCAACCGTCACCGCGGCCTGCTGCAGATCGAGAGCACGCTGGGCGAGGGCTCGCGCTTCACCGTCTACCTGCCGCTCGCCCAGGGTCGCGAGCAGGCGGCCTGAGGGGGCGGCCCGAGGGGGCGGCAGGCTCGTCGTCCCGAGATCCCTCGCTGCGCTCAGGACGGCGATAAAATCTAATAAAAACAGACCTCTGACACCGTCACGCAACTGTCACGCAACTGTAGTAAGTCTGTCCCGACGCAGGGCTAGGGTTCGCCCCGCGCCGCCGGGGGAGCGGCGGCCGGGTTCCCTTGCACCCGATCCTTGCACTCACGGGAGAGTCACCATGCTCAAGCAGACCACCCTGGCGCTGGCGATCGCCGCCGCGCCCTTCGCCGTCATGGCGCAGGAGGTCGATCCGAACCTCGCGACCTACGAGCCCGTCTCGGGCGTCTCGGGCAACCTGACCTCGATCGGCTCCGACACGCTGAACAACCTGATGACGCTCTGGGCCGAGGGCTTCCGCGGCTTCTATCCGAACGTCGCGATCCAGATCCAGGGCGCCGGCTCCGGCACCGCCCCGCCGGCGATGGTCGAGGGCACCGCCCAGTTCGGCCCGATGTCGCGGCCGATGCGCGGCACCGAGATCGAGGAGTTCGAGGCCCGCTACGGCTACGAGCCGACCCCGATCCGCGGCGCCATCGACGCGCTGGGCGTCTTCGTGCACCGCGACAACCCGCTCGAGTGCCTGAGCCTGCAGGAGGTCGACGCGATCTTCTCCTCGACCCGCGCCGGCGGCGCCGACGCGGCCATCACCACCTGGGGCCAGGCCGGCCTGACCGGCGAGTGGGCCGACCGCCCGATCGCCATGTACGGCCGCAACTCCGCCTCGGGCACCTACGGCTACTTCCGCGAAGTCGCCCTATTCGGCGGCGACTACAGCCCCGAGGTGCGCGAGCAGCCCGGCTCCTCCACCGTGATCCAGGGCGTGGCCTCGGACATCAACGGCATCGGCTACTCCGGCATCGGCTACGCCACCGCCGACGTGAAGGCGATCCTGCTGCGCGCCGACGACGGCGAGTGCTACGAGCCGGGCGGTGAGGCCGCGGCGACGGGCCTCTACCCGCTGGCCCGTTTCCTCTACGTCTACGTGAACAAGGACCCGAACGCGGACCTGGAGCCGCTGCGGGCCGAGTTCATCCGCTACGTCTACAGCCAGCAGGGCCAGGCCGACGTGCTGCGTGCCGGCTTCTTCCCGCTGGTGAAGATGGTGGCCGACCAGGACCTGGAAGCCTTCGGCCTGCTCGACTGACATCGCTACCCGGCCGGGGCGGCCTTCGGGCCGCCCCGGCTCCTTCCTTTCCGGCCCCGAACGGGTCCGTCGATCGCCGACAGGAGATCTCATGGTCGAGAGCAGCAGCGGCAGCGCCAACGCCCAGTCCGCCGAGGCCATTCGCGCCCGCGTCCGGGCGCGCAGCATGGAGACCCGGCGCAGCGTGAAGATGGGCGAGAACATCGCCCGCGGCGTCATCACGGTCGGCGGCCTGCTGGTGATCGTCGCCGTGCTCGGCATCATGGTCTTCCTCTTCCAGGTGGTGGCGCCGCTGCTGGGCGGCGGCACGGTGCTGGGACAGACCCGCTACCAGCTCCAGACCGAACAGGACGTCATCTGGGTCAACGGTGACGAGTTCCAGACCCTGGGCAGCGTGGTGGCCGCCGAAGGGCGGGTCATCACCTACCACGTGCCCAGCGGCACGGTGGTGTCGCGCGAGCAGTTCGATTTCGAGGGCGCCGAGGTGACCGCCGTCTCCGGCACGCTGGACCGCGATCAGGTGGCCTTCGGCTTCGACGACGGCACCGTTCGCTTCGCGACCCTCGGCTTCGAGACCTCCGCGACGGCGCGCCGCAACCTGCCGGCCGAGCTGTCACAGATCGACTCCCGTGACCGCCTGTCGGCCGACGGCCGGGTCTTCACCGAGGTCGGCACCGGCGACTTCCGCACCCTGTCGAGCGTCGTCGAACTCGGCGAAGGAACGCAGATATCCGAGCTGCCGATCATCGCCGTCGACTATCGCATCGGCGGCACCCGGGAGCGGCCGACCCTGGCCTTCGCCACGGTGGACCTGGCGGGCCAGCCGCGGGTCAGCAGCTCGCGTGTGCGCATCAACATGATGACCGGTGAGCAGGACATCACCACCACCACGGTCGACCTTCCGCCGCTGGACCTGGGTCCCGGCGTCCTGGTGACCGGCATCCTGCTCTCGGGCACCGCCGACCGTGCCATCGTCTCGACCAGCGACGGCCTGGTCTATCGTTACGACCTGCGCAACTTCGAGGCGCCGGTGCTGGCCGAGCGGCGCCGGGTCAGCCCGCCGGACGTGGCGGTCACCGCCATGACCTTCCTGGGCGGCGAGCAGAGCCTCGTGGTCGGCGCCGAGGACGGCTCGATCAGCGTCTACTTCCGCCTGCAGCGCGAGGGCGCCGACACCGCCGACGGCTTCGAGCTGGTGCAGGCGCGCAACCATCCGCCCATGCCCGCGGCCGTGACCGACCTTTCCGAGGCGCGCCGCCAGAAGGAGTTCGTCGCCACCGACGCCGAGGGCAACGTCTGGGTCTACCACTCGACCTCCGACCGCGTGCTCTTCGAGTTCGAGCGCAGCGGCGACGTCACCACGCCCTCGACGGCGATGATCTTTCCGCGCAGCAACGGCGTGATGCTGGTATCGGCCGGCGGCGAGGTCGAGGCCTGGCAGTATCGCGACCGCCACCCCGAGGTGACGCTCGGCGTCCTCTTCGGCCGCATCTGGTACGAGGGCTACGGCGAGCCCGAGTGGGTCTGGCAGTCGACCGCGGGCACCGACCTGGCCGAGCCGAAGTACTCGCTGGTGCCGCTGGTCTTCGGCACGCTGAAGGCTGCCTTCTACGCCATGCTCTTCGCCACGCCGATCGCCTTGATGGCGGCCATCTATACCTCGGAGTTCGTCCATCGCGGCGTGCGCGCGACGGTGAAGCCGGCGATGGAGATGATGGAGAGCCTGCCCACCGTGGTGTTGGGCTTCATCGCCGCGCTGGTGCTGGCGCCTTTGGTGGAGGAGTGGATAGCGGCGGTGCTGCTCGGCTTCATCGCCGTGCCGCTGGGGCTGATGCTGGGTGCCTTCCTATGGCAGATGCTGCCGGTCTCCTTCGTGATCCGCTGGGACGGCATCCCCAAGTTCACGCTCATGGGCGCCACGATCGGCGTTACGGCCTTCGTCGCCTATCAGCTCGGGCCGTTCTTCGAGGACCTGCTGTTCTACGGCGACTTCAAGGCCTGGACGACGGGGCGGATCGGCACCGGCACGCCCTTCATGTTCATCATCCTGCTGCCGCTGTCCTATGTCGCCGCCACCTGGGGCTTCCGCCGCACCCTGGGGCATCACTACAGCGAGAAGATCCGCGCCCTGCCGCGCGAGCGGGCCGGACGCCTGGACGCCCTGCGCTGGCTGGCCATGCTGTTCGCCGCGGTGCTGCTGAGCTATCTCGTCGCCAGCCTGCTGACCCTGCTGGGCTACGACCCGCGCGGCGGCGTCGTCGACAGCTACCAGCAGCGCAACGCCCTGGTGGTGGGCTTCGTCATGGCCTTCGCCGTGATCCCGAACATCTACACCCTGGCCGAGGACGCCCTGAACGCCGTGCCGGGCCACCTGCGGGCCGGCAGCCTGGCGACCGGCGCCACGCCCTGGCAGACGGCCATCTGGATCGTGCTCCCGACCGCCGCCTCGGGCGTCTTCTCGGCGGTGATGATGGGCATGGGCCGCGCCGTCGGCGAGACCATGATCGTCGTCATGGCCGCCGGCAACACGCCGATCATGGAGTGGAACATCTTCTCCGGCCTGCGCACGCTCTCGGCCAACATCGCCATCGAGCTGCCCGAGGCGGTGAAGGACGGCACCAACTACCGGGTGCTCTTCCTGGCGGCGCTGACGCTCTTCGTCATGACCTTCTTCATCAACACCATCGCCGAACTGATCCGCCAGCGCTTCCGCAAGCGTGCCTTCCAGCTCTAGGCGCAGGGAACCCATCATGACCGACATCGTCGATCCCGGCCTGCGCAATCGCTTCGAACCCGAGGGGAGCGACAGTGCGACCGCGCCGGCCGCGGCCAAGCAGGGGCGGCGGGTCCGCCGCTTCTCCGCCGACCTCTCGGCCGTGGGCGAGCCGGCGCTCTGGGCCTTCGGCGGCGCGCTGGCGCTGGGCATCATCCTGATCGCCGGCTTCCTCTTCATGGTGGCCTGGAACGGCATCGCCACCTTCTGGCCCAAGCCCATCGCCCAGGTCGAGCTGCGCGACGGCACCCTCCTGGCCGGCGAGCCCACCCGTGCCAACCGCTATCGCCCGGGCGAGAACGTGCTCGCCGGACTGGACGAGGAGGCGCGCGCTTTCATCGAAGCGAACGGCGGTTTCTCCGATCGCGTGCTCTACAAGACGGCGAACTTCGATCTCTACGGCGACGACTTCCGCTGGGTCTCGGACTTCGAGGTGGCCGAGGTCACCCATCCGATCGACTACTATCTCTTCGAGCGGCAGCAGTGGGGCGCCTTCGTCGGCAAGGTCGCCGGCCTGGTGATCGACGAGGCGCCGGTAGCCTTCGACTACGACCTGATGCAGCGCGAGCAGAGCGCGGCGCGGCGGCGCTTCGCCGAGATCGCCTCGATCGAGCGCGGCGACATCGGTGCGCTGAACTACCGCATCGAGCAGGAACGGCTGGCGATCCGCCGCGCCGAGCTGCGCCACGGCGCCGACTCGCCGCGCGGGCAGGAGGTGATCGCCGCGGCGCGCGAACGCATCGATGAACTGCAGCAGCAGTTCGCGGTGCTGCAGGACCGGGTCAACGAGATCCGCGCCTACGATCGCCGCTTCCGCGTGACCTTGGAGGAGGTGAACGGCCGGACCAAGGAGACCGAGCTCTCCCAGATCGTCCGCTTCTATCCCGCCAACGCCCTCTCCTGGACCGAGTCCCTGGGTATCTACCTCTCGCGCTGGTGGGAATTCCTCTCCACCGAGCCGCGGGAGGCCAACACCCAGGGCGGCGTGCTGCCGGCGATCTTCGGCACCGTGGCCATGACCATGCTGATGGTGGTCTTCGTCGCCCCCTTCGGCGTCATCACCGCGCTCTACCTCAGGGAGTACGCCAAGCAGGGACGGCTGGTCTCGATCGTGCGCATCTCGGTCAACAACCTGGCCGGGGTGCCCTCGATCGTCTACGGCGTCTTCGGTCTCGGCTTCTTCGCCTATACGCTCGGCGGCTCGATCGACCAGCTCTTCTATCCAGAGAACCTGCCGAATCCGACCTTCGGCAAGGGCGGCATCCTCTGGGCCTCGCTGACCCTGGCGCTGCTGACCGTGCCTGTGGTGATCGTCGCCTCGGAGGAGGCGCTGGCCGCCGTGCCGCGCTCCATGCGCGAGGGCTCGCTGGCCTGCGGTGCCTCGAAGTGGCAGACGATCCGCTACGTGGTGCTGCCCAAGGCGCTGCCGGGTATCATGACCGGCATGATCCTTGCCATGGCACGCGGTGCCGGCGAGGTGGCGCCGCTGATGCTGGTCGGCGTGGTGAAGCTGGCTCCGGCGCTGCCGATCGACCAGTTCTTCCCCTTCGTGCACCTGGACCGCAGCTTCATGCACCTGGGCTTCCACATCTTCGACGTAGGCTTCCAGTCGCGCAACTCCGAGGCGGGCAAGCCGATGGTCTTCGTCACCACGCTGTTGCTGCTGGCCCTGATCGTGACGATGAACGCCACCGCGATCTACGTCCGCAACCGACTCAAGCGCAAGTACGCCGGCTCCCAGTTCTGAAGGATTCAGCCATGTCCGTCGCCGTCGCCGCTTCCGACATCAGCGAACGCAAGTTCGAGCCGACCGCCTATCACGTCAAGGAAAGCCCGGAGGGCGCCGCGCTGGATATCCAGAGCTTCAATCTCTGGTACGGCAAGGCCCAGGCCCTCTACGACATCAACATGACCATCCAGAAGGGCGAGGTGACTGCGCTGATCGGCCCCTCGGGCTGCGGCAAGTCCACGCTGCTGCGCTGTCTCAACCGCATGAACGACCTCATCGACGAGCTGCGCATCGACGGGCGCATCATCGCCGGCGACTTCGACATCTACGGCCCTGGCGTCGACGTCATCGCCCTGCGTAAGCGCATGGGCATGGTCTTCCAGAAGCCCAATCCCTTCGCGATGTCGATCTACGACAACGTGGTCTATCCGCTGCGGGTCGACGGCATCACCAAGAAGTCGGTCCTGGACGAGACCTGCGAGCGCGCGCTGCGCTCGGCGGCGCTCTGGGACGAGGCCAAGGACCGGCTCAAGGAGTCGGCGCTGGGCATGTCGGGCGGGCAGCAGCAGCGCCTCTGCATCGCCCGCGGCATCGCCTCGGACCCCGAGGTGCTGCTGATGGACGAGCCCTGTTCGGCCCTCGACCCCATCGCCACGGCGAAGATCGAGGAACTGATCCACCAGCTGCGCGGCCACTACACCATCGTCATCGTCACCCACAACATGCAGCAGGCCGGCCGCGTGTCCGACAACACCGGCTTCATGTACCTGGGCCGGCTGATCGAGTACGGCGCCACCGAGACGATCTTCACGACGCCGCACAAGCAGCAGACGCTCGACTACGTCACGGGCCGCTTCGGCTGACCTTTCAGGCACAATCCGGCAGCGGAGACAAGAGCATGCCTAGCGAACATACCGTTCACGCCTACGACGAGGAGCTGCGGCGTCTCGACAGCCTGATCGCCCGCATGGGCGGTCTGGCCGAGGCGCAGCTCGCCGCCGCCGTCGAGGCCCTTGTCAAGGGCGATGCCGAACTGGCCGGCAGCACCATCCGCGCCGACGAGCGCATCGACGAACTGGAACTGGAGATCGACGCCGCGGTGGTGCGCATCCTGGCGCTGCGCCAGCCGGTCGCCAACGACCTGCGCAGCGTGGTGGCGGCGCTGAAGATCGCCTCGGACCTGGAGCGCATCGGCGACTACGCGGCCAACGTCGCCAAGCGCTCCATGGCGGTGTCCCAGACCCGCAACATCGAGACGGTGCGCTCGGTGCCGCGCATGGCCCGGCTGGTCCAGGCCGGCATCAAGCGGGTGCTCGACGCCTACCTGCAGCGCGATCCCGGCATGGCGCTGGACGTCTGGGAGAGCGATCGCGAGATCGACGAGATGTACACCAGCCTGTTCCGCGAGACCCTGACCTACATGATGGAGGATCCGCGCAACATCACACCGGCGACGCATCTCCTCTTCATCGCCAAGAACATCGAGCGGATCGGCGACCACGCCACCAACATCGCCGAGGTGGTCCACTACATGGTCACCGGCCGCCGCCTCGAAGGGGGGCGTCCCAAGGGCGACACCTCGAGCTACGCCGTGGTGGAGCCGGTGGCTGCGGCCAAGGAGGAGCCGCAGGCATGAAGCCGACGATCCTGCTGGTCGAGGACGAATCGGCCCTGATCACCCTGCTGCGCTACAACCTGGAAAAGGAGGGCTTCCGCTTGGTCGACGCGCGCGACGGCGAGGAGGCCCTGGTGCTGGCGAAGGAGGAGAAGCCGGATCTGATCCTCCTCGACTGGATGCTGCCGCTGATGAGCGGCCTCCAGGTCTGTCGCCAGCTGCGCCGCGAGCAGGAGACGCGGGAGACGCCGATCATCCTGCTGACCGCCCGCGGCGAGGAGGCCGACAAGGTGCGCGGTCTGGAGAGCGGCGCCGACGACTACATCACCAAGCCCTTCTCGCCGGCCGAACTGCTGGCGCGCATTCGCGCCGTGCTGCGCCGCGCCGCGCCGGCGCTCGGCGGCGAAAGCCTGCAGTTCAGCGACCTCTCCATGGACCTCAACGCGCACCGTGTTCGGCGCGGTGAGCGCAGCGTGCACCTGGGGCCGACCGAGTTCCGCCTGCTGCGTCACCTGCTGCAGCACCCGGGCCGGGTCTTCAGCCGCGAGCAGCTGCTCGACGCCGTCTGGGGCCGCGACGTCTACGTCGAGCCGCGCACCGTCGACGTGCACATCCGTCGCCTGCGCAAGGCGCTGAACGTCGGCGCGGAGCTCGATCTGATCCGCACCGTGCGCTCCGCCGGCTACGCCCTGGACCACCCGACGGACTGAGCGCGGCTCCCCGAAACGATCGAAACAATTCTCCCCGCTGGGCACCGTCGTCCTGAAACGGCGGCGCGGCAGTTTCCGCGCCGCCGCTCGATCGGGAGCGGCGCGAACGAGGAGTGCCGACCCGTGTCCAGCCTTTCCCCCGAATCCGTCGACCTGGTGCAGCAGAGCTTTCGCCGGGTCCAGCCGCAGGCCGCCGCCGTGGCGGCCGCCTTCTATACCCGCCTCTTCGAGCTCGACCCCAGCCTGCGCCCGCTCTTTCCCGAGAACCTGGAGGGCCAGGGCGCCAAGCTGACGGCGGCGCTCGCCTTCGTGGTGCAGGGCCTCAAGCGGCCGGAAGCCCTGCTGGGCAAGGTCGAGGAACTGGCGTCGCGCCACGTCGGCTACGGTGTCGAGCCACGCCACTACGAGACCGTGGGTGCCGCCTTGCTCGACACGCTGCAGGCCGGCCTGGGCGACGACTTCACCCCCGCCCTCCGCGACGCCTGGACAGAGGCCTACGGTTTCCTCTCCGGTACCATGATCGCGCTGGCCTACGGCGAGACGGCGGCGAACCGCCCCTGGGCCGAGGCCGCCGGCTGAAGCGTCAGGCGGCGCCGGCCGTCTCGAAGGGCCGGTCGTGGGTCAGTGCCGGCACCATGCGGCGGGCCTCGGCGATGCGGCCCGGGTCGATCTCGGCCAGCACGACGCCCGGCTCCTCGCCGGCGTCGGCCAGGACTTCGCCCCAGGGCGCCACCACCAGGGAGTGGCCGTAGGTGCGCCGCCCGCCGGCGTGGGTGCCGCACTGGGCCGGGGCGAAGACGAAGCAGCCGGTCTCGATGGCCCGCGCGCGCTGCAGCACGTGCCAGTGGGCCTTGCCGGTGAACTCGGTGAAGGCCGCCGGGATCGAGAGGAAGTCGGCGCCCGCCTTGGCCAGGCCGCGGTAGAGCTGCGGAAAGCGCAGGTCGTAGCAGACGCTCAGGCCCAGCCGGCCCCAGGGCAGCTCGGCCGTCACTGCCCGCCCGCCGGGCCGGAAGGTGGCGGACTCGCGGTAGCTCTGGCCGTCCGGGATCTCGACGTCGAACATGTGGATCTTGTCGTAGCGCGCGGCGATCCGCCCGTCAGGCCCGAAGAGGTAGGAGCGGTTGGCCGCGGTCTCTTCGTCGAGGCGGATCGAGAGCGAACCGATCAGCAGCCAGACGCCCAGCTCCTGCGCCAGCTCCGCGAAGGCCGGCACCGCCGGGTGGCTCTCCTCCGGCGCCGCCTGGGCGAGAATCCGCTCGCGGCCGCTGGTGATCATCGTCGTATTCTCGGGCGTCAGCACGAAGTCCGCACCCTCGCCGGCGGCGCGGCGGATCAGCTCGGCGGCGGCGGCGATGTTGGGCGCCAGCTCGTCGCCGCTGCTGGTCTGCACCAGGCCGACGGTGAAGGCCGCGCTCACGCGGCGGCTCCCTGCAGCAGCGGGTCGAGCTCGCCCGCCGCCTCCAGCGCATAGAGGTCGTCGCAGCCGCCGACATGGCGCTCGCCGACGAAGATCTGCGGCACGGAGTTGCGCCCGCCGACGCGCTCGCGCATGGCCGCACGCACCTTGGCGCTGCCGGCGTCGATCTCCTCGTAGGCCACGCCCTTCTGGTCCAGCAGCTTCTTGGCGCGATAGCAGAAGGGGCAGAGGAAGGTGGTGTAGATCTCGATCTTGGGCATGGGGACCTTTCCGGCTCGGCGCTTCGGCAGAGCATATAGGAAGTGCGCGGGCGGAAGGAACCGCGCCGCCGGAAGATCAGTCCGGCGCCGGGCGCAGGACGCGGGCCAGCGTCAGCAGCTCCACCCGCGCCGCGCCGCCGCGCAGCAGCACCTTGGCGCAGGCCGTCGCCGTGGCGCCGCTGGTCAGCACGTCGTCCACCAGCAGCACCCGGCGATCCTGCAGCAGGGCCGCGTGTCGCGTGTGCAGGGCGAAGGCGCCGGCGACGTTGCGGCGGCGCTGCAGGACCGAGAGCCGCCCCTGGGAGGGGGTGCGTCGGCGGCGCAGCAGCAGGTCGGGCACGACCGTGATACCCCGCGCCCGGCCCAGCGCCTGGGCGAGCAGGGCCGACTGGTTGTAGCGCCGGGTGAAGAGGCGCAGGCGGTGCAGCGGCACCGGCACGATCAGCTCGCACTCGGCCAGCAGCGACGCCCCGGCGCGGCCCATCCAGGCGGCGAAGGCCGGTGCCGCGTCGGTGCGGTCGGCGTGCTTGAAGCGCAGGATCATGCCGCGGCTCGCCTCGTCGTAGGCCAGGGCGGCGCGTGCCCGCTCCCAGGGCGGCGGCCGGCGCAGGCAGGCGCCGCAGAGCGCCGCCGCGCCGCGGTCGTAGTCGAACGGCAGGCCGCAGGCGCGGCACTGCGGGTCGGACAGGAAGCGCAGGCCGGTCCAGCAGTCGGCGCAGAGCGTGGCGGGCTCGGCGACGACGCAGCCGCAGCCCAGGCAGCGCGGCGGCAGCACCGCGTCGAGCAGCAGCCGTCCGGTCCGACGCAGGAGCGTCACGGGCATGGGCGCTGCATCCTCGCCGAGGCGAAGCCTTCGCCCCCGTCTCCCTCCCGAGGTCCAGAAGATCGCCGAGATCGACTCTTGAACGCGGAGGACGCGGAGAAGCGCGGAGGCCACGGAGCGCAGCGTGCGGATCGGCCGGCCAGTGCTCTCGGCTTCGAAGACTGTGACGGATTCTTTCCCCTCCGTGTTCTCCGTGCTTCTCCGTGTCCTCCGTGTTGAAAACGGTCCGGCACAGGGATCCCCGCCGCCCTGCGGGCTTTCGCGGCCGGGCCGGCTGGTCCATATCTTCCGCCATGGATCCGATGCTGATCTTCGACCGTGCGGCCGTGCGCCGGCACCGCGAGCGGGCGGCACCCGGCTGGGAGGCGCACGGCTTCCTGGTGGAGGAGGCGGCGACCCGGGCGCTGGAGCGGCTCGGGGCGGTGCGGCGCCGCTTCCCCCTGGCGCTGGAGCTGGGCTGCCACGCCGGGTTGCTGGCGCCGCGGCTGCTCGGGGTGGCGGGGGTCGAGCGGGTGGTGCAGTGCGACCTCTCGCCGGCCATGGCCCGGCGCGCCGCGGCCAAGGGCCAGCCGGCGCTCGCCGCCGACGCCGAGGCCCTGCCCTTCGCCGTGGGCAGCTTCGACCTCGCCGTCAGCCTGCTGGACCTGCAGTGGGTCAACGATCTGCCGGGCGCGCTGCTGCAGTTGCGCCGGGCGCTGAAGCCCGACGGGCTGTTCCTCGCGGTGCTGCTGGGCGGCGATACGCTGCACGAGCTGCGCGCCTCCCTGCTGCTGGCGGAGAGCGAGCTGCGCGGCGGCGCGGCGCCGCGGGTCTCTCCCTTCGCCGAGCTGCGCGACCTGGCCGGGCTGCTGCAGCGGGCCGGTTTCGCTCTGCCGGTGGCCGACCGCGAGAGCCTGACCGTCACCTACGGCGATCCGCTGGCGCTGCTGCGCGAGCTGCGCGGCATGGGGGCGGCCAACGCCCTGATCGAACGCCCGCGCGGCGGGCTGCGGCGGGACGTGTTGGCGCGGGCCTTCGAGATCTACGCCGAGCGCTTCGCCACGCCGGAGGGGCGGCTGCCTGTCAGCTTCGACCTGCTGTGGATGACCGGCTGGGCGCCGCATTCGGACCAGCCGCAGGCCCTGCGCCCGGGCAGCGCCGCCACGCGCCTGGCCGAGGCGCTGGGCGCAGAGGAGCGACCCTCCGGCGTGCCGGCGCGCCCCGCCGGCCGGCGGGATTGATCCTCCGGGCCGGCTCTGCCCTGCCGCGATCGCCAAGCGCCACGCCCTCCGTTGGTCTTGCCGAGGGATCGATCCTCCTATGGCTGCTCGGCGAACCGCAAGGCCGCTGCGGCGGCGGCCATCGCGAACGATTTCTAGAAACATTCCAATTTCACTTGTAGTTCGCTAGCGAGAAGCCATATACAGCTGCATGACCGCCGCACGAGCGAAGCGGCCGCAGTGACAAGGAGATCGACTCATGTCCCTCAACACCGGGATCGCCGACGAGGATCGCAAGGCCATCGCCGAAGGGCTGTCGCGGGTGCTGGCCGACAGCTACACGCTCTACCTCAAGACCCACAATTTCCACTGGAACGTCAGCGGCCCGAACTTCCAGTCGCTGCACCTGCTGTTCGAGACGCAGTACAACGAGCTGGCCGCGGCGGTGGACGAGATCGCCGAGCGCATCCGCGCCCTGGGGCAGCCGGCGCCGGGCAGCTACAAGGCCTTCGCCGCGCTGAGCTCCATCGAGGAGGCCGAGGGCGTGCCGGGCTGGAAGGACATGGTCGGACAGCTCGCCGCCGACAACGAGGCCGTGGCGCGCAGCCTGCGCTCGGTCTTCCCCGCCGCCGAGGCGGGCAACGACGAGGCGACGGCCGACCTGCTGACCCAGCGCCTGACCGCGCACGAGAAGGCGGCCTGGATGCTCCGCGCCCACCTCGGCTGAGGCGGGGGCGGAGCAGGCTGCCGCGGCTCAGGCCATCGCCGCTTCGGCGCAGGTCCGGCCGATCCGGCGGACGTGGCGGTGGTCGGTGCCGCAGCAGCCGCCCAGGATGGTGAGCGCCGGCAGCCGCCGGCGCAGTGCCGCGTAGTCCAGGCCCAGCTCCACCGGGTCGCCCTCGTCGAGATCGGGAGCTTCGTCCAGCTCCGCGTGGCTGCGCCGCGAGGCGTTGGCGCGCAGGCCGCGCAGGCGGCCGATCCAGGACTCCCGGCCGCTCAGCACCGGGTCGAAGTGGCTCGGATGGGCGCAGTTGATCATGAAGTAGGCCGGCGCGCCGTCCGTGGCGGCGTCGACCGCCTCCACCGCCTCGCCGAGCGGCTGGCCGGTCGGCAGGCGGCCGTCGGTTTCCAGGGTGAAGGAGACGGCAACGGGCATCTCGGCGGCCGCCGCGGCCCGGACGATGCCGATCGCCTCCTCGGGCGTAGTCATGGTCAGGGCGCCGATCATGTCGGCCGCGCCCGACGCCAGGCTGCGCACCTGCGCGGCGTGGTAGGCCTCGGCTTCCTCGGCGCTCATGCGCAGGCCCGGGTCGTAGCCGTCGCCGCGCGGCCCGATGCAGCCGTTGACGACGATCGGGTTGTTCTCGTTCTCGGCCGCCTCGCGGATCTCCGCCAGCAGTGCGGCGGCGCGTCGGTTGATCGTTGCCAGCTGCCCGCTCTCGTAGCCGAGCCGGGCGCCCCAGTCGGCGCTGGCGCGCCAGGTGGCCGTGTCCAGGATCACCCCGCGGCCGAGGTTCCGTCCCAGCTCGACGTAGTGGCCGTAGTACCGCCGCAGTGCGGCCCGCCCCTCCTCGTCGTCGAGCAGCAGGAAGGAAGCGAAACAGGGCAGCTCCAGGCCCTCGTGGAAGATCAGCGTGGTTTCCATGCCGCCGTCGGTGAGGAAGATCCGGTCACCGAGCTGCGGCAGGCTCTTGCGGTATCTCGACATGACTACTGCTTTCCCAGGTGGTTCTCGCAATGTCGCGGCGGCAGGCCGCAACGGTCGCGAGCCTAGGGATTTACAGTTCCGCGCCTAGCGAGCCCGTGGCACAGTCGGGCGACAGAGGCGATTGTTCCGATTATTCAACGAATAGGGAGTTGCTTGGGGGCCTTCCCGCCGGCATTTTCGTACACTCTTTGGTGGCCGACTGCACCTGTGGTACAGTTTTCCATGCTGGACACGGAGACTCCCAGACGCGGCGCGCGCGAACGGCTTCTCGAACTGGCCGAGGAGGCCGTTCTGGCGAAGGGCTTCGCCGCCACCTCCATCGAGGAACTGGTCACCGCAGCCGGCATCACCAAGAGCGGTTTCTTCTACCATTTCAAGGACAAGAACGCCCTCGCCCGGGCCATGCTGCTGCGCTACCTGGAGCGCGACAAGGCGTTGCTGGACGAGATCTTCGGGCGCGCCGACGAGTTGAACGAGGACCCGCTGCACGGCTTCCTGGTCGGCCTGCGCTTCTTCGCCGAGATGACGGCCGAACTGCCGCAGGCCCATCCCGGCTGCCTGGCGGCCTCCTTCTGCTATCAGGACCGGCTCTTCGATTCCGAGATCCGCGCCCTCAACGCCGAGGGCATGCTGGCCTGGCGCATTCGCTTCCGCGAAAGGCTGGAGCTGATTGCCGCCCGCTATCCGCCGCGCCGGGCGGTGGACCTCGACGCCCTGGCCGACACGGCGGGCACGCTGGTGGAAGGCGGCCTGGTGCTGGGCCGGGCGCTGCAGGATCCGCGCATCCTGCCGGCGCAGATCCTGCTCTACCGCGACTTCGTGCGCGCCGTCTTCGAACCGGAATGACGTGCGGCGCACGGCTTCGTGATTTTGCCTTGCCGGCGCTGTCGTCCTATCTAAACGGCATCGGCCGCAAGGGAGAAGGGCCATGCTGATCAAGCGACCCCGGAGCTGGGAGATTCCCGAATCGGAGGTGACGCCCGAAGGCGTCTACCTGCAACGCCGACGCCTGCTGCGCGGCGCGGCGGCGGGAACGGCGCTGCTCGCCGCCGGCGGCCTGCTCGCTGCCTGCGAGGAGGCCGGGCCCGTGGTGGAGGCGAGCGAGGGCGGTCCAGGACCCTGGGCCGACGACCCCTCCGCCGGGCTCTACCCGGTGCCGCGCAACGAGGCCTATACCGTCGAGCGGCCCCTGACCGACGAGCGCCAGGCCACCACCTACACGAACTTCTACGAGTTCGGTTCCTCCAAGAACGTCTGGCGCGAGGCGCAGCGGATGCAGCTGCGGCCCTGGAGCATCGCCGTGAGCGGCCTGGTGGAGGAGCCCTTCGAGATCGCCGTCGACGACCTGCTGGCGGCGGTACCGCTGGAGGAGCGGGTCTACCGCTTCCGCTGCGTCGAGGCCTGGGCCATGACGGTGCCCTGGTCCGGCTTCCAGCTCTCGCACCTGCTGGCCATGGCCAAGCCGAGTGCCGACGCCCGCTACATCCGCTTCACCACCGCCGAGCAGCCCGAGGCCATGAGCGGGCTGCGCGCCAGCTGGTACCCCTGGCCCTACCGCGAGGGTCTGACCCTGGAGGAGGCGGGCAACGAGCTCGCCTTCGTCGCCACCGGCGTCTATGGCAAGCCGCTGCCGGCGCAGAACGGCGCGCCGCTGCGGCTGGTGCTGCCCTGGAAGTACGGCTTCAAGTCGATCAAGTCGATCGTCGCCGTAGAGTTCCTGGCGGAGCGGCCGGAAACCTTCTGGGAGACCATCGCGTCCAACGAGTACGGCTTCTGGGCCAACGTCAATCCCGAGGTCTCGCATCCGCGCTGGTCGCAAGCCCACGAGCGGATCCTGGGCACCGACGAGCGCGTGCCGACGCAGCTCTTCAACGGCTACGCCGAGCAGGTCGCCGGCCTCTACGAGGGACTGGATCCGCGGGCCGACAGGCTGTTCATGTAGCGCCGGGCGTGCTGTAGTGGGGCCATGACCTCCTTCCTCTCACGCCTCTTCGGCCGCTCCTCCGAGGCCGCGAAGCCCGAGCCGGCCCCGCGCGCCGGGCCGGTCGCCTACAAGGACCTCCTGATCCAGGCCGCACCCGAGCCCGCGGGCGGGCAGTGGCGCGTTGCCGGCGTCATCGTCAAGCGCGGCGAGGACGGCGATCTGGAGCGGGTCTTCCAGCGCGCCGACACCTTCGCCTCGCGCGAGGAGGCCGAGGCCTTCGCCGTGACCAAGGCCCGGCAGATCATCGACGAGCGCGGCGAGGGCCTCTTCGCCGACGGCGCGGCCAGCGGCCGGGCCTGAGTTCAGGCCTCGCGCGCCAGCAGGCGCCGCAGGCCCAGGAAGGCCGCATCGGGCCGGGTCAGGCGCCAGACCGGCACCGCCTCCAGATAGTCCTCGAAGCGGCCCTTGTCCGCCATCTGCCGCCGGAAGGCCTCGTCGTCGAAGAGCCCACCCAGGTGATCGAGCACGCCGCCGGCCAGGTAGAGCCCGCCGAAGGCGCCGAAGGCCAGGGCGAGATCGCCGGCCAGTGTCGCCAGCAGCGACTGGAACAGCGCCACCGCCTCGCGGCAGACGAGGTCGCCGGCCTGGGCCGCGGCCACCAGGGCGGCCGGCTCCTCCGGTGGCGGCGGGGCTCCTTCCAGCAGCGCGAGGGCTTGCGCCAGCTCGATCAGGCCGGGGCCGCTGGCGACCCGCTCGTAGGAGACGTGGCCGCCGCGCTCGCGCAGCCGCCGCAGCACCGCGGCTTCGCGCTCGTTGCGGGCGGCGGCCGTCAGGTGGCCGCCTTCCCCCGCCACCGCCGCCCAGCCGCCGCGCCCGTCCGGCACGGCGGCGGCGGATCCCAGGCCGGTGCCCGGGCCGAGCACGACGATGGGCCGGCCCGGGTCCACGGGGCGCTCGCGGCCGATCGGCCTGCGGTCGCCGGGCCCGAGCAGGGGCAGGGCGTGGGCCAGGGCCTCGAAGTCGTTGACCAGGGCGAGGCGCTCCAGGCCCAGCGCGCGGCGCAGCGTCTCGATCGAGAAGCGCCAGTCGGCGTTGGTCAGGGCGACGCTGTCTCCGCGGATCGGCGCCGCCACCGCCAGGGCGGCGGCCGCCGGCCCGGCCGTTCCGCTCGCCTGCAGGAAGGCGCGCACGCAGGCCTCGGGACCGTCGAAGTCCGTCGTGGCGAGCATCGCCTGCGCCAGCGGCGCGGCGGCCGGATCGAGGCCGGCCGGATAGAGCGCGAAGCGCGCGTTGGTGCCGCCGATATCGGCGATCAGCCAGGGCGCTGCTGTGACGGGGGCGGAAAGGGTGCTGTTCATGCCTCGGAAGCTGAGCGGCGGGGAGCCTCCGACCCTAGCCAAGGGGCAGGGGGGCGGCAACCGGTGACTCTCGATATCCCGCCGGCGGCGAGGGGTATCGCTTCCCGAGGACGCCAATGGGGCCGAGCTCTTTCGATTGTACTTGAGAGAACTACGGAAATTCCGGACAATGAGCCGATGCGGACCGTTGTCGAAACGCCGGCCTACCTTGCGGCCGCCAGGTCGACGGGGATGACAGAGGCGGAGCGTAAGCTGGTCGTCGACCTGATGGCGGAAAAGCCGACTGCAGGTGACGCGATGGTCGGCACCGGCGGCTGTCGTAAGGTCCGGATCGCGGGGCGCGGCAAGGGAAAGAGCGGTGGCTACCGTGTAATCACGGTGTCCGGGGGTGACGACGTTCCGGTTTTCCTGCTCACGGTGTTCGGGAAGGGTGAGAAGACCAATCTGAGCAAGGCCGAGCGCAACGAGCTCGCGAAGATGACGAAAACGCTGTTCGACCTGTACCGCGGAAAGTGAGAAGGGTTCGGTTATGAGCAAGAGGGCGTTCGACAAGATCAAGGAAGGCCTTGGAGAGGCGATCGGCTATGCCAGTGGCGAAGCCGATTCCTCCGATTTTATCGTCCACATCCCGCCGGAGATCGACGTGCGAGCGATCCGCAAGTCCCTGCGGCTGACGCAGGAGCGCTTCGCCCTGCGCTACGGCTTCACGCTGGCCCGTCTCCGGGACTGGGAGCAGGGCCGCTCCCGGCCCGACAGCGCCGCCCGAGCCTATCTGCTGGTCATCGCTCGTGAGCACGAGGCGGTCGATCGCGCGCTGCAGGCGGCCTGATCGCCTCCCGGGCCCAAAAACAGAGCAGTGGCAGTGTCGCCCGAACTCAGAACAGCGAGCCTTCGAACCGACTTCTCGTCATCCTGAGCGCAGCGAAGGATCTCGCTCAGACTGGAGCTCCAACTGGCCCGAGATCCTTCGCTCTTGCTCAGGATGACGACGAAGGGGATTTCATAGGCTCGCTGCTATCAGAACAGCCAGCTCTGTGGGTTGGGGATCGGCTCCTGCTTGCCGGCGCGCAACAGGCCCCGCACGTGGCGGGCGATCCACCAGACGACGAGCCAGAGGCCGATCAGCCAGATCACCGCCCAGCCCAGGAAGGGGATCATCACCAGCACGATCGACACCAGACCGAAGCCGACGATCGCCAGCAGGCCGAGCCAGAAGGTCCGGATCGTCCAGGTCAGATGGCTCTCCGCCCAGGTGCCCTGGAGTTCGCCGCGCGCCATGTAGGCCCAGACGATGGCGACGATGGAGGTGATGCCCACCACCAGCGCCGCGAGATTGAGGATGTAGAGGATCGTCGGCGTCGAGGTCTGGACCGGAGCGGTCGTGGCCTCTCCGACCCTACCTGCGTCGGTTTCGTTGCTCATGGTGGTTCCCCGATGTTTCCGGCCGCTGCGGCCGGCCTCTGCCGGGCGACCCCCCGGCTGCCCTGCCCGCCATGCTAGGTGCGGTGACCCCCCGTGACAACCGACGTAGTGTCCTACGCCGCGCCCGGCGGCGCCTCCTCCCAGGCGTCGTCGGCGAGGCGGTCGACGAAGCTGCGCCACCAGCGGGTCACGTCCTGCTCGCGGATCACCTCCATCATCGCTTCCCAGCGCTCGCGCCGCTCCTCCAGGCTCATGGCGAGCGCCCGCTGCAGGATCTCGCCGGTGGTCTCGTAGTCCAGCGGATTGACGATCAGCGCCGCGTCGAGCTCGTGGGCCGCTCCGGCGAAGCGGGAGAGCAGCAGTACGCCCGGATTCTCGGGGTTCTGGGCGGCGACGAATTCCTTGGCCACCAGGTTCATGCCGTCGCGCAGCGGCGTTACCAGGGCGACTCGTGCGACCCGCAGCACCCCGGCCAAGGTGTTGCGCGACAGGCCCCGGTTGACGTAGCGCAGCGGCACCCAGTCCAGTTCGGAGAAGCGGCCGTTGATGTGACCCAGAAGCTCCTCCAGCCGGCGGCGGATGGCGATGTACTCGGGGACGTCCGAGCGCGAGTGGGGGGCGATCTGCAGGAAGGAGACGCGCCCGCGATACTCCGGGTAGCGGTCCAGCAGGTGCTCGTAGGCCAGGAATCGCTGGGGCAGGCCCTTGGTATAGTCCAGCCGGTCTACGCCGAGCAGCAGCCGCTGGTCGTCCAGGCTGTTGCGCAAGCGCCGGCTGGCGTCGTTGCTGGCCTCGGCCGCCGTGCGGGCGAAGCTCTCGGGATCGATGGAGATGGGGAAGCAGCCGGCGCGCAGGCGCCGTCCGAAGGCCTCCACATGGTCCCCGTCCAGCACCCGCGCGCCGGTCTCGAAGCGCAGGTAGTCCAGGAAGGCGCGCAGATCGGTCGGCGTCTGGAAGCCGACCAGGTCGCAGTGGCAGAGGCCCTCCGCCAGCTCCCGGTGGTTGGGCAGCGCGGTGAAGACCTCCGGCGGCGGGAAGGGCGTGTGCAGGAAGAAGCCGATGGGATTCTCGACCCCCTCGCGGCGCAGCTCCCGCGGGGTCAGCATCAGGTGGTAGTCGTGCACCCAGACCAGGTCGCGCGGACGCAGGAGCCTGGCCAGCTGCGTGGCCATGGCGGCGTTGACCCGCCGGTAGGCGTCGAACTGGGCGCTGTGGTACTCCATCAGGTCGGCGCGGTAGTGCAGCGTCGGCCAGAGCACGCCGTTGGAATAGCCGTTGTAGTAGCCGGCGTGCTCCTCCGGGCTCAGGTCGATGGTGGCGGCCTCGTAGCGGCCGCGCCGCACGGTCTGCGCCGGCGCTTCGCGCGGCGCCTCGCGCACCCGGCCGCTCCAGCCGAACCAGAGCCCGCGGCTCTCGCTCAGCGCCTCGTGGACGGCGACGGCCAGGCCGCCGGTCGCGCCGCGGGTGCTGGCCGTCTGCTGCGTCGCCACGCGGTTGGACACCAGCACCAGACGCCTCACTCCCATTCCTCCCAGCTGCGGCTCAGGCGGGTCGCCGAATGGATGATGCCGACCAGCGAATAGGTCTGCGGAAAGTTGCCCCAGAGCTCGCCGCTGCGCGGATCCAGGTCCTCCGACAGCAGGCCGACGTGATTGCGCCGCGACAGCAGCGTCTCGAAGAGGCTGCGCGCCTCCTCGCGCCGGCCGACCGCAGCGAGCGCGTCGACGTACCAGAAGGAGCAGATCGTGAAGGCCACCTCCGGCACCCCGAAGTCGTCGGCGGCGTGGTAGCGCAGCAGAAAACCGTCACGCAGGAGCGAACGCTCGATCGCCGCCAGGGTTCCCAGGTAGCGGGGGTCCCGGGCCTCCAGGAAACCCAGCTCGTGCATCAGCAGCAGGCTGGCGTCGAGGTGTTCGCCGCCGAAGGAGGCGACGAAGGAGCCGAGCTCCGCGTTCCAGGCGTGCTCGTGGATCACGCCACGGATGCGCTCCGCCTCGGCGCGCCAGTCGGCCGCCCGCTGGCCCTGGCCGAGCCGCCGGGCGATGCGCGCCAGGCGGTCGCAGGCGGCCCAGCAGAGCAGGGCCGAGTAGGTGTGGACCTCCTTGCGGCCGCGCAGCTCCCAGGGGCCGGCGTCGGGGGTGTCGAAGCGGCGCACCGCCTGCTCGCCCAGTTCCTCCAGGCGGCGGAAGAGGCCCAGCGTACCCGGCGCCATCAGCCGCTGGTCGAAGAAGCACTGGGTGGCGGCCAGCACGACGCTGCCGTAGCCGTCGTTCTGGACCTGGAGGTGCGCCTGATTGCCGACCCGGACCGGCCCCATGCCGCGGTAGCCCGGCAGGCTCTCCACTTCCCGTTCCTGCAGACGCTCTTCCAGGTCCAGGCCGAAGACCGGCTGCAGGTAGCCCTCGGGCGCGGCGGCGACCAGGTTCATGATGTAGCGCAGGTAGCCCTCCATGGTCCGGCTCGCGCCGAGGCGGTTGAGGGCGTTGACCACGAAGTAGGAGTCGCGCAGCCAGCAGTAGCGGTAGTCCCAGTTGCGGCCGCTGCCCGGCGCTTCGGGAATGGAGGTGGTGAGCGCCGCCACCAGCCCGCCGGTTTCCTCGAAGGTGCAGAGCTTGAGCGTGATGGCCGCACGGATCACCGCCTCCTGCCACTCGAAGGGGATGGAGAGGGAGCGGGTCCAGTCGCGCCAGTAGGCGTCGGTCTCGGCGATCAGCCGGGAGGCCGCGCCCTCGACCGACTCGGTCAGGCTCTCGTCGGGACCGAGCAGCAGGTACTCGTCCTCCTCCAGCAGGAACCAGCGCTCCGGCAGGACGTAGGCGATCGGCACCGTCGCGTAGAGCCGCAGTGCCAGCCCGCCCGCCGCGTAGCGGGCGTGGTTGCTGCCGCGCGTCACCCGCGGCCGGGCGGCGCCGTAGTCGCAGGTCGGCCGCAGCCGCACGCGCAGCCGCGGCGCACCGCTGATCGGGCGCAGGCGGCGCACGATCATGGTCGGGCGGAAAGTACGGTCGAAGAGCTTGCTGCGCGGCACGCAGTCGGTGATCTCCACGGCGCTGCCGTCCTCGGCGTAGAGGCGCGTCACCAGCACCGCGGAGTTGCGCCGGTACTCCTGCTCGCAGCGCTGCTGCCCCTGCAGTTCGACCGCGAAGAAGCCCTGCTCCGGCGCCTCGCCGCCCAGCAGGGCGCTGAACCAGGGGTCGCCGTCGAAGGCCGGCAGGCAGCCCCAGACGATCCGGCCCCAGCCGTCCACCAGGGCGCCGATCGCGCAGTTGCCGATCACGGCGAGGTCGAGGCTGGGGCGCGGCAGGGCGGACAAGGGCACTTCTCCTCCTAGCGGCTGTCGTCTCCGGTTCCGGGCGTTGCCAGCCAGCGGCGCAGGGCGGCGGCGTCGGGCAGGGACCAGCGTGCTGCGCTGGCGCGCGCGCCCACCAGGATGGAGTGGCCGCCCAGGCGGTTGACGGCGGCGAAGCCGTCCTCGTCGGTGACGTCGTCGCCGGCGAAGGCGGGCAGGCGGCCGCGGAAGGGAGGCTCGGCCAGGAAGGCCTCGATCGCCCGGCCCTTGTCGGCGCCGGGCGCACGCAGCTCGATCACCGCCTTGCCTTCGACCGCCACCAGCGGCGGGCGGGTCCGGGAGGCCAGCGAACGCGCGAGGCGGATCGCCTCCTCGCCGCGTGCCGGATTGCCGCGGTAGTGCAGGGCGAGGCCGTGCGACTTGCGCTCCAGCAGCAGCCCTGGATGGCGCTCGGTAAAGAGGGCGAGACGCCCTTCCACCTCGGCGAAGCCCTCGGGCAGCGCCACGGTCGGCAGCCGCCGCCCGGCGGCGTCGCGCCGTTCCAGGCCGTGCTGTCCGGCGGCGGGGAGGTGCAGGGGGGCGAAGAGACGGTCGAGCTCGGCCAGCGGCCGGCCGCTGACCAGGGCCAGGGCGCCGCCCAGCCGCTCGCGCAGCCGGTCGAGCACGGGGGGGAGCGTGGGTTCGACCGCTACGGCGTCCGGCCGCTCGGCGATGTCGAGCAGGCAGCCGTCGACATCGAGAAAGAGGGCCCAGCCGGCCGCCGGCGGCGGCGGCGCGGGCGCGTGGTCGGATTGCTGTTCCTGCGGCATGCCTCTCGGGAAGGAAGCTGCGGAAGACGGCTTCCGACCCTAGTCAAAGGGGGGAGAGGGGGCAACCGCGGGGGCGGGGATCAAGTATGGCCAAGCCGAAACACCCTCACCCCGACCTTTCTCCCGCTGGAAGAGGGCCGGGGTGAGGGCGTCTGTTCGGTTCGCGCTACTCCCCGTCGGGGAAGCGCTTGAAGGCCTCGTTCTCGTGCTTGGCGGACTGGGCGATGACGCCCACCACCACGGCCACGGTGAGGATCAGGAAGATCGTGATCATCAGAGGGGAGTCGGCGAAGGTGTAGTAGGCCTCCACGCCCTCCCAGTCGGTCACGGGACTGCCGCTCATGGCGTCTGTCTCCTCTCTCTCGTCACTCGGCCGCGGCCGGGTGGGTGGTGGGGGTGCGGCCCTCCGGATAGGGCTTGATCGGGATCTCGACCAGGTCGAGCCCGGCCACCTCGGCGCCGCGGCTGATGCGCAGCAGGCCCGCCTTGGACAGGATCCAGGACACGACGAAGCCCGGCACGAAGCCCAGCGCCGCCATGGTCACGGCCCCGACCAGCTGGCCGATCAGGCTGGAGTCCGGGCCGTTCGGGCTCGGGTAGCCGCTGGCGAAGAGGCCGCAGGCGATCAGGCTCCAGAGGCCGGCGGCGCCGTGCACCGAGAAGGCACCCACGGCGTCGTCGATCTTCAGCTTCAGCAGCAGGTCCTGCACCTTGGGAATCAGGCAGCCGCCGACGAAGCCGACCAGGAAGGCCAGCGCCGGGTGGTAGACGTCCAGCCCCGCCGCCGCCGAGATGATCCCGGCCAGGGCGCCCGACATCATCCAGAAGGGATCGCGGGTCATCAGGAAGGCGCCGATGATGCCGCCGGCGAAGCCCATCAGGGTGTTGAAGGCGAAGGCGGAGAGCGTGGCCGGCTGGTCGTAGATGTTCACCCACTGCTCGCCGGTCATGTAGATGATGCAGCCGCCCAGGAAGCCGAAGAAGCCGACGATGATCATCATCAGGCCGATGATGGTCATGGGCACCGAGTGGCCGAAGAGCTCCTGCGGCGTGCCGTCGGCGGCGAAGCGGCCGAGGCGCGGCCCGAGGTTGATCAGGACGCCCAGCGCGAAGAAGCCGGCGACCATGTGGACCACGCCGGCGGCGCCGACGTCATGGTAGCCGAAGGCCGTGTGCAGCCATCCGTCCGGGTGCCAGCCCCAGGAGGCGCCGAGGATCCAGAGCACCGAACCCAGCAGGATCGCCAGGATGCAGAAGCCCGACAGGCGGATGCGCTCGATCACCGAGCCCGAGAAGATCGAGGCGGTGGTGGCGGCGAAGAGGGTGAAGGCGGCCCAGAAGATGCCGGTGGCGTTGTCCGCCAGATTGGGCCCCATGGCGGCCGCCCAGGGCAGGCCGTCGTTGCCGTCGGCGCTGGGAATCAGGCCATAGGGAAAGGCCAGGTAGATCCACCAGCCGAAGAGGAAGAAGGTCGGGATGACGAAGGCGAAGGCGAGGATGTTCTTCACGCCCGAGGCCAGCGCGTTCTTCACGCGCGAGGCGCCCATCTCGTAGGCGAGGAAGCCGGCGTGGATGATGACCATCAGTGCCAGGCACCACCAGTAGTAGATCTCCATGTTGATGGTGCCGGACATCTCGATGAGCTGTTGCAGCTCGTCGAGCCTGGCAAGGAGTTCTTCTTGTTCCATGCTTCTACGAAGCCTCCCGGAGGTTGACGTCACGACGGCCTGCCGGCCGCGTCATGGACGCGAACCCCGGGGAGACGGTCGAGCCGCCCCCCGCGGCACCCGCCCACCGAAACCCGCCGTTTCCCGGCGTGGCTTCCGGCGCTCCTCCGGAACCTCCCCCGGTTTCCCGACCCGGGGCGGAACCAGAGGATGCTACGGGCGTTTTTCTTCACGGGAAAGAGCTTTTCTCGGCAGTCCTCTGTCGCGACGCCGCGCAATCGTCATGAAACCGCCTTTTTCGTTGCATTTTTTGGTCTCGCGGCAATGGTACTGAAACTTCTGGAAGAACCGGGGAAATCGTTACTGTACGAATGGATTTCGCGCCTCTCCTCGTCCAGGCCCTCGTCATCGGATTCGTGATCGCCGTCCCGCTCGGGCCGATCGGCCTGCTCTGCGTCGAGCGGACCCTGGTGCGCGGCGCCGGTGCCGGCTTGTCGACCGGGCTGGGCGTGGCCGCCGCCGACGCGGTCTGGTGTGCGCTGCTGGCCTTCGGCGCGCGCTGGATGGCGGAGCCGCTGCTGACCTACAGCGAGCCGCTGCGCCTGCTCGGCGGTCTGGTGGTGGCGCTGCTCGGCCTGCGCACCCTGCTGCAGAGCGTGCGCCCCTGCCTGCCGGCGCCGCCGCGGCTGAGCGGCGGGGCCTTCATCACCGCCTTCGGCCTGACCCTGGCCAATCCCATGACCCTGGTGATCTTCGTCGCCATCTTCGCCGGCCTCGGCCTGGCCGAGGCGGCGCTCAGCACCACCGCGGCGGTGGAGGTGGTAGGAGGGATCTTCCTCGGCTCGCTGCTCTGGTGGGCCTGCCTCACCTTCGGCGTGGCCCGGGTGAGGCACCATCTGGCACCGCGGACCCTGGCCTGGACCAACCGTGCCGCCGGCGTCGGCCTGATCGCCTTCGGCCTGGCGCTGATGATCTTCGACTGAGCGGGTCGAGGCCGGGCGGCCTCAGGCGCTGCGGCGCAGCCCTTCGGCGGCCGACTCCGCCGCGACGCCCACCTCGCCCAGGGCGTCGGCGAGGGTCGTGCCGTCGAGGATCCGGCTGGTCGCCGCGTGCGCCTTGGCGAAGACGAGGCGCAGCTCGCAGCTGGCCTCGTCGCGGCAGTCGTCGCAGCGGCGGTAGGCGGTGCGGCTGAGGCAGGGCAGCGGCGCGATCGGCCCGTCGATGCAGCGCACGACCTGGCCGAAGGTGATCTCCTCCGGTGGTTTCAGCAGGCCGTAGCCGCCGAACTTGCCGCGCCGGCTGCGCACCAGCCCCTGGTGCTTGAGGTCCAGGAGGATCTGTTCCAGGAACTTCCGCGGGATCCGCTCCCGGGCCGCGATCTCGGAAATCATCAGGGTTTCGTCGGCCGGCAGGCGCGCCAGCGCCAAGAGCGCGCGCAGTGCGTATCGCGCCTTCTGCGACATCATCGGAAGCGATCCTAAAATCGAGTTATCGAAGCAACTTAGCAGATTGACCCGAGAGGTCACGTATAATCGTTGCCGCTGGCGCCCTATGCCGGCTTGCGGTCCGACAGGATCCGCTCGACGAGGCGTGCCGCCTGCAACCTGATATCGGGCATGGCGGTGACCTCCCAGAAGATGCCGCGTGTCAGCGGGCCGAGCGCGTAGAGCCGCCGGGTGGGACGACCTTCGCCATCCAGCAGCCGGCAGAAGCGATCGACGTCGAAGCCGAGGCCCAGCGCGTCTGCGCGGGCCTGGTGCCGGTTCAGGAGTGCGACGACGAGCGGATCGGACAGGCGGCGCGGATCCGCTTCGCCGCCGGTACAGTCGATCACCCGCGCGACCTTCCGCGAAACCACCGCCTCGCCATGCCGAGGTCGCCAGCGCACCAGCAGGCCGTCGGCAAGCGGCTCGACTCCGCGCAGCTTGCCCGCCAGGACTTCGAAACGGCCTTCCCGGGTCAGGGCCTGGATCCGGGCCGCCGCGGCCGGGGGCATGCGGTGGCGATGGGCGTCCCACCAGGGTCGCAGGTGCCGCAGGAAGCGGCTCCGCTCCTCACGGGTCAGGTCGAGCCAGAGTGCCTGCGTGTCGGGGCGCAGGGCGTCGACCACGGCCTGCCAGGGAACGCCCGCGTCGTGGGCGGCGGCGGCCTCTCGGCGCGCCAGCCAGAGCAGCGAGGCCAGCCCCTGGGGACGGGCGGTGGGGTCCAGCCAGGCCCGCCAGGTCGCCGGCTCGCAGTGCGGGCGCGGCAGCAGGCCACGACGCGAAAGCAGCGTGACCGGGCCGCGATGCCCCCGGTCCTGAAGGGACAGGGTCAAGTCCACGGCGGTCAGGCCACTGCCGAGCAGCATGACCGCCGCGTCCGGGTCCAGGTCGGCCAGGGCCGCCCGGGACCAGGGGTCCGGCACCACGCCCGGGCGTTCCTGCGAGGCGCGCGGGTTGTTGCCGAGCGCCAGCACCACGGTCTCGGCGACGTGGGAGACCTCCGCCTCGTCGAGTAGCCGGTAGCCCTCGCCCTCCTGCTGCAGATCGACCACGCGGCGGGGGAAGATCCGCAGCCGCTCGGTCGAGCCGAGGCTGCGCAGGCGGTCCGCCAAGTAGTCGCCGTAGAGATAGCGCGGCGCAAAGGCCAGCTCCAGCGGCAGGAAGCGATCGTGCGGGTCGCTCCAACGCCGGCCCGCGAGCCAGTCGACGAAGTCCTGCGGCCGATCCGGCCAGACGCTCATGTTGCCGGCGCGAACGTTCAGCAGGTGAGTCGTCTCCTCGGTGCCGTAGGCGAGGCCGCGGCCGAGCGGGCCTTCCGCCTCGAACAGCAGGATCGTCACCGTTGGGGGTGCCCGCTCGAGCAACTGCAGGGCGAGCGCGGCGCCGCTGGCGCCGCCGCCCACGATCGCGATGGTCGCGCGCATGCGTGGCTTCTCCTGGCAGGGGGCGGAGTTCAGGCGGCAGGGTCGCGGTCGAAGAGCGTCCAGCGCTCCGGCAGAACGGCGAGCCGGCCGGAGGCGGGAAGCGGCCGGTCGGCCGGCAGGTCCACCTCGATGCGTTGGCGTCGCGCGCCGACCTCGAGCTCGACCCGGCGCAGGTCGCCCACCCGCCGCGCGCCGGTGATCCGGCCGGCGATCGCGCCGCCCTCGCCGCCGCCTTCCGCGAGCCGGACGTGTCCTGGACGGAAGAAGAGCGTGGCCGCGCCCTCGGCGTGCCCCTGGGCGTCGAGCGCCAGGACGCGGTCGTCGAGCTGCAGCCGCCCGCCCTGGACCGTCACCGGAAGGGCGCTGGAGTCGCCGATGAAGTCGAAGACGAAGGGGCTGGCCGGACGGTCGTAGATCTCGTCGGAGCTGCCGACCTGCTCGATCCGCCCCCGGTTCATCACCGCGACGCGGTCGGCCAGCTCCAGGGCCTCCTCCTGGTCGTGGGTGACGAAGATGGTGGTGTGGCCGGTCCTGTCGTGGATCTCGCGCAGCCAGCGGCGGAGGTCCTTGCGCACCTTGGCGTCGAGCGCGCCGAAGGGCTCGTCCAGCAGCAGGATGCGCGGCTCGATGGCGAGCGCGCGAGCCAGCGCGACGCGCTGGCGCTGACCGCCGGAGAGCTGGCTCGGATAGCGCTTCCCCAGGCCTGGCAGCTGCACCAACTCCAGCAGCGTCATGACCCGCTCGCGGATCGTCGTCTCCGACAGCCGCCGTTCCCGGCGTACCCGCAGGCCGAAGGCGATGTTGTCGAAGACGGTCATGTGCCGGAACAGGGCGTAGTGCTGGAAGACGAAGCCGACGTTGCGGTCCTGGACGCGCTTGCGCGAGGCGTCCTCGCTGCCGATTAGCACCCGGCCGGCGGTGGGGAACTCCAGGCCGGCAATGACCCGCAGCAGCGTGGTCTTGCCGGAACCGGAGGGGCCGAGCAGGGCGATCAGCTCACCCCCCTCGATGCGCAGCGAGACCTCGTGTAGGGCGGCGGTCTCGCCGAAGGCCTTCGACAGGCCCTCGACCGTGACGGCCACGGGCTCCCCGAGGGAGTGTGCGGCCTCGGCCGGCGTCACGCGCGACAGAATAGCCGCCTCGACCCGGGCGTTCGCGTCGGGCTTCGCGATGTCGCTCATCGCCACCTCCTCAATGACGGCCGCCGGCCGCGAGCTGGTCGCCGAAGCGCCACTCCAGGGCGGACTTGATGATCAGGGTGAGCAGGGCCAGCAGGGCCAGCAGCGAGGCCACCGCGAAGGCCGCGATCCAGTTGTATTCGTTGTAGAGAATCTCGACGTGCAGCGGCACGGTGTTGGTGACGCCGCGGATGTGACCCGAGACCACCGAGACGGCTCCGAACTCGCCCATGGCGCGGGCGTTGCACAGCAGAACGCCGTACATCAGCCCCCACTTCACGTTGGGCAGGGTGACGCGGCGGAAGGTCTGCCATCCGCTGGCGCCGAGCGACAGGGCGGCCTCCTCATCCTGCGTGCCCTGCTCCTGCATAAGCGGGATCAGCTCGCGGGCGACGAAGGGGAAGGTCACGAAGATCGTCGCCAGCACGATTCCGGGTACGGCGAAGACGATCTGGATCCCGTGGCCCTGCAGCCAGGGCCCCAGGTAGCCCTGGGTGCCGAAGAGGATGACGTAGAGCAGGCCGGCGATCACCGGCGAGACCGAGAAGGGCAGGTCGATCAGGGTGACGAGCAGCGCCTTGCCGCGGAACTCGTACTTGGCGATGGCCCAGGCGGCGGCGACGCCGAAAACCAGGTTCGTCGGCACCGCGATCGCCGCGACAAGCAGGGTGAGACGGATCGCCGCCAGTGCTTCCCGGTCGGCGAGCGAGCCCAGGTAGGCGCCGATCCCGCCGCGCAGCGCCTCGACGAAGACCACCAGCAGCGGGAAGACCAGGAAGAGGCCGAGGAAAGCCAGCGACAGAACGATCAGCAGGGCCCTCACCCTGACCGTCTCCGTGGTCGGCCGCGGCAGGACGGTGTGGCTATCGAGAGTCGTTTCAGACATTGCCGAACCTCCTGCGGGCCCAGGCCTGGATCAGGTTGATGGCGAGGAAGAGGACGAAGGAGATCGCCAGCATCAGCGTCGCGATCGCGGCAGCCCCGGTGTAGTCGTACTCCTCCAGGCGGATGACGATCAGCAGCGGCGCGATCTCCGTGCGGTACGGCAGGTTGCCGGCGATGAAGATGACCGAGCCGTACTCGCCGACGGCGCGCGCGAGCGCCAGCACGAAGCCGGTCAGCAGCGCCGGGGCGAGGGTCGGCAGGATCACCTTGAAGATCGTGCGGAAGCGGCCGGCGCCGAGGGTGGCGGCGGCTTCCTCGATCTCCCGGTCGATCTCCTCCATCACCGGCTGGACGGTGCGCACCGCGAAGGGCAGCCCGATGAAGGTCAGCGCGATGACGATGCCGATCCAGGTGTAGGCCACCTTGATGCCCAGGGGCTCCAGGTACTGGCCGAGCCAGCCGGTGCGGGCGAAGATCGCCGTCAGCGCGATGCCGGCCACTGCCGTGGGCAGGGCGAAAGGCAGGTCGACCATGGCGTCGAGCACCCGCCGCCCCGGAAAGCGGTAGCGCACCAGCACCCAGGCCACGACCGCGCCGAACAGGACGTTGATCGAGGCCGCCAGCAGCGAGGTGCCGAAGCTGAGGCGCAGCGCCGCCACCACCCGCGGGTTGCTGGCGACCGCCCAGAACTCGTCCCAGCTCAACAACGTGGTGCGCAGTAGCAGCGCCGCGATGGGGATGAGCACGATCAGGCTGAGATAGGTGAGCGCGAAGCCCAGCGTCATCCCGAAGCCGGGGATGATGCTGGGTTTGCGCCAAGCCGCGAGCGCGGTCATGGTTCGTCGCCTCGTCTCAGCGGCGATAGATCTGGTCGAAGACGCCGCCGTCGCCGAAGTGCTCCGGCTGCACCCTGTCCCAGCCGCCGAACATCGGATCGTCGATCGAGACGCGCTCGACCTCGGGGAAGCGGGCGGTGTCCTCGGGATCGGCATGCTCCGGATAGACCGGCCGATAGAAGTGCTTCGCGGCCAGCCGCTGGCCCGCCGGTGAGTAGAGGTATTCCAGGTAGGCTTCGGCGAGCGCGCGCGTGCCCTTGCGGTCGACGTTCGCGTCGACGACGGCGACCATCGGCTCGGCCAGCATGGAGACCGAGGGGACGATGATCTCGAAGTCCTCTGGGCCGAGTTCCTCAAGGGCCAGGAGGGCGTCGTTCTCCCAGTTGATCATCACGTCGCCGATTCCGCGCTGCACGAAGGTCGTCGTCGCGCCGCGGGCGGCGGTGTCGAGGATCGGGACGTTGCGATAGACCCTCGCGACGAAGTCGCGGATCTGCTCCTCGTCGCCGTCGAAGGCCTGGTGGGCCCAGGCCCAGGCGGCGAGATAGTTCCAGCGCGCCACCCCCGAGGTCTTGGGATTGGGGGTGATGACCTCTATGTCGTCGCGCACGAGGTCGTCCCAGTCCCGGATATCCTTCGGGTTGCCCGCCCGCACAAGGAAGATGAGGGTGGAGTTGTAGGGCGAGGCGTTGTGCGGCAGGCGCTCGCGCCAGCTCTCGTCGATCTTGCCGGAATTGCGCACGATGGCGTCGATATCGGACTGCATGGCGAGCGTGACGACGTCGGCGTCCAGGCCGTCGATCACCGCCCGCGCCTGGGCCCCGGAGCCGCCGTGCGACTGGCTGATCTGCACCGTCTCGCCGGTCTGCTCGCGCCAGTGCTCGACGAAGGCGGCGTTGAACTCGCGGTATAGCTCGCGGGTGGGGTCGTAGGAGACGTTCAGCAGTTCCGTCTGGGCCAGGGCACCGCTGGCCGGAAGGCCGCCGAGGGCCGTGGCCAGAACCGCGGCGGCGATCCCGCGGCGGAGTCCGGCAGTGATTTTCGTCGTGATGCTTCGCATTGGTTCAACCTCCCTGTGGTGAACGATGCATTAATCACGACTAAAATGATCGTGATTGTCAAATTAAAAATCACGACTCGCTTGATCGTGTATTCAATACATTGATATAAAAGTGAAAATATGGATTTTGGCCCCATCTCGAACGAAGCGAGTAAGGACCTCGGGCCGGTCGAGGCTCAAGTCCTTTGGGATTCTTCGCTGTCGCTCAGAATGACGGAGAGGGAGGCTTCGTGCGGGCTGAAGAGGGGGAAGAGGGCTACCCGGCCCGTCAGGCCCGCCGGGCGCGCCAGCGGCGCCAGAGCAGGTAGCCGGCCCAGACCACGGCCGCTTCCACCAGCACCACGGCGAGCAGCAGCGGCAGGGCCAGGCCCTCGCGGCCGATCGGGCTCTCGCCCAGCAGGTAGCCGGCGGCGACGAAGGCGCCGTTCCAGCCGAGGATGCCGAGCACCGTGGGCAGCAGGACGCTGGTCAGGGGCACCCGCAGCACCCCGGCCGGCAGGGTGGCGAAGATGCGCACCGTCGGCACCAGCTGGGTCGCCGCCAGCAGCAGGCGGCTGTTGCGGCGGTAGCCGCCGGCGGCGCGGGCGTAGATCGAGGGCGTCAGGCCGAGCCAGCGGCCGCGGCGCGCGACGAAGCGCTCCGTGCGGTCCGGGCCGAGGGCGTAGCCCAGCCCGTACCAGCCGAGGCAGCCGGCCAGGGAGCCCAGCAGGCTGGCCACCACGGCGGACTCGACGTCATAGGCGCCGCCGGCGGCGGCGATGCCGCCCAGCGCCAGGACCGCGTAGGAGGGCAGGATCGGCAGGAAACGCTCGGAGGCCATCACGGCGGCGAGCGCGATCAGCCCGCCGGCTTCGAGCCAATGGATCAGGAAGGCTTCCAAGGACTGTCGGGCTCCGAGAGGCTGCGCACCGGACCGGCGCGAGCATCCCACGCATATGGCACAGCCACCGGGAAATGCAACGGGCGAAAGGCGGCGGGCGAAAGGCGGCGGGGCTCAGTCTTCCGCCTCGTGCCGCGCGGCGATGCGCTGCACCGCCGCCGGCCTTGGCTCTGTCACCTCCAGGTCCTCGTAGGCCAGGACCCGCAGGCGGCCGTGCACCGCCTCCAGCAACTCGCCCGGCCGCAGCAGGAAGTCGGGGTTGCGCGGCCGGCCGAAGCGTTCGTTGCCCTGCGCGAAGGTCTCGTAGAGCAGCAGCCCGCCCGGCGCCACCGCCTCGACCAGGGTCGGCAGCAGCGGCCGGTGCAGGTAGTTGGTGACCACCACGCCGGCGAAGCGCAGGCCCGCCAGCGGGAAGGGGGCGCCGTCTTCCAGGTCGGCCTCGACCAGCCTCACGCCGGGCGTCTCAGCCAGGTCGGCCACGCCCGAGAGGTCGCGGTCCAGGCCGGTCACCGGATGGCCTCGGCCGTGCAGCAGGCGCAGGTGCCGCCCGCCGCCGCAGGCCAGGTCGAGCACCGGCCCGCCGGCCGGCAGCAGCGGCGCGAAGCGGCCTATCCAGGCCGAGGGCGGACTGGGAGGCGGGGCGGGGCTCGCGTCTTTACTTGCCGTCACGGCGGTGCCATCTAACAGTGGTACGACCACTCGATCGAATTGGCCGATGATCCGCTACGCCCTGCGCTGCGACAAGGACCACAGCTTCGATTCCTGGTTCCGCGACTCCGCGGCCTTCGACGCGCTGGCCGCGGTCGGCGCGCTGAGCTGCCCGGAATGCGGCTCCGCCGCCGTCTCCAAGGCGATCATGGCGCCGCGGCTGGGCCGGGGCCTGGCCGAGCCGGCGGATGCGCCCGCCACGGCTCCGGAGGCCGCGCCGGCTTCCGAGCCCACCTCCGCCAGGGTGCCCGCGCCCACCCCGGAGCGCAGGGTGATGCCCGAGGGCGAGAAGCTGCGGGCGTTGCTGCGCGAACTGCGCCGCCAGGTGGAGGCGAACTGCGACTACGTCGGTCCCGCCTTCGCCGAGGAGGCGCGGCGCATTCACAAGGGCGAATCCGAGCGCCGCGGCATCTACGGCGAGGCCTCGCCCGAGGAGGCCGAGGCCCTGGCCGAGGAAGGCGTCGAGGTCGGCCGCATCCCCTGGTTGCCCCGCGACGACGCCTGAGGCCGACGAGCCCGCCGCCCGAGCCGTCATCCTTCGCTCGCGCTCAGGATCATGGCGAAGGGGGCAACCTTTCCCCCAGCGCCGCCGCCAGCGGGCGGGCGAGGTCGCCGCGCGGTGCCACGGCGACATCCGAGAGGCCGAGCCATCCCGCCAGGGACCGCAGCTCCTCGGCCAGGGCCTCGGCGACGCGCCGCGGGTCGATGCCGGCTTCGCCGTGCGCCGCCTCCACGCGCAGCCGCCCGCCGGCGCGGTCCGCCTTGAGGTCGACGCGGGCGACCAGGCGGTCGCCCAGCAGGAAGGGCAGGACGTAGTAGCCGAAGCGCCGCTTGGCCGCGGGGGTATAGATCTCCAGCCGGTAGGAGAAGCCGAAGGCCTGCTCCCCGCGCTCGCGCCGCCAGACCAGGGAGTCGAAGGGCGAGAGCAGCGCGCGTGCCGCCACCCGCCGCGGCAGGCGGGCGTCGCGGTGCAGCCAGGCGGGGCGGTTCCAGCCCTCGATCTCCACCGGCAGCAGCACGCCCTCCTCCACCAGTTCCGCGAGCCGCGGCGCCATGGCCGCGGCCGGCAGGCGGAAGTAGTCGCGCAGGCAGCCGGCGGTGGCCACCCCGAGCGCGCGGGCGGCGATCGCGATCAGGGCCCGCTGCGCCTCGGCCTCGGGCGGCGTCGGCCGGGCCAGGACCTCCGGCGGCAGCGCCCGCTCGGTCAGGTCGTAGACCCGCTCGAAGTTGCGGCGGGTGGCGGTGGTGACCAGGCCGGCCCAGAACAGCCACTCCAGCGCCCGCTTGCCTTCGCTCCAGCCCCACCAGGCGCCGCTGGAGCGCCCGCCTTCCTCCAGCTCACCGGCGGTCAGCGGGCCGCGCGCCCTGACCTGGGCCAGCACCGACTCGACGTAGCCGCGGCGCTCCCGGCCGAAGTCGGCCAGGCCGGAGTAGATCCCCTCGCCGGCGGCGGCGCGCGCCATGCGCCAGCGCAGCAGCGGCTGCAGCTCCAGCGGCAGCAGCGAGGCCTCGTGGCCCCAGTACTCGAAGAGCGCCGGCCGCCGGCCCCAGGCGCGCTCGTCGAGCAGGGCGTGGCGATAGGGACCGAGGCGTGCGAAGACCGGCAGGTAGTGGGAGCGCACCAGCACGTTCACCGAGTCGATCTGCAGCAGCCCGACCCGTTGGAAGACGCGCTCCAGGTGGCGGCGGTCGAGCCGGCTGCCGGGGCGCAGGCCGGGGCGCGGCTCGGCGAAGCCCTGGGCCGCGAGCAGGACGCGGCGCGCCTGGGCGGCGCTCAGGAGCTCCGGCGGAGGGTCGGGGAGGAGGGCCAAGGCGGAGGCTCGCAGGGTGGCGTGACAGCGGTCTTGGTAGCGCGCCGCGCAGCGTCGCCCCAAGGTCTTTCGTGCCGCCCGCGTCTCGCCTATCGTCGGCGCCGTCGCAGGCGGAACGGGAGGCGCGGAGCATGAGGATCGTCACGGCGCTGACGCTGGCGGCAGCGGTCGCCTGCCTCGGTGCGGGACCGGCGATGGCCCAGGGCCTGCCGACCGAACCGCGGGGCGGCCTGGAGACCCTGGAGTTCCGGGACTGGACGCTGCGCTGCCTGCAGGCCGAGGGGCAGCGGCGCTGCGAGATGATCCAGGCGGTCGAGGATCCCGAGGACGGCGAGCCGGTGCTGGCCATGGTGGTGACCCGCGAGCCCGGGGGCGCCCGGGCGCTGGCCTGGATCGTGCTGCCGCTCGGCCTGCTGCTGCCGCCCGGCGTCGGGCTGCGCGTCGACCAGGGCGAGACGCTGCGGCTGCCGGTGCGGCACTGCGAGCCCGGCGGTTGCCTGGTGCCCTGGGAGCTGGAGCAGGCCACGCTGGCGGCCCTGCGCGGCGGCGTCACCCTGGAGGTCCAGGCCTACGACATCGACGAGCAGCCGGTCGCCATCCCCGTCTCGCTGCTCGGCTTCACTGCCGCGTTCGAGGCCCTGTCGCAGTAGGGCGGGCGGTCTCGCCTCAGTCGGCGGGGGCAGCGGGCGCTGCGCCGGGGCCGCCGGTCGGCGGCACAGGCTGGTCCTCGATCACCTCGAGGACCTCGGGCGCGGCCAGGAGCACGCGCAGCTGCTCGGCGGTGGCGACCATCGTCAGGAAGGGGCCGGTGCTGCTGCGATAGACGCCGGCGGTATCGCCGGGAAGGGTGTCCAGCACGGCTTTCTGCACCCGGCGGATACGCTGGCGCTCCGACAGCCCCTCTCCCTCCACCGCCCCGGGGTCGAGCCGGACGATGACCGGCAGGCCGCCCCGTTCCTCGGCGCGGGCGATCAGAGCCTCGGCCACCCCGGACGCCTCCTCGACCATCGCGCCGCCGCCGGGTTGCGACGGCCGCGCCGGTTCGGCAGCCACCGAACCGCAGGCGGCGAGCGCCACGGCGATGGCCAGCCGGGCCAGCCAATCGGCGATGCGGCACGGCAGCACGGGCCGGCTCCTCCTCCTTCGCCTCGACGCTTCCCGTAGTCTAGAACATTTCCCGATCGGCTTCGATCGGGAAATGCTCACAACCATATGAATCTAGAGCAGATTCTCTGGTCGATGTGGCGCCTGCTCGCCAGGACGACGCGGCGTCAGTGGCCTGCGGACCGGGAACCGGCTTCGAGACGCGCGGATGCCATGGCGGGGCTGCCGAGGGGGCTGACCCCCGGCGGGGCCGACAGCGGCTCGCCGGTCGCCGCGACGAGATCCAGCGCGGTGGCGCCCGTGACCTGGGTCACCGCAACCGTGTCGACGTCGTAGCGGTGCCCCGCGTTGCTGCCGGGGTTGGCCATCACCATGCCCAGGTCGCCGGCCCCGAAGGTCCGGTCGATGGCACTGCAGACCTCGGTGCCGTTGATCAGGAAGCGATGGACGCCGTTGCGGCTGACGACCCGCAGGCGGTTGAAGCCGCCGACGTTGATGCTGGCCGAGTTGATGCAGAGCAGGGAGGAGGCCCCGCCGCTGTTGGTCAGTCCGTTCAGGCCTTGCACCCGCCAGATCACCGCCTGGCCGCCCCCCGACTTGTTGTAGGCGAACCAGAGACCGGAGAGGTTCTTGCCGACGTCGACCTTGGAGAAGAGGAAGAGGCCGGAGTTCCAGTTGAAGCCGGTGTCCGGGTCGACGTGCCGGACGCGGGCGTCGACCGTCAGGTCGCTTGAGCAGAAGGGGCTGGTCGCGGCGAGCCAGACGGGCGCCTGAGCGCCGGTCGCCCGCATGAAGGCGCCGCTGTGGGTCCAGCGGCCGAGGTCCTTTCGCCACTGCCGGAACTGTCCTGCGGTGCTGAAATTCCAGCTCCTGCTGGTGGGGGCGCCGCGCAGGAAGTCGATGGCGGCGTCGACGTCGATCCGCGGCTTGGTGATGCCGCCTCTGGTCACGTCCTCACCGGTGCACACCAGGGCCCGGAGGACCTCCTGCACGGTCGAGCGCGGACGCGCCTGCATCAGCTGCGCCCAGGCGCCTGCGACGTGCGGCGTGGCCATGGAGGTGCCGCTCTTGACGCCGACGCGATTGGCCAGGACCGGCGCCGAGATCGAACTGCCCGGCGCCATGAGGGCGACCATGCCGGCGTGGTTGGAGAAGCTGGAGACCTCGTCCGCCTTGGTCGTGCTGCCGACCGCGACGGCCGTGGAAATGCAGGCGGGGCTGCCGATCGACCCGGTGAAGCCGTCGTTGCCGGAGGCGATCACCGTCGCGATCCGCCGAGACCTGAGATTGTCGATGACCGCCTTGAGCGGGCTGGTGTCGCAGGCGGCGAAGTGCTGGCCGCCGCCGAGGCTCATGTTGACCGCGGCGATCTTGCGGTTTCGCGCCAGCACCAGCACCCGTTCCAGCGCCCTGATCTGATCGCTGCTGAAGGAAAGCGCACAGGGTGCACGCCCGGCGCCGCAATCGGCGTCGCTGTTGAAGCGACTGAAGACCTGCATCGGGATCAGGCTGCCGCCGCGGGCGACGCCGGGTCTGGTGCCGTGGTTGCCGACCGCGATGCCGGCCACATGGGTGCCGTGGTCGCAGCCCCTGACGCCGGCGGCGCAGTTGGCGCCGGAGCCGGCCCGGGTCGAGGCGGCGACTCCGCCTGGACAGACCGAGCGCGACCGGCCGGCGAGGGTGGTAGAATAGCAGGCTTCGGCGACGATCTTGCCGCTGAAGGCCGAATGATCGCGCTGCACGCCGGTGTCGAGCACCGCAACGGCCCATCCGTTGCCCCGGAAGCCGCGGCTCCAGGCCCGCTGGGCGTTGATCACGCGGATGCTCTGGTTCAGCGTCGGCGGCACCGCCACGTCCTCGGCGATCGAGACGATTCCGGGATCGTTCAGGAGGCGCCGCAGGTCCGCCCTCGTGACGGTCAGCGCCATGAAGGGGATGGTCTCGAAGCGCTTGACGTTCTCGGCCGCGGCGAGGCTGCCGACGATCGCCTGTTGCCGCGCGGCGATGGCTTCCTGCTGCCGCGCCGCCTGGGGAGCGCTGAGATCCCCTTCCGGAACGAAAGAGTACGCGAAGCCGACAATGACGGGCAGTCGCCCCGCTTCGTTGGCGCGTGACAGCAGGCCGGCGGCGTCCGTCGCCCGGACGCCCCCGGTGCCGTCGCCGATGGTGAGCGCCGGCCCCGAGGTGTCCGCCATGGCCGGCACGATCGTCGAGCTCACGGCCAGCAAACAGAGGCCCGCAAGAAGCAAACGCCAGGGGCGCGCTCCCGCCCCAGGCTCGGAAGCACGCCAGCGCTGTCCCATTCGAGTGTGTCCCTCAAGCTCGGCCGCACGCAGGGGCCGAGCGCGCGACCCTTCTCCTGGCCCGGGGATTCCGGGACGTTCAAAGGGACAGATCGAATTTTATGGGAATGCGCTAAGACCGTCCAGGGCCGATTTGACGGCATCTCCTGCGACCCTTTGCCGCTCCGACGCCCGCTCGTCAGGCCTCGGCGGCCGCCGCCTCGCGCTCGCTCTTGCGCAGCCGCTCGCTGGCGCTCTTCAACTGGCCGCAGGCGGCCAGGATGTCGCGGCCGCGCGGGCGGCGCACCGGGGCCGAGAGGCCGTGGTGGAAGAGCCGGTCGGAGAAGGCCTCGATGCGGTCCCAGTCGGAGCACTCGTAGGCCGTGCCGGGCCAGGGGTTGAAGGGGATCAGGTTGACCTTGGCCGGGATGTCGGCCAGCAGCGCCGCCAGGGCGTCGGCATGGTCGTCGCTGTCGTTCACCCCCTTCAGCATGACGTACTCGAAGGTGATGCGCCGAGCGTTGTGGACGCCGGGATAGTCGCGGCAGGCCTGCAGCAGCTCCGCGATGGGGTACTTGCGGTTCAGCGGCACGATGACGTCGCGCAGGGCGTCGTCGGTGGCGTGCAGAGAGACGGCCAGGTTCACCCCCAGCTCCTCGCCGCAGCGTGCCATCATCGGCACCACGCCCGAGGTCGAGAGCGTGATGCGCCGGCGCGACAGCGCGACGCCGTCGGGGTCCATGGCCAGCTTCAGCGCCTGGGCCACGTTGTCGAAATTGTAGAGTGGCTCGCCCATGCCCATCATGACGATGTTGGTGAGCCGCCGGCCCTCCTTCGGCGAGGGCCACTCGCCCAGGAAGTCGCGCGCCAGCAGGATCTGCCCGAGGATCTCCGCCGGCGAGAGGTTGCGCACCAGGCGCTGGGTGCCGGTGTGGCAGAAACGGCAGGTGAGCGTGCAGCCGACCTGGCTGGAGACGCAGAGCGTGCCGCGATCCTCCTCGGGGATGAAGACCATCTCGGCTTCGTTGCCGTCGTCGAAGCGCAGCAGCCACTTCTGGGTGCCGTCTGTGGAGACCTGGTGGCTCGACACGCCGGGCCGGGAGACGCGGAACTGTGCCGCCAGCTTCTCCCGGAAGGCCTTCGACAGCGTCGTCATGGCGGCGAAGTCGGTGGCGCCCTGGTGGTAGAGCCAGTGCCAGAGCTGCTTCGCGCGGAAGGCCGGCTCGCCCAGCCCGGCCACGGCCTCGGCCAGTGCCTCGCGGCTCAGGCCGACGAGGTCGCGGCGGCCGTCGGCGGCCTCCTCGGGAGGCGCGAAGGCGAGGGTGTGGGCGGAACGGCTCATGGGGTCTGTCCCGGCTTCAGCCGCAGGCCTGCTGCATGGCGTTGAAGGCGGCGGTGAAGCCACGCAGGGAATAGGTGTCGGTGGTGAGCGTGTCGCGCGTGGAGGTGCCGCGCACCACCATGTTCAGTCCGGCGCGCATGCGCTCGATCATCTCGCGGTCGAGCCGCGGGTCGTTCGGCAGCCAGGCGGCATCGTCCTGGGTGAAGAGCGCGAAGCTGTGCGCGTCGTCGATCCGCACCTCGACCGTGCTCTCCTCCTTGTAGGAGTAGCCGGCGACGAAGCTGACCTCCGGTTCGCGGTTCTCGGCCGGTCGCAGGGTCACGATGGCGAAGACGTTGCCGCGGCGGGTGTACTGGCCCTCGCTGCGGGTCGGGGTGCTGGCGATGAAGCAGACGCGGCTGCCGTTCTCGCTGGTGGTGTAGGCGGACCAGGCGTTGTAGTCGCCGACGCGCTGCACCGCCTGCGCCGACGCCGGCGCGGCGCCGAGGGTCAGCAGCACGGCGGCCGTAGCCGTGGCGATTGCTCCGAACAGGCTTCTGGTCATTCCTCGTCCCCTGTCGTGGGACCCGTCGGGCGCTCCGCGGGGCACCCTATGGGCTCCCAAAGGGATAGTGTCGTCAAGCCTCCGCCGCAAGGGCGCGCGAGGGCCCTCAGGCCTCCGGCCGCTTGCGGCGGCTGCGGATGATCTGGCCGCCGTGAACGTGGGGGGCGAGCGGTTCCGGCCGGGCGAGGCTCGATTGCGGCCGTGGCGCGAAGCGGCCCAGCGCCAGGAGGCGGTCGTACATGACGATGGCGCCGGCCACCCCGACGTTGATGCAGAAGCGGGTGGGTATCTTCACCAGGGAGTCGCAGCGGGCCTGCAGCTCGGGCGAGAGGCTGCCCCGCTCGGGTCCCAGAACGTAGGCGGCTGCCAGGGGATGATGGAAGCTCGGCAGCTCCACCGCGTCGTCGGTCAGCTCCACGCCGATCAGGCGGCAGCGGCGCGGCAGCCGCAGTTCCGCGGGTCCTGCGAAGAGGTAGGTCGGCAGGTGGTCGGGTGCCTTGGAGGTGTCGGAGAGCCGTACCTCCCGCTCGCGGATCTGCGGCGCCACGGTGAAGAAGAAGGATGCGCCGAAGGCATGGGCCGAGCGCTGCAGATTGCCGAGGTTCATCGCCTTGGTGACGCCTTCGACCCCGATCCCGAAAAAGCCGCGCACGCTGTCCTCGCTCCACCTTTCGCCGCCGCCGGCCGCCGCCGCCGGCCGGACCTTGCACCGGGCGGGGCGCTTGGGCAAGGTTCTGGCCCTTGTCTCCGTGCCGAGAGTCCCCAGGCCATGAGCTCGCATCCCGCCCACGACCACAGCCACGAGCGGGTCGCGCCGCCGCGCCCCGAGGTCAATCCCGTGCTGGTGGAGGTGACCCGCGGCGCCCTGGTGGAGAGCCGCCATCGTGCCGCCGTGGCGGTGGTCGACGCCGCCGGGCGGGTGGTGCTCTCGGCCGGCGACGTCGAGCGGCCGGTCTATGCCCGCTCGGCGATCAAGCCGCTGCAGGCCCTGGGCTTCGTCGAGAGCGGCGCGGCCGAGGCCTTCGGCTGCTCCGATGCCGAGGTGGCCCTGGCCTGCGCCAGCCACGACGGCGAGCTGGAGCACGTGGCCGCCGTGCGCGCCTGGCTGCAGCGCATCGGCTGCTCGGTCGACGACCTGGAGTGCGGCCCCCAGGAACCCTCGCATCCGGCGAGCCGGGACGCCATGGTGCGCAGCGGCGAGACGCCGACCCCGGCGCACAACAACTGCTCCGGCAAGCACGCGGGCTTCCTGACCTTGGCCAGGCACCTGAAGGCGCCGACCGCCGGCTACATCCGCTGGGAGCATCCGGTGCAACAGCGCCTGCTCGGCATCCTGGAGGTGATGACCGGCCTGGACCTGCGCGCGGCGCCGCGCGGCATCGACGGCTGCGGCATACCGCAGATCGGCATCCCGCTCGGCAACATCGCGCTCGCCATGGCGCGCTTCGCCGATCCGGCCGACCAGCCGGAGCGCCGCCGCGAGGCCTGCGCGCGGGTCGGCCGGGCCATGGCGGCCCACCCCTTCATGGTCGCCGGCAGCCGGCGCCTCTGCACCCGTCTCATCTCCGCCACCGGCGGGCGGGCGCTGGCGAAGACCGGCGCCGAGGGCGTCTACTGCGCGGCCCTGCCGGAAACGGGGCTGGGCGTGGCGCTGAAGGTCGACGACGGCGCCACCCGGGCGGCGGAGCTGCTGATCGGCCGGCTGCTGCAGCATCTGGAGGTGATCGACGCCGGCGCCGCGGAGGCGCTGGCCGCCGACCTGCACCCGGTGCTGCACAACCGCGCCGGCCTCGCCGTGGGCGAGCTGCGGCCCGGCCCCGACTGCCCCTTCTGACCAGAGAGGTGAGGATGCGAGCCCTGCTCTGTCGCGCCTGGGGTGAGCCCGAGGAACTGGAACTGGCCGAGGTCGAGGCGCCGAGGCCGGGTCCCGGCCAGATCGCCGTCGCCGTCGAGGCGGCCGGCGTCAACTTCGCCGACACCCTGATGGTGCGCGGCAAGTACCAGGAGAAGCCGCCCTTTCCCTTCGCCCCGGGGCTGGAGGTGGCGGGGCGCGTCCTGGCGCTGGGCGAGGGCGTGGACGGCCCGGCCGTGGGTACGCCGGTCATGGCGCTGCCGAGCGGCGGCGGCTTCGCCGAGGTCGCACTGGCCGCGGCCGGCGACGTCTTCCCGCGGCCCGAAGCGCTCGACGCCGCCACGGCGGCCGGCTTTCCGGTCAACTACGGCACGGCGCACGGCGCCCTGGTATGGCGCGCCGGCCTGCAGCCGGGCGAGACGCTGCTGGTGCACGGGGCCGCCGGCGGCACCGGGCTGGCGGCGGTGGAGGTCGGCAAGGCCCTGGGCGCGACGGTGATCGCCACGGCGGGCGGGCCGGAGAAGCTGGCGGTGGCGCAGGCGCACGGCGCCGACCACCTGATCGACTACCGCAGCGAAGACATCCGCGAGCGGGTCAAGGAGATCACCGGCGGGCGCGGCGCCGAAGTGGTCTTCGATCCTGTCGGCGGCAAGGTCTTCGAGGCCTCGCTGCGCTGTACCGCCTGGGAGGGGCGCCTGCTGGTGATCGGCTTCGCCGCCGGCACGGTGCAGCAGATCCCGGCCAACCTGCTGCTGGTCAAGAACCTCTCGGCGATCGGCTTCTACTGGGGCTCCTACCGCAAACGGGATCCCGAGCGCTTGCGCGCCCAGTTCGAGCAGCTCGTCCGCTGGGTCGAGGAGGGGCGTCTGAAGCCCCACGTCTCCAACCGCCTGCCGCTGGCGCGGGGGGCCGAGGCCCTGCGGCTGCTGGAGGGGCGCAAGACGACGGGCAAGGTGGTGCTGGAGATCGGCGGCTGAGGCCGGCCGCCACGAGCCCCCTCGCCGACTCCTCCCCGGCGCACTAGCTTCAGCGGCATGGGTCCTGCCGCCGCCACCGCCATCCGCCTCAACGGCGCCCTCCTCCAGCCCGAGCCGGAGGGCGCGCTCTGGTGGGCGGAGCGGCGCACGCTGCTGGTGGCCGACCTGCACCTGGAGAAGGGCTCCGCCTTCGCCCGCCGCGGCCGGCTGCTGCCGCCCTACGACAGCGCCGCGACGATCGGGCGCCTGGCGGCGCTGCTGCGGCGGCGAGCGGCCGAGCGCGTGGTCTGTCTGGGCGATTCCTTCCACGACGCCGAGGCCGCCGCCCGGCTGGGCGCGGCGGAGCTGGCGAGCCTGCGGGCGCTGACGGCGGCGCGGGACTGGGTCTGGATCGCCGGCAACCACGATCCGGCACCGCCGGCCGCGCTCGGCGGCCGCGTGGCCGAGGAGCTGCTGCTGGGCCCGCTGCTGCTGCGCCATGCCGCCGAGGCGGGCCCGGTGGCCGGCGAGGTCTCCGGCCACTACCACCCCAAGGCCAGCGTGCGCCACCGGCTCGGCCGCTTCACCGGGCGCTGCTTCGTCTCCGACGGGCGGCGGGTGATCCTGCCGGCCTTCGGCGCCTATGCCGGCGGGCTCGACGTGCTGGACCCGGCGATCGCCCGCCTCTTTCCCGAGGGCTTCGAGGTGCGGCTGCTGGCGCGCGGCCGGGTGCGCGCCTTCCCGCGCCAGGCGCTGGGGCCGGTGGCATGACCGCCGCGCCTTCGCTGCTCTGGTTCCGCCAGGACCTGCGCCTCGCCGACAACCCGGCGCTCGCCGCCGCGCTGGAGCGCGGCGCGCCGATCCTGCCGCTCTACGTGTTGGACGAGGCGGCGGCCGGCACGCGGGCGCCCGGCGGCGCGGGGCGCTGGTGGCTGCACCACAGCCTCGCCGCCCTGGAGCGGGCGCTGGCGGCGCGTGGCGGCCGGCTGCTGCTGCTGCGCGGCCCGGCCGAGCGGCTGATCCCGGCGCTGGCGCGCGAAACCGGCGCCGGCGCGGTCTTCTGGAACCGCTGCTACGAGCCCTGGCGGCGCGCGCGGGACGGCCGCCTCGAGACCGCGCTGATGCAGGCCGGTCTCGCCGCAGAGAGCCGCAATGCCGCGCTGCTGGCCGAGCCCTGGGAGCTGCAGACCGGCGCCGGCCAGCCCTACAAGGTCTTCACGCCCTTCTGGAAAGTCCTGCGGGAGCGGCCCGTGCCGACGCCGCTGCCCGCCCCCGACCGGCTGGAGATCGCCGAGGGGCCTGCGGGCGACCGCCTCGAAGACTGGGGCCTGCTGCCGCGCCGGCCGGACTGGGCCGGCGGCCTGCGCGAGACCTGGACGCCCGGCGAGGCTGGGGCCGGGGAACGCTTGCGCCGCTTCCTGGACGAGGCCCTGGCCGGCTACGCCGGGGAGCGCGACCGGCCGGACCGCGAGTCCACCTCGCGGCTGTCGCCGCACCTGCATTGGGGCGAGGTCGGCCCGCGCCAGGTCTGGCAGGCGACGCTGCACGCGGCGCGCTCCTC
>SR_TP_S13solDRAFT_1000039_pt1 | contig 78840 bp, 77 predicted proteins | sample SodReaTP_S13sol_FD_11159 | JGI IMG/M metagenome (IMG submission 11159) | reverse complement strand
TGAATCGTATTCCAGCTCATTTCGTAACCTCCTGTTTATCCAGTGGTTTCGAAATTAGCAAATGGCCTTCTCAATAGCTGAGAAACGTAAATAATCAGGTTTCTATTTACTATTCACCATTCACTATTTACGAAAGCGCGATACACAGCCAAAACGCGATTACGGCTTCGCCAATGAACGGAGTCACCACCGAAAATCATCCGTGTCCATCCGCGCTCATCCGCGGCCAACTGTTTTTCTATCCCCCCTACTTCCACTTCAGCTCATACAAATCCAGCCGCCGGTCGGCGAGGTTGCGGACTGAACCGTGCGAGCGGATTTCGCGCAGGTTGTCGAGATCCAGGTCGGCGATGAGCATGGTCTCGGAGTTGGCCGTGGCCTCGGCGGCGATGGCGTCGTGCGGGAAGGCGAAGTCCGAGGGCGTGAACACCGCGGCCTGTGAATACTGCATGTCCATGTTCTCGACCTTCGGCAGATTGCCGACCGAGCCGGAGATGACCACGTAGCATTCATTTTCGATCGCGCGGGCCTGGGCGCAGCGGCGCACGCGCAGGTAGGAATTCTTGGTGTCGGTCCAGTACGGCACGAACAGGATGTTCATCCCGGCCTCGGCCATCAATCGCGGCAGTTCGGGAAACTCCACGTCGTAGCAGATCAGGATGCCGATCTTGCCGAAATCGGTATCGAACACCTGCACCTTGTCGCCGCCCGACAATCCCCAGTAACTGACTTCGTCGGGCGTGACATGCACCTTGTACTGCTTGTCCCAGGTCCCGTCGCGGCGAAGCAGGTAGCAGACATTGCGCAACTGCTCGCCGTCGTACTCGGGCATGGAGCCGGCCACGATGTTGATGTTGTAGGAGACCGCGAACTTCGACATCTGGTCGCGAATCTGTTCGGTATAGCCGGCCAGTTGACGCACCGCCTCGGCCGGCCCCTGATCGTTCCAGGGCGCCATCAACGGGCCGTTGAAGAACTCCGGAAACAGCACCACGTCGGCCTGGTAGCCGGACACGGCATCGACGAAATATTCGATCTGGCCGTACAGATCATCCAGGTCCCGGGTCGGGCGCATCTGCCACTGCACCGCGCCGACGCGCACATCCGAAGGGCGCCCGCCGATCAACCCGGCCTTGGGTTCCTCATAGTAGATGTTGACCCATTCGAGCAGCGTCGCGTAGCCGGCGGACTTGCGATCGTCCGGAAGATAACCCTTGACGATCTTTCTGACCTGGAAATCGTTGGACAACTGGAACGTCAGAATCGGGTCGACCAGTTCGCGCGCGCGCACCCGGGCCACATATTGCTGCGGCGTCAGCTCGTCGCGATACTCGGCATACCCTGGAATGCGCCCGCCGGCCACAATGCCGCGCAGATTCAGGCGTTCGCACAACTCCTTGCGCGCGTCGTACAGGCGCCTTCCAAGTCGCAGATCGCGATAGTCCGGATGCACGAATACATCCACGCCGTAGAGCACGTCGCCCTTGGGGTCGTGGGTAGTCAGGAAGCCGTCGCCGACGATGTCCCAGTAGCGATGATCGTGCCCCCAGCGGCTGTACTTGACCATCATCGAGATCGCCGCGGCCACCACCCTGCCGTTGTCCTCGATGCAAAGCTGGCCTTCGGGGAAACGCCGGATCTGGGACTCGAACTGGGCCTTGGTCCAGGCGCCTTCCAGGTCGCCGGCATAGACGCGCTCCATGATCGCGGCGATGTCGGCGTAATCCTCCGGGCGGGTCTGGCGCAGGAGCAGGCGGTGGGTGTCGGGTTGATCGCTCATGATGGTCGTTCAGTCCGCCTTGTAGACTGGCTGGCCGTCCAGCCACGTCGACAACACCTTGATTTGCGGGATTTCGCTCGCGTCGATGGTCAGCAAATCCTGGTCCAGCACGACGAAGTCGGCGCGCTTGCCCGGCTCGAGGCTGCCGACTTCGTGTTCGGCGAAACCGGCGTACGCGGTATCGATGGTGAATCCGGCCAGCGCTACTTCGGGAGTCACGCGCTGGTCCGGAAGCCAGCCGCCGGGGGGCTCGCCGTCAAGATCCTGCCGGGTAACTGCGGCGTACAGCCCGAGCATGGGGTCGACCTTCTCGACGGGAAAATCGGAGCCAAAGGCCAGCCGCGCCCCGGCGGCGCGGATGCGCTGCCATGCGTAGGCACCGAACAGCCGCTCGGCACCGACCCGGTCTTCGGCCCAGCGCATGTCCGAAGTGGCATGGGTGGGCTGCATGCTGGCGATGATGCCGGCCTCGGCCAGGCGTGGAATGTCGTCGCGATGGACGATCTGGACGTGCTCGATACGGTGCCGGCCGGGATTGTCGGGGAACCGGCGCCGGCCATCGACGATGGCGTCGACGACCTGGCGGTTGGCCCGGTCGCCGATGGCGTGAATTGCTACCTGCAGGCCGCAGCCCATGGCCTTGTCGACCATGCGCTGCATTTCCGAATCGCTTTCAAACAGCAGCCCCCGGTTGCCCGGGTCATCGCTGTAGTCCTCCAGCAATGCTGCACCGCGCGAACCCAGCGCGCCGTCACCGTAGAGCTTGACCCCGCGCATGGTTATACGCGCCGTTTCCACCGGCCCCATGCGGCAAAGCGCATCCAGCGCCGCGCCGTCCCCATCGGCCAATGCATGAATGCGAATCGGCAGCTTGCCGGCAGCCTCACGATGCAGGTAGCGACGCACATCGTCCAGCGAAGTACCGGCTTCGTGCACGCCGGTCAGCCCCAGTGAAACCATGCGCTCCAGCGCCAGGTCCAGCCCCCGGGCGCGCTCTTCCTCTCCGGGTTCCGGAATCACGTCGGCAAACACCTGCTCGGCGCGATCGATGAAGATCCCGGTCGGCTGGCCATTGTCATCCCGGTGAATGAAACCGCCCTCGGGCTGCCAGTCGCCGGTCAGGTCGACTTCGACCTTGCTCATGGCTGCCGAGTTGGCCCAGGCGGCGTGGCCATCGACCCGACCGAGCAACACCGGCCGGTCCGGAAAGGCCTCATCCAGATCGGCGGCAGTCGGAAACTGCGCTCCGGGCCAGCGCGTCTGGTCCCAGCCACGGCCCTGCAGCCACGTTCCTTCCGGCAGGTTGGCAGCGTGTGCATGCAACCGCCGAATCACCTCTTCGATGCTGTCGGCCTCCATCAGGTCGACGTTGAGCAGCGAAAGTCCCAGGCCCATCAGGTGCCCGTGGGCGTCGATCAGGCCGGGGATCACGGTGCGACCGTTCAGGTCGGTCGCCGCGACATCCGGCCAGCGCCGGCGCAACTCCTCGCTGTCACCGACAGCCAGAATGCGACCATCGGCACCCCAGGCCAGCGCTTCTGCACCAGGCTGGTCCGGATTGACGGTGTGGATCCGGGCATTGACGATCATGCCGGCCGGATCGGCTGCCACCGGGGCGGCAACCAGCAGCAGTAGAAGCACGGACAAAAGACGCATCTTGTTTCTCCGATTGAATGGAATTGCGCTGACCTGAATTGTCATCGATTCGTCAAGCGACTGTCATGCAATTGCAAGCCCGGACGGCGAAGCTCTGCCAAACCAACGCCGGAAACTGACATGCAGGGTGCAGACAGACTGAAGATCAGACGTCATGTTCGCACGATCTGGATTTCCGATGTGCATCTGGGGCACCCGGGTTGCAGTGCCGAGTTCCTGCTGGAATTCATCCGCGACATGCGCTGCGAGACGCTCTACCTGGTCGGCGACATCATCGATTTCTGGTCACTGAAGAAACGGCGCTACTGGCCTCAGGCGCACAACAATGTGGTGCGCTCCATTCTCGGCAAGGCCAAGCACGACACGCGCGTGATCTATGTGCCGGGCAACCACGACGAAGTGATGCGTGAATATGACGGTCTGTCGCTGGGCAATGTCGAGATTCATGATCGAATCGTCCACGAGACCGCAGACGGAAGGCGCCTGCTGGTGATGCACGGCGACCAGTTCGATTCGGCCGTGATCAATTCCAGATTCATCGGCCTGATGGGCTCGGCCGCTTACGATTTCCTGCTGTGGATGAACGGTTGGGTCAACTGGTGCCGCGCGAAACTGGGGCGCGACTACTGGTCGCTGGCAGCCACGCTCAAGCACAAGGTCAAGAAGGCGGTCAAATTCATCTCGAACTTCGAGGCCGCAGTCGCGCATGAGGCCCGACGCGCACAGGTCGACGGCCTGGTCTGCGGCCACATCCATCGCGCCGAGCTGACCCGGCTCAACGGCGTGACCTACATGAACTGTGGTGACTGGGTGGAAAGCTGCACAGCGCTGGTCGAGCACCATGACGGAACACTGGAACTGCTGAAACTGGCCGATGCGCCCGAGGTGCTCAAGCGTATTGAACCCACCCGGCGTCCGGAGCTTGCCGCATGAAGATTCTTCTGGTTACCGATGCCTGGGCCCCGCAGGTCAACGGGGTGGTACGTTCGCTTGACAAGACGCGCGACGAACTGCTCGGCATGGGCCATTGCGTGGAAGTCCTTTCACCGCAGCATCTGCGCACCGCACCCTGCCCCAGCTATCCGGAAATCCGGCTGACGCTGCGCCCGTTCCGGGCCGTGCGCGAGTTCATGCAGGACCAGCACTTCGACGCCATCCACATCGCCACCGAAGGCCCGCTGGGCTGGGCGGCGCGGCACTGGTGCATTCAGCACGGCCTGCGCTTCACCACCTCCTATCACACGCGCTTTCCGGAATACCTGCGGCTGCGCGCGCCGGTGCCACTGGCGGTCAGCTACGCAGCGGTGCGGCGCTTTCATTCGGCCGCCGTGCGCACGCTGGTGCGCACCGACACCCAGCGCCGGCTGCTTACCGAACAAGGCTTTCGCAACCTGGAAGTCTGGCCCGGTGCGGTCGATACCGAACTGTTCCGACCGCGCGACAAGGATGCACTGGAACTGCCGCGGCCGATCTCGCTCTACCTTGGCCGGGTCGCACCGGAAAAGAACGTCGATGCCTTCCTGGGCCTGGACCTGCCCGGCAGCAAGGTTGTCATCGGCGGCGGGCCGACGCTGGAGCAGGAAAAAAAGCGCTGGCCGAAGGTACACTTTCTCGGCTACAAATACGGCGAAGAGCTGGCATCGCTGCTGGCCGCCGCCGACGTGTTCGTCTTCCCCAGCAAGACCGACACGCTGGGGCTGGTGATGCTCGAAGCCATGGCCTGCGGCGTGCCGGTGGCCGGCTTTCCGGTGCCCGGCCCGGCCGACGTGGTCATCGAGGGCCGCAATGGCGCGCTGGATGAAGACCTGCGCGCCGCGGTGTTCCGGGCACTGGCGGTGCCGGCCGAGGACTGTATCGAGTACGCAAGCAATTTCACCTGGCGCAACAGCGCCACATGCTTCCTCGAAATGCTGGTCCCGGCAGGCCCCGATGCGCTTGGCTGTGATGCGGCTGCGTATAATCCGAAATCATGCCCGTCTCACCCCCCGGACCCGAAGCGCACGTTTACCAGCCCGACGAGCTGAACCGCGAGGTCCGGCTGCATCTGGAAGCCGGATTCCCGCGCCTGTGGGTGGCCGGCGAGATCTCCAACCTGGCCCGGCCGGCCTCCGGGCACCTGTATTTCACGATCAAGGACGCGCGCGCCCAGATTCGCTGCGCGCTGTTTCGCGGCCAGCACGGCAACGTCGAGGGAAGGCCGGAAAACGGCGACCAGGTCCTGGTCCGGGGCCGACTGAGCCTGTACGAACCCAGGGGCGACTACCAGCTCATCGCCGACGCGCTGCTGCCGGCCGGCAGCGGTGCGCTGCAGCAGGCATTCGAGGCGCTGAAGAAGAAACTGGACACCGAGGGACTGTTCGCACCCGAGCGCAAGCGCGCCCTGCCCCGCTATCCGGCGTGCATCGGCGTGGTCACCTCCCGCTCCGGGGCGGCCATCCGCGACATCCAGACCACGCTGGCCCGACGATGGCCGGCCGCCGAAGTTCGCATCTACGCCACCGCCGTGCAGGGCGAGCAAGCCGTGCCGGAGCTTTTGACAGCGATCGACCAGGCCGAGCGCGAGGCCCGGGCCGATGTGCTGATCCTGGCGCGCGGCGGCGGTTCGCTGGAAGACCTCTGGGCATTCAACGACGAACGCCTGGCCCGGCGCATCGCGGCACTGAAAATTCCGCTGGTCAGCGGCGTCGGGCATGAAACCGATTTCACGATTGCCGATTTCGTCGCCGACCTGCGCGCCGCCACGCCCACGGCCGCGGCCGAAGCGGTCACTCCGGACGGCCCGGCGCTGTTGCGCCAGGTCCGAAATCTGGAACAGCGCCTGACGCTGGGCTGGACCCGCGTGCTGCAACGCGCCTGGCAGCAGGTCGACCAGCTCGATCGCCGGCTGGGCGCTCACCAGCCGCGCCGCTGGCTCGAAACCGCCGCCGACCGGCTGGAGCAACTGCTGCGCCGAAGCAGGCGCTCCATGCATGTCCGCTTGCAAAGCGATCTTCTGCAATACCAGGCCCTGCAACGCCGACTGGCGATGCAACACCCGGAAAGGTCGATCGCGCTGTTGGCTGAGCGGACCGGACGGTTGCATCAACGCCTGGTGCGTGCATTCCAGTTGCAACAGGAGCGCAAGCAGCAACGCCTGGCTGCTGCCGCGCGCGCGCTGGATGCAGTCAGTCCGCTGGCCATCCTCGGCCGCGGCTATGCCCTGATCGAGGACGACCAGGGCCGGCTGCTTTCGCGGCGCGAGGATTTCTCGCCCGGCCAGACCATCCATACCCGCGTGCGCGACCTGCGCGTTACCTCCAAAGTGCAGGAAATCAGCGACGCAGATCCGCCCACTGCCGCGCCGGGCAGCGCCAACCCGCCACAAGAATGAACCGCCTGACCGGCATCGCCCGCTTTGAGCAGATCATCCGCAAAAGCCGCTTCATCGGCGTCTGCGGCCCGGTAGCGAGCGAAGCCGAAGCTCAGGAATTCATCGAAACCAATGGAGAACCCGGCTGCCGGCACGTCTGCTTTGCCTGGCGCATTGGAGAGTTGTTGCGCTTCAGCGATGCCGGCGAACCGGGCGGCACCGCGGGCCGCCCCATCCTTGCAGCTATTGAGCACCACAACCTCGACCGCGCCATTGTCGTCGTCAGCCGATTCTTCGGCGGCATCAAACTCGGCACCGGCGGCCTCGCCCGCGCCTACGGTGGCACGGCAATGGAAGTCCTTGCAATAGCCCCCATGCAACCCATCGTCCAGACCATCACCCTGGTCTGCAACGTCCCCTTCGACTCGGCCGGCGACCTGCACCAGCTCATCGAACGACACCACGCCGAAAAGCGCGGCGAGCAATGGACCGGCAACGGACTTCAGCTCGAAATCGAAATGCCCCGCGAATCGGCAGACACTTTCATCAACGAACTCACCGCAATCACCCACGGGGCGTGTTCGGTCCAGCGAAAAAAATAAGGCCATACCTGATTACGTATGTACTTCACCTTGCGCCGAAATCAGCGTGGGCACAGGAATCTCTGAAAAAGCATTGACACGAAGGACACGAAGAAGGCACGAAGACCACGAAGTTTCAATCCCGAAAGGGTTCTCTTCGTGAGCTTCGTGCCTTCTTCGTGCTCTTCGTGTCCTGCTTTGCGCTTTTACCCGACTTCTCACGAGATTACCGGGTCGTGACCAAGGTGGCTGAGTCATCTGTGTAGATCTGTGTAATCTGTGGAGAGCTTTTGGTTGGATCCCGGCCGTCTGAGATACGGCCGGGATTGCCCTGTCAGCCCGATTGATGGTCGCGCTGAATCAGGCGCAGGTCCAGGCGCCGAAGTTCTCGCAGGACGCGGTTGGATTCCAGGTGGCTGCCCATGAACCCGCGCAGGAAAGTGACAAGCTGGACGAGCACGACGGTGAGCACGCCCCATTTCACCGCGGTCATCGGATCGGTGGTGGTAAAGACCAGCCAGCCGGCGTAGACAGCGCCGAGAAAAAGCAGGATCTGAACGATGAAAACGAACCACATAACCCAGGCCAGCGGGCCGCGGAACAGGCCGAAGGCCTGGCGAACCCAGCCGGGTTCTTGGTTGAGGTTGTCGAGAAGCGCTTCGTCTTCCTGCGAGAGGGCTTCGTTGATCAGTTCGTCGATGTCCTTTTTCATGATTGCTCTCCTTCCAGTTGTGCATGCAATTTGCGGCGCGCGTGCATAAGCCGTGTCTTGATGGTGCCTGGGGCGGTATCCAGGGCGATAGCGATCTCGGCCACGCGCAGTCCTTCCAGGTAGAAAAGCCCGAGGGCGGCACGTTGCTTCGGCGGCAGTTGCGCCATGGCTGCCCGGACGGTCTCTGCGTCGCTGTGATTGGCCTGCGCATCCACCTGGGTGACTTGGGGCACCTCCTGCGCGGTCGCTGCCTCGCTCCGGCTTCGGCGCTGGCGCCGCGCCAGGTTTCGCTGACAGCGGCGGCTGGTAATCCTGAACGCCCAGGCGGCAAAGGCGCCGGTGTCCTCCAGCCGATGCAGACCGCGCAGGATGTCGGTCCAGGCTTCCTGCGTGGCATCAGCGGCCAGGTCGGCATCACCGGTGAGCCGCCAGGCATGACGCAACAACTTGTCATGCCAGCGCCCGGCCAGCTTGCCCAGGGCCTCCCGGTCACCCGAGCGCGCCGCAGCGGCCAGCCAGGCATCCAGCGCCCGTTCCCGTTCATCCCGCATCGGGATCGCTCCTTGCTTGTTCTTTCGATTTTGATCCTACAGTGGCACCGGCGGGGAAAACGGTTCAATGCCGGGGCCACATTCTGGCACCGGTCGCGCTCGGCTTGACACTGGAATCCCGAATCCGCACTGTTGTAGAATCAACTGACACCACATTGCTGGGGGCCTGGGATGGGTACTTTGGCGCTTAATGCAAACGAACGGGTAGAGTCGGTGGAATTTACCGAGGAATTTCTCGTGGTCGGGCTCAATGACGGTCGCCGCATTTTGGTTCCTGTGGAGTGGTATCCGCGCCTTGCCCATGCCACGAAGGAGCAACTCGGTAACTGGCAGGTCTGCGGAGGCGGCTACGGCATTCACTGGCCGGACTTGGACGAGGACTTGAGCACTGAAGGCCTGCTTCGGGGCGCACCGGCACCCGACTGGCCGCTCAACCCGGACGCCGGACAAGCGGGCGCTGGTTAGCTCGGTCATTAGCATTTGAGAGAGAATGAAACCCGAAGAATCCTGGATCAAAGACTGGAGGATCGGAGTCTCCCCTGCCAGGGAAGGCGAAATCGCCAAGGAGCTGCTGAGAATTTTTCGGCAATTCTGGCAATGGGGTGAACTTGATCGAAAGTCAAAAACCACGCAGCAGAGATATAGTGGTGCTCTGCATGCTCTTGGTGGCTGGGCTGTCGAAAAGACGGTGGACGATAATGGTCCAATCAATGTTCATGAGCTGCTTTTAGTTGCAACGTCGGGAGGGGATGGGCCATTGATCTATCTGGATAGAGAAGAATGGCAACGCGAACTGGACACCGTATGCCGGAAGCTGTACAAGTTCCTGCAATCGCAGTGCTGACGCACAGAAGGGCTCGGGAATCACGTTGCGTACCGTGAATCGGCAAAGCCACCGCGCCATCAATCCGAAACCCTTGCGCACAGAAACGTGATTCCGACTGCAAAAAGCGTTCCCGCGGGAACGCTTTTTGAATCGAAATCATTCGTAATTCTCTCAGCGCGCGCCCGAATCATTTAGCCATCTCGCAGTGCTGTTGGCAGTGGCGGATGACCGGAATCGGTATGAGACAGGCGACGGGTTCCAGCCGGAATTAACCCAGTACTGGAATCCCGAGTCGAAATCAGCTACATTGTGTGCATGCAAGCGTGTCGAGGCACGGGGAAATGCCAGAAATCAACACGGTCACCCAACGGCCTGCCCGCATTCTAGTCGAAGCCGGCACCTCCCCGACCAATATGATCGCCGAATTGGTCCAACTGATATTTCTACCTCATGGCGCGCACGGCGTGGAAATGCATATAAATTTGGCCTCATGAAAATCATGCCTCACAGGTCCACCGCATGAAAATTCACCGATCCATTACTGAGCCCATCCGGAAAAGTGAGACGTGGGACCAGCGTTGGAATGCTGATGATGGAGGGCTCATCGCTTGCTGGGAGCGCGGACGAGAGAAGCGAGTTGAAGACCCCGCACTTGCCGCTCAGGCTATCGAGGGACAGCTGGTAGTACTGCCATGGAAGGGCGGTGTCGAAAAGGCAATCAAGAAGAAGCAGAAGTACGGCACACTGTTCTACCTCGCAATGTGGCAAGGCCTGCGAGGCGAGGATCTGGAGATTGAAACTTCCGGAGAAGTTGCTTTGAACTGCGCGGCTACTGGAATGACAGTCGTTTTCACTAACGACATGGCAAAGTACGCCGAGGCCTAGACAAATTGGAGCGAGATCGATGCAGTTTGTGGCCATTGACGTCGAAACTGCCAATTCGGACATGGCTTCCATCTGCCAAATTGGTCTTGCAAAGTTTGTCGATGGAAAACTCGCCGAGGAATGGTGCACTCTCGTTGATCCTGATGACTACTTCGACGAGGTAAATATCTCTATTCATGGCATCGAGCCTGGGATGGTTCGGGGCCAACCGAAGCTGCCCCAGGTCGCTGACCGGCTACGTGCGACGCTAGAGAGTACGATCAGCGTGTGCCATACTCACTTTGATCGGATCGCGCTGGGTAGGGCCTATGGCAAATACGGCCTGAATCCGATCTCCACTACTTGGCTGGACTCCGCGCGCGTAGTCCGCCGCACCTGGAAGGACCTTGCGTGGAAGGGCTACGGTCTCGCCAACGTTTGCAGGAGGATCGGCTACCAGTTCCAACACCACGATGCCCTCGAAGATGCCAAAGCTGCTGGCTTTGTATTGCTCGCAGCTTTGCGCGAGTCGCAGAAAGACCTGGATCACTGGCGTGACAGAGTAAACCAACCCATTGAGCCCAAGAGCTCTTCATCCGGCCTCGCAGTACAGCGAGACGGAAATCCCGAAGGTGATCTCTACGGAGAAGTCCTTGTTTTTACTGGCGCCCTTGAGCTGCCAAGGAGCGAGGCAGCAAACCTCGCGTCAAGCGTCGGCTGTCAAGTCGCATCAAGGATTACCATGAAAACAACGATCTTGGTAGTCGGCGACCAGGATGTAAGCAAGCTTGCAGGGCACGAGAAGAGCTCGAAGCATCGCAAAGCAGAACAGCTTGTTGCCAAGGGTCATCGAATCAGAATCATCCGAGAATCTGACTTCAAGACGCTCGTGCGAACGGCACGAAATGAGATCTAAGCCTCGGTAAACCGGACCGGCTACGGCAGGCCGATTACCTCAATCGTTCGATCAGTCAGCAAACTATATGACACAGTCACGATAGGGATCACCCGCCGCTTCCTCCAGTAACTGCCTCACGTATCATCGCGTTCCGGCAGCGTAGCCGCATTATCTGGCTGACCCGCCTCATAATCTCCCTCGTCGGCCGGTTTCCGGTATTTCGGCGGAGGTGGAGTCCAGGGCGTCAGGTGTTGACCGATGCGTCGATAGAAGTCGACGAATTCTTTCTCGCAGTCCTCGACCAAGGTCTTTGCCCCTCGGAAGCGTCCAGCGAGATCAATGACCTTTCTGACTTCCAGTTTCGTGGGCAGGTCCTTGACATTTTCCGGAACTAGATCCTCCGGGAATTGGATGGCCTGACTCAGTTTTACGGTGGTCCCGGGCGTCTGTCTCGGCCATTGGCAGGTGATCAGGATGTCTGAGACCTCGTGTTTCCCCAGCTGCCGGGTGAGCCAGTTGATCGCTGCAGTCGGGCGCTTTCTGTCTTTGGGCGGATCCAGAGCCATAGAAATCGTGACCGTTCTCCGTCTGAGATCGGCTTCAAAGTGGATATCTCCGGCCGTATTCGGAATCGAGAAGTCATCGGTTAGGCGATAACGCTTTAAAAGCGTTTCGACGTGTTCGTTGTACTTGGCCTCCGGACTCTTTCTCTGTTTGCGCCCCAGGACGATATGAACGCGCTTCCCAATTCGGGCGCTTAGCGTGAGCGCGAGATAGCGTGTTAGCTGCGACCAGTCCGAGATTGACTGCTCGACGATCGGGTCGCTCTTGATGAGCGTCTCGGCATTCTGCACTTTTGCGCAAATATCCTTCCATTGCTGCCCCATTCGGTCGAATGGCTGGACTCCGGACTGATCGTGACTCAGGAACCTGATCAGTTCCTTGAGTACGATGGCCTGTTCCCGGTCCTTGATGGTCTCCGACTCGGACAGGAGCTGCGCGTTGCTCAACAGTGAAAGCCATGAGAAATGGTAAATATCCACACTTTTGAGCTTTCTCCGATCAACGGCGACCGGATGATGGCTTGGGATGGTTGCAAATTGATTCGAAATGGTAATCAGCGCATCGATCCCGAACTCTTTAGCCAGATCAAGGTAACTCTCAAGCTGCTCGGGCCTCAATTCCTCATTCTTGATCTTGGCTTCGACCAACGCGACCCATTCTTTTCGCGACGTGTCGATAACCAGCATGCCGTCCGGCCTGGGAAGCTGGGACCGCTTCTGCTTGGGCTTTTTGAAGCAGATCTCGGTCAATGCAGTCAGCCGGGATCGCTTGCTCCATGGAGCTCCGACCTCCTCAAGCATTCTCCTTGCATAGTCGGGAACGATCCGGAATACCGCGAGAACAACGGATACCGCAGCCAGTTCTTTCTGCCGCGCCGACGTTACAGGAATCAGCCGGGCGCGCTCCCCGGACTCAAGAAGATCCATGATTGATTTATTCGACATTGCAATGTCCCCTCTCTTGGCTGACACACTCCCACCGCACTGATTCTGCCCCAAATCCCGTGTGCAGGCAAATCCGGCGCTTTCGCCCGAGATAAAGAGCGCCGCCCTACTCCCGCCGTAACAGCACCGCGATCACCATGCTGCGATCCACTTTCTCATCTTCCCACCATGAAAGGGATATTGACCCCGGCAATTCTTGGGTGTTACCATGGTGACACCTATGTCAACGACCTCACTGAAACTTCCTGACGACGTGAAGGAGCGGGCCGCCGAGGTTGCCAGGCGTCAAGGCATCACTCCTCACGCGTTCATGGTGGAGGCCATCCGGTCGGCTGCCGCCGCTGCCGAAAAACGGGCGGAATTTGTTGGAGAGGCTCTCTCAGCCAGGGAGCAGATGCAACAATCCGGCAAGGGGTTTCGGGCTACCGAAGTTCACGAGTACTTGAGCCGACGCGCCCAGGGCGAATCCGCAGGCAAGCCCAAGGCCAGGCGTTGGCGGAAATAGTCTATGCGGATCGAGCGCTGCAGGATCTCGAGCGCTTAACGGACTTTCTGCTTGAGGTGGACCCTGCCTCGGCTCCGCCGACGGTGAGCCTGATCGTGGAGGCGGTTGAGGTTCTTGCGAACCATCCTTTTATCGGCAGACCGGCGGAGGAAGGCATGCGCGAACTGATCATTTCGCGAGGACACTCCGGCTATGTAGCACTGTACAGCTACGAAGAAGAAGAGGATGCCGTTCTCATTCTCTCGGTTCGTCACCAGCGGGAAGCCGGCTATCTTGACTCGTAGCTAGGCAGCCATTGCATGGATTGCCAGTGACTGAAAAGAAGTCGAATGTATATCTGGAAAATTCAAGCCCGCACTCAGGAATCAACCCGCATTTCCAGTCCACATACTCCCCCGGCCCGCAGCACAGATCTGAAGTAATAGACTTTTCCCGCCTCGAATACTTCCACAAACGTCTGCTCCCCGCGAAGATTCAGGCCACCCCGTTTCCAGGAGCAAACAGCAACGATACTATGCTCCCCGGGCTGGATTTCGATTCGCGCGGGGTTTACTGCTCCGGCCAGCCACGACAGGCTTGTATCGTTGTGTTTCTTGAATGCGACTGAAGTGCTCACGCCCAGCGGGTTGATCGACGAGCCAAGACCCGAGTTCTCCCCGATGATCAGCGCTACTTCATTTTTCTCTTCGATATCACCCACTTTCGTTGCACACCCGAAAAGGAAGGCAATTGAAGCCAATGCGAGAATCCCTTTGACCGTTGCTCGCTTGTCGAAAGCCGATTCACAAACCACCAAATTCTGACAGGCGCCTGTCTTCATGAAGGATCCCCTGACCATGCGAATCCCTTCGATTCCAGAATTCCTTGCCACAGTCGTTCGACCTCCCCGACAAGCCCGATGAAGGATTCCTTCTCAGTTTCCTTTCTGGCGCGCTCGATCGCCTGGTGGGTGGACCAGATCGTGGTGCGCTGGTCGTTGCTGGCGGTTGACTCGGCGACGCCGTAGACGAACCCCGAGCGCACGTCTACCAGTACGGCGCTGGCTGTGGTGGTCACGTGTGCTTTCTTGTTGGGAATCATGCCGAGCGAAACCACGGACAGTGGACCCAGGCTACGTCCGTCTACAAGGAAACGCGTGTCCACCGAATAGATGAGCACCATGTCGGCCTTGAGGTTCGCGGCCACCAACCGAAGATCCTCGATCCCGCGCAGGGATTCCGGCACCAGAATTCTCGAGATCGGCCCGGCCTCGGAAATTCCGGGAAGGCTTTTCAGGCGCTCATACACATCGTCCGATTCGATGTCTCTGGCCGCGACCACGCAGAATTTTCCCTGGCCATGACAAGCCGTGTTTCCGGCGGCATAGCCGGGCGCCTGGATGCGTGCGGTCGCAATGTATACAGGCAGCTCCGCGGCCGGTTCCCGACGCATGACTTCCGCAATCTCGGGCGTGGCCTGCGAGAGATCGCCCACACTGACTCCGGCACCCGGGGTTTGATAAGTCGCACAGCCCGAAAGTACGAAGATCAACAATACCCCTGCAACAACCGGAGCGCCAATCGAACTTCTGTTCATTGCATTCATGTCTCAAGTCCCCAACCAAAGCGACTGCGCCCCTGAAAAAGAACGGCAAGTCTCAGACCGCCGGGTGACCTTGAAATCCGTATCCTCTGCTGGGCCGAGACGGCGTTGCGCCGCTGGTTACGCTTTGGCTGGTGATGTGTTGGGATGAGCGGCGAGCAGAAATGAACTCCGCCTGCCTTCTGTCCAGCTCCCGCAACTTCCGGGAGCTTGTCAAACCCACTTTCTACGGCGTTGTCCGCCCGACACCAATACCACTGGAAAACGGCGCAAGTATGCGCCGTTTTTTTCCCTTGTCAAGAGAAATCGACGCGCCAGTTCCAGCGTTCAAAAATGCTTTGCATTCAACATATTGGAAGCATTCCCGGCATACTATCCGGGTTCTTGACGAACTTCAGCGAAGCCCGTCCCGCAGCTGCTTCCACCAGTACACGCCCTGGATGGCGGCACGACCGATGATGCCGCCGGCCCAGGCCGGTCCCCAGGGCCGGAACTCGGCCAGCCGGGATCGGTCGCCGATGAGCGACTCGGCCGGTCAAGGAATCGCTTCCCGGTCCAGTAAATCTTGCCGGCCGTGCCCTCGCGTGATTCCTTCAACTGGCTGACATAGCCCCGGAGGTTGTAGACGTGGCGGATGCCGCGGCTGTCGCCGGAGGCGTCGAAGGCCTGGAACACCCGGCCATGCTGGTCGAAGAAGGAAATCTTCCGGCCACGAGGTCGGAAACATGGATGCCGGCGAGCCTTGACCGCACCAGCACGCATAATTCGCCCGGCTGCCCCGAATTCGCAACGCAGATTCTGATGCCCAAACGACGCCGGATTCAGCATTTGACTTGACATGCACGATACAAGGCCTGACCCTCAAGAACTTCTACTTCGCGCCACCGGCCCGGGCAAGCCGGGTGTCGCCGGTACCGGCTTTGGCCTCTGCAAGCTCCCGGGCAATCTTCTTGGCCGCGCCCTGCATGAAATGCTCCACGGTCTGACCTGCGGCCAGTCCACCGCCCAGCGCCCAGCTGTTCTTGTCCACCCGGACTTCGGCCAACCGTTGGCTGGTAATCAGATCGGAAAACAGCACTTCGGCATCGAAGTACGAACTGCCGGCCCCCATGCCAACCAGAAAACGCGCCGCGGCGTTGCCTTCCTTGTAGCCGATGATGGTACCGGTCACCATGACCGCCGGCTGCCCATTGGGCTCGCGCAATACTTCCGCATACGCACCGGTCTTGCGGATCTCGGCGGCGATCAGGTCGGCAAACGTACGGGTCGCCGCCTCAGTCCTGGCTTCGTAAACAACCCGCTTGTCGGCCTTCAGCGCAGCCTTGTTGGTGTGGTCGGTAAAATCCAGCACCACGATCCGGTCATAGCCGCTCAAATCCAGCGCCTGAGCCTCATCCGCCGGCTTCAGCCCAGAGGTGGTGCCACAGCCCTGGAGCACCAACACGGCCGCCACGAGCAGGCCGCCAATCAAACTTCTGTTCATTACCTTCATGCCTCGTAAATCAATCATTGATAAATGCTCCCTGCGGTCGGGCTCGAAAGCCCCGCAGGAAGCCGTCAAATCGCTACAAATCCACCTTCCAGTCACCGGCGCAAGTAATCGGTAGGTGCGCCGGCCATGTCTTGAAATTGTCAGTTCCCCGAACAGCCGACTATCGACCTGAGCTCACGCTGCCCCTGCAGCCCGATGAAACGGCCGGCCAATTCGGTCTCGTCAAAACGAAAGTCAATCAGCAAACGATCACAGGCCAGCGGAGCCAGCAGCGCGGTACCGACTCGCCGGGTGTTCTCGGTCCCGGCACTGGCCAGCATGCCGCCGGTAGTCCGATAAATGATTGCTTCCCGAATACCGGAAGCATCAGCCGACGGGCCCTGCAAGGTGAACCAGTGCTGCGCATGCTCATCGTCTTCGTTGCCGGACGGATCGTAGGTGAACCAGCCCGCGAACAACGGACCGGAAGCCTCCAGCGGCTGGGCCAGCAACAGCCCCTGGCCGGAGATCTGCGGATCGAACCAGTGCCGGATCGCGCGAGCCCCGGAGACCGGAATCACGCGAGCCAGATCCTGGCCGAGCAGCAGAGGCTCCTCTTCGCGGTCAAATTCGACTGCCATCTGCAGATTCCCGGTCGCGGTCTGCCATAACCGCACCGTCCCGACCTGCTCGGGCAAGGTCGTCGGCAGCGTTTCGAATGCACCGCCGGCGTTGCGGTACAGGCCCAGTTCGGCAACCCCGTCGGCCGCCGGATAACCACCCTGCATGGTGTACCAGCGAAGGCCGGTGGCCCCGGCCGGGCCGCTGCGATCAAACGTGAACCAGGCGCCGAAAATCGTGCGGGCCGGCTCGATGACGTCGACGAACCAACCCTGCCCGGAGGTCGTCGGGTCGAACCAGGCCCCGCTGAAATTCGCCACCGCGGCACCGGCGACCGGTTGCCGGTCTTCCGGCGACAATTGCAGCAACGCCGGCCGCGGATAAGCCTCCGCCGCGGCGATTCCGGACACGATCACCGTGCCGTCGGCGCGCGGCTTGGGCAGCGCAAGTGGATTCCAGCGCAGCATCGGACTTGTCGCGGTGGCCACGAGATTACCGGTCGCAACATCGATCCAGTGGACGCGGGTGCCGGTCGGTAACGGCGAGACAATGATCAGCCTGTCGTCGGCGAACGTCATGTTGACCAGCGGCATCGAACCGCTGACCAGATCCACCAACGGCTCCTGGAATGGCAGCACACGTTCGAGAATGACGGCGCCATCTGCGGCAGCGAAATGGCTCAGGCGAACCTCGGTGGTCGAAACCTGTGCAAGCAACCAGCCTGCGCCTGTCTGAAACAGTGCCCGAACCGCGTGACTTGCCGGACTTGCCACCTCGCGCTCCCAGAGCTGACGACCATTGTCGGCGGCATGAGCGCGCAGCAAGTGAGTCTGGATCGGCCAAGGATAGCTGGAGAACTGCGCAGTGCCCAGCATCGCCAATTGTCCATGCCCCAACGCCAGATTCGGAAAGCCGGAATCCGAGTTGCCGACCGAACCGGTCCAGCCCGAGGGCGACTCGATGACTGTGCCCGACCCGCCCGGGGCATCCAGCGAATCGAAAAGAAAAATGGTTGACTGGCTGCCACCCGGAAAGGTGACCAGTGCAACTTGTTCGTCATCCGCGAACACCATATTCGCAAAGCTGTAAAGGCTCGCGAACAGCCGCTGCGGGAGGCGCCCTGCGGTTTCGATGACCCGACCGTCGAGCGCGATCCAGCGGCGCCGAATCAGGTCCGTCTCAAACGGACCGGCATGAACCACCTCGACATGCGCCCCGATTCGCGGGTTCAGAAAACCACGGAATCCATCCCATTCCACTGGTGAAAACAGCGGCCGACCAGTCCGGCGATCAAAACAGCGGACTTCCAGGCCGATACTCCGGCGTGCCTCGATCCAGCGCTCGACCAGCACGCAGGCGACCTCGCCATTGGCCGCAAGCTGGAATTCGGAGGCTGTGCCTACGATTTCGGTGGGCTGCCCCTGCTGCCAGGAAAAACGCAGGTCGGTATCCAGGCTGTGCAGCGTCCAGGAGCCGTGCGCCCGCGTGACCGCCAGGCTGCCTGCTTCATCGGTCAGGTGGGCAACCAGTTTCGAATCGGCTGCAACTAAAGGCAGGTCCGCCTCGACCAGTCGACCGTCGAGGCGGCCATGCAACAGTGTCTCACCCAGCGCGCCGAATACTCCAATTCGCTCGCCGCGCATGGCAAGCATGCTGCCGTCGACCCGGCCGGCGACCGGCCGAATGTCTTCTCCGACTTCCCAGCGTGCAAATTCACCTTGCTGAAGATCGAAGGACAGGATCTCTTGCCGCCCATGCTCGGTGAAGCTGTGAACCAACAGCCATGCATGCCGGCTGGCATGGGGCGAAGGAATCGAACGGATGAACTGGTTGGACTGGCTTTGAGTCCAGCGAACCAGGCCATCGGTACCGATCATGCGAACGTAATTGGTGGTGACGACCAGAACACCATCGAGATGCGCCTGTACATGGATCAGGCCGTCGCCTTCGGGATCATCCCAGATCCAGACCAGATTGCCCGCGCGATCATGCGCTGCCAATCGAAATCCGAACACGTACGACACATACGGCGTGACATGCAGCCCGCCACCGATCGGGCCCATCGGCACGACGATGTGATTGGTGATCTCATCAAATGCCGGCAGCCTTCGCTGCCAGCGAATCCCGAACTGGCCGACGCTGAACACGCGACCATCGGCCGTATGCGCGACCGCCCAGGGCCGGACAGGATCGGCGCTCAGGCCGACGACATCTCCGATGATGCGGGCCAACTGCCGTTTCTCGCAGTCAGCGCCATAGCGATACACCTGGCCGACGGCGTCGACCATCCACATTCCGCCCTCACCGTCCAGCTCGCGGGCGAAGATTCCGGGGTCTGCAATGCGATCGAGATGAAAGACCGTCAGCGACTTTCCCTCGGCCAGCCGGTCGACGGAACATTCCGGCAACGTGCCGATGTCCTGACGTCGATCGCGTACCGGGTTGCCCAGGTCGCCGCGCAGGATGACATGGTTGCCGTTGGCCGAAAATCCTTCGAAACGAACCGGGAACCTGTTGCTGTCCAGCAAAGGACTGACGCGTTGCCCGACGAGTGCGTCATTGCCATCGAACATCAGGACGCGACCGTCGTGCAGGTAGACGCCATAACCGCCATCGCCATCAGCGATGACCAGCCGCAGGTCCGTTGCCACTTCCTGCGGCGCAGGCAACGGCGTGATGCGCTGCGGCGGCGCAGCAATTACAGGCAATGAAGCAAGGAGTGCCAACCCGGCAAGGAACCATACAGCCGCCCGGTCTACCATCCGGGTTTCAGCAAAGCCGAAAGCGGGGCACTTCGAAGAGCCGACCGCGATAATCGTTTCGTTCACGTTTCACCATCCCGACAAAAACGCCGGGCCCGAATCGGGCGCGGCAAACCACCAACCCGTCGAACAGACATCCGGAGTCGTATCCGCTGCTGGGCCGAGACGGCATTGCGCCGCTGGTTACGCTTTGGCTGGTGATGTGTTGGGATGAGCGGCAAGCCGGATGACGATCCGCCTGCCTTCTGTCCAGCCCCCGCAACTTCCGGGAGCTTGTCAAACCCACTTGATACGGTCCTGTCTGCCCGACACCAATAACACTGGAAAACAGCGCAAGTATGCGCCGTTTTTCAGCCTTGTCAAGAGAAATTTATGCACCGGCTCCAGCATGCACAAATGCTTTGTATTCAACATCCTGGAAACACTTCCGGCATACTATCCGGGCGCTTGACAACCCTCAGCGAAGCCCGTCCCGCAGCCGCTTCCACCAGTAAACGCCCTGGATGGCGGCACGACCGATGACGCCGCCCGCCCAGGCCGGGCCCCAGGGCTGGAATTCGGCCAGCCGCTTGCGATTTTCAGTCATTGCCTCGGACAGCACTTCGCCGGCCAGCGTGGTGGTGGCCATGCCGTGGCCGCCGAAGGCCAGTGCGCTCCACAGACCGGGTTCGAGCTCGCTCAGGATCGGCATCTGATGGCGCGCATAGCTCATCCAGCCGCCCCAGGCGAAGTCGATGCGGCAAGCTTCCAGCGACGGGAACACCTTGAGCATGTCGCGATACAGCAGGCGCCGGATCGCCTGCGGGTCGCGATCGGCGATCGAGATCCGCCCGCCCCACAGCAGCCGGCCATCGGCAAGCGGGCGGTAATAATCGAACGCAAAGCGGGTGTCGTAGACGGCCACGCCGGCGGGAATCAGCTCCCGCAGTCGCTCGCCCAGCGGCTCGGTGACCATGATGTAGGTGCCGATGGGCTGTATGGCACGCTGCACGCGGCGGATCAGCTTCCGCTCATAGCCGCCGGTGGCCAGCACGACCCGCTCGGCACGGATTTCGGCCTGCGGGGTTTCGACCTGCCAGGTCCTGCCGATTCGCTCCATCCGAAGCGCCGGGCTGTTACCGGCCACGGTGGCCCCCTGCCGCCGCAACTGACCGGCGACCGCCCTGGCATATTCCAGCGGGTTGAAATGAAACGAGTCGGGTTCGATCAGGCCGGCGCCGTAGCGAGCCGAGCGCACATACTGCGGCAGATCCTCGGCGGCGATCCAGTCGAGCCTGAAGTCCAGTTCCTCGGCCATGCGGTCACGGAAGGCGCCCAGGCGCTCCGGGTCGTCGAACCAGTCGGCCAGCAGTACCGGCGCATTGGATACCGGCACTTTCCACTCATCACAGCGCCGCCGGATCAGCGCCACGGCCTCGCGCGTCCAGCCATGCATCCGGCGCGCCCGCTCCGGCCCGACCTGCCGGGCCAGCGCTTCATTGTCCAGCGAAAAGCCGGCGAACACGAAACCGCCGTTGCGGCCCGAAGCACCTTCGCCTACGGCGCCGCGATCGATGACCAGCACATCGCCCCGGTCACGCTCTGCAAGCCCGAGCGCCGTGCTCAAACCCGCCAGGCCGGCGCCGACGACCAGCGTTTCAACCCGGTGCGAACCTTGCAGCGCTGGCGCCGCGCCATCGTCGCGGAGCACGTGCCGGTACCAGGTGGGCGCGTGAAAGCGGTCCGGCGTATGTTCGTTCCCGTTCATGGAAGTTCCGAATCCAACTGATAGACTATTGTGCTGTCAAATCGATAAAAGCTGCAAATGCTTCGGAGGTAGACCATGGGTAAATCATCCAAATACGAAGCCAAGGTGCCCGATGAGAACGGCATCATTCCATATACCGACGAGGAAGATCGGATCTGGGGCGAACTCTACGATCGCCAGATGGAGATCATCCCCGGTCGGGTCTGCAACGAGTTCATGCAGGGGCTGGAGGCACTGAACCTGCCCAAAAATCGCATTCCGCAGCCCGTCGAAGTCTCGGAGGTGCTGATGGAGCGTACCGGCTGGCAGGTCGCACCGGTGCCGGCGCTGATCAACTTCGACCGCTTCTTCCAGCTTTTGAGCGAGCGGAAATTCCCGGCCGCGTCGTTCATCCGCTCGCGCGAGGAAATGGAATACCTGCAGGAGCCGGATATCTTCCACGAGATTTTCGGCCACACCGCGATGCTGGTGCACCCCAGTTTCGCCGACTTTACCGAGGCCTACGGCAAGGCCGGCGTCAACGCATCGAAGGAAGAACGCGTATTCCTGGCCCGGCTGTACTGGTTCACGGTCGAGTTCGGCCTGCTCGGCACGCCCGAGGGCGTGCGCATCTACGGCGGCGGCATTGCCTCGTCGCCTGGCGAAACGGTCTATGCGGTCGAGAGCCCCGAGCCGATCCGCCGGCCGTTCGACCCCATCGATGCGTTGCGCACGCCATACCGCATCGACATCTACCAGACCGTCTATTACGTGCTCGACAGCATGAACGATCTGTTCGAGCTGGCCGAAGCCGATCTTCTCGGCCTGATCCGCAAGGCGCGTGCACTGGGCCAGTTCGAACCCACCTTCCCACCCAAGGAAAAGGAAGCAGCCTGAACATGAGCGAACAACTGCAAGAAAAGAAATGCACCCCCTGCGAAGGCGGCATGAGCCCGCTGGATCGAGCCCAGGCCGAGGATTTTCTCAAGCAGGTCCCGGGCTGGCAGCTCAGTGACGACGGCAAGCGTATTTCCCGGCGGTTCGGGTTCAAGGGTTTCTACAAGACCATGGCCTTCATCAATGCCATGGCCTGGATCGCCAACCAGCAGGGCCATCACCCGGATTTCGAGGGCGGCTACAACTTCTGCCTGGTCAATTTCACCACCCACGCGATCGATGGATTGAGCGAGAACGACTTCATCTGCGCGGCCCGCCTCAACGCGCTGCTGGATGACTGAAGCCACGAAACCGGCCCGACCGGACGAAAGCGGGCAACAGCTGGAACGGTTGGCGGCTGCATTGCAAGCCGTCAACCGCGTCATTCTCGGCAAGCACGAGCAGATCGAGCTGGCCTTCGCCGCGCTGCTGGCCGAGGGTCACCTGCTGATCGAGGATCTGCCCGGCGTCGGCAAGACCACGCTGGCGCATGCGATGGCCATCGTCACCGGCGGCGCCTGGCAGCGCATCCAGTTCACCAGCGACCTGCTGCCGGCCGACATCCTGGGTGTTTCGGTTTGGCGCCGGGCCGAAGAGCGCTTCGAGTTTCGGCCCGGGCCGATCTTTGCCAACGTGGTGCTGGCCGACGAGATCAACCGTGCCACGCCCAGAACCCAGAGCGCCCTGCTGGAGGCCATGGCCGAGCAGCAGGTCAGTGTCGACGGGCGCACCCATGCCCTGGCGCGTCCGTTCTTCGTCATCGCGACCCAGAACCCGCTGGACCTGGTGGGCACCTACCCACTGCCGGATTCGCAGCTCGATCGCTTTCTGCTGCGGATTCGGCTGGGTTATCCCGATCCGGCCGAGGAGCGTGCCCTGATGGTCGAACCCGACCGCAGAATCCTGTTGAGCTCGCTGTCCGCCGAACTGTCGCCACAGGATCTGCTGGCCCTGATCGGTCTTGCCGGCCAGTTGCATGTATCGGATGCATTGCTGGACTACATCCAGGCACTGGTGGCTGCCACCCGCGAACATCCGGCCCTGCGCGCCGGCCTGTCGCCGCGCGCCGCCCTTGCCCTGCTGCGCACCGCACGCGCGCATGCCCTGCTGCGCGGTCAGGATTTCGTTTTGCCCGACAACATCAAGAAGGTATTCCCGGCTTTGGCCGCGCACCGCATGCAATGTCACCCCGATCTTGGAGAGCCCGAGGATGTGGTCGAGCAGATCCTGGTCGACACTGCCATCCCCTGACCGGATCGCGCTGGCCGTCAGTGCGCCGTTCCGGCGCTGGCTGGAACGCTGGATTCGCCGCCGCGGCCCGGTAAAGCCGCCGCTGACGCTGCGCTACCGCCAGATCTACATCCTGCCCACCGCATTCGGCTGGGCGGTCGGGTTGCTGCTGTTCGCGATGCTGCTGGGCAGCCTGAACTTCAACAACAGCCTGGGCTTGTTTACCACCTTCCTGGTGGCCGGCATTGCGCTGCTGGCCATGCACATCACCCACCGCAACCTCGATGGCCTGCAGATCGCCGGCTGCCGGGCCGCGTCGGTGTTTGCCGGCCAGTCGCTGATCTTGCGGGTGACGGTTCGCGAGACATTCGATCGGCCCCGCGGCGCAGTGATCGTCGAGGCCCCGGGTAAGCGGCGTTCGCGCGGCATCACGCTGGCGGCCGGCGGCCACGACGATCTGCAGATCGAATTCGAAACGCACGAACGCGGCTGGCTGGAACTGCCGCGCCTGCGCATCGGCACGCGCCATCCGCTGGGCTGGTTTCACGCCTGGAGCTGGTTCTGGCCCGAGCGCCGATTGCTGGTCTGGCCGCGCCCGGCCGAACAGGCGCCGCCGCTGCCGCGGGGTGGCGCGCGCGATGCGCGCAACCTGCCCGGCGACGAAAGTGATGAATTCCACGGCCTGCGCGACTGGCGCGAGGGCGATCCGATCCATCGCATTGCCTGGAAGGCCAGCCAGCGTCACCGGCACCTGCTGGCCCGGCAATTCACCCGGCCGGAACAGGCGCACCTGATCCTGAGCCTGGAGCAGGCCCCGGGTCGCGATCCGGAACAACGCATCTCGGTGCTGACCCGTTGGGTGCTGGAAGCCGATCGTGCCGGGTTCGATTACGGACTGGAGCTACCGGCCACCAGCATCGCACCGGGAAGCGGCCCACGGCACCGGCTACGATGCCTGAATGCATTGGCCGAGGTTTGAGCCCATGAAACCTTCATGAAACCTTCACGCCAATCCACGGTTCTGGTGATCGCGGCCATGCTGGTTGCATCCCTGCCCCACCTTCTGGCCATGCCCGCGGTGATGGTGCTGGCGGTGATCGCCGCTGCGGGCTGGCGGCTGAGCGCCGAATTCAGGCACTGCCGGCGTCCCGGCTGGATCGCCCGGCTGCTGCTGACAATGCTTGGTCTGTCGCTGGTGATCGTCAATTTCGGCGCGCTGGGCGGGCGTCGTGCCGCCACCGCCCTGTTGTGCATCATGCTGGCGCTGAAGCTGACCGAGATGTTCCGGATCCGCGATGCGCGCGTGGTCGCAACGCTGGGTTACTTTCTGGTCGCAACCCAGTTCCTGTTCGATCAGCGCCTGGAAATGCTGGCCTACCTGCTGGCAGCCTGCTGGCTGATCACCGTGGCATTGATTCGCCTGCAGCGCGACAGCGATGACGTCCCGGCCGCGCAAGGGCAGCACAATCCCGGCATGCCGGCCGCCGAATTGCTGCGCGCCGGGGCAATGCTGACCGCCTTTGCAATCCCGTTTGCGGTTGTGGTATTCCTGCTGTTCCCGCGCCTGAGCACACCGCTGTGGGGCATGCCCGATACCACCGTCGGGCGCAGCGGACTGTCCGACGAAATGTCGCCGGGCCGGATCTCCAGCCTGTTTCTCGACAACAGCCCGGCATTCCGCGCACAGTTCGACAGCACTCCGCCACCGCGCAACCAGCTCTACTGGCGCGGTCCGGTGCTGTGGGATTTCGACGGGCGCAGCTGGAAAGGCTCGCTTTTCATGCAGCGCGAGCCCCGGCTCCTGCCGGCCATCAGCCCGGCCGCATTCAGCTACCAGGTGCAGATGGAGCCCAGCGACCGCAACTGGCTATTTGCACTCGACTATCCGGCCCGCTGGCCGGAAAACGCCCGGCTGACCGCCGATTTCGAACTCCGCCGGAACTCCCCGGTGACTTCCCTGACCGCTTACCGCGTGACCAGCCAGCCGGAGTTCGTCGACACCCCGCGACTGCCCTCCGGCCAGCGGCGAGCAGCGCTGGCGCTGCCATTCGACAGCAATCCACGCACCCGCGAGCATGCCGCCCGGCTTCGTCAGCAATACCCCGACGACGCCGGATTGATCGCCGCGGTATTGCGCTGGTTCAACCAGGAAGAATTCTTCTACAGCCTGCAGACCAGCCCGCTGGGGCGACACGGCGCCGACGAATTCCTGTTCGACCTGCGCACCGGCTATTGCGAGTACTACGCCTCGGCTTTTGCCGTGCTGATGCGCGCGGCCGGGATCCCGGCACGCATCGTCACCGGCTACCAGGGCGGCCTGTGGCAGGCCGCGGACGAATATCTGCTGGTACGCCAGTCCGACGCGCATGCCTGGGTCGAGGTCTGGCTGTCCGGACGCGGCTGGACCCGGGTCGACCCAACCGCCGCGGTGGCGCCGAATCGAATTGAAAGCGGCGCGCGCGATGCCCTGCCCGACGTTCGCGGCTGGCGCGATGCCGACTGGTTGTGGCAACTGCGCAACCAGTACGACCGCCTGCAGCACTTCTGGAATCGGCAGGTGCTGGCATTCGACTTTGCCCGCCAACAGCGATTGCTCACCAGGCTGGGGCTGGGCGGAATTTCCGGGCCCCTGCAGGCCTTGCTGCTGGTCGTGCTGGCGATGCTGGTGATCGCACCCCTTGCGTTGTTGCTGCGCACGCTTGTCCGGCAGCGGGCGCCAGACAGCCTGGTCGACCGGCTCTGGGCCCGTGTGCGCCGCAGGCTGGCCCGTGCCGGCATCCCGAACCGGGCCAGCGAATCGCCGCTGGAACTGGCTGAGCGGACCCGGCCGCTGCTGCGCAACGGTCACGAACTCGTCACGCTGGCGACGCAATACTGCCGGCTGAAATACGGTCCTGTCAGTGAGCCGGAAGTTGATGAGTCAGTCGAATTCAGCAACCGAGCAGTACGTTTCAGGCCACTTCGAATGAACTGATCAAGGCCCGTGTCCTCAAATTGCAGAGTCGGTCAGGAGGTTGAATTAATGAGCATGTATCGCTTCGTTATCCCGCTTTGTGCGGTTGCACTGGCCGCCGGTTGTTCCACCGTACCCAAACCGCTGGCCGGCGAGCAGTACCGTGAAGCGCCGCTGCCCACCCAGACCGGCGAGCAGGCGGTCGGCAGCCAGGTGCGCTGGGGCGGCACCATTATCGAAACCCGCCCGCAGGCCGATCGCACCTGTATCGAGGTGCTGGCCAAGGAACTGGATCGCAGCGCTTCACCGAAGCTTTCCGACGAGGATCGGGGCCGCTTCATCGCCTGCCACGATGAGTTCATCGACCCGGAAATCTTCGTCAACGGCCGCGAGATCACCGCGGTTGGCCGGATTGCATCACTGGATTCCGGCAGGATCGGCGAATTCGACTACCGCTATCCGGTCGTGGATTCCGATGCCATCTATCTGTGGCCGGATCGGGGCTTGCAGCCTTTCTACCCCTACTACCCGTACTACGGATCTTTCCATTACTACAGCGGGTTTCATCACCGCGGCTTCTACGGCGGATATCCATACCACGGGTTCGGCTATGGTCTGCATACCCGGCATCGCCCGTATTACCGGTCCGGGCACGGCGGCAGCTACCGCTCCGGTGGGAGCGTGGTGCAGGACTCCAACAGCTCCAGCCAATGACGACGTGAGACAATTGCGATGCCAGCGGCCATGATCCGGAGCCCCCGCCCATGACTGTGTTTTGATATAGTCATGGCCATGAAGCTCTCGTCACGCCAGCAGGAAATTCTCGACTTCATTCGCGAACGGATTCGCTACGAAGGGCTTCCTCCGACGCGAGCGGAAATCAACGCCCACTTCGGCTTTTCCTCGCCCAACGCTGCGCAGTCCCATTTGCGGGCACTGGAAAAAAAGGGCGCCATCACGATCAACCCCGGCCTGGCGCGCGGCGTCATGCCTGCCGATTTCGATGGCTCCAGCACGCCCGGCAATGGCCTGCCCATCATCGGTCGGGTCGCGGCCGGTTCGCCCCTGCTGGCAATCGAAAACCACGAATCCACCGTCCACCTCGACGCCGCCCTGTTCCATCCGCGCCCACATTACCTGCTGCGCGTACGCGGCGAGAGCATGAAGGATGCCGGCATTTCCGATGGCGACCTGCTGGCCGTGCACCGCACGCGCGAGGCCGCGCACGGCCAGATCGTGGTCGCACGCATCAATGATGAGGTCACCGTCAAGCGCCTGCGCCGAAGGGGCCGCGGCATCTGGCTGGATCCCGAGAACCGGCGCTTCAAGCCAATCCAGGTCAGCTCGGGCGATGACTTCGCCATCGAGGGCCTGGCAGTGGGCGTGCTGCGCGACCTGTAAACTCAATACTGTTGAGTCAGACGGCTTTTGTAGGAGCCTGCTTGCAGGCGAATGGCTCCGGAGTCTCGCTTTTGTTCGCCTGCAAGCAGGCTCCTACAAACTGCCAATCCTTGACTCATCAGCATTGCCTTAAACTATGAACTTCAAATTTTCAATTCAATCGCGGCGGGTTTCCAGGACCCACTCGTCGCGATCAGCCAGGAACGGAAATTTCCTGCGCGTTTCGTCCAGCCAGGCAAAATCAAGTGTGAAGGTCGCGACCTGTTCCGTGCCATCGAGCGGCCCAAGCACGGCCTCGCCGAGGGCATCGTAGACCACCGAACTGCCCGGGTACTCGATGCCCTTGCCATCGGTGCCGGCGCGGTTGACGCCGATGACGAATGCCTGGTTCTCGATCGCGCGCGCCTTGAGCAGGCAACGCCAGTGTTCGGCCCGCGGGCTGGGCCAGTTTGCGACGAAGATCTGAAGATCGAAGGCATTGTCGTTGCGACACCAGACCGGAAACCTCAGGTCGTAACAGACCTGCAGGTCGACCCGACGGCCGAACAACGGGGCGCGCACCTGCCGGTTGCCGGCTGAATAACGCTTGTCCTCGCCGCCGAAACCGAACAGGTGGCGCTTGTCGTAGGTGTCGGTACGTCCGTCGGGATGGGCCAGCACGAAGCGGTTGAAGATACGCTGGCCCTCGACCGCAACGATACTGCAGGCAATCGCCGCACCGCGCCCGGCGGCCTGTTGCACCAGCCAGGCCTGGTCGGCACCTTCGGCCAGTTGCTGCAGACGTTCTTCATCCCCCAGAAAGCCGGTGGTGCAGGTCTCCGGCAACACGTAGAGATCGCAGCCGGGGGCCTGGTCCATCAGGGAGGCCAGGTTTTCCCGGTTTGCAGCAGGATCTGCCCAGCGCGTATCGGCCTGGATCAGCGCACATCGAATCGAGTCTTTCGTCGCAACCTGCATGTCGGCACACTGCCCGGATCTGAAGCTGCCCCCATTATGAAAGAACTGCCCGGCGGGTGTGATCCCCTTTGAAGGGGTGATTCCCAACAGCGACCGGTCGTGGCAGAATCGGGACTTTGACAAGGAAACCGGCCGCCATGAACCTTTCCCGTTTTGCACTGCTGGCCTCGCTGGCCGGGCTTGTGATCCTGCTGATCGGCGGTCCGGGCTACCGTTTCGGGCTCTGGGACCTGAGCTTCGGCCTGATGGGGGCGCTGCGCTACGCCAGTTACCTGGGTATTGCCGGCTGCATCCTGGCGCTGGCGTTTCTGGCCGTTCCGCGCTTTCGAAAGAACAACTTGTGGTCGCTGCTGATTGCGCTGATCGTCGGTCTCGGCGTCATCGCGACCCCCATCCAGGTCCGAAGCATCGCCAGCAACCTCCCGCCGATCCACGACATCACCACCGACACCATCGATCCGCCTCAATTCGTCGCCGTTATCGAACTGCGCGCCGACGCGCCCAACCCGCCGGAATATGCCGGCGAGGAAACCGCCGGCCAGCAACGCGAAGCCTATCCGGACATTTCGACCCTGGAAAGCCCGCTGCCGCCGGGCCGGATGTTCGACCTGGCGCTTGACGTCGCCCAGCGTCAGGGTTGGGAAATCGTGGCGACCGTGCCGGAGGAGGGTCGCATCGAGGCCACTGCGACCACCTTCTGGTACGGCTTCAAGGATGACGTCGTGATCCGCATTCGCCCGGCGGGCAGCGGCAGTCAGATCGACATGAGATCCAAGTCCCGGATCGGCAGAAGCGACCTGGGCGCCAATGCCCAGCGCATCCGGAACTATCTGGAAGACTTGCGCGAACACTCCGATATCTGACAGTAATGAAAACAACGTGATGCTTACACTCCCACTTCGAGGGGCTTAGACTCTGTACTTCGTCCATTGGGATTCTCCTGTGTTGTGTGCTTGGCGGCTCACAACGGGGAGTTTTCCCAGGGTATCTCGCGCAATGTCGCCGGCCTGAGCATCCAGAATGCACCGGCACCGATCACGACAACCCGTCTGCGCGTGGCAGCCGCCGCTTCCATCAGCCCGGACAAGGGCCATACCATCGGGGCGGCCATCAGGCCATGAAGAAAGTCTCGTCGTTGCATCCCGGTTTCCTGCTTGCGGGTCTCGCGACATTACCGCAAGCCATAGAATGGATCAATAAACCATCATGGATCAACAAATCCATCGCAGGTGGCGCATGAGCCTCGGGCCCCCGAATCGGACCTGCCCGGTTTGCGAGAACCGGAACACGCGGGAGTTTCAGAACGTCGGCGGGCGCCTCTACCACCGCTGCGAGACCTGTCTGGCCACCTTCCTGGACCCTTCCCAATTGCCTACCCCGGCGCAGGAGAAGGCCGAATACGACCTGCACCGCAATGGCCTTGGGGACGCCGGGTATCGCGCCTTCCTCGACCGCCTGTGCCGGCCGTTGATCCAGCGCCTGGCGCCGGCAAGCCAGGGGCTGGACTACGGTTGCGGCCCGGGTCCGGCGCTGGCAGCCATGCTGCGTGAAGCCGGTCACGAAGTATCGCTGTGGGATCCAATCTACGCGCCTGATTCCGGCGTGCTCGACCGCCAGTACGACTTCATCACCGCCACCGAAGTGGTCGAGCACATGCACCGGCCGGCGCTGGAATTCCGGCGCATTGCCGGGCTGCTGCGGCCCGGCGGCCTGTTCGGCATCATGACCACCTTTCAGACCGACGACACGCGATTTGCCGGCTGGCACTATCGTCGCGACCCGACGCATGTGGTGTTCTACCGCGAGCAGACCTTCCGCTGGATCGGCGACCGCCTGGGCTGGAAGTTCGACATCCCGACTCAGAATGCGGTAATTTTCACCGGGAAGACGGAACCGGGAACATTGCATCATGACCGATGAAATCCGCTGGGGGATTCTGGGAGCGTCCCGGTTCGCACGCGAGCGGTTGGCGCCGTCCATCGCCACGTCGGCGGGCGGGCGCCTGGCCGCGCTGGCCAGCCGCAGCGGCGAGCGTGAGGCCGAACCGTTTCGCGCGCTGGCGCCGGACCTGAAAGTCTTCAGCGACTACCAGTCGCTGCTGGCCGATCCGGATATCGACGCGGTCTATATTCCGCTGCCCAACAGCATGCATTTTGAATGGTCGCTGCGCGCGCTGGAGGCCGGCAAGCACGTATTGTGCGAAAAACCCGTCGCCATGCGTGCCGGCGAAATCGACCGCCTGATCGAAGCTCGCGACCGCACCGGCCTGCAGATTGCCGAGGCCTTCATGATTGCCCACCACCCGCAGTGGCAGGTGGTGCGGGAAATCCTGCGTACCGGCGGCATCGGCGATCTGCGCCATGTGCAGGCCACGTTCTGCTTCAATAATGCCGATCAGCCGGACAACATCCGCAACCGGGCCGAACTCGGCGGCGGCGCGTTGCGCGATATCGGCGTCTATATCATCGGTGGCGTGCGCCTGGCCACGGAGCAGGAACCGACCTCCGTGGATGCCTGGATGCGCGTGTCGTCGGGCATCGACACGTTCACCGAGATCCGCGCCAGCTTTCCCGGCTTTTCCTATACCGGCACCGTCTCCATGCGCATGGCGGCCTGGCAGGAAATGACCTTTCTGGGCACCCGCGGCAGCCTGCGGATGAACGCGCCGTTCAACGCAGAACTGTACGGCGATGTCGTGATCTCGGTGCGGCGCGCCGGCGCGGTCAAGGAAATTCGCGAGTTTGCCGGGGCGCGTCAATACGAACTGCAGATCGAAGCCTTCCACCGCAGCATTCGCGATTCCACGCCTTACCCCTGCCCGCTTGAGTTTTCGCGTGGAACGCAACGGGTCATCGATCGCGTGCAGGAATATGCGTGGATGCTGCAATAGCCCGGGTTCTTGCCCGATCCCTGTCTGCATCTCCCAATGACCGGCGTGCGCGCCGCGACCGTACTGAATGAAGCGCTACGACCTGTTCATCATCGGCGGCGGCATCAACGGCGCCGGCATCGCCCGCGACGCGGCCGGCCGCGGACTTGTCGTCGGGCTGTGCGAGAAGGACGACCTGGCACAACACACCTCGTCTGCCAGCACCAAGCTGATCCACGGCGGCCTGCGTTACCTCGAACAATACGATTTCGCACTCGTGCGCAAATCGCTGCTGGAACGCGAGATTCTGCTGCACATGGCTCCGCACATCATCTGGCCGCTGCGTTTCATCCTGCCGCACCACAGCGGACTGCGCCCAGCCTGGATGCTGCGCGCGGGGCTGTGGCTGTACGACCTGCTCGGCGGGCGCAGCAGCCTGCCGCGCTCGCGCAAGGTCAGGCTGGATCGCGGCGAGCTGGCCGGCCAGTTGAGGCCGGAATTCCGCACCGGTTTCTGCTACTCCGACTGCTGGGTCGAGGACTCCCGCATGGTGGTTCTCAATGCAATCGACGCGCGCGAGCGCGGTGCCGACATCCTGACCCGCACCCGCTGCAGCGGACTGGACCGATACGAAGATCACTGGCGCATCACGCTGCAACCGGGCCGGGGCGAAGCCTTCGCGGTCGAAAGCCGGATTCTGGTCAATGCTGCCGGCCCGTGGGTGGGAGAAATCGCACAATCCTTCTCCAATCGGCATCAGGTATCGCCGGTACGGCTGGTCAGAGGCAGCCATATCGTGGTCCGGAAGCTGTTCGAAGGCGAGCATGCCTACCTTTTTCAGCACACCGACGGCCGCGTGGTCTTTGCCATCCCCTACGAACACGACTACACCCTGATCGGGACCACCGAAGTCCCGGTGGACTCTCCGGAAGATGATGGCATCAGCGAGGACGAAGAACAATATCTATGCCGGCTGGCCGGAGAGTATTTCGCGCAAGCCATCACGCCGGAAGACATCATCTGGCGCTATTCCGGGGTGCGGCCGCTGTACGACGACCGGAACGCCTCGGCCTCGGAAGTCACCCGCGACTATGTGCTGGAACTTGATGACGATGCAGCGCCGGCGCTGTCGATCTTCGGCGGCAAGCTGACCACGTATCGCAAACTGGCCGAGCAGGTCCTCGACCGGCTGCGTCCGCTGGCCCCGCAATTGGGCACGGAATGGACGGGCACGGCACCCCTGCCCGGCGGCGACTTCGAGCCGGAGGACTTCGACCAGCGTGCGCACGACATTGCCGCTCGTTTCCCGTTTCTGGAACAATCGACGGCCAGAAGGCTTTATCGGGCCTACGGCACGCGCGTCGAAAGCTTTCTCGGCAACGCATCCGAAAACGACCGGATTGCCGATGGGCTGCATGCCGCCGAATTGCGCTACCTGATCCAACATGAATTCGCGCAAACTGCCGAAGACGTTCTTTGGCGCCGCTCCAAACTCGGGCTGCATCTTTCCGAAACACAACAACAGCAGGTACGCAATTGGTTTGAACAACAATGACCGCGGAGGGAATCGACCGATGGGCAAGCAATACATCCTGGCACTCGACCAGGGCACGACCAGTTCCCGCGCCATCATCTTCGATCATGAAGGCGGCCTGGTCGGCATCGCCCAGCGCGAGTTCGGCCAGCACTATCCGCGTCCCGGCTGGGTTGAACACGACGGCATCGAAATCCGCGACACCCAGCTTGCCGTTGCGCGCGAGGTGCTGGACAAGGCCGGACTCAAGGCCGGTGACATCGCTGGCATCGGCATCACCAACCAGCGTGAAACCACGCTGATCTGGGATCGCGAAACCGGCCAACCCATTCACAACGCCATCGTCTGGCAGGACCGCCGCACCGCCGCGCGCTGCGACGAACTGGCACGACAAACGGGGATCAGCGACACCATCGGCGCGCGCACCGGGCTGGTGCTGGATGCCTATTTTTCAGCAACCAAGATCGAATGGCTGCTCGATCACGTCGATGGCGCGCGCCAGCGCGCCGAGGCCGGCGAACTGGCCTTCGGTACCGTCGACTCCTGGCTGGTCTGGAACCTCACCGGCGGCAAGGTGCATGTCACCGACATCACCAATGCTTCGCGCACCATGCTGTTCGACATCCACCGCCAGCAATGGGACGAAGAACTGCTGGAACTTTTCAATGTCCCCGCCACGCTGCTGCCGGAAGTGCGCTCGTGCAGCGAGGTCTACGGCGAGAGCAAGGCGGAGCTGCTCGGGCAACCCGTCCCGATCGCCGGCATGGCCGGCGACCAGCAGGCCGCGACCTTCGGCCAGCGCTGCACCCGGCCGGGCATGGTCAAGAACACCTACGGCACCGGCTGCTTCATGCTCATGCACACCGGCGACAAGCCGATCGTGACGAGCAACAACCTGCTGACCACGGTCGCCAGCCGGATCGGCAACCGCACCGACTACGCCCTGGAAGGCAGCATCTTCGTGGCCGGCGCGGTGGTCAAGTGGCTGCGCGACCAACTCGGCTTCATCGATGAATCCCACGAAGTCGAAGTCCTGGCCGCGTCGGTTGAAGACAACGACGGCGTCTACTTCGTCCCGGCCTTCACCGGCCTCGGCGCGCCGCACTGGAACCAGCACGCCCGCGGCATGATCACCGGCCTGACGCTGGGCAACAGCGCCGCGCATGTCGCCCGCGCCGCACTGGAAGGCATCGCCTACCAGGTCATGGACGTACTGGAAGCCATGCAGAACGATGCCGGCATAGAGATCCGCGAGCTGCGCGTAGACGGCGGCGCCTCGGCCAACGACCTGCTGATGCAGTTCCAGGCCGACATCATGCGCGCCCCGGTAATACGTCCGGACCAGGTCGAAACCACCGCCCTGGGTGCGGCCTACCTGGCCGGACTCGCCGTCGGATACTGGAAGGATCAGAGCGAAATTGACAGCCAATGGCAGGAAGACAGGAGATTCAACGTCGAGATGGGCGATGAGCATGCCCGGAAACTGCAAAACGGTTGGCGGCAGGCACTGAAAGCAGTGAAAACCGCCGCCGGAAAGCCGGGCTGAGACTCGCTCACCCTCAGCAGCCCGACCTGGCCTGCTCAATCAATCGCCGCCGTGTGCCACTGAATTTACTACCTGTCGCCGGGATAGTCCTCGCCATCCAGATATTCAAGGCGCAAAAGTTGTAAGATGATCGAGAATAGCGGCCGGAACGAAGCATTTCCGGCCCGGCCACAACCTCACTCGGGAGGCAAAACGATGAGCAGCAATAAACTGATTGGCCTGGCCCTTCTGGTTGTCGGCATCATCCTGTTGTATTTCGGCTATCAATCTTCGCAAGGTCTGGACGACCAGATCAGCGAGGCATTCACCGGCAACTTTACCGACAGCACCCTCTGGTATTACCTGCTGGGCGGCGTTTCAAGCGTGGCCGGCCTGGTGTTCCTGGCCAAAAAATAAGTTCGCCGCGCTGGCAAAACGCCGCCTGATTCAGGCCACAGCACCGCTGCCGCTCGAAAATCTCCCGCCAGTCGTCCGCCGAACGGCGAATCCGCTTTCCTCCAGCGGCACTCATAATAGATTCTCCTGTCGTGACTATGGACCGACAGGCTATCGGCGCGCAACCGGGAAGGGAAGAACGGTGTGGTTTGAACGCTTACGCATCAAAAGCCCAAAAACAACATATCCAGCGCTGCGGAGATTTCATCCTGCTTCTCAGCAAAGCTACCAACTCTTGAACGCAATTCGCCTTCGGGCACAGCAGCCATGTACTGCGTGGCCATTACCAGCTCTTGACCCTCAATGCTAAATACAGGATTCAGTCGCTGGGCAGGGGACGGCGCGGAGGATTTGGGCAACAGGGGCACGACAACTCGCGTATTCAAGCCGCTGAGAAGATCTGACTGAACGTCCAGAAGATAGCCAGCCTCACCCTCATTTTCGAAAATATCAAAACGGGCCATCAGAACTTACGGTGGCGAACCAGGGGCAAACCGTTAGCTTCAACATACGAGTTCGAGCTTTCCAGAGCTCTGACATTTTCTTTGAGCCACTTCTCCTGCTTATGCAGTTTCACGGCCTCCGCGATACCCGCCTCCGCGGACCGCGATACATTGATTCCCAAGGCTTTTGCCTCTTTGAGAAGAGCACTATCTAGCGACACGTTGGTCGGCTTTCGAATGGATTTGTTAGCTTCAGCGCCCTGCATGGCTCAGTCCTGGTTCGCGACTATGCGTCTATTATATGCCCATATTAAATGCACATCAACCCGCCTTGTTCACCACCCTTCCGTCGCGAGGGGTCGTCAGAGCCTGCCCCGGATACCCGATCTGGGTCGGGCACAAGCTTTCTCGGCTGGCCAACGGACTATTTCCCCGGCCATGACCTGAACCGTGAAGATTTGAATGTACATGAGAATGATGAAATCACACTGACTCAGGAAGCCGCCACGGTTCACTCGCAGACCGCTGAGGATTTAGTTCGGGATAGGTGAGCTTTGGTTCTATGCACGTTACACGAAATCTTCTCGGAATCTTCTGACCCTCGGAATCCTTCGTCGGGAAGTTTGACCGCCCAGGTTAGGGGCGCTGCAAAAAGACCGGCAGAGACTGCATTCACTTTGTCTCCAGAAACATCCGCGCGGGCTTGACTTCGACCCAAGGTTGCGCGCGCAAGTCGGCTTCCGTGAAGGGTCGGTGCGCAGCGCCTACGATAAATAATACGCGCTCATCACGGCCTTTCGCTAGCGCACGAAACAGCTCCGCCGAGATCTCGGCAGTGCGGGCATGCCAGTACATCAGTCGTCGGCTGAATGCACCGGCCTCGTTGTCCATCTCGCGCAGCGTCTCCCACTGCACCCGGCGATCCATCTCCTCGAATTCGTCGCTGTTCGCATACTGTAACAGCGCCACCAACGCACCGCGACCGTCTTCGGGCCGCCAGGCATCCGCCATGATCGCCCGGTGTTTATCAAATTGTTCCTGCGCCTCCGGACTATCGATCACTTGCTGGCCTCCGTACTTTATGGCCGCCTGCATGCCGCGGGTCTCGTCCTCTTGTGAGTCTGCAGCGCATAGCTGATGAAGCCCCATCTGCCGGGCCAGCGGGACACCCAGCGAGTACGCCTCGTGGACCGAGTTGAGCGTCTCCTCAAGCCGTTCCGCAATGCGTGCACTGAAGATTTCCGCCGCCTCCTTGCGTTCTGCCTTATCGAGATAGGCCCAGTTCAGCACTGCGGAGGAAAACTCGTAACCCGCGAGCTGCAGACCGATGACCCGGATCCGCCCCGAAGTATCGAGCTCGTCCCAGAGAGAAATGAGCTGTTGTGCTTCGTCGCGTGCATCCGCAGGCCTTCGTTCCAGCACGGCCTGCATTTCTACACCAACCGGGACGATGATGGTCGCCAGCGGGCGTCCAGCCGTCTCCGGCAGAAGCGTCATCGCGTTGCGGGCCGGGTCCGCCATCAAGACCTCGATGCGATCGCCGCTCATGCGCTCCACACAGACTTGGGTGGGCTCGAAGGCCGACAGGGCCTTTACGGCGTGTGTCAGTTGTTCGGTACTCGGCGAGGGATCCAACCCCGTGAGATGTGGGGTGCCGACGACCGTGATGGTTTGGGCTCCAGCAGGCGTTGCGAGAAACGCCCAGAATATCCATGCGGTAAGCCCGATAAGCACTGGTCGAGCCACCCCCATCCGGCGGTCTGCACTTTGCTCGACGAACCCATCAGGTATGCTCGAAGTGGACGCCGTATTGTTTGATCGCATTGACTTGCCTCTCACACGCGGACAAGACGCCAATTCGTTATGCGACTTCCCGCGCATACGCAATGCTCCCAATCTTTGCTCCACCCAGTACTGCTCCGACTTGAGCAGCAAAAACGAGAAAATGGGGCACAACGCGCGGGAGGAAACCTGATGCGTTTTCTGAACCTGGGAATTCTGCAACTGCGCTGTCCCCTTCTTCAATGCTGCTCTCGCCAGGGGTTTCTGGCCCGAGTTTACCCCTCGTTCCAGTCATTGCGCAAGTCCTGCCGAATGCTGGCGTCCGGCTGCGCCGGAGGGCTTTTCGACTGGATTCCCGCGTGCGCGGGAATGACGGCGGTGGGTGGGCTCGGCGAGTAGCGGGTGAGGTGAAGGTCATGTATCCGGCTGCGCCGGAGGGTTGTTTCGCTGGATTCCCGCGTGCGCGGGAATGACGGGTTGCCCTACCCCCTGACCGGCGCGCTCGCGCGCCACGGGTCGCTGGGGCCGATGAATCTGCCGGCACCGGTTTCCCGGGGTCTCCCTTGTATGCGGTCAGGACGATTGCAAGCGGCCACAACGTGTCCGCATTCGCTATGCCGCCGAGATAACCGCCTTCTCGGTATTCGAGGAAAGTTCTACTGGAATGAAAAGCTCTTTGGGGTAGAGGTAATCCTCCCCCGACTCGTCCTTGATACGAAACTGGCCCAGACTCTCTGCGTCAGCGTCAGGGAGCACCTCGTAGAGCTTTCGCCGTTCCAGCGAAGCTGGGTATTCCGCGTTGTCGATGCAGATTACAAATTGCTGATTCATATCAAATTTCTTACAGAACGCCTTGATCTTTGACCGCGCATCCCGGATCATCAAGACATTCCCGGGTGCGCTTCGCTTACCCGGCCTACGAGCTGGACCGTGTAGATTTGTGTTCGCGAAGTATAATGCAGCCATTCCGCCCGGAGATATCACAATGACCGCTACCGACCGCATCGAGATCAACCCAAAAGTCATGCTGGGCAAGCCAGTGATCCGTGGCACACGAGTGAGCGTGGAATTGATTCTCCGTAAGATCAGCGAAGGGGCCAGTGAGGCCGATCTGTTGGATGCTTACCCCGGACTCAAAGCCGAGGATATCCGCGCAGCGGTGGCCTTTGCAGCGGACACGCTGGCACACGAGGAAACCATTTTTCTGGACCCTACTGGCACGACCGCATAGTTTCGGCCAATGCGCTTCCTCGCTGACGAAAGCTGCGACTTCGCAGTGGTGCGCGCCCTGCGGAACGCCAGCCATGACGTGGCCACAGTGCGGGATTTGGCGCCCGGCGCACCGGACGAAGAGGTTGTGCGGATAACCCAGGCCCAAGAGCGAATCCTCCTCACCGAAGATCGAGACTTCGGCCGGCTGGTATTTGCGAGCACGGCCAAGTCTCCGGGCATCCTGTATCTGCGCTTTCCCGCAAGCGCGCGCCACGCGATGGTGAAAACCGTTCTATCACTGGTCGATCGTAAAGATTTCAGTTTTGATCGACATTTCGTCGTCGTTCAGCCAGGCCGTATTCGAGTGATGGAAAGGTAAACGCGCGTAATGGACGTGATTCATAGGCCAGGGCGTTTTCGGACGAAATGATTAACGATGTTTGAAGTCCAGGCCGAGCAAGTGTACCGGCCTGCATCCCCTACCCCCTCACCGGCGCGCCCGCGCGCCACGGGTCGCTGGGGCCGATGAATCTTCCGGCACCGGCGCCGGGTTCGCCGGGGCCTTTTCTGAAAGTGCTCAGGACGATGGCCAGCAGCCACATGGCGCAGGTGAAGTCTATGGCGGTCGCACCGTAATAGATGCCGGAGATTCCGACCATGGGCGGGACGATGAGCATGACCGGGACGTAAAGCAGCAACTGCCTGACCACCGAGACAGTGGTGGCCTTGCCCGGTTGTTCGATTGCGGGCAGCAGGCTGAGTGCGGTGAATACCAGCGGCAGCACCGGCAGGACGAGGATGAGGATGCGGAAGCGGTGCAGGTCTTCGGGCGTGAACTCCACACCGCGCAGCATCACCGACAGGGTCAGTTCCGGGTTGAGCCCCATGAACAGCCAGATCGGCAGCACCATGAGCGTACCGGCAATGACAAAAGTCCAGTAGTTGCTCTGCACGCGATCCCACCTGCCTGCGCCATAGTTGATGCCGGCAACCGGCTGGAACGCGCGCATCAGCCCGAACAGCGGGGTCAGCATGAACAGCAGCACGCGCCAGGCCGCCCCGTAGAAAGCGATGTCTTCTTCGGTACCGATGCGTGAGAGCATGTTGAACACGACGATGGCCTGGACCAGGCCCATCGATGACGAAATCATCGCCGGCACGCCAAACCGGACGATGCGCCCGGCCAGCCGGCGCGGCAGGCCGATATGCCGGGCATCGACTTCATAGCTGGAGCGCCCGCGGGCGAAGCGCAACCAGACCAGGCCGCCGCCGATCAGCGCGCCGAGGTTGGTTGCCCATGCAGCACCGGCCACGCCCCAGCCGAAGCCGGCGATGAACAGCGGCGTGAGAATCAGATTTGCGACCAGACCGGTGGCCATGTACTTGGCCGCCAGGGCCATCTTGCCCTCGCCCCTGAGCAGCATGTTCAGCGTCAGGCCGCCGATGGCGGCAAAGCCGCTGGCCGAATGCGCCCACAGGTAATCGGCCGCGATCGGCACCAGCTCGCCGGTCGCGCCCATGCCGCGCACCACCGGAACGGTGAACACCGTGCCCAGCAGCGCATACAGGGCCGCAACTACCAGCGCGATGCCGACGCAGGTGCCGGGCAGCTTGCGCAGCGTATCCTGGTCGCCGCGGCCGATGGCAATCGACAACACCACACCGCCACCGATGCCGGCCAGCGCGCCCAGGCCCAGGGTAATCTGCGTGACCGGAAACGCCAGCGACACGCCGGCCAGCGCCTGCTGGCCGATCAACTGGCCGATGTAGACCGCATCCATGACCGCATTGAGGCCAAACAGCAGCATCATCGCCACGGCCGGCACGGCCATGGTCCACAACACCTTCAGCGGATGGGCCTCGAGGATCAACCCGGCATGGGGATCGCGCCCGGCTGGTTTACTCAAGATAGCGCTCTTCGACAACCCTCAGGCGCGCGCGCAGACGTTCGAGCTCGCCGAGCAGATCAAGCACCAGCGGCAGGGTTCGGGTTTCCAGCTCCAGGTCGCGCTGCAATCGGCGGGCGCGGCGGGCGCGCTCCAGCTCGCGGCCGGTGAAACGCCACTCGGTCAGGTGCTCCCCGGCCGGGTGCACCACGCCCTCTTCGACCCATTCGCAGACGACCTCGGAGCGCAACTCCAGAACCTCGCAGATTTCGGGCAGGCTCAGGGCAGCCGAAGCCTCGGCTTCTATCGTTTCGATTCGAGTGTTGCTGGTATTGCGGGGGTCAGTCATCGCCGCACCTCCATCGCGGCCCTCGGGTTGAACGGGAAGGTCTCGCGCATGCGCTGGTAGAGTTCTCGCTGCTGCTCGGTTTCGGGTTTCGGCGTGACGATCTTGAGCAGCACGTACTGGTCACCGGGCGGCGAGCCCGGCAACCCGCGGCCCTTGAGCCGCAACCGGCGGCCGGAAGCGGAGCCGGCCGGAATGTTCAGATCCACAGCACCGCCCAGCGTCGGCACCGAAACGGTCGCGCCCAGCGCCGCTTCCCAGGGGGCAATCGGCAATGTCAGGTGCACATCGCGTCCCTCGACTTCGAACAGACGATGGGGTTGCAGATGGATTTCCAGGTAGAGGTCCCCGGCCGGCGCATTGCCGGGCCCGGGATCGCCCTTGCCTGCCAGGCGGATCTGCCGGCCTTCGGTCATGCCCGGCGGGATGCGCACATCCAGGCTGCGCTTGCGCGCCCGAATCGAACCATCGGCGGCCTGTTCGGGTTGCTCCAGCGTGATTCGACGAGTGCCACCGGAAAACGCCGTTTCCAGGTCGATCACGACCCGCGCACGCACATCGGCGCCCTTGCGCGGCCGGGTGCGACGTCGGCCGCCGCCGAACAGCGTTTCGAAAAAATCGCTGAAGCCACCGGCATCGGGGCCCGCCCCATCCCCGTAATTCCAGCCCTGGTGGCCACCGCGATCCCAGCCCGGTGGTGCCTGAAATTCCTCGCCGCCGCGCCAGCCGCCCTGCCGGAGCTGGTCATATTCAGCCCGCCTGGCCGGGTCCTTGAGCACCTCCCAGGCCTCCCCGATTTCCTTGAACCGATTCTCGGCATCCGGCTCGCTGCTGACATCCGGATGGTACTTGCGCGCCAGCTTGCGATAGGCACGCTTGATCTCGTCGGTGCCCGCTTTCGGCTCGACGCCCATGATCTTGTAGTAATCCTTGAATTCCATTCCCTGTTCCCGGATCACGTTCCAGTTTTCAGATGGGGACGAATGCGGCGGTTTTCATCACTGTCCTTCGTCCTGCTTTTTACTGCGCAGCTTTTCCCAGTACGCGAGCCGCTTGATGACTTCACGTTCGAAGCCGCGCTCGACCGGGCGATAGAAATGCTGGCGCGGCAGGCCTTCGGGGAAGCAATTCTGGCCCGAAAATCCCTCTTTCGTATCGTGCTCGTAGACATAGCCCTTGCCATGGCCCAGCTCACGCATCATTCCCGTCGGCGCGTTGACGATGTTGGCCGGCGGCGGCAGCGAGCCGTGCTGCTTCGCCGCTCGCCCGGCGGCCTTCTCGGCCCGGTACAGCGCATTGGATTTCGGCGCACTGGCCAGGAAAGCCACGGCCTGGACCAATGCCAGCTCCCCTTCCGGGCTGCCCAGCTGGTCGTATGCCTGGCGCGCGGCCAGCGCCTGGACCAGGGCCTGCGGGTCGGCCAGGCCGACGTCCTCGCTGGCAAACCGGACCAGCCGCCGGCAGATGTACTTGACATCCTCGCCACCGGCCAGCATGCGCGCCAGCCAGTACAGCGAGGCATCGACATCCGAGGCGCGCATGGACTTGTGCAGGGCCGAGATCAGGTCGTAATGCGCGTCCCGATCGCGGTCATGGGCAAGGGCGCGCTGCTGCACCAGGCGTTGCAGTGCAGGGTCATCCAGCGGCCGGTCTGCATCGGTCAGCTCGAACACCGTCTCGGCCATGTTCAACAGGTAGCGGCCGTCACCATCGGCCATGGCCAGCAGCGATTCGCGCGCCGATTCGGTCAGCGGCAAGGCGCGTCCGACATGTTCCTCGGCGCGCGCCAGCAAGCGGCCCAGCGCCTTGCTGTCCAGCCGCTTGAGCACCAATACCCGCAGCCGCGAAAGCAGTGCGCCGTTGAGTTCAAACGAGGGGTTCTCCGTCGTCGCACCCACAAGGATGACGGTGCCATCCTCGACTACCGGCAGGAAGCCGTCCTGCTGGGCGCGATTGAAACGATGAATCTCGTCGACGAACAGCAGCGTGCCCTGCCCGGCTTCGCGTCTTTCGCGCGCGGCGGCGAAGGCCTTCCTGAGATCCGCCACGCCGGAAAAGATTGCCGAGAGCTGTTCGAAGTGCAGGTCGGCGACTCCGGCCAGCAGGCGCGCCAGCGTGGTCTTGCCGGTGCCGGGCGGACCCCAGAACACCAGCGATTCCAGCCGGCCGGTGGCGATCATGCGCCCCAGCGGGGCGTCGTCAGCCAACAGATGATCCTGGCCGGCCACCTGCTCGAAGGCTTGCGGTCGGAGGGTATCGGCCAGCGGCCGGTGTAGTGAGGACGTACCGGAGCGATTCACCACCGGGTCATCGTGGCTTGATGAATGATTAATGATGGATGATGAATGGCCCGGCTCAGAGCGTGCGCGTCGGGCGGTCGGATTCGATCATGCCGGCCAGCTCGGAGGAAATCCGGCTGTGGGCCTGCTCGGCCTCGACGGTTTCGAGAAACTGTACACCGACGCCGCTGTTGGCCGCGTTGCGTGTATTGCCGTGCGGCGTGAGCCAGGCAATGCGGCCCGGGATGGCCATGCGCTCATGGCCCATCAGGGTCAGCAGCACCAGCACTTCATCGCCCAGCCGGAAACGCTTGCTGGTAGAGACGAACAGACCGCCGTTGACCAGAAACGGCATGTAGCAACGATACAGTTCCTGCTTGTCCTCGATGTTGCAGGAAAGAATACCTTTCTGCGCCATGTTTCAAGTCCCTCCGCACTCTTCGGCGTATCAACTGACCCTACCAAGTGTACTTCAACCGGAATGCGCGAGATGCCGCCATTCCGTCAGCCAGGTTCTGAGCAGCCAGTCGTGCCGCACCGGCGAGGCCGACAGCCGGTAGCCTTCCAGCGCGGCCTGCCAGCACTTGTACAACCGCTCTGCCGCGGCGCGGCCCCTGGGACGGTGCGTGCCCGGCAGGAACTCCGGTACCGGGCCGGACAGTCCATCGAACCAGAACCTGCTGTATCGTGCCAGCCAGCGCCACGATTCGGCCGGCTGCTGCTGCCATTGCTCGATCCACGCGGGGTCGATCTCCCGGCCTTCGAGCACTGCGGCCAGCGTGCGGCCGATTTCCAGGCCGCGTTCCAGGCCACCGTCGGTCAGCCACTGGTCGGCCAGGCCGGGAATGCCGTCGGCCAGTTCCAGTGCCAGTCGGCAATGTCCGGCGTCCACCCCGTCATGCCGGCGTACCAGCCAGTCAAGCGCCACTTCCGGATCGGGCAGCGCGACGACGCGACGCTGGCAGCGCGAACGTATGGTTGCCGGCAGCCAGTCCTCGCGGTCGGCGACCAGAATCAGCCAGACCTCGTCGGCCGGCTCTTCCAGCGTCTTGAGCAGCGCGTTTGCGGCATTGCGGTTGAGCAGATCGGCCGGCTCGATCAGCCCGACCCGACGCTGGCCGATCGAAGGCGTCAGGCCCAGCGAGCCGATGAACTCACGCACCTGGTCGACCAGGATCTCGCGCTTGTCCTCCAGCAGGGCCAGCCGGAAGAAATCCGGGTGCGTTCCGGAGGCCAGCAACTGGCAGGCGCGGCACTTGCCGCACGGGTTGCCGTCTTCGACCGCCAGGCACAGCAGGCGCGCGGCCAGCCAGTCGGCCAGTGCGCGCTTGCCGCTGCCGGCCGGTCCCGGGATCAACGGTGCATGGCCGAAATGGCCGGATTCGATCTCGCGATCGAGCGCCCGACAATTGGTCTCCAGCCAGTCCGGAAGATCGCGCCGACTCATGCCAGACACTCGTGCAGCACGTTTTCAATCCGGGCCGCGACTTCATCCAGATCACGGCCGGCATCGATCACGCGGTAACGCTCGGCATTTGCCCGCGCGCGTGCCAGGTAGGCCTGGCGCACGCGCTCGAGAAATTCACCGCGGCCCTGCTCGATCCGGTCCGGACCGGCCTTGCGCGCACGGATGCGTTCCAGCCCGAGCGCAACCGGCACGTCCAGCAGCAATACGAGGTCGGGTTCAAGATCGGGATGCACCAGCCCGGCCAGCAGCTCCACCGGTTCGCTGCCCAGTCCGCGACCGCCACCCTGGTAAGCGTGGCTGGCATCGGTGAAGCGGTCGGAAATCACATCCTTGCCGGCCGCCAGCGCCGGCTCGATGACCTGGACCACGTTCTCGCGCCGGGCCGCGAACATCAGCAACAGCTCGGTGATCGCATCGATCTCGCCGGTAGCCGGATCCAGCAACAGCGCGCGGATGCGCTCTGCGGCCGGCGTTCCGCCGGGTTCGCGCGTGACCACCACCTCGCGACCGCGCGCTTCGAGCCAGCGCCGTATGGCGACCAGCGCGGTGGACTTGCCGGCACCTTCGCCGCCTTCAAGACAGATCAGCCTTCCTCTCATTCGCGTCCCAGGATGTAACGGGCCACGGCCCGGTTGTGTTCGGCCAGCGTGGCCGAGAAATGGTGTGTTCCGTCGCCGCGTGCGACGAAGTAGAGTGCATCGCCCGCGGCCGGATTGGCAGTGGCCCGCAACGCCGCAGCACCCGGCAGCGCAATCGGCGTCGGCGGAAGGCCGTGTCGGGTGTAGGTGTTCCACGGGTGATCGGTGCGCAGATGGACCCGGCGGATGCGGCCGTCGAAATTGTCATCCAGCCCGTAGACCACGGTCGGATCGGTCTGCAACCGCATGCCGATCTGCAAGCGGCGCATGAACACGCCGGCAACCTGTGCAAGCTCGGCATCAACCGTCGTTTCGGCTTCGACCAGCGACGCCAGCACCAGCAGCTCTTCGATCTCGTCCAGCGGCAATTGCGGGTCGCGCACATGCCACGCTTGTTCCAGCTCCTGGCGCATTGCCCGGTGGGCGCGTGCCAGCAGGTCGAGGTCGCGATCACCGCGCTCGAAGCGGTAGGTCTCGGGCAGGAACCAGCCTTCTGCAAAGCAGTCGGAACAGCCCAGCCGCTGCATCAGCGCGCCATCTTCAAGCTCGGCGGTCGCTGCCTGCAATCGGGAATCGGCCGACAGTTCCGCTCGAAGCCGGGCCAGCGTCCAGCCTTCGACGATGGTGAATGAATGCCCGATCACCTGTCCCTGTCCCAGAACCTGCAACAGGTCACTCGGCGTGAGTCCGGGGGCCAGACGATACTCCCCGGCCCGGATGACCGGCTGGCGCAACCGCCCCAGCAGACGCCAGTGCCAGGGGCTGCTCTGTGCGCCCAGCGCAGCCATCCGCGCGGCCACGCCGGGCAGCGTATCGCCGGGCCGCACCCACAGCACGCCGACACCAGCGTCAAACAGCGGCTGCTGCTCGAATCGGCGGAAATCCTGCCACTGCTGAAGTATGGCAACCGCCGCTAGCGCGACCATGATAGATATCAGTATCAATAACTTACGGAACATTTCTCAACTTCTTCTTGCCACTTGACCAGCCAATGCGGGTACTCGCCATCCCGCTCCAGCAATCGGCCGTCCAGGCTTCTCACCCTTCCGGGTCCCCGAACCGAGTTTATCACCCAGATCGAATCGTCCGGCCGCAGGTCGGTGGCCGGAAACGGGCCTTCCTCCAGCCGGCTGCCGGCACTGCGGCGCAACCATTCCAGCCCTACCCCGGCGACCGCGACCGGGTGCGGGCCCGGCGCTATCAGGCGGACGGCGCGGCGGACGGCGCGCACGATCACCACGTTGCCGTGCAGCGCTTCGACGATATTACCGACACGATCGAGCACCAGTGCCTCGTCGGCACCGGTCCGCCGGCATTCGCGAGCAATCAGCACCTGGTCGAGTCGGGAGACATGCTTGAGCCCGGGCGCCTCGCTGTGCGTGGCCAGCCGCACGGCGCTGGTGCGCATGTTCAGGCCGCTGCGGCGCAGCTCATCAAGCCCTTCCGGAAACGCGCGCCGGGCGACAATCCTGCGCACGGTCGCGACTGGCGGCGGGAAATACCCCGAACCGCCGCTGCCACGGGTCACGGTGATGCGGATGACACAGCGTGGCGCTTCCGATGCCAGGCCTGCGGCCTCGTCGAGCAGCAACCCGGCATCGGGCATCGCGATGCCCAGCGAGTCACAACCGCGCTTGAGACGTTGCATGTGCAGGCCCCACAGCGGTGCGGTAAAGCCGAAGAACGCGATTGTCTCGAACACGCCGTCGCCGTGCAGCAGGCCGCGGTCGTCGGCCGGGATGCCGGCATCGGCCCGGCCGTCAACCAGCCACTCAACCATGGCCGAGTGCCCGCATCAGGCCACGCGCCTTGGCTTCTGTTTCGGCCAGCTCGGCGCGCGGGTCGGAATCGGCAACGATGCCGGCACCGGTACGGAAGCGGATGCCGCCGGGCTGAACCAGCATGCTGCGAATCAGGATGTTCAGGTCCATGCGTCCATCCAGGCCCAGGTAACCCATCGAACCGGTGTAGAAGCTGCGCCCGACCCGTTCCAGCTCGGCAATGATTTCCATGCATCGCACCTTGGGGCACCCGGTGATGGTACCGCCCGGAAACACCGCCGCAATGACTTCGGCCGGCGTGATTCCGGCGCACAACTCACCGCGCACGTTGGACACGATGTGGTGCACGTGGGTATAACTTTCGACCACCATCAACTCATCGACCTCGACCGTACCGGGCCGGCAGATACGGCCCAGATCGTTGCGTTCCAGGTCGATCAGCATGATGTGCTCGGCGCGCTCCTTTGGATGGGCCAGAAGCTCGCTGGACAAGGCCCGGTCGTGATCCGGTGAGCTACCGCGCGGTCGCGTGCCGGCAATCGGACGGACCGCGATGCGCCCGCCGCCGGCCTCGACCAGCCGCTCCGGCGAGGAGGACAACAGCGTACCGCCGGGCAACCGCGCCAGGCCTGCGAACGGCGCAGGGTTGCGTTCGGAAAGGCTGCGGTAGATCGCGACCGGATCGGGCGGAGTGGGTGTGGCGCCCTGCCACAGCCGCGACAGATTGACCTGGAACACGTCGCCGTCGAGGATGTAGTCGCGAATCCGCTCCACGCCGCGCATGAAACGCTGGCCGTCCTCGGGCTCGACCTGCAGAAAACTCACCGGAATGCCGGGCTCGGCTGCGGGCCCGACATCGCGCAGTTCGGCCTGGGCCTGGTGCAGCAGGATATCGTCTTCGGCCACCAGCCAGCTGCTGTCGTCGTGGTGATCAATGACGACCGCGGCCGAACAGCGCGCGGCAAGTGCCACCGGCAAGCCGTCTCCGGCAGCGGGCAAGGCCAGTTTCGGCTCGATTGCACCGGCCAGCTCATAACCCAGGTAGACGAACCAGCCGCCCTCGAACGGCAGATGACCGGGCTGCGTCCGGCGCGCCTCGTGCCAGACCTTGCGCAGCCGCGGCAGAAATTCGCCGGCATCGGCCTGCGCGGCAACGACTGGCGGCGATTCCGGGTCCGCGCGCAGCAAAAGGCTCCACCGGCCGAGCACACCGCCGCGGCTGGCGCTGTCGAGCAGGTAAGGCCAGCGCTCGGGAAGGTGCTGATGCACGGCCAGCAGGTTCGGCCGTTGCGACAGGGGCCGAATCAGGCTCACTCGAACCGGTTGAACAATACCGTGCCGTTGGTGCCGCCGAAGCCGAACGAGTTCGACATGGCCACCCCGATGTTGCGCTCGCGCGCCTCGTGCGGAACCAGGTCAATGCCTTCGCAGGCTTCGTCGGGATGATCGAGATTGATGGTCGGCGGAACCACGCCGTGATACAGCGCAAGAATCGTGAAGATCGCTTCGATCCCGCCGGCCGCACCCAGCAGGTGTCCGGTCATGGACTTGGTCGAACTGACCAGCACGCTGCCGGCATGGCTCCCGAATACCGAACGCACCGCTTCGATTTCGGCACGGTCGCCCAGCGGCGTGGAAGTGCCGTGCGCGTTGACGTAATCGATGTCGGCCGGATTCATTCCGGCATCCCGGATGGCCGCGGCCATGCAGCGCGCAGCGCCGTGCCCGTCTGCGGGCGGCGACGTGATGTGATGGGCATCGGCGCTCATGCCGTAGCCACACAGTTCGGCATAGATTCTGGCACCGCGCTTGCGCGCATGCTCCAGTTCCTCCAGCACCACGACCGCAGCACCGTTACCGAGCACGAAGCCGTCACGATCACGATCCCAGGGCCGGCTGGCCCGTTGCGGTTCGTCGTTGCGCGTGGACAGCGCCTTGGCTGCGGCAAAACCGGCCATCGCCGTGGGCGTGGTGCCGAACTCGGCTCCGCCGGCGACCATGACATCGGCGTCACCGTAGGCAATCAGCCGCCCGGCCTCGCCGATGCTGTGGGTACCGGTGGTGCAGGCCGTGACCAGCGACAGGTTGGGCCCCTGGTAACCATAGCGGATGGAAATATGCCCCGAGACCATGTTGATGATGCAGCCGGGCACGAAGAACGGCGAGACCCGGCGCGGGCCGGAGTCCACCCACGTCTGGTGGGTATCCTCGATGGTCTTGATCCCGCCGATACCGGAACCGATCGAGACCCCATACCGGGTGGGGTCGTCCAGTGTCTGCGGCAGGCCCGCATCCTCGATCGCCTGCACCGCGGCCGCGATCCCGTAATGGATGAACGGATCGGACCTGCGCGCATCCTTGGGTTCCAGGTAGCGATCGAGGTCCAGATCGCGAATCTCCCCGGCAATCCGGCAGGGCAGGCGCTCGTCCTCGCAAGCCGTCAGCGGCCCGATACCGCTGCGGCCGTTGACGACGCTGTCCCAGGCCGATTCGATGTCGTTGCCGACCGGAGTGACACACCCCAGACCGGTCACGACGATACGACGGTCACCGCGCATGAGCTCGTCCCGTGGTCGGATACATGATCGGATTCATGATCGGTAGCAAGACCCCTGGAAGATCGTTGGCGGGATTACTTGTCAATCGTCGACTTGACGTAGTCGATGGCCTGCTGGACGCTGGTGATCTTCTCGGCTTCCTCGTCGGGAATCTCACACTCGAATTCTTCTTCCAGCGCCATCACCAGTTCCACCGTGTCCAGGGAATCGGCACCCAGGTCGTCGACGAAGGATGCACTGGGCGTCACTTCCTCTTCCTTGACACCAAGCTGCTCGACCACGATTTTCTTGACTCGTTCTTCAATGCTGCTCATTTGCTTATTTCCTCTGGGAGTTGAAGAAGCGCGCACATTGTAGGGAACAAATGCCGCCGCTTCCAGCTTATCGGACTACCCGCCCCGCCCCGAAATCCACTGAAATACATGAAATTCCCGGAGTTTCATGGGGTTGGCAGACTTTCATGAAATTCATGTCATATACATGCCGCCGTTGACATGGACGGTCTGGCCGGTGATCCAGGCCGCGGACGGCCCGGCCAGCCAGGCACAGGCTGCGGCGATATCGGCCGGTTGTCCGAGCCGGCCCAGCGGTATTCGCTCGGCAAGATCTGCACGCTGCTTTTCATCCAGCGCACGTGTCATATCGGTATCGATGAACCCCGGCGCAATGACATTGACGGTGATGTTGCGCGCGGCCAGCTCCTGGGCCAGCGAACGCGAAAACCCGGCCAGCCCGGCCTTGGCGGCAGCGTAGTTGGTCTGGCCCGGATTGCCGCTGTAACCGACCACCGAGGAGATCGAGATGATCCGGCCCGCACGCGCCTTGAGCATGCCGCGAATGCAGGCCCGGCTCAGGCGCATGGCACCGGTCAGGTTGGTCTCGATGACTTCCAGCCAGTCTTCATCCTTGAGCCGCATCAGCAGCTGATCGCGCGTCACCGCAGCGTTGTTGACCAGGATGGTGGGTGCACCGGCACGCTCGGTCACCTCCTTGACGGCCGCGTCGATCGCGGCCGGGTCGCGCACGTCCAGCACCAGGCCGCGCCCGGTGCCCAGCCGCTCGCTGATCCGGCCGGCACCCGATTCGCCGGTCGCGGTACCGAACACGGTCGCACCCAGAGCCGTCAGATAATCTGCAATCGCAGCACCGATGCCGCGGCTGGCACCGGAAACCAGTGCGATCCGGCCTTCAAGCCCGAACATTTCGGTCATTGTCTGTGCATTCATGCGTAGATTTCCTTGCATTCGTTCCGGCAATCGCCCGACAACCGGCTATCGGTCAGGCCAGCGCCCTGTCGATCGCCTCATCGCTGTCCAGCGACGACCACTCGCCGGCACGCTCGATGCGCCGCCCCAACCCGGCCAGCACCCTGCCCGGACCGCATTCGACGAACCGTTGTATCCCGCGCTCGGCCAGCGCTGCGATGGTCTGCGTCCACGGTACCGGACGGGTCAGCTGCTCGACCAGCGCCTGGCGAATCGAGGCTGCATCCGCGGCCGGCGCAAGATTGCAATTGTGCAACACCGGGCACTGTGCTGCCCGGATTTCTATCTGTTCCAGCGCCGCGCGCAACTCCGGGGCGGCCGGCTGCATCAGCGGGCTGTGGGCAGGCACGCTGACCGGCAGTTTCAATGCGCGCTTCGCGCCGGCCGCTCGGCAGGCTTCGATCACCCGCTCGACGGCATCGAGGTGGCCGGAAATGACCACTTGACCCGGTGCATTGTAATTGGCCGCGACCGCCGCCTGCTCGCCGGAATGCTCCGCGCACAGCCGCTCGACCTCGGAATCGTCCAGCCCCAGGATGGCCGCCATCGCGCCCTCTCCTTCGGCCACGGCCTGCTGCATCAGGTTGCCGCGCAGGTGCACCACGCGCACCGCATCGGCAAGCTCCATTGCTCCGGCGGCGACCAGCGCAGCGTATTCTCCCAGGCTGTGCCCAGCCATGGCTGCGGGCATGGTACCGCCAGCCTCCCGCCACAGACGCCAGACCGCAATATCGGCGGTCAGCATCACCGGCTGGGTCCAGCAGGTCTGGTTCAGGTCTTCGGACGGCCCTTCACAAACCAGTCGCCACAGATCGCGGCCCAGCGCTGCCGAGGCCTGGTCGAAGGTCGCCTGAACCGACCCGGCCGTTCCGGTGAACCCGTTCATCATGCCGACCGACTGCGAACCCTGGCCGGGAAAGATCATTGCGAAGGAACTCATTTCCGATTGCTACTCCGTGATTTTCCTGATCCCGGATTCTTCTCGACCCGGGTATCCGGCCTTGCCGGCCGGTGCTGCCGACCCAAGCGGTCAGTAGCGAATCAGCGCCGCACCCCAGGTGAAGCCGCCGCCGAAGGCTTCCAGCAGCATGGTATCACCGCGCTTGATCCGGCCCGAACGCACCGCCTCGTCCAGCGCCATGGGCACCGAGGCGGCCGAGGTGTTGCCGTGCTTGTCCACGGTCACGATCACGCGATCCATGGGCATGTCCAGCTTGCGGGCGGTGGCCTTGATGATGCGCAGATTGGCCTGGTGCGGAATCAGCCAGTCCAGGTCGTGTTTTTCCATGTTGTTGTGCGCCAGCGTCTCGTCGACGATGCGGCCCAGCGTATTGACGGCGACCTTGAATACCTCGTTGCCCTTCATGGCGATGGTCAGCCCACCGCGCTCCTCGGCCCTGAAGCCCCTGGATACGCCCACATCAACATTGAGGAGGTCGGCGTGATTGCCGTTGGCATGAATATGCGTGGACAGCACGCCCGGCTCGCTGTCGGCGCGCAATACCGCGGCACCGGCACCGTCACCGAACAGCACGCAGGTCGAGCGATCGGTCCAGTCGACCATCCGGGTCAGCGTCTCGGCGCCGATCACCAGCACGGTACGCGCGCTGCCGGCCTCGATGAACTGGGTCGCGATCGACAGCGCGTAGATGAAACCGGAGCAGGCCGCATTGACATCGAAAGCGCCGCAATCGCGCAGACCCAGCCGTTTCTGGATCAGACAGGCGGTGGATGGGAACACCAGGTCCGGGGTGGTCGTGCCGACAATCAGCAGATCGACTTCAGATGGCTGGACGCCGGCATCCTCGAGTGCAATGCGCCCGGCCTGCTCGGCCAGGTCGCCGGTGGTCTGGCCTTCGGCCGCAACCCGGCGCTCGCGGATCCCGGTACGGTCACGAATCCACTCGTCGGAGGTATCGACCATGCGCTCCAGGTCTGCATTGGTCACGACCTTTTCGGGCAGAAACCGCCCGGTGCCAATAATGCGTGCGTGCATTTCTCTCTCCTAAACCGCCGCCCACAACCTGCGTTCCAGGCGCGACAGCATACCCCGTTGCACTTCCAGCGCGGCAACCTCGATAGCATGGGCGAAACCTTCCACCGACGCATGAGCATGGCTCTTGATGACGATACCATTGATGCCCAGCAGCGAGGCCCCGTTGTGTGACGCCGGCTCGTAACGCGCGCGCAGTCGCCTGTGCAACCGGCGCAGGCCCGGCCCGGCATACCAGCGCTTCGCCGGCACCTCCATCTCTCCCAGCAGCATCGAAATCGCGCCTTCGGCCGATTTCAGCAACACGTTGCCGGCAAACCCGTCGCACACCACCACATCGGCGCGACCGGCGAACACGTCGTGGCCTTCGACGAAACCGACCAGGTTCAACCCGAGGTCCGAACACCTCCGCAGCGCTTCGCGAACCACATCCGGACCCTTGTTCGGCTCGCTGCCGATATTCAGCAGCCCGACCCGCGGCTTGCGCCCCAGCAACGCCTCGACCGCCGCGCTACCGAGAATGGCGAATTCGGTCAGACGCTCGGCATCGACATTGATGTTGGCGCCCAGGTCCAGCACCCAGGTCTGACCACCGGCGACCGGGAGTTCGCTCATCAGGGCCGGGCGTTCCACACCGGGCAGCATGCCGGGCCGCATCCGGGCCAGCGCCATCAGCGCGCCGGTGTTGCCGGCGCTGACCACGGCCTCGGCCCGCCCCTCGGCGAGCCGTTCCAGCGCCACTGCCATGCTGGAGCGACGCCCGCGACGAATGGCCTCGGCCGGGGTCGAATTCATCGCCACGACATCGTTGCAGGCAATCCGCTCGACACGCGCGCGCACGCCGGCGTCCAGTGAATCCAGGCGTGCGTCCAGTGCCCGCGGATTGCCGACGATCTCGACCCTGAGCCCGGAATCACGAGCCAGCGCCAACGCAGCGGCATCGACCACCCGCGACGGCTCGAAATCGGCCCCCATGGCATCGAGACAGATGCACCGCCCCGATGGCCTCGCGGATTGCGATCCGGGTTTCGATTGTGCTTCGGTCATAAAGGCAAGCCCCGGCCGGTCATGCCGGCGAGGCCACAGACTCGCATGTCGGCCAAAGGACCTTGCCGGAATGCGTCCGGTTCAAGAACCTCAGCCTTGGTCTTCCTCGTCGAGATCGACCTCCTCGACCACTTCCACCACCTGGCGGCCGCGGTAGAAACCCTCGGCGCTGACATGGTGACGGCGGTGGACTTCGCCGGTCGCGGATTCTTCGGACAGCGTCGGAGCATTCAGAGCGTCATGCGAACGGCGCATGCCACGGCGCGATGGGGTCTTTCGACTTTTTTGTACAGCCATTTCAAGTTCCTCGGTTCAGTCAATCCTGTCGCCGGAGTTTTTCCAGCACGGCAAATGGTCCCTGTTCGGCATGATCCTGTCCCCCATCCATCGATGTACTTCCGGCAACCGCTTCGATTGGTTCGCTGGCCGGATTGATCGGCACCAGCGGCAGTGCCAGCAGCAGCTCGTCCTCGACCAGTTCGACCAGCCTCATCCGGCCTTCCGGCACCAGCTTGGGCTCCAGGTCTTCGGGCAAGCCATCCAGCGCCCGCTCCGATTCCACCACCGCCACCGAAGAATTGCTGTCGATGGACTGGTGATAGCGTTCGAGACTGCGCTGACAGATCAGCGGCAGTCGGCCCGAGACGTGGACTTCGAACCTGGCCACCGCGTTTTCATCGCGCATGGCCGTGATTTCGAATTCCACCGCCTCGTCGGCTGCCGGCTCGGCCAGCGACTCGATCAGGCGCGGCATCCAGGCCAACGGCAACCGTCCACCAAAACACCGGCCGGCCTCGCAAGCACGGGCCACGTCGATCCAGTCAGGGAAATCACGCGACATAGCCGGGCATTATATCATTCAGAATTCCGAAACAACACCCCCAAAGGCTTTCCGGATGACATCCCCCCCGCCATTGATTCTGGCTTCCGGCTCGATCTACCGCGCAGCCATGCTGGAGCGGCTCGGCCTGCCCTTCCGCGTCGTCGCCAGCGACCTGGACGAAACAGCGCTGCCGGCAGAAACTCCCGACCGGCTGGTAATCCGGCTGGCCACCGGAAAGGCCGCGGCCGTGGCTGGCAAACACCCCGAAGCGATCGTGATCGGCGCCGACCAGCTTGCGGTGCTCGACAGTGGCGAGATCATGGGCAAGCCGGGCGACCGTCCGGGCGCGATCGCGCAACTGCGGCGCATGTCCGGACGGACGGTCGATTTCCTTTCGGCGATCGCGCTTTGCGGCGCGGTCGCACCGCGCAGCGACATCATCCCCACCCGATTGAAGTTCCGAACGCTGAATGATGCGGAGATCGAGCGCTACGTCGATTGCGACCGGCCCTTCGACTGCGCAGGCGCAATGCGTTCGGAAAGCCTGGGCATTGCGCTGCTGGATTCCATGACCAGCGACGATCCCAGCGCCCTGATCGGCCTGCCCCTGATTCGCATCAGCCAGTGGCTGCGCGAGTGCGGCTACCTCCTTCCGTAATCATCCGATACAGACGTTCCAGCTCGCCCAGATCGGCCCCGCACACTGCTACACTTGAAACCATACGCCAACGAATGGAGCCCGACCGTATGGCCACTCAAGCGCAAGCCGTGCGCGAGCAAGGCAACTTCCGCAACTGGCGCATCGAGATCGATCTCGAAGGGGTCGCCTGGTTGTATCTCGACCGCGAGGGAGAAAAGGTCAACAGCCTCAGTCGTGACGTACTGACCGAGCTGGGCGAGATCATCGAACAGTTCGAGACCTCGCCGCCGGCCGGCCTGGTGCTGATGTCCGGCAAGCCGGGAAATTTCATCGTCGGCGCCGACGTTCGCGAATTCGACCAGACCAGGGATGTCGCACTGCTGCGCGAGAACGTGGCGCAAGTCCACGAACTTTTCGGGCGCATCGAGAAGCTGCGCTTCCCCAAGGTCGTGGCCTTCGAGGGCTTCTGCCTGGGCGGCGGCCTGGAGCTGGCGCTGTGTTTCGACTGGCGCATCGCGCTGGACAACGACAAGACGCGAATCGGCTTTCCCGAAGTCAACCTGGGCATCTACCCCGGTTACGGCGGCTCCGGACGCTCCATCCAGGCTATGGGCGGCATCAAGGCAATGGAGATCATGCTCACCGGCCGCATGCTGCGCGCCCGCCAGGCCCGGGCCCTGGGCCTGATCGATCAGACAGTCGATATTCACGGCTCGCTGCGCTGGGCGGCCCGACGCGCGGTACAGAAAAAACGCAAGCATCAGCTCAAGGGCATGGTCAACAAGCTCTCCACGCTGGGCCCGGCGCGCAAGTTCCTGGCCGGCCAGATGCGCAAGCAGACTTCACGCAAGGCACGCCGCGAGCATTACCCGGCACCCTACCGGCTGATCGATGCTTTCGAAGCGCATGGCGATTCCGCCGCGGCCATGATCAAGGCTGAAGCCGAGAACATTCCCGAGCTGCTGGTCGGCGAGACCTCGACCAACCTCAGGCGTGTGTTCCGCCTGATGGAGCAGCTCAAAAGCCAGGGCAAAAAGAGCGATTTCAAGGCCCGCCGCGTGCATGTGATCGGCGCCGGCGTGATGGGCGGCGACATTGCCGCCTGGTGTGCGCTGAGGGGCCTGGAAGTGACGCTGCAGGACCGCGAGATGAAATACATCGAGCCGGCGATCAAGCGCGCTGCCGGGCTGTTCAGGAAAAAACTCAAGACCCCGACCGCGGTGGCCGCGGCAAAGGCGCGCCTGCGCGCCGATGTCGAGGGCGAAGGCGTGGCCCGTGCCGACGTGGTCGTCGAGGCCATCTTCGAAAACCGTGAGGCCAAGCGCGAGCTTTTCGAGAAGCTCAAGGGCAAGCTGGCCGATCACGCGATCGTGGCCACCAACACTTCGGCCATTCCACTTGCCGAACTTGCCGATGTGTTCGACGACCCGAGCCGGCTCATCGGCCTGCATTTCTTCAACCCGGTGCCGAAAATGCCGCTGGTCGAAGTGGTCTTCGACACCACCACCGACCCGGACCGGGTCAATGACGGATCCAGCTTTGCCACCCAGATCGGCAAGTACGCCCTGCCGGTGACCTCCACACCCGGCTTCCTGGTCAACCGGGTGCTCGTACCCTACATGTACAAGGCCATGAAGATGCACCGCGACGGCATCCCCAAGGAGGCCCTGGACAAGGCCGCGGTGCAGTTCGGCATGCCGATGGGGCCGGTCGAACTGGTCGACACGGTCGGGCTTGACGTCGGCCTGGGGGTGATCGACACGCTGCTCGGCGATGCCGCCGGCGAGGATCGCAAGGTGCTCGAATCCATGGTCGAGGCCGGCAAGAAGGGCAAGAAGACCGGCGAAGGCTTCTACAAGTGGGAAAAGGGCAAGCCGGTACGTGACGGCGATGCCCACAAGGGCCATGATCTTGAACAGATCGCCAAGGATCTGATCCAGCCGTATCTGGATGAATGCCTGGCCTGCCTGCGCGACGGCGTGGTCGAAGAAGAGGACCTGCTCGATGCCGGGATGATCTTCGGCACCGGTTTCGCGCCGTTCCGCGGCGGCCCGGTGCATTACATCAACCACTCCGAAGCCACGGCGCGGGCCGAGGACTCGCTGCTCGACGCCGCGCGCGGCGGAAAACCGGCGAAACCGGCGGCGCGCACCGCAGCCGGGGATTCGAAGAAGAAAAAGACCGGGAAGAAGGCCGGGAAGAAGAAAACGGTACGGAAGAAAGCCTCAGGCGGCCAAACGAAGACCGCGCAGAAAACCGCCGAGGCACAGGGTGGCCAGCCAGCCAGCGATGATTCCGCCCGGAGCTCCGCGCCGGCCGAAAAGCCGGCCGGGGACGAATCCGGCGGCAGGAACGAGAGCTGACGCGGCACGAATCCAGAATACCGAAACAATCGCCACAGGACCAATCACATGAGCGAAGGTTCAATCAAGCGCATCGCGGTCATCGGCGGCAGCCGGATTCCATTCTGCCGCTCCAACACGCTGTATGCCGACGAAACCAACAAGGACATGCTGACCCGCGCCATTCAGGGCGTGGTCGACAAGTACGACCTGAAAGGCAGGCAGATCGACAAGGTCATCGCCGGCGCGGTCACCGTGCATTCAAGCGACTGGAACCTGGCGCGCGAAGCCGTGCTTTCGACCACGCTGTCGCCGCTGACCACCGGCATCACGCTGCAACAGGCCTGCGGGACCAGCCTGCAGGCAGCCCTGCTGGCCGGCGCCGAAATTGCCACCGGCGCAATCGACTGCGCCATCGTCGGCGGCACCGACACCACCAGCGATCCGCCGATCGTGTTCAAGCGCCGGTTCGCGCAAAGACTGGTCAAGCTCGGCAAGGCCAGGACCTTCAAGGACAAGCTGGCCGCGTTCAAGGGCTTCTCGCCGGCAGAACTGGCGCCGCAGCCTCCGGCCAACGGCGAGCCGCGCACCGGGCTTTCCATGGGCCAGCACTGCGAGCGCATGGCGAAGGAATGGCAGGTCAGCCGGCGCGAGCAGGACGAACTGACGATGGCCAGCCATCACAACGCGGCGCGTGCCTGGGATGAGGGCTTTTTCGACGATCTGGTCACCGGACATGCCGGCGTCCTGCGCGACAACAACATCCGGCCCGATACCGATTTGCAGCAACTCGGCAAGCTCAAGCCGGCTTTCGATCGCTCGAACCACGGCACCCTGACCGCGGGCAACTCGAGCACCCTGACCGACGGCGCCGCAGCCGTGTTGCTGGCCTCGGAAGAGTACGCAAACAGACATGGTCTGCCGGTCACCGCCTGGCTGACGCACAGCCGCACAGCCTCGGTCGACTTCGTCAATGGCGACGAGGGCCTGCTGATGGCCCCGGCCGTAGCCGTGGCCGAAATGCTGCAGCGGGCCAACCTGTCGCTGCAGGACTTCGACTTCTATGAAATCCACGAGGCATTCGCCGCCCAGGTGCTGTGCACGCTCAAGGCCTGGGAATCGGAGGACTACTGCCGTGAGCGGCTCGGGCTGGACCAGCCGCTGGGCACCATCGACCGTTCAAAACTCAACGTCAAGGGCAGCTCGGTCGCGATCGGCCATCCGTTTGCCGCCACCGGCGCACGAATCGTCTCGACGCTGGCAAAACTGCTGGAGCAGAAAGGTTCAGGTCGCGGCCTGATCTCGATCTGTACCGCCGGCGGCATGGGCGTGGCGGCCATTCTGGAGCGCTGACGCAGCACGCTGGCGTTTGATACCGGCAACGGCAAGCCCGGCGAAATAAACCGGCTCACAAGCTCCATTCAAGTGTGACGATGCCGAAGTTGTTCTTCGGGTCTTCCAGCCCCAGTTGCGCGCTGTCGCGGAATGAATCGCTGGGCAGGAATGCCTCCACATGAACCGCCCAGCTCATCCGTTCGAAGTGCAGCCCGATGGAAAACTGACGCAGAAAACGGCGCGGCGACAGGACATTGTTCTCGGTCCACTCGTTGTCACTGCGCAGCAGATTTCCCTCCCGCGGCAGGGCAAAGCCCAGGGCTGTGCCCTGCGCGCCGATAGTGCCGTAGAAACAGGTCTGCCCGGGCTGGCGCAGGCGTGCGTCATAGGCAATCACCCGGCCGATCGGGACCGAAACCGGTGCAAATCCCAGCGGCCGCTTCGCGCCGATGCGCCATTCCAGGCTGGCCTGGGCGTGGGTGAAGAAGTTGCCCAGGGCGGCATCCACGCCGACGGCCAGATCCTGCCAGCCGCTGCTGACTACCTTGATCTTGTGAACTGCATAAACGTTCAGCAGTGGCTCGTTGTCGAGCTGGTTGCGCCAGCCGCGCGGGTTGCTGGCACCAGTGAGACGATGCGCCTCGCGCTGCAATTCATCGGCCAGTGTGGCTGGCCCGACCAGGCCGATCATGGTCTGGAAGCCGGTCAGACGCCGGTCGTTGAACGCAATATGCGTATTGGTCCAGCCCAGCATGCCGACGAAAGGCGCGTCGTCAAGAATGATCTCCAGTGTACTGATATTGTCCGGGGTCTGCATGTTCTGGTCGAAACTCCAGCTTTCACGATAATGCAGGTCGCCGCGCTGCGGCAGCAGGCGGCGGGCCAGAGCACGGCCAAAGGCGGGCGTCGCGCCAGCCTGCTCCCAGTCCGGCGCTGCGCTGCCGTGACGCTGAAGGTAAAAGCCGTTCGTGAACTGGTTGTCGGAGCCAAAAAATTCGTCGTTGGCCCAACCGAAGGCCCAGGTGCCACCGGCGCTGCCGGATACCGGCGCCACCAGCAGAATCAGGGCGCACAAGCATGCCGGAAATGCCCGAAACATGACTCTCCGCACTGCCGCGCCCGAGTTCTGGTCCGAACCCGTCACGCAAAACCCCTTCGTCGCCAAACGCATCGTCTCAAGCTTCCCAATGACCCGTCAATCTTACCCGTAACCTGATGTCCGCGAGACCTGTGCATACGGTTCTCATCACCGAACGGCTCCAGGTTGTGCGAATCTTGCCTTCTGGAGCTACGTCAAAGACAGGTAAGGGAACTGCGAGATGTCGAACGATGACAAGTTGATGGAATTGACTTCATTACTCGGACTGGACCGGGAAGAGGCCGTCGCCGAGATGCTGGAGGCCATGGCGGTACAGGACATCGCCGGGGCCCTGGCCGAACTGGAAGCGGACCGGCGCGCCCGGCTGTTCGCACTGTTGCCGGAAGAGCGCCAAACCGACGCTTTCTCCTACCTTCCGCGCGGACTGCAATTCGATTTTCTGGATCAGCTCCCGACGCCGGACGCGCGTCGCATTCTCGGCCAGATGCTGCCCGACGACCGCACTTCGCTGCTGGAAAGCGCGCCACCGGAAAAGCTCGAGGAAATGCTCGGCCTGCTGCAGGCCGACGACCTGAAGCTGTCGCTGGAGTTGCTCGGCTATCCCGAGGAATCGGCCGGGCGGTTGATGACCACCCGCTTCGTCGCGGTCCGTCCTGACTGGAGCGTGGCACGGGCGCTGGACCATATCCGGCACGAGGCCCATCGCGGCGAAACCGTGCACACGGTATTCGTCACCGACGAACGCGGCCGCCTGCTCGACGAGATCCGGCTCAGGGACCTGATCCTTGCCCGGCAGGATGCAGCCGTGGCATCGATCATGGACGAGGAAGTTGTCTCGATCGAGGCCTCGGCCGACCGTGAGCAGGCGGTGGAGACGATCCAGCACTATGACATCAACACCCTGCCGGTGACCGACCGGCAAGGAACGCTGCTCGGCATCGTGACCGTCGACGATGTCATGGACGTCGCCCAGCAGGAAGCCACCGAGGACTTCCACAAGTTCGGCGGCGCCGGGGCGGTGTCAATTTCGCTGCGCGACGCGACACCGGGCCTGCTGTACCGCAAGCGAATCGGCTGGCTGATCATCCTGGTATTTGTCAACCTGGTCAGCGGCCTGGCCATCGCATTGTTCGAAAACGCCATCGAAACCGTGATCGCGCTGGTGTTCTTCCTGCCGCTGATCATCGCCAGCGGCGGCAATGCCGGCAGCCAGTCGGCCACGCTGATGGTGCGCGCGCTGGCCACCGGCGATGTGCAGATGAAGGACTGGTTCCATCTCTGGGGCAAGGAACTTGCCGTCGCCATACTTCTTGGCCTGACCATGGCCGCGGCCGTTTCCCTGGTCGGTGTCTGGCGCGGAGGGCTGGACCTGGCGATGGTGGTTGCGCTGGCCATGGTTGCGGTGGTGATCATGGGCGCGATGATCGGCGTGCTGCTGCCGTTCATCCTGCAGCGCTTCAATTTCGACCCGGCCACCGCCAGCACCCCGCTGATCACCTCGGTGGCCGACGTGCTGGGCATTCTGATCTATTTCAGCATCGCAGCGGCACTGCTGGATGTTTCCGTGCCGGCGGTGAACTGACCAGGGCGCAGCCCCCGCTTTCGGGCTGAAAGGCCGAGCCGGCAATCGCGTTGACGCTGGCACGGCCGGCACTGGATAATAGCCGGCTAGAATAGTGGACGACTATAGTCGTCGACTATGGTCGACGAGAATGGCCGGGATAATCACAAACATAAATCCAATCTCAGGGAGAGCTCCGGATGCTTCAGTGGATCGAATCGACCAACAACCTGATCAACGGTATCGTCTGGGGCCCGCCCTTCATGATCCTGCTGGTCGCCACCGGCCTTTATCTGAGCGTGCGTCTGGGGTTCTTCCAGTTTCGGCACTTCGGCCATGCCTGGCGGCACAGCTTCGGTCAGTTGTTCCGGCGCACAGAGCGGCAGGAAGAGGGAGCCATCACGCCGTTCCAGGCCGTGACCTCGGCCATGGCCGCGACCATCGGTGTCGGCAACATTGCCGGCGTGGCGACCGCGATCGTGCTCGGGGGGCCGGGGGCGATCTTCTGGATGTGGATGGTTGCCCTGGTCGGCATGGCGACCAAGATGGCCGAGGCGACACTGGGCCTGAAGTACCGCCACGTCGATGCCGACGGCCACGTCTCCGGCGGGGTGTTCTACTACATCGAAAAAGGCCTGGGGCCGCAATGGAAGTGGCTGGCGGTGCTGTACGCCTTCTTCGCCGGGCTGGCCGCGTTCGGCATCGGCAACATGGTGCAGTCCAACACCCTGGCCGAGGCGGTGAGCCAGGCCAGCGGCGGCATTGTGCCGGCCTGGACCACCGGAATGATCGCGGTGCTGCTGGTCGGCGCGGTGACGCTGGGCGGCATCAGCCGGATTGCCGCGACCGCCGAGAAGATCGTGCCGATCATGGCGGTTGTCTACCTGCTCGGCGGGCTGAGCATCCTGATCATCCATGTCACCGAAATACCGGCGGCACTGTGGATGATTGTCGAGCACGCGTTCAAGCCAATGTCGGCGGTCGGCGGTTTTGCCGGCGCATCGGTGGCGCTGGCCGTCCGCTACGGCATCGCCCGCGGCATCTTCTCCAACGAGGCCGGGCTGGGCTCGGCTTCCATCGTCCACGCCCAGGCCCGCAACCAGCCGTTCCGCCAGGGCTTCTGGGGCATGTGGGAAGTGTTCATCGACACCCTGGTGGTGTGCACCATGACCGCGCTGGTCATTCTGCTCACCGGCGTGCTGGGCAGCGTCGATGAAAACGGCCAGGTGATCACCGGCGCGGTGCTGACGACGACTGCGTTCACCACCGGTCTGCCCGGCCCGGGTGGCTACCTGGTGCTGACCTCGATCATCTTTTTCGCCTACACCACCATGCTGACCTGGAACTTCTACGGCGAAAAGAGCTGGGAGTACCTGTTCGGCCGCCGGGTGGTTTTCCCGTATCGCCTGATTTTCCTGGTGTTCGTGTTCCTGGGTGCCGTGGGTGCGCTTGAGCTGGTCTGGGATATTGCCGATACGCTCAACGGCCTGATGGCCGCACCCAACCTGGTCGCCCTGATCCTGCTGGCCGGCGTCATGGCCCGGGAGAAGCTCGACTACTTCGAGCGTCTGCGCAACGGCACGTATCACGATTCGTGAAACAGCTCGCATGATCCCGGTCAAGTTTCACCCGGCCGAACCGGATAAGGTCACGAAACGGTTTCGCGGGCGGTTGGCTTGCGTTATGCTTCGACCATAAATGCACCAGGGCGGCACGGCCGCGAAGGGCGGAAAGATGAAGCCTACAGATACCCATAACCCGGACTACTTTCACAAGGTGGTCGATTGCCAATGGGGTTGCCCGGCGCACACGGATGTTCCCGAATACATCCGCCTGATTGCCCAGGGCCGGTTTTCCGACGCCTACATGGTCAACCGCGAGTCCAACGTGTTTCCCGGCATCCTCGGCCGGGTCTGCGACCGCCCCTGCGAACCGGCCTGCCGGCGGGGGCGCCTCGATCAGAAACCGGTCGCGATTTGCCGCCTCAAGCGGGTCGCCGCCGACCACCGCGACGACATCACCGACCGGCTGCCGAAAGTTCCGAAAGTCAGAAACGGCAAGAAGATCGCGCTGGTCGGCGCCGGCTGCGCCAGCCTGACCGTATGCAACGACCTGATGCCGCTGGGCTATGAATGCACGGTGTTCGAAAAGCTCGACAAGCCCGGCGGGCTGATGCGCACCAACATTCCGTCGTTCCGGCTGCCTGCGAAGGTCCTCGACGAGGAGATCGACTACATCACCGACATGGGCGTGGACCTGCGCCTGAATACGCCGGTGGAATCGATGAAATGGCTGCTCGAACAGGGCTATGACGCCATCTTCATCGGCTCCGGTGCGCCGAAGGGCAAGGAATTGAACATTCCGGGCCGACAGGAAGGCGCGGCCAACATCCATATCGGCATCGAATGGCTGGAGTCGGTGGCCTTCAAGCACACCGAATCGATCGGCAGGAAGGTACTGATCATCGGTGTGGGCAACACCGCGATGGACTGCTGCCGGACCAGCCTCAGGCTGGGCGCCGACGACGTCAAGGTCATGGCGCGCAAGCCGCGCGAGTTCTTCAAGGCCTCGGACTGGGAACTGGAAGACGCCGAGGAGGAACAGGTCGAGATCGTCATCAACCGCAGTCCGAAGGAGTTCGTGGTCGAGGACGGAAAATTGAAAGGCATGATCTTCGAGGTCATGGAATACGATATCGACAACGGCCGCATCACCGATACGCGCGTGACCGGCGAGGAGTTCTTTGAAGCCGACGACGTGATTCTTGCGATCGGCCAGGAAAACGCGTTTCCATGGATCGAACGCGACCTCGGAATCGAGTTCAACCAATGGGACGAGCCGGTCTGCGACCGCACCACGCACCAGTCCAGCCTACCCGGCGTGTTCTTCGGCGGTGATGCCGCATTCGGGCCGGAAAACATCATCTGGGCGGTCGAGCACGGCCATCAGGCGGCCATTTCGATCCACAACCACTGCCACGACAAGAGTGTCGACGATCGCCTGCCGCCCACCATGAACCTGGGTTCGCGCAAGATGGGCATCCACGAATGGAGCTATTCGAACTCGTTCGAGCCGGCCGCGCGCAGAAAGATGGAACATGTCCCGCTGGTCGAACGCTTTCGCGAACTGGGCACCGAAGTCGAACTGGGCTTTACCGCCGAACAGACCGCCTGCGAGGTCGAGCGCTGCCTGAACTGCGACATCCAGACCGTCTTCACCGATTCGCTGTGCATCGAATGCGACGCCTGCATCGACATCTGCCCGACCCAGTGCCTGACGATCACCGAAAACGGCGAACAGGAAGAAGTCGAGGCCCGTCTGACCGCACCGCGCAAGGAACCCGATCAGCCGCTGTATATCTCCGACCAGCTCAAGCAGACCGGCCGGATCATGGTCAAGGATGAAAACGTCTGCGTCCACTGCGGCCTGTGCGCCGAACGCTGCCCCACCGCAGCCTGGGACATGCAGAAGTCCATCCTGGGCATTCCGTTTGCGCGGGATCATGATGTGATGCGAGCGCGGGAGGCAGTAAGTGGCTGAGCGACTTCTCCGAGCAGTCAAGCTGAGTTTGAGATCAAAAAGCGTGAATGGTGAATGGTAAATAGTAAATGGCAGGCACCTTCGTTCATTGATGGCGATGGTTGCCATTTACCATTCACAATTTACCATTTACGCATTTTCCTTGAACAAATCCCCCATACCTGAAGCCCTCCGATGACCTCACCGCAACCCCCCACCCCCAACAACTTCGTCCTCAAGATCGCCACGGTCAACGGTACCGGTTCGGCCAGTGCCAACGGCCTGCTGATGAAGGCGCTGTTCCGCATGGGCATTCCGGTGACCGGAAAGAACCTGTTTCCGTCCAATATCCAGGGGTTGCCGACCTGGTACGAGATTCGCGCCAGCAAGGACGGCTACAACGCCCGCGTGGCGCGGGTCGACGTGATGGTGGCGATGAACGCTCAGACCTATGCGAAAGACCTGGCCGAGGTCGGCGACGGCGGCTATCTGATCTATGACTCGACCTGGCCAAGGGATTCGCAGCTCAAGCGCGCAGGCGTGACCGTGCTCGGCATCCCGCTGGCAAAGATGGTCAACGAGAACTTCGAAGGCGCGCGCATCCGGACCCTGATGAAGAACATCGCCTATGTCGGCGCGCTTTGCGCACTGATGGAAATCGACCTGGAAATCGTGCGCGGACTGCTGGAAGAAACCTTCGCCGCCAAGCCCAAGCTGGTCGAGCCCAACTTCAAGGCCGTGCGCCTGGGTTATGACTACGCGCGCGAACATTTCGACTGCCCGTTGCCGGTTCAAGCCGAGAAGATGGACGGCACCCGGGGCAAGATCCTGATCGAGGGCAATGCCGCGGCCGCGCTGGGCTGCCTCTACGCCGGCGCCACGGTCGGGGCCTGGTATCCAATTACACCTTCGACCTCGCTGATGGACGCATTCGAGGGCTATTGCCAGAAATTCCGACGCGATCCGGAAACCGGCGAAAATCGTTATTGCATCATCCAGGCCGAGGACGAGCTGGCAGCCGCCGGCATGGTGCTGGGGGCCGGCTGGGCCGGTGCGCGCGCATTCACTCCAACCTCGGGGCCGGGCATCTCGCTGATGAGCGAGTTCATCGGGTTCGCCTACTACACCGAGATTCCGGCGGTCTTCTTCGATATCCAGCGCGTCGGCCCGTCCACCGGCATGCCCACGCGCACCCAGCAGTGCGACCTGTTGCTGGCCGCCTACGCCTCGCATGGCGACACGCGTCATCCGGTGCTGCTGCCGGCCGATCCGAAGGAATGCTTCGAGGCGGCAGTAACCGCTTTCGACCTGGCCGAACGCTTGCAGACCCCGGTTTTCGTACTCTCGGATCTGGATATCGGCATGAACGACTGGATGGTCGATGAACTGACCTGGGACGACAGCTACCGGCCTGATCGCGGCAAGGTGCTGGATGATGACGATCTGACCGGGATCGACAAGTACTACCGTTTCTTCGACCATGACGGCGACGGCATCCCGTACCGCACCCTGCCCGGCTCGGATCGGAAGGGAAGCTACTTCGTCCGCGGCTCGGGTCATAACCAGTACGGCGGTTACACCGAGGACGCCGAGGAATATCAACAGGTTGTCGACCGGCTGAAAGTCAAATGGGAGACCGCCAGAACACTGGTACCCGAGGCGCTGGAACGCAAGGCCCGGGGACGCACCGACATCGGCATCATCGCCTTCGGTTCGTCCCACGGCGCGACGGTCGAGGCGCTGGACCGGCTGCACGATGACGGCATCGAGGTCGACTACCTGCGGCTGCGCGCTTTCCCGTTCGGCGAGGAGGTCGAGCGCTTCCTGCAAGAGCACGGCACGGTTTTCGTGCTGGAACAGAATCGGGACGCGCAGATGCGCGGCCTGCTGATGCTGGAACTCGATGCCGAACCCGGCAAGCTGATTTCCATCCTGCATTACAACGGGCTGCCGGTACCGTCTGACATGATCTTCGAGGCCGTCTCCAACCATCTTCGCCAGGAGGCCGTGGCATGAGCTTCATCGCCAAACCCAAGGTCCAGTGGGCCGGGCAGCAAAGAAACGAACTGGGACTGACACTGGCCGATTACGAAGGCGGCCTGTCGACGCTGTGCGCCGGCTGCGGTCACGACTCCATCACCGCCGCGCTGGTGCGCGCGTTCTGGGAGCTGGCTCTGAAGCCCGAACAGGTCATCAAGCTGTCCGGCATCGGCTGCTCGTCCAAGACACCGGCCTACTTCCTGTCCGGCGCGCACGGCTTCAACTCGGTACACGGGCGCATGCCCTCGGTGGCCACCGGCGCCCAGGCGGCAAGGCGCGACCTGATTGCCGTGGGCATCTCGGGCGACGGCGACTCGCTGTCGATCGGCATGGGCCAGTTCGCACACGCCGTGCGGCGCAATCTCAACGTGCTCTACATCATTGAAAACAACGGCGTCTACGGCCTGACCAAGGGCCAGTTCTCGGCCTCGGCCGACCCCGGCAGCAAGGCCAAGAAAGGCTTCGAAAACAAGAACCAGGCCATCGACCCGGTCGCGGTGGCCATCACGCTGGGCGGGGGCTTCGCCGCGCGCTCGTTTTCCGGCGACAAGCAGCAGCTGGTGCCGCTGATCAAGGCCGGTCTCAATCACCCCGGCTGCGCCGTCATCGACGTGATCTCGCCGTGCGTGACCTTCAACGACCACCAAGGCTCGACCAAGTCCTACGCCTACACCCGATCGCACCTGCACGCCGCGATCGAGACCGACTACATCGAATCGCAAGCCGAGATTGCAGTCGACTACGAACAGGGCCAGACCACCGATGTGACGCTGCACGACGGCGCCAGGATCCGCTTGAAGAAACTGGCCGCCGACTACGACGCTTCCAGCCGTGCCCACGCGCTCGAATACCTGGAGGCCGCCCGCAATCGCCAGGAAATCGTCACCGGCCTGCTGTACCTGAACGCCGAACTCCCCAGCTTCCACCAGATTGCCGGCACCGCCAGAAAGCCGCTGACCAAGTTCGACTTCCAGGACCTCAACCCCGGACCGGAAGGCTTGCGGGAATTGCAGAAAAGTCTGCGATAAGCCTGGAACTTTCCCGAGGCCAACCAGCCGTTCATCTTTCAGGAATTCGGCGACATGGCGTTCCCGTGGCTGCCGAAGTTCATGCGCCGCATGCTGGGGCGCCGGATCGGAAGGCGCTTCCGGGCCTTCGTCCCGATGCTGGGGATCACCGAGGAGACCATGCCAGCCACCGAATGGGCGCTGTCGGCCCGGCCCAGAATCCGCCTGACCCGACGCGACAACCGCTTCGTCATCAAAATTCCTGATGAAACTTGATAGGCTTGCACCTGGTCCAAGCCGGACCAATCTGAATTCCGTTCCCCATCGACGAGGACGACAATGCAAGACATGCGCACCCATTCCCATTCGCAAGCTGCAACCGCGACGACCGGCCGACAGGCAATCGACGAAGATGCCCGCAGGGTCCTGAGAAACACCTGGAACCTGCTGGCGCTGACGCTGCTGTTCTCGGCCGGCACCGCCCTGCTGGCGATGGCCAACAACTGGCCGCACCCGGGCCTGGTCATCACGCTGGTCGGCTATTTCGGCCTGCTGTTCCTGACCATGGCGCTGCGCAACTCGGCCTGGGGCCTGCTCAGCGTATTCGCGCTGACCGGCTTCATGGGACTGACGCTGGGCCCGATCATCAACGCCTACCTGACTATTTTCAGCAATGGTCACCAGCTGGTCATCTCGGCCCTGGGCGCGACCGGCGTGGCGTTCTTCGCGCTGTCGGCGTTCGCGATGACAACGAAGAAGGATTTCAGCTTCCTGGGCTCGTTCCTGTTTGCCGGCATTCTGGTCGCCTTCCTGGCCGGCATCGGCGCGATCATCTTCTCGATGCCGATGCTCGGACTGGCCGTCTCGGCCATGTTTGCGGTGCTGATGTGCGGCCTGATCGTCTACCAGACCCAGCAGATCGTTTCCGGCGGCGAGCGCAACTACATCATGGCCACGGTCACGCTGTTTGTATCGATCTACAACCTGTTCACCAGCCTGCTGCATTTACTGGGATTCGCCTTCGGCGAAGATTGAGCCCGCAGCCGGCTGGGCAAGAATCTCGCAGAGACGCAGAGGCGCAGAGAAAGCGGAAATGTAATTCCTTGTTCTGCGTCTCCGCGGCTCTGCGAGAACCATTTCACCCACCAGCCCGGTGTCCCAGGTTCGGCCCCGCCGCACGCGCCTGGACCGGACTCCGGGGGGCCTGCTAGAATGATGGTTTGAACATATCCGCCGGCCCCGGGCCGGCGGTTTCCATTGAGGACAGGCCATGACGATTCTCGAAAAACTCCAGCAACTGCGCACTTCCGGCGGCACGATTCGCACCCGCGGGCTTGCCGACGAGGCGATCGAGCAATTCGCGGCCCGGGATTCCCGGCTGGAACAGGCCGTGGACCAGGCGCTGGGCGTGGCCGAGTGCTGGCAGGCGGCCTACCCCGAACTCTGGACGGCCGACGATGCTGAACAGCAGGCGCGCCTGCAATCGGCCTATGTCAATTTCTACGCCGACGATGCGGTCAATCCCTATGTCGCGCTGGCCGCAAAAGGCCCATGGATCATCACCAGCAAGGGCGCGGTGCTGCACGATTCCGGCGGCTACGGCATGCTCGGCCTGGGACACGCACCCGAAGCGGTGCTGGCGGCCATGAACCAGCCGCACGTCATGGCCAACGTCATGACGCCCAGCTTCAGCCACCAGCGGTTCATCGATGCGCTGCGCGCCGAGCTCGGTCGGAATCGCGCCGACGGCTGCCCGTTTGAGCGCTTTCTGTGCATGAATTCCGGCTCCGAGGCCGTGACCGTGGCCGGGCGTATCGCCGATATCAACGCGCTGGAAATGACCGGCCCCGGCGGTCGGCACGAGGGCGCGACCATCAAGCGCCTGTCGCTGACCGGCGGCTTTCATGGCCGCACCGATCGCCCGGCGCGCTATTCGGATTCCACGCGCAAGACCTACCGGAAACACCTGGCCTCGTTTCGCGACGACGACAGCCTGATGACCGTCGAACCCAACAACATCGAAGACCTCGAACAGGCATTCGCGCGCGCCGAACGCGAGAATCTGTTCTTCGAGGCGGTGTTCATGGAACCGGTCATGGGCGAAGGCAACCCGGGCGCATCCCTGAGCCCGGCTTTCTACGCACGCGCCCGCGAGCTGGTCACCGAACACGGCACGCTATTGTTGATGGACTCCATCCAGGCCGGTCTGCGCGCCCAGGGCGTGCTGTCGCTGGTCGACTACCCCGGCTTCGAGAATCTGGCGCCGCCGGACATGGAAACCTGGTCCAAGGCACTCAATGCCGGCCAGTATCCGCTGTCGGTGCTGGGCATGACCGCGCACGCCGCGGCCATCTACCGCAAGGGCGTGTACGGCAACACCATGACCACCAACCCGCGCGCGCTCGATGTCGCCACCGCGATGCTGGGCCAGATCACGCCGGAATTACGCCAGAACATCGTCGAGCGCGGTCAGGATTTCCTTAAACATTTCAATGAATTGAAAAAGGAGCTTGACGGCCGGATCACCCGCGTTCAGGGAACTGGACTGCTATTCTCGGTCGAACTCGACTCCAGCCGCTACAAGGCCTACGGCGCCGACTCCACCGAAGAATACCTGCGCCTGAACGGCATCAACGTCATCCACGGCGGCGAAAACTCGCTGCGCTACACCCCGCCGTTCGACATCACCACAGCCGAGGTCGAACTGATCGTCGAAACCACCCGCGGCGCCCTGCTCAACGGCCCGCAGAAGCGGGTTGAAGAGGCAGCCTGAAGCACGACGTCTTATTTGTTCCTGGTTACGTACATTTCTCAGCCATCGTTCAAAGGCGAACCACAGATTACGCAGATTCACGCAGATTCACGCAGATTACTGAATGCAAAGATCCTTCCAGCAAAAGGGCATCCATTTTGTTGTCTCTGGCCAGCATGCGGTCGGGTGCCTTTACGCCCCGCTTCGCAGCACTGGCGGCTATTGATCGGATGATGTAGCACGAATGACGGCGGGAGCCTGGGTAGTCAAGCCTGGGTAGTCATCTGCGAAAATCTGCGTAATCTGCGGTTCCTTGGGTTTTATTCGCCAGCATGGCTGAGGGAGCTACGTAATCAGGAATCCGTTTTGATTCGAGCCGGATTTGCAATCCGCGAGTCAAGTCGCCGCGCGCAGCAGTTCGTTGACCGAGGTCTTTGATCTCGTCCGCTCATCGACCTGCTTGACGATGATGGCCGCGTTCAGGCTGTGGCTGCCGTCTTTTGCCGGCAGGCTGCCGGCGACCACGACCGAGCCGGCCGGGACGCGGCCGGTGGTGATTTCGCCGGTTTCGCGGTTGTAGATCCGGGTCGACTGGCCGAGAAAAACGCCCATGCCGATGACCGCGCCCTGCTCGACGATCACGCCTTCGACCACCTCGGAGCGCGCGCCGATGAAGCAGCCGTCCTCGATGATGGTCGGGTTGGCCTGCAGCGGTTCCAGCACGCCGCCGATACCGGCGCCGCCGGACAAATGCACGTTGGCGCCGATCTGGGCGCAGGAGCCGACCGTGGCCCAGGTGTCGATCATGCTGCCGGGCCCGACCCAGGCGCCGATATTGATGTAGCTGGGCATGACCACGGCGTCCTCACCGATGAACGCGCCCCGGCGCACCGTCGCCGGCGGCACGATGCGCGCGCCGCAGCGTTCGACCGCGTCAGCGGCATCGGTGAAGCGCAGCGCGACCTTGTCGAAGTAATTGCGCGTATCGCCATGAATGATGCGGTTGTCGGTAATCCGGAAATGCAGCAGGATGGCCTGCTTGATCCAGGCATGCACCTGCCAGCCGTCAGCGCCCGGCTCGGCCACCCGCAGCGCCCCCTCTTCCATGCGCGTCAGCACCTCGTCCACGGCCTCGCGCAACAGGGGGTCGTAGCGTCCCGGTGCAAGATTCTGGCGCTCTTCCCAGGCGCTCTCCACCGTCTCGCGTAGCTGGTCACTGGTCATGCTCATCGCGGTAATTCCTCCGCTTCCGTCGCACACATAATACTCAATTTCTCCATCCCTCTGGAATGGTGAAAGTCGACGGCGACGGTTACATCTGATATGTTAGGCGACATTGAAGGCAGAGACAGACTCATTGTTTCTATATGGTCTGAGCAGCTCCAGATACTCGAGAACTCCCTCCGCGACAAGAAAATCCTTACCATTAATCTCAGTCTGAACTAACGTTCCGCTTTCGTAGTTCCTGCATGACTCAATAGCATCTTCTGCTCCTGTGCAGTTCAGAATATCGCCTTTCGCTCTCACGGGAAACCTCAGGAAGTCGAAAATGATACCGAAACCAAAGCTCTCTCTTTCCAAACGGGAGACAAACTCATCGCATACCCGTAACAGTTCATCCACTTTTCTGCCTGCCTTTCTGATATCTCCCTCACAAACGGCGTCGAGTTCGCCGTAGTCACCCGTTCGCTGATAGCTGGATAGAGCAGCGGCATACCTGTGCTTGAAACTGAACATGACTTCAGCGCAAAACAGGTTGAAGATGCAACGCTCCCGCAAACTGAGACCAGCACCACCAATCAGTCTTGCCACACGGCCGTTTCCGTCCAGAAATGGATGAAGATTCACGAAGTCCCAAAAAAACCTTACCGACATATCAAGATTGCGTTCTTCTCTGTTGTACCTCTGTAACAATTGCACCAATTCTTTTCGAAGCCTTTGGTGTCCGGGAGGACGAAACTCGACTGGGGCATTAATTTGACCGCCTGGGGCAAGACACACCGATGTTTCCCGAAGCCTTCCCTTTCCCGGACCGTCAAATACCATGCTGTGAACTTGGGAAATCTGTGATATAGAACACTCTTTGACTGTTGCCAGCCGCTTGAATAACTTCTCGAAAGTTGCAATCCGCTCCAGTAGATGTGTGATATCCATATGAGATGCGCCATCGCAAACCGAAGCGCCGGCACGTCTCAGATAGCAAAGCACGATCAAAGGCAACCGCTCGAATATCGCCAGGGAGCGCCTCGGAAGCATCAACGCAGCGAAAAACCAGGATAGATTTTGCAATGCATTATTCATTCTCTAAACTACCCCTTCTGGGCACTCAGGGGGCAGGCTCACAGCTCTTTGGTTTGTCGCTATTGTCTTCCAGGACCTCCACATATCGAGTCAGGAAATAGCCAACCACCATGAGATAAAGATGATACAACAACACAAGCAAGGTGATCTCAACCCATACCCCTCGAGAAGAAAGCAGTGGAATCTGCATGAATGTAAATAGAAGAACACTAAGAGAAAAGAATAACGAAAGTGTCCACAGGTATCCGCGTGCGTGTTCTCTCAATTTAGGTAGAAATGATTGCCTGCGAGGAGATACTGTCAATGCATTCCACACCGCCACAACAAGCATCATTACAATGAAGAACACAAGCCTAGTCCAAGTATCAGGCTCGACGAAATTCTCAGCTAAAAGAACGAGGCTGACCACTACTGCGGTTCCTGTCGTTGCTTGTATAGAATTTCTCAGATTAGCATAAGAGTCTCTGTACATATAATTTCTCCACACGACACGATTGAATCGGGCTTTAACACCCAGCGGCGGAGTTGCCGCTGGATGCACTACATTTTTCACCTGCCCCTACTTGCCTTCCGGCTCGGGCTGGTTATCAAAGTAGCTCTCATACGAATGAATTCCAGCCTGAATTCCGATCTTAAACGCATCACCCGTTATGATTTCGTCAACGAAGTCATCAAAATTTCCCTTGGGAACTCTTTGCTTACGGATTTCACGCTTTATGGACTGAAGCTCCTTCATTGATGGTTCATCTTCAAAAGAATGAGTTACCCCATTCAGGGTAAAACTGAACCTTAATTCCGGCGGCTTTGACTGGAGCCTGAGATCGGGATCGGGATCGGGAGAGCCGCCCCCACCTCCACCTCCACCACCACCTCCTGGCGGATTCATGTAGTCATCTATGCAACGGTCGTGACGATGCTCGGTTGTAGTATCTACGGCCCTGACGACAATTGGCCCAACTCCGGGCGCTAGAGGTTGATTAGGAAGGAGACATACAGTTGTCTCGGTAATCAAGCGATCACCGCAGTGAATGTTTTCACCCACGCCCAAAACATGGGCCAGCCAACTAGTAATGGAGGCGCCGATTATAGCACCAATGGTTCCCGAAGCGGTATCATCGCTCACCAAACTACCGAATACAGCACCTACTACACCTCCTGTTAGTGCTCCGACATAGTTTGTAAACGCGGATTCGGAAGATAGGAACGCCTCCGTTTCTGACAGAAATATAAGGTCTTTCTCGAAAACTGTAGAAGTGCAAATATCGTCATCGTCATCTTCATCCTCTGGTGGTGGCGCATCCCCATTACCACCATCTCCCTCCTGATCAAACAGGTAGTCGCGCGGGTCTGAAGGCTGATAAAAGGGCACCCGACTACGATCTTCAGGAGGTGAAAAAAAAGGGGTGACGCGCATTCGATCGATGCACGCCCCACCCAAAGGACCCCCGATTACCGTTTCGCATTGATCATTACTTTGGGCCTGGACGCCGCCGACTGCGATGGCGCTGGCCAGTGTCATACCTGTGATAGAAAGGACACGCCCCGGTCGCGGCCGTCTTTCGAGTTCCGATTCACGGGTTGCCGCGATTTGGTGGCCGGATGGGGCCTTCGTGGTCGCCTTGCTGCGCCCATGGCCAGAAAGTCCGTCGTGATTCGCCAATACGCTTCTCATTCGTTTTGCTCCTGTATGGATTTGACAAACGCCGAACGGCACACGGTGTGGTTTGTCTGTCCATCCCCCCGGATGCCATCGACTGACACTTAACACGGGAAAGACGGATTTTTCCAGTCACGGATCTAGCCTCTTGCGCAGCTCCGCTTCCAGCGCGGCGCGCGCGGACTCGTCAAGCGCCCGGCCGTTGCGGGTGGAGACGACGAAGCTGTCTTCGACGCGCTGGCCGAAGGTGGCGATGCGCGCGTCGTGCAGGCGGATTTCGACGGCCAGCAGGCTTTCGGCAATCTGCGAAAGCAGGCCCGGGCGGTCGGTGGTGGCGATTTCCAGCCGGGTCATGCCTTCTGGCGTCGTTTCGAAAGCAATTTCGGCCGGGCGCATGAAGTGGCGCAGGCGACGCGGGATGGGCCGGCCGGGCAGCGAACGAATATTGCGCTGAGTCAGCTGTTCGACCAATGCACCCTGCAAGCGCACACGGTCGTGATCGTGCAGTGCCCGGCCATTGGCGTCCATGAGTTGAAAAAGGTTCCAGCTCCGCGCTCCGGACGTGGTGGCCACGCGCGCCGACAGCACGTTGAGCTCCATACGATCGAATTCGCGAGCGATCAGTGCGAACAGGCCGTCGAAATCATCGGCGTGCACGAAAACCTCGGTGATGCCCTTGTCATCGAGATTGCGGCAGGCCACCACCGGCAGTTCCGGGCGTACGAGCAACTCGTGCACGGTCCAGGCCAGTTGGCCGGCATCCAGCCGCGCCAGCGCGCGATCCGAAATTCCGGAAGTGATCTGCTCGACCTCGGCCCGACCATGGCCGTGATCGCGCAGCCGGCGCGAGACCTCCTCTCGCATGCCTTCTGCCATCTCGGCACGATCCGGCGGCTGGGTCACGTCGTGGTCGAGGAAACGCGCGGTTGCCTGGTAGAGCTCGTGCATCAGCGAGTCCTTCCAGGAGTTCCAGAGCTTGGGCCGGGTGGCGGCGATGTCGGCCATGGTCAGCACGTAGAGGTGATCGAGCCGACGGCGGCTGCCGACCTTGTCGGCGAATTCCCCGATCACGGCCGGGTCGGAAATATCCCGCCGCTGCGCGGTCATCGACATCAGCAGGTGCTTCTCGACCAGCCAGCAAACCAGCGCGCGGCCGGATTCGGGCATTTCCAGCCGGTCGACGAAATCCCGGGCATCGGCCGCCCCCAATTCCGAGTGATCGCCGCCCCGGCCCTTGGCAATGTCATGGAACAGCGCTGCCAGATACAGAACCTCGGGCCGTTCGATACGCTGGAATACCTTGATCCCGCGGCCGAACTGCTCCGGGTTGCGGCCATTGGCAATCCGCCTCAGGTTCCTGATCACGAACAGGATGTGCTGATCGACCGTGTAGACATGGAACAGGTCGAACTGCATGCGCCCGGTGACGCGGCCGAACGCCGGCAGCAGGCGTGCCAGGATGCCGTAGCGGCTCATGCGCTCGAGTTGCGAATAGACCTTGCGCGGGCGCTTGAGCAGTTCCAGAAACAGTGCCAGATGCTCGGACCGGCTGCGGAATTCCTCGTCGATCAGGTAGGAATGCTCGCGAATCAGGCGGATGGTCGAGGCACGCACCCCCAGGATTTCCGGGTTGTCGGCCAGCACCAGGAACAGCCTGAGCAGCAGATCCGGCTGGCGCACGAAGGCCTGCTCGTCGATCACTTCCAGGTAGCCGTGATGGAGCCGGAAGTTGTCATCGATCTCTCCCGAGGGCAGGTGCCGGCGCCCGGCCAGCAGTTCTTCCTCGAAGATCTGCAGCAACTGTTCGTTCAGACGTTCGATCCCCATCACGGTGCGGTAGAAACGCTGCATGAAGGCCTCGACCGCGGCGTTGCGGTCCTCGCCATCGAATCCGAACGCCTCGGCCAGCGTGCGCTGGTAGTCGAACAGCAGCCGCTCCTCGGCGCGGCCGGAAACCTGGTGCAAGGCCCAGCGCACCTTCCACAACCATTCTCGCGCGGCGACCAGCTGCTCGTGCTCGCGCTCGCTCAGGAAATCATTCTCGACCAGGCCATGCAGCGTCGAAGTTCCGAAATGACGCTGCGCGACCCAGGCGATCATCTGCACGTCGCGCAGCCCGCCGGGCCCGTTCTTGAGATCCGGCTCGAGGTTGTAGATCGTGTCCTCGAACTGGTCGTGCCGCTGCTGCTGCTCTTCGGACTTGGCGGCAAAGAACTCGGCCGCCGGCCATAACTCGGGTGGATCGGTGCGCTGACGCATCGCGCCAAACAGCTCTCCGCCGCCGAAAATCAGGCGCGATTCCATCAGGTTGGTGGCGATGCTGACATCTTCCGCGGCCTGCTGGACGCATTCGCCGACCGTGCGCACGCCGTGCCCGGGGTGCAGGTCGGCATCCCAGAGCGCGCGCACGAAAGCCTCCAGCGCGTCGCGCGGCACTTCGGCGTCGTCGGCACACAGCACCAGCAGGTCGGCATCGGAATGCGGGTGCATCTCGCCGCGGCCAAAGCCGCCCACGGCCACCAGTTCGACCGCGGCACCAGCCGGAACCAGCGACTGCCAGGCCGTCAGTACCAGTTGTTCGATGACCCAGGCCCGGGCCTGGACCAGATCACGGATGGCAACGTCGCGCTGGAATCCTTCGGCCAGCACCGAATCGGCATGCCGTCGGGCACGGGCCAGTTCCACCGAGAGCGAATCCGGGTGATCGATCAGCGCCTGAAGCGCGTTCAGGTCCAGGCAGTTGCGGGATGCCGGCGGTGCCAGCAGGCGAGAGAGCATGACTGAGGCCAGGTTACAGCGGGTCGTCCGGCAACCGGGTCAGCACATCGACGCCGTCTTCGGTCACGGCCATGGTGTGCTCCCACTGGGCCGACAGGCTGCGGTCACGTGTCAGCACCGTCCAGCCATCGGCCAGCAGGCGCGTGCCGGGCTTGCCCAGGTTGACCATGGGCTCGATCGTGAAGGTCATGCCCGGCTCCAGCGTAATGCCGGTTCCCGGCCTTCCGTAGTGCAGGACCTGGGGCGGTTCGTGGAAGCCGCGCCCGATACCGTGTCCGCAGTATTCACGGACCACCGAGCAGCGTTTGCTTTCGACGTCCTGCTGAATCGCATGGCCGATATCGCCCAGGGTCACGCCGGGCCGCACCATCTCGATGCCCTTGATCATCGCCTGGTGCGCCACCTCGCAGACCCGTCGAGCCTTGATCGACGGATCGCCGACCAGGAACATCTTGCTGGTGTCGCCATGCCAGCCGTTCTGAATGACGGTGACGTCGATATTGACGATATCGCCGTCCTTGAGCACCCGATCGCCCGGGATGCCGTGGCAAACCACGTGATTGACCGAGGTGCAGACGGATTTCGGAAAGCCCCGATAATTCAGCGGCGCCGGGATCGCCTTGAGCTCGTCGACGATAAACTCGTGGCAGATCCGATCCAGCTCGCCGGTCGTGACGCCGGGCTGGACATGCGGTGCGATCATCCTGAGTACGCTGCCGGCCTGCAGGCCGGCCACGCGCATGGCCTCGATTTCCTCGGGAGTCTTGATGTGAATGCCGTCGGGCGCAGGGCGGCTGTGCATGCTGGTTTTGAACCGGATTTGGGACGCACTAGTCTAACGCATCCGTATCCGCATTCCGTTTCGCCTCAGCCCGCCTTGTTCACCACCCTTCCGTCGCGAGGGGTCGCCCGGCCCAGTGGCTGTGGCGTTTCGCGACCGAGCGCACCGCAGGCGTACTCGCCTGTCCGTTGAGGATGCGCGACCGAGCGAAACGCCGCAGACGCGGGTCTGGCGGCGCCGCAGTAGGAAGGGTGG
>SR_TP_S13solDRAFT_1000038_pt1 | contig 79393 bp, 80 predicted proteins | sample SodReaTP_S13sol_FD_11159 | JGI IMG/M metagenome (IMG submission 11159) | reverse complement strand
CGCAGCGACGGCCGCCGCCGCCGAGCCGGCGGCGCGGGCGCCCGCCGCGACCAGCGGGCGCGCCTTTTCGGGCGAACGGTTCCAGACCCGGGTCTCGTAGCCCCGCGCCAGCAGGCCGCGGGCCAGGGCCGAGCCCATCGCCCCGAGGCCGAGGAGGGCTACGCTGTTGATGTCGTCTTTCATGGAGACATTCCAATTCACTGGCTTATCGAACTACTGCGGCGCGTCGATCTGAGAGAGGCCGCCGTCCACGGGCAGCTCGATGCCGGTGGTGAAGCTGGCCTCGAAGGCGAGGAAGAGGACGGCGCGCGCCACCTCCTCGGGGGTGCCGTGGCGCTGCATCGGCGTGACTTCGTCGCCCAGCTTCTCCAGCGCCGCCCGCTCCTCGGGCGAGGCCTCGGCGACGCCCAGGGTCGGCGTGGCGATGAAGCCGGGGGCCACGGCGTTGACGCGGATGCGCCGCGGCAGCAGTTCCGCCGCCAGCACCCGGGCGAAGGCGAGCAGCGCCGCCTTGGTGCCGCCGTAGACCCCGAGCCCCGGGCTGGCGTTGCCCGGCGTCACCGTGGTGACGACGACGGCGCCGCCGTCGCGCACCAGCGGCGAAAGGCGCTGCAGCGTGAAGAAGGCACCCTTGGCGTTGACGGTGAAGAAGCGGTCGAAGGTGGCCTCGCTCACCTGGTCGATCGGCTCGAAAGCGCCGATGGCGGCGTTGACGAAGAGCAGGTCGAGGGCGCCGAGCCGGTCTCGCACCGCTTCGGCCAGGGCCTCGATCTCCGCCAGGCTCGCGACGTCGCAGCGCAGCGCCTCGCCCCTGCCGCCCAGGGCCCGGCCCGCGGCCTCCAGGTTTTCCGCCTTGCGGCCGGTGACCAGCACCCGCGCCCCGCCCTCGACCAGCATCCGCGCCGTGGCCAGCCCCATGCCGTGGGTCCCGCCCACCACCACCGCCGTCTTGCCCGCATAGTCGCCCATCGCTTTTCCCTTCTCGTCTCGGCATCACTTCTCGCTGCCGAAGAGATGCAGGCGTGGACGGCGACGCACCAGACAGGAAGACGTGGACCTATCGTCTCCATTCATGGACGATGGGTCATGCTGAACCTCAACGATCTCCGCCTCTTCGCCCGGGTGGTCGAGCACGGCGGCTTCGCCGCGGCGGCGCGCGCGCTCGGCATCCCCAAGTCGACCCTGAGCAAGCGCGTCGGCGAGCTGGAAGGGCGGCTGGGCGTGCGCCTGATCCAGCGCAGCTCGCGCAGCTTCGCGGTGACGGAGCTGGGCCGCGACCTGCAGCAGCGCGCCGCCGCCATGCTGATCGAGGCCGAGGCGGCGGAGGCCCTGGTCGAGGGGCGCCGGGCCGAGCCCGGCGGCACGGTGCGTCTGACCGCCTCGGTGCCGGCCGCGCAGTTCTGGCTGGCCGACAGCCTGCCCGCCCTGGCGCTGGCGCATCCGAAGATCCGCCTGGTACTGCACGTCACCGACCGCTTCGTCGACCTGGTGCAGGAGGGCTACGACCTGGCCCTGCGCAGCCACTTCGGCCCCCTGCCCGACTCCGGCCTGGTGCAGCGCCGGCTCGGCCTGCAGCCGATCCACCTCCTCGCGGCGCCCGGCTATCTCGCCCGCTGCGGGGTGCCGGCCGATCCCGAGGCGCTGGCGGCCCACGACGGCCTGCTGACCGCCCCCGCGGAGACCGCCTGGCGGCTGCAGGGACCGGCGGGCGAGCGCGTGACGGTGACGCCGAGCCCGCGCCTCGTCGCCGACGAGACGGAGGTGCTGCTGCGCGCCGCGGCCGCCGGCCTGGGCATCGCCTGCCTGCCCGCCGGGCTCTGCCGCGCGGCGCTGGCGGACGGCAGCCTTGTTCGGGTGCTGCCGGACTGGACGGCGGGGAGCGTCACCACCAGCCTGCTGGTGCCGCACCGCCGCGGCCAGCTGCCCTCGGTGCGGGCGGTGGTGGACTTTCTGGTCGCGCGCTTCGATCCAGCCACTTGACCGAATCCCGTATTCGGGAGATTTTCCCGAATATGAGAGAAACGACTCTTCCCGACAGATCGCTCGACCAGCGCCTCGCGCGGCGGCTGGAGGCTTTGCGCCGGGAGCGCGGCTGGTCGCTGGACGCACTGGCGCGGCGCAGCGGGGTCAGCCGCGCCACCCTCTCCCGGCTGGAGAAGGCCGAGGTCAGCGCCACGGCGAGCGTGCTCGGCCGGCTCTGCGCGGCGCACGGCCTGCCGCTTTCGCGGCTGATGCAGCTGGTCGAGCGGGACGTCGCGCCGCTGCTGCGCCGCGAGGAGCAGCCGCTCTGGCGCGATCCGGAGAGCGGCTTCCAGCGGCGCTCGGTCTCGCCGCCCAGCGAGAGCCTGGCCGGCGAGCTGCTGGAGGGCGCGCTGCCGCCCGGCACCCGCCTCGCCTATCCGCAGCCGCCGCGCGCAGGTCAGGAGCACCATCTGGTCCTGCTCGAAGGGAGCCTCGCGGTCAGCCTGGACGAGGCGCGCCACGAGCTGCGGCCGGGCGACTGCCTGCGCTACCGCCTCCAGGGCGCCAGCACCTTCGAGACACCGCCCGACGCGGGCGCCCGCTACCTGCTCTTCCTGCTGTGAGAATCGCCATGCCGACGCCAGCGCCCGCCGTCACCGCCCTCACGGCGGCCGATCTCCCCCACAGGCTCGAGGCCCTGGCCGCCCTGCTGGAGGCCTGCGTGCGCGACGGCGCCAGCATCGGCTTCGTCCTGCCCTTCGGCCCGGCGGAGGCGGCCGCCTACTGGGAAGGGAAGGTTGCGCCGGGGCTGCGCGGCGGGCGGCTGCTCCTGCTGGCGGCCGAACTGGAGGGGCGACTGGCCGGTACGGTGCAGCTCGACTGCGACACCCCCGGCAACCAGCCGCACCGCGCCGAGGTGCGCAAGCTGCTGGTGCATCCCGACTTTCGCCGCCGCGGCCTCGCCCGGGCGCTGATGGCGGAGGTGGAGCGGCAGGCCGCCGGCCTGGGCCGCAGCCTGCTGACCCTGGACACCCGCAGCGGCGACGCCGCCGAGCCGCTCTACGCCTCGCTGGGCTATGCGACGGCGGGGAGAATCCCCGGCTACTGCCTCGACACCCTCGGCGAGCGCCTCGACGCCACCACCGTCATGTACAAGCGGCTGTGACTCACCCCGCCAGCCGCCGCTCGCTGCCGGCGCGCAGCAGCGTCGCCCAGTTGGCGAAGAGGCGCCGCGCCGTGGGCTGCCAGTCGAAGGGCGGCTGGCGGTTCGGGTCGTCGCCGGGGAAGTAGTCGCGCGGCAGCGGCGTCGCCGGATCGAGCGCGCGGTCGCGCAGGTACTCGTCCTGCAGCGCCAGCGCACCGTACTCCAGGTGGTCCAGCAGGAAGACCTGGCGGCCGAGCCGGCGCTGCGCCAGGCCGACGCCGGTGGCGGCGGAGCCGGCGAGCAGCTGCACGCCCTCGGCCGCGGCCAGCTCCAGCGGGTCGATCAGGGCATGGCGGGAGACCGGCGCGCGGTAGCGCGGGCCGATGCCGTGCAGCAGCGGCGCCGCCGCGGCGACCGCCTGGAAGTAGATGCCCGAGAGCTTGGGCTCCACCTGCCAGCGCTCCAGGCCGCAGAAGTGCTGCAGCGCCGCCATGGCGCTCCAGCAGACGAAGAGGCTGGAGCTCAGGTGCCGGTCGCTCCAGTCGAAGATCTCGCGGAGTTCCGGCCAGTAGCTGACCTCCTCACAGGCGAGGCGGTCGAAGGGCGCGCCGGTGACGATCAGCCCGTCGAGCCCGACGGCGGCCGCCTCGCTCCAGCGGCAGTGGCCCGGCGGCAGGCGGCCCTCGCGCGGGCTGTAGCCGTCCGGCAGGCAGGCCAGCAGCCGCACCGGCCCCTCCCCGCCCTTGCCGTCCAGCAGCCGCGCGAACTGCGCCAGCGTGCGGACCTTGTCGGGCATCAGGTTGAGAAGCGCGATTCGCAGCACCGGCCGCCCGAGGCCGCCGGAGAAGCCGATCACGTCGCCCGAGCCGCTCATCGCTCGCGCCTCCTCTCGCCCCTGTTCTCGACGCGGCGGCGGGGAACCGGGAGCCCGCCGCCGCGCCCCGGTCTCAGGCCGCGGCCTCGAGGCCGGTCTCGGCACCGGAGAGGCCGGCGAAGGCCTGCTCCAGGTCGGCGAGGATGTCGGCGAGGTGCTCGATGCCCACCGAGAGGCGGACATAGCCCGGCGTCACGCCGGTTGCGAGCTGCTCCTCGGCGTTGAGCTGCCAGTGCGTGGTGGTGGCGGGATGGATCGCCAGGCTGCGCGAGTCGCCGATGTTGGCGGTGTGGTAGAAGAGCTTCAGCGCGTCGATGAAGGCGCGGCCGGCCTCGGCGCCGCCCTTCAGCTCGAAGCCGACAAGGCCGCCGTGGCCCCCCTCCAGGTAGGTCTCGGCCCGCCGCCGCTCCTCGGCATCGGCGTGCAGCGAGGGATAGACCACCCGCGTCACCTCGGGCCGCGCCGCCAGCCAGTCGGCGACCTGCCGCGCGTTGCTGCAGTGCTCGCGCATGCGCAGCGGCAGGGTCTCCAGGCCTTGCAGGAACTGGAAGGCGTTGAAGGGGCTCATGGCCGGGCCGAGGTTGCGCAGCAGCGTCGCCCGGGCGCGCAGGACATAGGCGATCGGACCCAGCGGCTTCACCGCCTCGGTCCAGATCACGCCGTGGTAGCTGTGATCCGGCTGGCTCAGCAACGGGATGCGCTCGGCATGGGCTTCCCAGTCGAAGGTCCCGCTGTCGACGATCAGGCCGCCGATCGAGGTGCCGTGGCCGCCGATGTACTTGGTGGTGGAGTAGACCACCACCGCCGCCCCGTGCCGGAAGGGCTTGCAGATGACCGGCGCGGCGGTGTTGTCGACGATCAGCGGAATGCCGAGCTCGCGGCCGATGGCGGCGACCTCCGCGATCGGGAAGAGCGTCAGCTTGGGGTTCGGCAGGGTCTCGGCGAAGTAGGCGCGGGTCTTCGCGTCGGTCGCTCGGCGAAAGGCCTCGGGGTCGCGCGGATCCACGAAGCGCACCTCGATGCCCATCTGCGGCAGCGTGTGGGCGAAGAGGTCCCAGGTGCCGCCGTAGAGGCCGGTGGAGCTGACGATGTTGTCGCCGGCCTGGGCCACGGTCTGGATCGCCAGCGTCGCCGCCGCCTGGCCGGAGGCGACGCCGAGGGCGGCGACACCGCCCTCCAGCGACGCCACGCGCTTCTCCAGCACGTCGACCGTGGGGTTCATGACGCGGCTGTAGATGTTGCCCAGCTCCTTCAGGGAGAAGAGGTTGGCCGCGCGCTCGGTGGTGCCGAAATCGTAGGAGGTGGTCTGGTAGATCGGCACGGCCAGGGCGGTGGTCGCCGGGTCGCTGCGATAGCCGGCGTGGAGCACGGCGGTCTCGGGGTTTCGATAGTCGGTCATGGAAGGGACTCCTGGTTCGGGAAAGGGGGTTCAGGAAGCGGCCGCCAGGGCGCGCTCCGGGAGGGGCGCAGCCCGGGCGAAGGCCCGCAACTGCTCGACGACCGCCGAGGCCACCTCTGCGCGGTGGGTCAGCGGCAGCATGTGGCCGGCGCCGTGGATGCGGCGTCCGGCAGCCCAGGGCAGGGCCCGGGCGACGATCTCGGCGACGCGCCGGGCCGGGCGCGGCGAGAGCTCGCCGTGCAGCACCAGGCAGGGCGCGACGATGCGGCGGTAGCGCGCGAAGGCCGGCGCCTCGGCGAAGATGGCGCGGAAGTCGCGGGCGACGGCCGGTGCCTGGGCGGCGAGCTGGCGCTGCTGCGCCGGGTCCAGCGCGGCCCAGCTGCCGCGGCCGTTCCAGTAGTCGACAAAGGCGGCCATGCCCTCGCCCGGCGCATCGCGCTCCAGGGCGAGATGCAGACGCGCCGCCAGGCCGCTGACCTCGCGGAAGAGCTGGCGGTCGGCGAAGTCGCCGTCGCGCAGCAGGTGGAAGGCGACCGGCTCGATGAGCGTGAGGCTGGCCAGCCGGCCGCCGAGGCGGCTCGCCAGCTCCAGCGCCAGCGCCCCGCCGAAGGAGTGGCCGACCAGGTGCAGCCGGCCGCTCCCCTCCTCGATCTGCCGCAGCAGTGGGGCGGCCAGGGGCGCGAGACCGGCCGGCCCCGCCAGATCGACGCCGGCGCGCTCACCGTAGCCCTCGATGTCGGGGGCGGCGACCGCGAGGACGGGGAAGGCGCGTTCCAGCGCCTCGGTCAGGAAGCGCCAGCTGCGGCCGCTGCCGGCCGAGCAGTGCAGCAGCAGCACCCGCTCGCGGATCGAAGAAGACTGGCTCGACGGTAGCCCGGTCATGGTGCCTCTCCCGGTCGCTCTCGGCCCTCGGGACAGCCCCGCGAGCCGGGCGGAAGATGGCGCCGCCGCCTTTCCCTTCGACTTCTCCTGCCTCGTTGTGTGGTTTCAATCGTTTCAGTAGAATGGCCGCGCGGTATCTCCGCCGCTGCTCTGCCCTGGTCCCCGATGGCCGCCGGTGCCCGCATCATCATCGTCGACGACGAGCCAGACCTGCGCGACCTGCTGGAGGAGTATCTGGTCGCCCAGGGCTTCCAGGTGCGCTCGGCCGGCGACGGCGTGGCGCTACGGGCGCTGATCGGCGACTTCCCGCCCGACCTCGTGGTGCTGGACCTCAACCTGCCGGGCGAGCACGGGCTGGCGATCGCGCGCTGGCTGCGCGACACCTCCGCCTGCGCCATCGTCATGCTGACCGCCGCCGGCGAGCTGGTGGACCGCGTGGTCGGGCTGGAGATGGGCGCCGACGACTACCTGGCGAAGCCCTTCGACCCGCGCGAGCTGCTGGCCCGGGTGCGCGCGGTGCTGCGCCGCAGCTTCCGCCCCGCCGCCGGCGGCGCCGACACCCGCAAGGTGCGCTTCGGCGACTGCCTGCTGGACCTGGAGGCGCGCCGCCTGTTCCGCAGCGACGGGCGCGAGGTGAAGCTGACGGCCATGGAGTTCGACCTGCTGCAGGCCTTCGCCAGCCATCCGAACCGGGTGCTGAGCCGTGACCAGCTGCTGGACCTGGCGCACCACAAGCGCTGGGACCCCTTCGACCGCAGCATCGACATCCGCATCGCCCGGATCCGCCGCAAGGTCGAGCCGGATCCGGAGAAGCCGCGCTATCTCAAGACGGTGCGCGGCGCCGGCTACCTCTTCGCCCCCGACGCGGAGGAGGCTCCGTGATCGAGCCGCCGGCCGTCTCCGACACGGGAGTCGGCGACGAAGTCGCACTGCTGTCCCTGCTGCAGGCGCTGCTGCAGACCTTTCCCGGGTCGCTGCACGTCAAGGACCGCGACCTGCGCTACCGCCTGGTCAACCGCTACTTCCTGGAACGCTGGGGAGTGGAGGAGGCGGCGGTGCTGGGCCGCCGCGCCGAGGAGGTCTTCGGCGCCGAGATCACCGCCCGCTCCGACGCGCTGGACCGGCAGGTGCTTGAGCGCGGCGAGGCCGTCCCCTTCCACCAGGTCGACGACCTGGCGCCGGACGGCCGGCCGGTCACGCTCTGGGCCAGCAAGCTGCCGCTGCGCGGCGCCGACGGCACGACCGCCTATGTCGCCACCGCGGCCATCGACATCACCGAGCGCACGCGCGAGCAGCGCGAGGCCAGCCAGGCGCGCCGCCTGCTGGAAGCCGTGGTGATGAGCGCGCTCGACTCCATCGTCACAATCGACGAGACGGGGAGCGTCGTGGAGTTCAATCCCGCCGCTGAGCGCACCTTCGGCTACAGCCGCGCAGAGGCCCTGGGGCGGCCGGTGGGCGAGCTGATCGTGCCGCCGGAGCTGCGCGAACGCCACGCCCTCGGCCTCGCCCGCTACCTGAACGGCGGCCGCGCGCGCTATCTCGGCCGCCGCATCGAGATCGAGGCGCAGCGCAGCGACGGCAGCCGCTTTCCCGTCGAGCTGGCGATCACCGAGGTACAGCTGGAAGGCCGCCGCCTCTTCGCCGCCTATCTGCGCGACCTGACCGAGCGCAAGTGGGCCGAGGCCGAGCTGGAGCGGCAGCGCGAGGCCGTGCACCAGAGCGAGAAGCTGGCGGCCATGGGCTCGCTGCTGACCAGCGTCGCGCACGAGCTGAACAATCCGCTCTCGATCGTCGTCGGCCAGGCGGCGCTGCTGCAGGAGCAGGCGGCCGGCAGCGACCTCGCCGGCCGGGCGGTCAAGATCCGCGACGCCGCCGAGCGCTGCGCGCGCATCGTGCGCACCTTCCTGGCCATGGCGCGCCACCGGCCGCCGCAGCGCGACCGCCTGGACCTGCGCGAGGTGGTGCAGTCGGCGCTGGAGCTCTCCGCCTACGCCCTGCGCGCCGACGGCGTCGGCCTGGACCTGGAGCTGCCGAGCCTGCCGGTGCTGGTGGAGGCCGATCCCGACCAGCTGCAGCAGATCGTCAGCAACCTGGTGACCAACGCCCAGCAGGCGCTGCGGCTGCGCCAGCCGCCGCGCCGCCTGGCCCTGAGCCTGCGCGCCGACCCGGCGGCGGGGCTGGCCGTGCTGGAGGTCACCGACAACGGCCCCGGCATCCGGCCCGAGCACGCGGCACGCATCTTCGAGCCCTTCTTCACCACCAAGGCCGTGGGCGAGGGCACCGGCATCGGCCTCGCCGTCAGCCGCGGCATGGCCGAGGCCCACGACGGCCGCCTGGACTACGCGCCGGCGCCCGAGGGCGGCGCCCGCTTCCGCCTCGCGCTGCCGCTGGTCAACGGCGAGGCCGCCCGGCAGCACGCGGCGGCCGCTGCGCCGCCGGGGGCCGAGGGCCGCGTCGCCCTGATCGTCGACGACGAGCCGGACATCGCCGCCTTCATCGCCGAGCTGCTGCAGCTCGACGGCTTCGACTGCCGCTGCGCCGGCGACGGCGCAGCGGCGGTCGCCCTGCTGGCCGAGCTCGACCCGGCGGTGATCGTCAGCGACCTGCGCATGCCGGGCGTCGACGGCCTCGGCCTGCAGGAGTGGCTGGCCGAGCAGCGGCCGGCGCTGCTGAAGCGCCTGGTGCTGATCACCGGCGACGTGCTCTCCCCGCTGGGCCGCGGCGTCGCCGGCAGCGGCGACGCGCCCCTCCTGGAAAAGCCCCTCGACCCCGCCGAACTCCGCCGCACGGTGCTGGCCGTAGCGGCGGGGGAAGCTGCGGCGGGGGCGAAGGAATAGACCGGACGCGCCGCCGCCGAAGGCGGCCTTGTCTCGCCGTCCGCGACGACGGCGAGGCTGGCCGTTCTCAACGCGGAGGACGCAGCCTCCGCGCTGAGGCGCAAGGAGCGGAGTGCCGCCCCCGGCCCCGCCGCCTAGTCTTCCCTGCGAAGCGAGAGGGAGAGACCGGATGGTGCTGGAAACGACGATCGACGCGGCAGCCCTGGCGGAGCAGCTGGACGCGCAGGGCTGCGCCTTGTTGCCGGGCCTGCTGGATGCGGCGGACTGCGCCGCCCTGGCCGCGCTCTTCGATGACGAGGATCGCTTCCGCAGCCGGGTCGTCATGCAGCGCCACGGCTACGGCCAGGGCGAGTACCGCTACTTCGCCCACCCCCTGCCGGCGATCGTGGCGCGGCTGCGGCGCGCCTTCTACCCGCCGCTGGCGGAGATCGCCAACGGCTGGAACGCGGCGCTGGGCGAGGCGGCGCGCTACCCCGACGACCACGAGGCCTTCCTGGCGCACTGCCACGCCGCCGGGCAGACGCGGCCGACGCCGCTGCTGCTGCGCTACCGCGCGGGCGACTACAACCGCCTGCACCAGGACCTCTACGGCGAGGAGGTCTTTCCGCTGCAGCTCGCCGTGCTGCTGTCCGCGCCGGGGCAGGACTTCACCGGCGGCGAGTTCGTGCTGACGGAGCAACGGCCGCGGATGCAGTCGCGCGTCGAGGTAGTGCCGCTCGGCCACGGCGACGCGGTGGTCTTCCCGGTCCGCCAGCGTCCGGTCCGGGGCAGCCGCGGCTTCCACCGCGCCCTCCTGCGCCACGGTGTCAGCCGCCTGCGCTCCGGCGAGCGGCTGACGCTCGGCGTCATCTTCCACGACGCGCAATAGCCATCACAGGGCAACGATTGAAACACTTTTTCCGTGCGGGCGTACCGCAGCGGAAACCGCGAGACTTCATCTTGCCGCCACTCACGGACCGGCGATGGCCGCCGGACCCGTCAACCCGAGGAACACGAGGATGCAGAACCACGACAAGGAGGCGGGCCCGCTGGCCCACTTCGCCGGAGCCTGTGTGGCCGCTCTGCGGCGCGGCTTCGACGCCTGGATGCGCAACGTCCAGATCAACATCACCCACCGCGCGCTCTACCGCCTCGACGACCGGACGCTGGCCGACATCGGCCTGCACCGCTCCAACCTCCGCTGGCAGGCCCAGCAGGTGGTCGACGCGGCGCGGGCGAAGCAGGCCCGGGCCGTGACCCTGGGCCAGCTCGCCGGCCGCGAGGACTTCGAGGCGATGCCGCGGGCCGCGGCCAACGACACCGCCCTGCCCGGCCGCAGGGCCGCGTGACGGCCCGGCGACGAGCGACATCCGGCCGGGGCGGAACGCAAGACCGTGTGCGTCATCATCGAGAAACCCGCGGGCATCGAGATCCCGGCCTGTCTGCTGCGTCGCTGCCTGGCGCGCAATCCGGACGGCTGGGGCCTGATGTGGGCCGAGGCGGGGCGGGTGGCGGTGCGCAAGGGCTTCGGCCTGGAACCCCTGCGGGCCGCCCTCGCCGGCCGCGCGTCCCGGCCGCTGGCCCTGCACCTGCGCCGCCGCACTCACGGCGAGATCCGCCTCGACCAGTGCCATCCCTTCCCGGTGCTTGAGCGCGGGCGCGACGGCGAGGATCTCTGGATGATGCACAACGGCGTCATCGCCATCGACCGGCCGCAAGCCGAGCGCTCGGACAGCTGGCACTTCGCCCGCCACGTCCTGCGGCCCTGCCTGCGGCCGGAACCGGCCCTGCGCCGGGAGCCGGCCTTCCGCGAACTGCTGCGCCAGGCGGTCGGCGCCTCGCGCCTGCTGCTGCTCGACGGCGAGGGCCGCTTCGACTGGGTCAACCGGAACCTGGGCCGCGAGATCGCCGGCTGCTGGCTCTCCACCGACCGCCCGCTGCGCCCGCCGGAGCCGAAGGACGCGAGCGGCGTGCCGGCGGAGTTCCGGCACCCGGGCGTGCACCTGCGCCTGCTGCCGGCCGCCGCGAACGACGACGATGCGGCAGCGGCACGGCCGGCCTGAGCGCTCAGCCCGGCTGCTTCAGCTCCACCTCGACGAAGGCGACCTTGGCGTCGCTCTCGTTGATGACGTTGTGCGACACCCCGGCCGGCCGGGCGTAGGCGCCGCCGACCACCATCTCGGTCTCGCTGCGCTTGCCGTCGTCGCCGACCATGCTCAGGCGGCCCGGCACCACCGGCACCACCACGTAGTCGTACTCGTGCACGTGATGGCCGGTCTCGCTGCCCGGCGGGAAGTCCCAGCGGGTCACCCGCACCCGCTCGTTCTCCACCAAGGGCGTCGGCTCGGCCGCTCTCAGGCTCATCGTCTCTCTCCTCCAAAGGGTCACGGCGCGATCCTCTCCGGCGCGGGCCGGCGGTTCAAGCGCCGTCCGCAGCGTTGACAGCGCCGTGCCGCGGCGGCAAGTCATGCCGCCATGCGGATCGAGTTCAGGGGCGTCGCGGTGAGCGCGGAGGGGCGGTGGCTGTTGCAGGGCCTCGATCTGGCCCTGGAGGAGCGGCGCATCGGCGTGATCGGCGCCAACGGCTCGGGCAAGACCACTCTGGCGCGGCTGCTGAACGGGCTGGTGCTGCCCAGCGAAGGCAGCGTGCTGCTGGACGGGCTGGATACCCGCGAGGCGGCGCGCGCGGTGCGCCGGCGGGTCGGCATGGTCTTCCAGTTCCCCGAGGCGCAGATCATCCACCCCATCGTGGTGGAGGACGTGGCGCTGGGCCTGCAGCTGCGCGGCCTGCCCCTGGCCGAGGCCATGGCGGCGGCGAGGGCACTGCTGGAAGGCCTCGGCCTCGCGGCGCTCGCCGAGCGGACCAGTCACAGCCTCAGCGGCGGCGAGCGCCAGCTCGCGGCCCTGGCGGCGGTGCTGATCACCGAGCCGTCGCTGATCGTCTTCGACGAGCCCACCACCCAGCTCGACCTCGCCAACCGCAACCGCCTGCGCGACCGCATCGCCGGCCTGGAAGCCCAGGCACTGGTGGTCACCCACGACCTGGAGCTGCTGGCGGACTTCGACCGGGTGCTGCTGCTCGAGGGCGGCCGCCTGGCCTACGACGGCCCGCCGGGCGAGGCCGTCGGCCGCTACCGCGCGGCCTGCGGCTGATGCTCTCGCTCTACAGCCCCGGCGGCACGCCGCTGCACCGCCTGCCGGCCGGCCCGAAGCTCGCCGGCCTGCTGGCCCTCGGCATCCTGCTCTTCCTGACCCGCGAGCCGCTGGCGCTGGGCGCCGCGGCCCTGGCGGCGCTCGCGCTGCTGCTCTCGACCCGGCCGACGTTGCAGGCGCTGGCGCGCCAGCTCGCGGTGACGCTGCTGCTGCTCGCCTTCCTGGTGGCCGCCAACGCCTGGCTGGTCTCGGCCGAGGAGGCGCGGGTGGTGGGCCTGCGGTTGCTGACGCTGATCGCCGCCGCCACCGCCGTGACCCAGACCACCCGTCCCTCGGCCCTGGTCGCCGCGATCCAGGCGGCCTTCGCCCCCTTCGGCCCGCGCGGCCGGCGCCTGGCCTTCGGCCTGGGGCTCGGCGTGGCGCTGGTGCTGCGCTTCGTGCCCGAGGTGCTCTACCGCATCGTCGAGCAGCGCCAGGCCCTGGCCGCCCGCGGCCTGCGCGTCTCGCCGCTGCGTCTCGTCGTGCCGCTGACCGTGCGACTGCTGCGCTCTGCCGACGAGGTCGGCGCCGCGCTCGACGCGCGCGGCTGGCCGCCCGATCTTCCCGAACCCAAGCGAGGGCCCCGCCCATGAGCAGCACCCGCGACCTGGTCGCCGTTCCCCTCTTCGCCGCCCTGATCGTGGCGCTCGGCCTGATGCCGCCGATCCCGCTCGGCTTCCTGCCGGTGCCCATCACGCTGCAGACCCTGGGCGTCATGCTGGCCGGCGCCATGCTCGGCCCCTGGCGCGGCGCCGCGGCGGCGCTGCTGGTGGTGCTGCTGGTGATGCTGGGCCTGCCGGTGCTCTCGGGCGGGCGCGGCGGCATGGGCGTGCTGGCCGGCCCGACCGCCGGCTTCCTGCTCGGCTGGATTCCCGGAGCCTTCGTCGTCGGCCTGATCGCCCGGCCGATCCTGGCCGGCGGCAATGCACAGAGCCTGCGCAGCCTGCTGGGCCTGATCGTCGCCTGCGTCGTCGGCGGCATCGGCGTGATCTACGCCTGCGGCATCCTCTGGCTCGGCCTCGCCGGCGGCATCGGCCTGGGCCGCGCCGCCGTCGGCTCCCTCGCCTTCCTGCCGGGCGACCTGATCAAGGCCGCCATCGCCGCCTTCGCCACCCGCGCCGTCCACCGCGTCTACCGCCTGACGCCGGCTAGCTAGCCTCCTGGAAGTGCAGGGGGCGGCCCTGGGGCGAGCCCTGCAGTTCGCCGTCGCGCATCACCACACGGCCGCGGATCACGGTCATGACCGGCCAGCCGGTGACGACCTGGCCCTCGAAGGGCGACCAGCCGCACTTTGAGGCCAGCCAGTCGCCGGTGATCTCGCGGCGCGCCTGCAGGTCGACCACGGTGACGTCGGCGTCGTAGCCCAGGGCCAGGCGGCCCTTGCCGACCAGCCCGAAGATCCGCTGCGGGCCGGAGGCCGTGAGGTCGACCAGCCGCTCCAGGGTCATCCGCCCGGCCGCCACATGGTCGAGCAGCAGCGGCAGCAGGGTCTGCACCCCCGGCATGCCCGAGGGCGTGCGCGGATAGGCGCCCTGCTTCTCCTCCAGGGTATGCGGCGCGTGGTCCGAGCCGATCACGTCGAAGAGGCCGCGGCGCACCCCCTCCCAGAGGGCGTCGCGGTGGCGTGCCTCACGGATCGGCGGGTTCATCTGCGCCAGGGTGCCGAGGCGGCGGTAGCAGTCCGGCGCCTCCAGCGTCAGGTGCTGCGGCGTCACCTCGCAGGTGGCGATCTCCTTGGCCGCGGCCAGCAGCGGTAGCTCCTCGGCCGTGGTGACGTGCAAGACGTGCACCCGCCGCTGCGCCTCGCGGGCCAGGCGCAGCAGCCGCTCGGTGGCCAGGCGCGCGGTCTCGGCGTCGCGCCAGACCGGATGCTGGTCGGGGTCGGCGCCGTCCTGCACCAGCGCCAGCCGCTCGCGCAGCCGGGCCTCGTCCTCGGCGTGGACCGCCACCCGCCGGCGTCCGCGCCGCAGCACCTCGGCCAGCAGTTCCTCGTCGTCGACCAGCAGGCTGCCGGTGGAGGAGCCCATGAAGACCTTGATCCCGGCGCAGCCCGGCAGGCGCTCCAGCTCGGCCAGATCCTCCAGGTTCTCGGCGGCCGCGCCCATGTAGAAGGCGTGGTCGACCCAGGCACGGCCCTCGGCACGGCGCAGCTTGTCGGCCAGATCCTCGGCGGTCAGGGTCGAGGGCTTGGTGTTGGGCATCTCGAAGAGCGCAGTGACGCCGCCCAGGGCCGCCGCCCGCGTGCCGCTCTCCAGGTCCTCCTTGTGCTCCAGGCCGGGCTCGCGGAAATGGACCTGGCTGTCGATCACGCCGGGCAGCAGGGTCAGGCCGCGGCAGTCGATCACCTCGGCGGCCGCGGCCGGGTCGAGCGCGCCGATGTCCGCGATCCTGCCGTCGCGCAGTGCCAGATCGCCAGCCTCGCGGCCGTTCGGGGTCAGCAGCGTGCCGCCGCGCAGCAGCAGGTCGTAGCCTTCGCTCATAACACCTCGTCCGCTCTCGGGTCCGTCTCAGGCTTCCATCCTGGTATGCACCGGACCGTCGTCCAGGTCGAGGGGCTTGGGCAGGCGGCGCAGGCGGCCGAGCGCGGCGAGCCAGGCCTCGACGCCGCGCGCCTCCCCGTGCCGCGTCTCGAAGCTGCGCCGGCCCGCCGCCGCCAGGCGGTCGAAGCGCAGCGGGTCGTCCAGTAGGTCCCCCAGCACGACCCGCAGCGCCTCGGCGTCGCCGGCCGGGCAGAGCAGGCCGTTGTCGCCGTGGCGGATCAGCCCGGCCGGGCCGAAGCCGCCGGCGCCGATCACGGGCTTCCCGGCGACCCAGGCCGGCAGGACGCCGAGACCGAGACTGTCCAGTTGCCCCGCCGCCACCACCAGGTCGGCGGCGGCATAGAGCGCCGGGCCGGCCTGTTCCGGCAGCACCACCCGCGCGCGCTCGGCGATGCCCGCCTTGGTCAGCAGCGCGCGCAGCCGCCGATGATCCGGCTCGGCGGCGGGCAGGCAGAGCGAAACGTGCCCCAGCGGCGCCGCGGCGGCAATCAGAAGGGCGGCGCCGGGATCGCCGGGCGCGAAGGGCGTGGCCAGCACCAGGTCGCCGCGCTCCGGCAGGCCGAGCAGGGCGCGCGGCAGCGGCGGCGAGAGTTCGTCCGGTGCGAAGATCGGCAAGGTCTCGACCAGTTCCGCCGGCCAGCCGCGCTCCATCGCCGCGCCCGCCAGGTCGTCGGAGAGCGCCAGCAGCCGGTCGCAGCGCGCCCAGCCGCGCAGCGGGCCGTAGTCGCTCAGCACGCCGAAGACCGCCGCCTTGCCGTGCGGCCAGCGGGCCAGGCCGCGGCGGTCCCAGAAGAGGACGGCCTGGACCCGGGTGATCTGCGCGATCTCGGCCAGCCCGGCTTCGGTGCCGAAATCCAGCAGGGAGCGAAAGGGCAGCGCGGCCACGGCGATGCCGCCAGCCTGCAGCCGGTCGGCGGAGGGATGACGCTGCTTCAGCACCAGGCGCTGCTCGATCACGCCGCGCAGGCGCGGGGCGGCGAAGGCCTGCGCGACCCGCTCCAGCATCGGCGTCGCCGGCCCCGGCTCGGCGGCGATCTGCAAGAGGCGCAGAGATTCACTCACGCTCGCTTCCCCCGTCCCCGGCTCGCGCCTGCCCGAGCCCCGGCCGTCCCGCTTGCGTCGGCCGCCTCGATGCCCCATTTCCGAACGGGAAAAGGAGAAGCGGATGAGCCAGGTTTTCGCGACCCTCGCCGACGAGCGCGGCGTGCTGCGGCTGAGCGGCCCGGACACGCGCGACTTCCTGCAGGGTATCGTGTCCAACGACGTGTACAAGGCCTCGCCGTCGCGCGCCCTCTGGGCCGCCTTCCTGACACCCCAGGGCAAGTACCTGCACGACTTCTTCCTGCTGGACGAGGGCGAGGCACTGCTGCTGGAGGGCGACGCGGCCCGACTGCCCGACCTGGCGAAGCGCCTGCGACCCTACAAGCTGCGCTCCAAGGTGGAGATTGCGCTGCCCGAGCCGGCGCCGGTGGTGGCCCTGCTCTGGGGCGAGGGCGTCGCCGAGGCCCTGGGTCTGCCGAACGAAGCCGGCGCGGCCGGTCCTCTCGGCGATGGCCTTGTCTTCCTGGACCCGCGCGTGCCCGAAGCCGGCGCCCGCGCGATCCTGCCGGCGGCGACAGCCGAGGCGACGCTGCGCGACGCCGGCTTCGCCCCCGGCGAGCGCAGCGATCACGAGCGGCTGCGCATCGCCCTGGGCCTGCCCGACGGCGCCCGCGACATGGAACCGGAAAAGGCGATCCTGCTGGAGAACGGCTTCGACGAGCTGGCCGGGGTGGACTGGCAGAAGGGCTGCTGGCTGGGTCAGGAGCTGACCGCCCGCACCAAGTACCGCGGCCTGGTCAAGAAGCGGCTGCTGCCGGTGCGCTTCGACGGCCCGGCGCCGGCGCCGGGCACGGCCGTGACCCGCGACGGCCGCGAGGTGGGCGAGATCCGCAGCCTGGCCGGCGACCGCGCCCTGGCGCTGCTGCGCCTGGAAGCGCTGGAAGGTCCGCTGGCGGCCGGAGACGCCCTGTTGGCGGTGGAACGCCCGGACTGGGTGCGTCTGCAAGCGGAAGAGAAGGCCGGATAGGCGAGACGGCGCCGCGCAGTCCCCTGCACGGCGCCGCCTGGAAGGTTCGGGTTTCGGGTTTCGGGTTTCGGCTTCGGCCGGCTCAGGCGCCGCCCTCGACCTCGCCGACCCAGTCGAAGTCCATGCGGCCCTCGGCCATCTGCGCGGTCCCGTGGGACGGCTCGTGCAGCTGCTTGCCGCCGACGAAGCCCTCGGTGCTCGGGTTGTAGAGGCGCTGGGTGAACTGCCCCGCACGCTCGCCGGCGGCCGGCGCGACGGTCTGGAAGCGGGTCTCCTGCTGGATCACCGCATTCCCGGAGAAGCTCTCCAGGCTGGGGTTGTCGGAACCGGCGGGGCCGGCGGCCAGGGCCGGGGCGGCCGTCGCGGCGACGACCAGGGCGAAAGCGGCGAAAGTGGTCTTGATCATCTGCGTAATCCTCTGTGCTCTGTTTCGGCTCTCCGGACCATCCGGCGCCGTCTTGATGAGCTTGTTTTACGCAGATCGAAGAAAAGACGCGAATCACGTCGCATCTCTTTTCCGTGACGCCAGATAAACGCCGCATCACGGAAGCGTGATTACTTCGAGAGCACCGCTTCCAGGGCGGCGAGCCGGGCGAAGGGGCCCTGCCCTTCCGCCACCTCCGGCGGCCCGATCCGGGCGAGCCCGCGGCGGCCGTACTGCTCCAGCAGGCCGGCGCGCAGCCACTCCTCGGCCTGGCGCCGGCGGCGGGCGGCGAGGCGGCCCTCCCGCTGCAGCCAGGTCCAATGCGCTTCCAGCGCCACCTCGAGATCGTCCAGCCCCGCGCCGGTCTCGGCCGAGCAGACGAGGCTCCGCAGCTCCCAGCCCTCCTCCGCCTCGGCCAGCGAGAGGGCACCGCGCAGGTCGGCGAGCGCACGGGCCGCGGCGGGACCGCTGTCGGCCTTGGTGACCACCGCGATCTCGGGCACCTCGACGATGCCGGCCTTCATGAACTGCAGGGAGTCGCCGCTGCCCGGCTGCACGCAGAAGACGACGCTGTCGGCCAGGCCGGCGACGTCGGTCTCCGACTGCCCGACGCCGACCGTCTCGACGATGACCCTGTCGTAGAGGGCGCGCAGCAGCACGGCGGCGCTCCAGGTCAACGCGGCCAACCCGCCCAGCCGGTCGCGCGCCGCCATGGAGCGTACGAAGAGCCCGGGATCCTCTGGATCGGCCAGCAGCCGCACCCTATCGCCCAGCAACGCCCCGCCGGAGCGCCTGGAGGAGGGATCGACGGCCACCACCGCCACCGTCTCCCCGCGCCCGCGCAGCCGCCGGATCAGCGCACCGACCAGCGTCGACTTGCCCACCCCCGGCGGGCCGGTGATGCCGATCACCCGGCCGCGCGGCGCCGCCCAGGCGGCATCCAGCAGCGCCACCACCGCCGGCGCCGGGGACTCGCGCTCGATCCTCGCCAAGGCCCGCGCCAGCGCCGCCTTGCCGCCCTTCCGGATATCCTCGAGCCGCAGGTCCTGCATGGCAGCGAGGCTGGCAGAAGCGGCGCGAGGCGGCAAGACGGGCAAGAATCTCCATTGCCAAGCGTGCCGTCATCCTGAGCGTCAGCGAAGGATCTCGATCCCGTATGTCTCACGCGGAGGCGCGGAGGCGCGGAGGAGTGTCCAAACCGTTCTCCGCGCCTCCGCGGCTCCGCGTGAGCATGAGGTGGTCCGTGGCGGGGCGCAGTCTGATCGAGATCCTTCGCTGCGCTCAGGATGACAGGGTGGGTTCTCCTTTTCGCAGATTCATCGGAATTTCCGATCGAAATCCATCCAAACTATTCATTGGACAGGAAGTCCGGGGCTGCGCGACCCTTGCGGGTATGGACGGAACCGCGATCCCTGTGCCGCCGCACCCGGCGGACCCCGAGGCCGTGAAGGCGCTGCGCCTGAGCATTCGCGCCGGCAGCTTCGGGCGCCCCACGGCCGGGGAGGCGCCGGGCTACGTGCAGGGCAACCTGGTCGTGCTGCCGGCCGAGGCGGCGCTGGACTTCATGCGCTTCTGCCAGGCCAATCCGCGCCCCTGCCCGCTGCTGGCCGTCACCGAGCCCGGCGACCCGCGGGTGCCGGCGCTGGGCACCGACATCGACCTGCGCAGCGACCTGCCGCGCTACCGCGTCTTCCGCGACGGCGCAGCGGTCGAGAGCCGGACCGACGTCGCGGCGCTCTGGCGCGACGACCTGGTCGGCTTCGTCATCGGCTGCTCCTTCTCCTTCGAGGAGGCGCTGCTGGCCGAGGGCGTGCCGGTACGCCACGTCGCCGAGAAGCGCAACGTCGCCATGTACCGCACCAACCGCGAGACGGTTCCGGCCGGGCGCTTCGGCGGGCCGCTGGTGGTCTCGCTCAGAAGCTTCGCGCCGGCCGACGCGATCCGCGCCGTGCAGATCACCTCGCGCTATCCCGCGGTGCACGGCGCGCCGGTCCACCTCGGCTTTCCCGAACAGCTCGGCATCGCCGATCTGGCGCGACCGGACTACGGCGACGCGCCGACGCTGGTGGAGGGCGAACTGCCGGTCTTCTGGGCCTGCGGCGTCACCCCCCAGGCGGCGCTGGAGCGCGCCCGCATTCCCTTCGCCATCACCCACGAGCCCGGGCACATGCTGATCACCGACGTGCCCAACACCCGCCTGGCCGCCTTCTGAGGCCGGGCCCGACGCGCGAAACGAAGGACAGAGGAGGCAAGAAGATGAAGACCAGGATCGCGACACTTCTCGGCGGCGCCGCCATCGCAGCCGTCACGGCCGGCGGCGCGCTGGCGCAGGACCTGCCCGACACCGAACTCAGCTTCGTCGGCAGCTGGAGCGGCCTCAGCCTGCACCGCAACTTCGAGGCGCCCTTCTGGGGCGAGCAGCTGCCCGCGGCCTCGGGCGGAGCGATTTCCGTGGAGGTCTCGACCTTCGACCAGATGGGCCTGCGCGGCGCCGAGGTCTACCGCCTGCTGGCCCGCGGCGTCTTCGACATGGGCGCCACCGTGGCCGATTACGCCGTCGAGGACAGCGCCGAGCTGGAGGGCCTCGACATGCCGATCGTCGCCCCCGACGTGCAGCTCGCCTGGGACGCGGCCGAGGCCTACAAGCCGGTGCTGGAGCGCGCCTTCGCCGAGCGCTTCGACGCCAAGCTGATCTCGGTGGTGCCCTACCCGGCGCAGATCGTCTTCTGCAACACCGAGATCACCAGCCTCTCCGATCTGGAGGGCAAGCAGATCCGCGCCAGCGGCCGCTCCACCGCCGAGTTCCTGGAGGCCCTGGGCGCCGAGGGCATCACGCTGAACTTCGCCGAGGTGCCGGGCGCGCTGCAGCGCGGCGTGGTGGACTGCGCCGTGACCGGCTCGCTCTCGGGCTACAGCTCGGGCTGGCACGAGGTCTCCACCCACCTGCTGCCGCTGCCGATCGGCGGCTGGGACCACGTGGTCACGGCCATGAGCCTGGCCAAGTGGGACTCGCTCGATCCCGCCGTGCAGGCGCTGATCGAGCAGGAGGTCGCCGAGAACTTCGAGCGGCCGGTGTGGGAGGCCGCCTTCGGCGAGACCGAGGAGGGCATCGCCTGCCTGACCGGCCAGGGTACCTGCGGCCGCGGCGAGGCTGGCTCCATGGTGCTGGTGGAGGTCTCCGATGCCGACTTCGAGCGCGGCAAGCAGCTGCTGACCGACGAGGTGCTGCCGCGCTGGGCCGCCCGCGTCGACCAGGAGTGGGTGGACGCCTGGAACGAGACCATCGGCGCCGTCGTCGGCCTGACCGCAGCGAAGCCGTAAGGCCCCCTCGCTCCCTTCGCGTTATCCTGAGCGCAGCGAAGGATCTCGATCCGTCGGAGCGCCGACTGGATCGAGATCCTTCGGCCTGCGGCCTCAGGATGACGTGAAACTGGCGTAGAGTAACGCCCATGCTCACCTCCCTCGCCGTGCTGCTCGACGGGCTGCTGCGCCGGGCCGGCTGGATCAGCCGGGCCGGGGTGTGGTTCGGCGGGCTGCTGCTGCTGGCCTCGGTGGCGATGATCGCCGTCGAGATCGCGATGCGGCGCACCGTCGGCTGGTCCTTCCGCGGCGCCCACGAGCTCTCCGGCTACGTGCTGGCGATCTCGGCCGCCTGGGCCTTCGCCTTCGCCCTGCTGGAGAAGGCGCACATCCGCGTCGACGTGCTCTACCTCCGCCTCGGCCCCGTCTGGCGCGCGGTGCTGGACGTGACGGCGCTGACGCTGCTCGGCCTCTTCGTGCTGATCATGGCGCAGCAGACCTGGGAGGTGCTGGCCACCTCGCTGGCCCGCGGCTCCACCGCCAATACGCCGCTGCGCACGCCGCTCTGGATCCCGCAGCTCCTCTGGTGGAGCGGCCTGGCCTGGTTCGCCGTGGTGACCTTCCTGCTCTGGCTGCGCCTGCTGGTCGCGCTCGCCGCCGGCGATCTGGGCTCGGCGCGCCGCCTGGTCGGCAGCCGCACCCTGGAGGAAGAGCTGCGCGCCTTCGAGGAGAGCCGCCGATGATCGCCACCGCCGTCCTGGTCCTGCTGGTCCTGCTGCTGCTCTCGGTGCCGGTCGCGGCGACCCTGGTGGTGCTGAGCCTGGTGCTGGACCACTCCTTCTCCTTCTTCCCGCTCTACCGGGCGATGGGGGAGGTCTTCTGGTCGGCCGGCTCCTCCTTCCTGCTGATCGCCGTGCCCTTCTTCGTGCTGGTGGGCGAGATCCTGGTGCGCGCCGGCATCGCCGAGCGCACCTACCAGGCGCTGGAATCCTGGCTCTCCTGGCTGCCGGGCGGGCTGCTGCACGCCAACATCGGCACCGCCACGCTCTTCTCCGCCACCTCCGGCTCCAGCGTCGCCACCGCGGCCACGGTCGGCACGGTGGCGATGCCCCAGGCCGAGCGGCTGGGCTACGACCCCCGGCTCTTCGCCGGCTCGATCGCCGCCGGCGGCACGCTGGGCATCATGATCCCGCCCTCGATCAACCTGATCGTCTACGGCTTCCTGACGGAGACCTCGATCCCGCGGCTCTTCCTGGCCGGACTGCTGCCCGGGCTGCTGCTGGCGCTGCTCTTCATGCTGGCGGCGGCGGTGCTCTGCCTGCTCTATCCGCAGCTCGGCGGCCCGCGCCGCGCCTTCGGCTGGCTGCAGCGCCTGCGCGGCCTGGTCCACCTGCTGCCGGTGCTGCTGCTCTTCGCCGTCATCGTCGGCTCGATTTACGCCGGCTGGGCGACGCCGACCGAGGCCGCGGCGCTGGGCGTGGTCGCGGCCCTCGTCCTGGCCGCGGCCAACCGGACGCTCACCTTCCGCATGCTGCGCGAGGCGCTGGAGGGCACCATGAAGACGACGGCGATGATCATGCTGATCATCGGCGCCGCCTACGTGCTGAACTTCGTGCTCTCCTCGGTGGGGCTCACGCGGGAGATCACGGCGCTGCTCGACGGCCTGGGGCTCGGCGCCTACGGGACGCTGCTGCTGATCATCCTGCTCTACATCGTGCTCGGCTTCTTCGTCGAGACGCTGTCGCTGATGGTCATCACCATCCCCATCGTGGCGCCGGTCGCCTTCGGTCTGGGCTTCGACCCCATCTGGTTCGGCATCCTGCTGATCCTGCTGATCGAGATGGCGCTGATCACCCCGCCGGTCGGCCTCAACCTCTACGTCGTCCAGGGCGTGCGCGAGCGCGGCCGGCTGAGCGAGGTGATGGTCGGCGCCATCCCCTTCGTGCTGGCCATGCTGGTCATGGCCGTGCTGCTGATCGCCTTCCCCGGCCTCGCGCTCACCCTGCCCCGGCTGATGGGGTGAGCGAAGGCCGCCCTCGCGCGTCATCCTGAGCGCAGCGAAGGATCTCGATCCGTTGGAGCTCCAGTTCCCGCGAGATCCTTCGCTTTTGCTCAGAATGACGAGAAAAGAACCAAACCGGAGGACCCCCACCCATGCCCACCTTCCGCACGCCCGAGGGCGGCAGCCTGGAGATCGTCGTCGAGCAGCTCGTCATCGCCGGCTGGGCCGCGCGCGACCTGGAGGCCGTCGAGGTCCACATCCGCGAACTGGAGGAGATCGGCGTGCCGCGCCCCAGCAGCGTGCCGCTCTTCTACCGCGTCGCCGCCGACTGCCTGACCACCGCCGCGCGGCTGCAGGTGCTGGGCGGCGAGAGCTCCGGCGAGGTGGAGGCGGTGCTGCTGGCCGACGCGGACGGCTCGCTCTGGGTTGGCGTCGGCTCCGACCACACCGACCGCAAGGTCGAGGCCTACTCCGTCGCCGTCTCCAAGCAGCTCTGCCCCAAGCCCGTCTCTGCAGAGGTCTGGCCCTTCGCCGAGGTCGCCGACCACTGGGACAGCCTGGTGCTGCGCTCCCACGTCGTGATCGACGGCACGCGCAGCCTCTACCAGGAGGGGCCGGTCGCCGGCCTGCTCGACCCGCGCGACCTGATGCGGCGCTACGGCGGCGCGGAGCGGCTGGAGCCCGGCAGCGCGCTCTTCTGCGGCACGCTCGCCGCCCACGGCGGGGTACGCCCGGCGCCGCGCTTCGAGATGGAGCTGGAGGATCCGGTGCTGGGCCGCAGCCTGCGTCACGCCTATGATCTGGAGGCCCTGCCGGTCGTGGCGTGAGGGGACGAGAACCCCGTCATCCTGAGGCCGCAGGCCGAAGGATCTCGGGCCGATGGAGCTCCAACGGATCGAGATCCTTCGCTGCGCTCAGGATGACGGCAAGGGGAGAGGAGAGAGGGATGGAAAGCTTCGGGACCCTGGCGCAGCTCGCGAGTGACCTGGCGGAGGGGCGGAGCAGCAGCCTCGCCCTGACCGAGCAGGCGCTGGCACGGATCGAGGACCCCGCCGGCGAGGGCGCGCGCGCCTTCGTGACGGTGGACCGCGCCAAGGCCCTGGCCCAGGCCGAGGCCAGCGACCGCCTGCGCGCCGCCGGGGTGGTGCCGGGGCCGCTGGCCGGCATCCCGATCTCGGTGAAGGATCTCTTCGACGTCCAGGGCGAGGTGACGCGCGCCGGCTCACGCGCCCTGGACGACGCCGCCCCGGCCGAGCGCGACGCCCCGGCCATCGCCCGCCTGCGCGCCGCCGGCGCGGTGATCCTGGGCCGCACCAACATGACGGAGTTCGCCTACTCCGGCCTGGGCCTCAACCCGCACTTCGGCACCCCCGGGAACCCACACGACCACAGCCGCATCCCCGGCGGCTCCTCCTCGGGCGCCGCGGTCTCGGTGGCCGACGGCATGGCGGCGGCGGCCATCGGCAGCGACACCGGCGGCTCGGTGCGCATTCCCGCCGCTCTCTGCGGCCTCGCGGGCTTCAAGCCGACGGCGAAGCGGGTGCCGCTGCAGGGCGTGGTGCCGCTCGCTGCCAGCCTGGATTCGGTCGGGCCGCTGGCCCGCAGCCTGGCCTGCTGCGCGCTGCTCGACAGCCTCATGGCCGGCCGCACGCCGGCCGCACCGGAGCGCCGGCCGGTCGCGGAACTGCGTCTGGCGGTGCCGCGCCACTACGTTCTCGAGGATCTGGATGCGACGGTCGGGTCGGCCTTCGCGCGCACCCTGACGCGGCTCTCGGAACAGGGTGCGCGGATCGAGGAGATCGATTTCCCGGAGCTGGACGAGATCCCGGCCCTGGGCGCCAAGGGCGGCTTCCCCGCCGCCGAGGCCTGGCACTGGCACCGCCCGCTGCTGGCCCGCGCAGGCGAGCGCTACGACCCGCGGGTGCGCTCGCGCATCGAGCGCGGCGCCGCCATGACCGCCGCCGACTACCTGGCTCTGCTGGATGCCCGCAGGGCGCTGATCGCCGCCGCGCGGCGGCGCATGCAGGGCTTCGACGTCCTGCTGCTGCCCACGGTCCCGATAGTGGCGCCGACCTTCGCCGAGCTGGAGAGCGACGAGGCCTACACCCGCCTCAATCTGCTGATCCTGCGCAACCCCACCGTCGGCAACCTGCTCGACCTCTGCGGCGTCTCCCTGCCCTGCCAGGCGCCGGGCGAGCTGCCGGTCGGGCTGATGCTGATGGGCCGCCACGGCCACGACCAGGCGCTGCTGCAGCTCGCCGGCGGCGTGGAGGCAGCGCTGGCGACCTGATCCGGTGGAGACCCTCGCCTCTCTTTTTCTGGTCCGCGCGCTGGCGACGGCCGGCGTGGTGGTCGGCGTCACCCTGCTGGTGGCGCGGCTCGGCCCGCGGGTCGGCGGCATCGTCGTCGGCCTGCCGATCGTCGTCGGGCCCGGTATCTTCTTCCTGCTGCGGCAGGAGGGCCCGGATTTCGTCGCCGGCGGCCTGGTCCCGGCCCTGCACGCGCTCACCGGCAGCATTGTCTTCGCCCTGGTCTACGGCCGCCTGGCGCTGCGCCTGGGAGCCTGGACCTGCCTCGGCCTGGCGGTCGCGGCCTGGGTCGCCACGGTGGCGCTGCTCGGCCTGCTGCCGCCCTCCTTCCCCCTGGCACTGGCCGCCTTCCTCGCCATCACCCTGGCCGCCGCGGCGATCGGCGACCCGCCCGGGCTGACAGCGGAGACACCCACGGCGGCGCGCCGCCCGCTCGACCTGCTGCTGCGCGGCCTGGCCGCCGGCCTGGCGGTGGGCCTGGTCGGCCTGCTGGCGCCGCGGGTCGGGCCGGCCCTCTCCGGCACCCTGCTGGCCTTCCCGGTGGCGATGACCGTGCTCTCCATCACCCTGCACCAGCGCTACGGCGGCGCCAGCGCGGCCCGCGTCATGGGAACGCTGCGCGTCTCCATGACCTCGATCGCCGCCTTCCTGCTAGCGCTGGCGCTGCTGCTGCCGCGCGTGCCGCCGCAGGCCGCCTTCTGGCTGGCGGTGCTGGCCGCCCTGCTGCCCACCAGCCTGATGATGCTGCTGCATCGACAGAAGCGAAGGAGAACCGCCGATGGCCGGTGAGAACGAGCGCCGTATCCTGCGCCGCGACCCCGATTCCCACCTCTTCCGCCCGATCGCCTTCCGCTCGGTGACGGCGCGCAACCGCATCGCGCTCTCGCCCATGTGCCAGTACTGCGCCACCGACGGCCTGGCCGACGACTGGCACTTCCAGCACCTGGCCTCGCGCGCGGTCGGCGGCGCCGGCATCGTCTTCACCGAGGCGGCACACGTCACGGCCGAGGGGCGCATCACCAACCACTGCCTGGGCCTCTGGAACGACGCCCAGCGCGACGCGCTGGCGCGCATCGCCGCCTTCGTCGAGGCCCAGGGCGCGGTGCCGGCGATCCAGATCGGCCACGCCGGGCGCAAGGCCTCGACCACGCGCCCCTGGGAGGGCTCGAAGCCGCTGCCGCCCGAGGCCGGCGGCTGGGAGCCGATCGGCCCCTCGCCGCTCGCCTTCTCGCCCGGCCGAAACGTCCCGCGCGAGATGACGACGGCGGAGATCGCGCAGGCGATCGAGGACTTCGCCGCCGCCGCCCGGCGCGCCCGCGAGGCCGGCTTTCGCCTGCTGGAGCTCCATGCCGCCCACGGCTATCTGCTGCACGCCTTCCTCTCGCCGCTGTCCAACCGGCGCGGCGACGCCTACGGCGGTCCCTTGCGCAACCGCGCCCGACTGCTGCTGGAGACCCTGGAGGCGATCGCCGGCGTCTGGCCCGAGTCGCTGCCGCTCTTCCTGCGCCTCTCCTGCACCGAGTGGGTGGAGGGCGGCCTGACCCTGGCCGACACGCTGGAGATCGTCGAACTGGTGAAGCAGCTGGGCCGTGTCGACCTCGTCGACTGCTCCTCGGGCGGCAACGACCCGCGCCAGCAGCTGCCGCTCCACCCCGGCTACCAGATCCCCCTGGCCGAGGCGGTGCGGCGCGGCAGCGGCCTGCCGACCGGCGCCGTCGGCCTGGTCTCGCAGCCGGAGCTGGCCGAGGAGATCCTGGCCAACGGGCGCGCCGACCTCGTCTTCCTCGGTCGCGTGCTGCTGGCGGAGCCCTATTGGCCGCTGCGTGCCGCCAAGGTGCTGGGCGCCGACAAGACCGCCTGGCCACTGCAGTACGAAAGGTCCAACATTTACTACTGAGCCCCGGATTGACGGGACTCGCAGACCCCTCTAGGGTCCGCCGCCTTCGACGAACGCAGGGAGCGACAGGCGATGCGCAGCTACGAAGGCCAGCTTTCCGACAACCGCCCGATCAAGCGGACGCGGGCGGAGAAGCAGCGCCAGCTCGCCGAGCTGGAGCAGCAGCGCTCCGCGCTGAAGCAGCACACCGCGCCGGCCCTGCGCCAGGCGATCGACAAGCGCATCCTCGAGCTGCGCGAGGAGCTGGCGCGCCCGCCCGAGCCGCCGCGAGGCGATCGCTACGAGCGCCAGGACCGTCCACGGCGCGAAGGCCCGGAGCGGCCCCGCCGCGAGCGCCTGGACCGCAGCGGCGGCCAGGGCTGACCCCAGGGCTGAACCCCAGGGCCCTCACCCCAGCCCCCGCGGCCATCCCCGTCAGTAGCCCAGCCGGTCGCGCAGGCGGTACCAGGCGACCAGCAGGCTCACCGCCGGACGCCGCAGCCCGTGGAAGGGGATCGGCGTCACGCCGGTGACCGGGAAGTCCAGGTCGCGGTCCTCGGTGCCGACGGCGCGCTCGGCCAGCAGCCGGCCCATGGCGGTCGCCATGGCGACGCCGCGGCCGTTGTAGCCCAGCGCCGCGGTGATCCCCGGCTCGACCTGCTGCAGATGCGGCAGGTGGTCGGCGGTCATGCAGACGTAGCCGCCCCAGTGATAGCCCCAGTCGATCTCGCCGAGCTGCGGGAAGACCTCGCGCGTGACCCGGCGCAGGCTCTCCTGCTGCGCGGCGATGCCCGCTTCGCCATAGGCGCCGCGCCCGCCCATGATCAGCCGCCCCTCGGCATCCTTGCGGAAATAGAGCAGCAGGCGGCGGGTATCGGAGGCGGCCTGGCCTTCCGGCAGGATGGAGCGGCGCAGGTTCTCCGACAGCGGCCGGGTCGCCACCTGCACCGAGCAGACCGGCACCACCGAGCGGCGCAGCGGCTCCACCAGCCCGTCGGTATAGCCGTTGGTGCAGAGCAGCACCTGCCCCGCGCTCAGCACGCCCTGCGCCGTATGCAGGCGGAAGCCGTCGCCGCGCCGCTCCAGCCGGGTGACGCGGCTGTGGCCGTGCAGCCGGGCGCCGGCGCCCTGCGCCGCGCGGGCCAGGCCCAGGGCGTAGTTCAGCGGGTGCAGGTTGCCGCCGCGGTGGTCGATGGCGCCGCCGACATAGGCGTCGCTGCCGATCAGCCGCGCGGTCTCGGCCTTGGACAGCAGCTCCAGCGGCGCGCCGCGGCGCTGCCACTGCTCCACCCGGCTGCGCAGGGTGGCCAGGCCGGCCGCGTCGTGCGCCGGCTGGATCCAGCCGCTGCGCACGGGATCGCAGGCGATGGCATGCTTTTCGATCAGTTCGAAGACCAGATCCGCGGCACCGCCGGAAAAGCGCGCCGCCCGCGCGCCCATCTCCGGACCCAGAATCCGCTCCAGCTCGTCGGGATCGTACTTCAGGCCGGGATTGACCTGCCCGCCGTTGCGCCCCGAGGCGCCCCAGCCCGGCGTCTCCGCTTCCAGCAGCGCGACCGCTACCCCCTTCTCGGCCAGATGCAGCGCCGCCGAAAGGCCGGTGAAGCCGCCGCCGACCACCGCCACCTCGGCCTGCGCCTCGCCCTGCAGCGGCGGACAATCGGGCGCCGCACCAGCGGTCGCGGTCCAGAGCGAGGCGGCGAGCGTCGGCGGTTCGTTGGCGATGGTCATGCGCTCTCTCACGGCTTCGGGGGTGGGGTATCGCAGGGGGATGGCAAAGGACGAGCGCCCCTGGCGTCTCGGCCTCAATAGACGGCGGGCGTCACCACCCAGAGCACCTCGCAGTCCTCGGTGCCGGCGCACCAGAAGCGGTGCCAGCGGGTGGCGTCGAAGGCGAAGGAGTCGCCGGCGCGCAGCTCGTGGCTGCGGCCGTCCAACTCCAGCCCCAGCACGCCGCGCAGCACCGTGCCGCACTTGGCGCCCTGCTCCTGGTTGTAGGGGGTCTCGCCGGAGGCGCCGCCGGGGCGAATGACGATTCGCATCATCTGGACGCCGGGCACGGCGTCGGGGGTCATCAACTCCTTGGACATGCCCTTGGCGCCGAGGTCGAGAAAGCGCCGCTTCTCGGCGCGGACGATCAGGCCGGCGTCGGCGGGGTCGGCCTCCTCGCCGTTGTCGAAGAGCCAGCCGACCGGCATGTCGAGCGCCGCGCAGACGGCCCGCAGCGAGCGCAGCGAAGGCGAACTGATGCCGCGCTCGATCTGGCTGAGCTGGCCGATCGACACGCCGCTGCGCTCCGCCAGGGTCTGCAGCGACAGTCCCCGCACCTTGCGGCGGAGCCGGAGACGAGGACCGAGGGCGCTCTCCCCTCCTCCTCCCTCCCCTTCCGCGACGATCGGGGCTTCTGCGTTCGGCATCGCGTTGACAGCTCCTTCTGATTTCGCTCAGAATGAAAAAAGTACCAGAAAATTTCAACAGAAATGGTTCTCACGAGGAGAGGGAGACGAAATCATGAAAAATCTCGGACTTCTGGCCGGTACGCTGCTCGCCTCCGGCCTGCTGCTCGGCGGGGTCGCCCCCGCGGCGGCCCAGGACAGCATCACCTTCACCTCCTTCGGCGGCGCCTTCCAGGAGGCGCAGCGCAAGGCCCTGCTGGACCCGGCGCAGGAGCAGCTCGGCATCACCATCCTGGAGGACACCCTGACCGGCATCGCCGAGGTGCGGGCCCAGGTGCTGGCCGGCGCGGTGACCTGGGACATCGTCGACCTGGGCCTGGCCGACTGCGCCGCCGCCCAGGCCGAGGGCATCCTGGAGCCGCTCGACTACTCCAAGATCTCGGTCGAGGGCTTCGAGCCGGCCGCCTACTCCGACGCCTGGGCCGGCATCATCTACTTCTCGACGGTGCTGGCCTACGACGAGCAGGCCATGGGCGACGCCCAGCCGCAGAGCTGGGCCGACTTCTGGGACGTGGAGAACTTCCCCGGCGCCCGCTCGCTGCGCAACAATCCGGCCGGCATGCTGGAGCTGGCGCTGCTGGCCGACGGCGTACCGCGGGACCAGCTCTACCCGCTCGACCTCGACCGCGCCTTCGCCAAGATGGAAGAGATCAAGCCGCACATCGACGTCTGGTGGACCTCGGGCGCGCAGTCGGCGCAGCTCATCGCCGACGGCGAGGTCGACATGATCGCCATCTGGAACGGCCGTCTCGATGCGGTGATCGACGAAGGCCTGCCGGTCGGCTTCACCTTCAACGACGGCCTCGCCTCGCTCGATTGCCTGGCGATCCCCAAGGGCAGCGCCAACAAGGACCTGGCCATGGAGGCCCTGGCGATCATGCTGGCGCCGGAGCAGCAGGCGCAGCTGCCGCAGTACATCAACTACGGGCCGACCACCTCGCTGGCCTTCGACGTCGGCGTGATCACCGAGGAGCAGGCCGCGCGCAGCCCCTCGGCACCGCAGAATCTGGCCGTCCAGGCGATCGTCGACGCCGACTACTGGGCGGAGAACCGCCAGGCGGTGCAGGAGCGCTGGGACGCCTTCATGACGCGCTGACGCCCGGCCGGCCGGGGGGCACCGCCGCCCCCCGGCCGGCGACTGNTTTGCACAGGAACAGGAAGCGTCATTGCGAGCGAAGCGAAGCAATCCAGGGCCACCGGCTGCGGCCCCTGGATTGCTTCGTCGGCTCCGCCTCCTCGCAATGACAGCGGTTGTGTCGCCCACTCGGCGACATTCTTCAGGGAGGTAGCAGGTAATGGCGGCCACGCGCGCGCAGCCCATCGCGATCCAGGCGGTCAGCAAGCGCTACGGCGATTTCGCAGCGCTCGACCGGGTCAGTCTGGAGATCGCCGACGGGGAGTTCCTGACGCTGCTGGGCCCCTCGGGCTCGGGCAAGACCACGCTGCTGATGGTGCTGGCGGGCTTCGTGCGGCCGAGCAGCGGCACGCTCTTCGTCGGCGGCCAGGACATGACGCGGGTGCCCCCGCACAAGCGCGATTTCGGCATGGTCTTTCAGAACTACGCGCTCTTCCCGCACATGAGCGTCTATCACAACGTCGCCTATCCCCTGAAACTGCGCGGCAAGAGCCGCGCCGAGATCGACGAAAAGGTGCGTGGGGCGCTGGCGCTGGTGCAGCTCGAGCACCTGGCCGAACGCGGCGTCGACCAGCTCTCCGGCGGGCAGCGCCAGCGCATCGCGCTGGCCCGCGCCGTCGTCTTCGAGCCGCGCGTGCTGCTGATGGACGAGCCGCTCTCCGCGCTCGACAAGAAGCTGCGCGAGCAGATGCAGATCGAGATCCGGCACCTGCACGAGAAGCTCGGCATCACCACGGTCTACGTCACCCACGACCAGCGCGAGGCGCTGACCATGTCGGACCGCGTCGCGGTGATCGCCGAAGGGCGCATCCGCCAGCTGGCGCGCCCGGCGGAGCTCTACGACCGCCCCGCCGACGCCTTCGTCGCCGACTTCATCGGCGAATCCAGCATGCTGCCGGTCGAGGTCCAGGGCGAGACCGTCCGCTTCGGCGACCGCACCCTGCTGGCACCGCCGCCGCCGAGCGGCCCAGGCCGCCGCTTCCTGGTGATCCGACCGGAGAAGCTCGAGTTCTTCCGCGACGGCATGGAGAGCGATCACAACCGCTTCGACGGCCGCATCGAGGAGATCGTCTACCAAGGCGACACGCTGCTGGCCCGCATCCGTCTGGAGCAGGGCGAGGTCATCAGCCTGCGCCGCNCCNCCCGCCGCGCGGTGACCCGCTCGCTCCCCGCGGCGGGCGGCGCCGTCGCGCTCGCGCTGCACCGCGACGACAGCGTGGTCGTGCCGGAGGCCGCGGCGTGAGCGCGTTCGCACTCGCCGACAACGCCGCCGCCCTGCGCGCCGACGAGCGGCGCGAGCGGCTGGGGCTGCTCGGCCTGGTCTCGCCGGCCATGCTGCTGGTCGGCGTCATCGTCTTCATCCCGGTGGGCTGGCTGTTCTGGCTGTCGCTGATCGAGGGCGGCGAGCTCAGCCTGGTGCACTACGCGCGCATCGCCGACGAGACCCACTTCCGCATCTTCTGGATCACCTTCGAGATCAGCGTGGTGGTGACCCTGCTGGCCCTGGCGCTGGGCTATCCGCTGGCCTACCTGATGAGCCAGCTGCCGGCGCGCTGGGCCGGCTTCTGCATGATCTTCGTGCTGATCCCCTTCTGGACCTCGCTGCTGGTGCGCACCTACGCCTGGATGGTGCTGCTGCAGCGGCGTGGCCTGATCAACCAGACGCTCACCGACCTGGGACTGATCGACCAGCCGCTGCGGCTGGTGCACAACTACACCGGCACGGTGATCGGCATGCTGCACATCATGCTGCCCTTCATGATCCTGCCGCTCTACGCCGCGCTGCGCTCCGTGGACCGCAGCTACCTGCGCGCCGCCGCCAACCTCGGCGCCTCGCCGACCCGGGCCTTCTGGACGGTCTTCCTGCCGCTGTCGCTGCCCGGCGTCTTCGCCGGCAGCCTGCTGGTCTTCATCCTCTGCCTGGGCTTCTACGTCACGCCGGCGCTGCTCGGCGGCGGCCGGGTGATGATGGTGGCCATGAAGATCCAGCAGAACGCGGGGCTCTACTTCGACTGGGGCGCGGCCAGCGCGCTGGGCGTGGTGCTGCTGGCGGTGACGCTGGCGATCTTCTGGATCCTCGGCCGCCTGCTGCCGGTCGAGCGGCTGTTCGGGGGGCGCTGAGATGCTGCTGCGCCCCGCCTCCGAAACCCAGGTTACCCACCTTTCCCGCCTCTGGCTCTACGCGGTGGCGGTGCTGGTGATGACCTTCCTGATCGTGCCGACCTTCATCGTCATCCCCATGTCCTTCTCGGACTCGCGCTTCCTGCAGTTCCCGCCGCAGGGTTTCTCCCTGCGCTGGTACGAGAGCTACTTCGGCTCGGCCGAATGGCTGCGGGCGACCCGGGTCTCCTTCCTCGTCGCCTTCCTGACCATGCTGCTGGCGACGCCGGTCGGCATCGCCGCCGCCTACGGCCTGCACGTCTCCGGCTTCCGCCTCGCCAAGGCGCTGCACGTGGCCCTGATCACGCCGCTGATCATCCCGGTCGTGATCCTCGGCGTGGGCATCTTCTACCTCTACGTCCGCCTCGGCCTGGTCAACGAGATCCCCGGGATCGTGCTGGCCCACTCCATCCTGGCGATCCCCTTCGTTCTGGTGACGGTCTCCTCGGGCCTGAAGCAGTACGACCTGAACCAGGAGCGGGTCGCGCGCAGCCTCGGCGCCAGCCGCCTCACTGCCTTCCGCACCGTCACCCTGCCGCAGATCCGCAGCTCGATCTTCGCCGGCGCGCTGCTGGCCTTCATCACCTCGCTGGACGAGGTGGTGATCGCCCTCTTCATCGCCGGCGGCCCCAACGCCACGCTGACCCGGCGCATGTTCACCGGCCTGCGCGACGAGGTGGACCCGACCATCGCGGCGATCTCCTCGCTGCTGATCGTCCTCTCGGTGCTGCTGCTCGGCCTGTTGCTGCTGGTCAACCGGAAGAAGGGCTGAGGCCGGGCACGCTCGATCCCGGGAGCCTCAGCGGCTGTCGTCCCGCAGCACCTCGAAGAGCCCCGGGGTGTAGCGGACCCCCGCCATCTCCGGGAAGACGCCAGCCGCCTGCAGACGCGCCGCGGCCGCACGGAAGGCTTCGGCACTCTCCCAGCGGGCGACGTTGACCAGGGCGTAGGGCGCGTCCGGCGCCAGGGCGCGGTGCAGGCGGGTCGAGATGTAGCCGGGCTCGGCGCTCAGGAAGTCCCGGGCCCGCTCCCAGGCGGCGATCACCTCCGCCTCGCCGCCCGGCGGCACCTCGAAGAGATTGATCAGGGTCACCTCGGCCGCTGCCGGCGGCGCGGAAAGGAGCACCGCCGCAACGGCCAGCGCGGCGATCTTCGGGGCTCTTGTCATGGCTGTGTCTTTCGGTTCGGCCCGTGTCTCGGCGGACAGCGGGCGGGACGGAAGCCGATCGCTTCCCTTGCCGAGAAAGCTATATTGACAACATATTGTCAATATGAAATTATGTTACCATCATGCAGAACGATCCGAACCTCGACTCGACGCTGACGGAGCTGATCCTCGCGACCTTCAGGCTCAACGGCGCACTGCTGCAGGCCGGTGACGCGCTGGTGCGCGACCTCGGCCTGACCAGCGCCCGCTGGCAGGTGCTCGGCGCCCTCGCCCTGGAGGGACGGCCATTGACGGTGGCGCAGATCGGCCGCCGCATGGGCCTGACCCGTCAGGCGGTACAGCGCCTGGTCACCGAACTGAGCGACGACGGGCTGCTCGTCCTGACCGACAATCCGGACCACAAGCGCGCAAGGCTGGTCGCGCTGTCGGTGCGGGGCGAGGCGCTCTACGCTCAGGCTGAAGCGCGCCAGCGCACCTGGGTCCGGCCGCTGGCGCAGGGCCTGGAGCCGGCAGGCGTCGAGGCCGCCCTAGGCCTGCTGCGCGGACTCGACGAAAGGCTGCGATCGGGCGAGGGAGCGGCGTATCAGGCGGGCGCCAGCCGCGCGAAGACGGCGCCGTAGGGCGGCAGCTCCAGGCGGTCGCCGACCGGCCGCCCGGGGGCCAGGCCGTGGCCCTCCAGCACCTCGACGATCGGGCGCGGCAGCGACAGCACGCGGCGGTGGCCGCCCAGCTCGAGTGCCACCATCACCTGCTCCCCCTCCAGCGAGCGCACGAAGACCACCGCCTCCGGCTCGGCAGAGACGAAGTGGATGTCGCCGCGCAGCAGCGCCGGGAAGAGCCGGCGCCAGCGCAGGAAGCCGCGGGTGAAGTTCAGCACGGACTCCGGATCTCCCTCCTGCAGGCCGACGCTGCGCGCCAGGTGCTCGTTGGGGATCGGCAGCCAGGCCTGCTCCTTGGAGAAGCCCGCATGGCGGTCGGTCTCGTCCCAGGGCATGGGTGTGCGGCAGCCGTCGCGGCCGGGGAAGTCGGGGAAGAAGTTCAGGCCGTAGGGGTCGACGATCTGCTCGTAGGGCACGTCCGCCTCGGACAGCCCCAGTTCCTCGCCCTGGTAGAGGAAGACCGTGCCGCGCAGGCTGGCCAGCAGGGCGATCAGCACCTTCGCGAAGGCCGGCGGGGCGTCGCGGCCGCCCCAGCGGGTCAGCACCCGCGCCACGTCGTGGTTGCTGAAGGCCCAGGCCGGCCAGCCGTGCCGGCGCCCGTCGTGGAAGGCCTCGAAGTGACGCGGCAGCAGCTGGGTGTCGAGTTCCGGTCCCAGCAGCGCGAAGGAGTAGGCACTGTGCAGCGGCCCGCCCGGCCCGGCATAGTCCTGCATCACCGTCAGGCTGTCGTCGTCGGCGATCTCGGCGAGCAGCAGCACATCGCCGTACTCTTCCGACAGCGCGCGAAGTCTCCTCAGGAAACCAATGGTTTCCGGCTGCGTCTTGTCATAGAGGTGGAGCTGATAGTTGTAGGGATTGTCCGGCCGGACCCCCTCGGTGGGCGGCGCGTCGGGCGGGCGCGGCGGGTTGCTGCGCAGCAGTGGGTCGTGGGTCAGGAAGTTGCAGGCATCGAGGCGGAAGCCGTCGACGCCGCGCTCCAGCCAGAAGCGGCATTCCTGCAGCAGCGCGTCCTGGACCTCGAGGTTGTGCAGGTTCAGGTCGGGTTGGCTGGGAAAGAAGTTGTGCAGGTAGTACTGCCGCCGCCGCGGCTCCCAGGTCCAGGCGCCGCCGCCGAACATCGACAGCCAGTTGTTCGGCGGCGTACCGTCGGGACGCGGCTCGGCCCAGACGTACCAATCGGCGCGGGCGTTGTCGCGGCTGCGTCGGGATTCCTGGAACCAGCGGTGGCGCTGCGAGGTATGGCTCAGCACCATGTCGATGACGACCTTGAGGCCGAGCGCGCGCGCCTTGCGGCAGAGCTCGTCGAAGTCCTCCAGCGTGCCGAACAGCGGGTCGACCTGGCGGTAGTCCTCGATGTCGTAGCCGAAGTCGTCCATCGGCGACTTGAAGAAGGGGGAGAGCCAGATGCCCTCGACGCCCAGCGAGGCGATATAGGGCAGCCGCTGTACGATCCCCTGCAGGTCGCCGACGCCGTCGCCGCCGCTGTCCTGAAAGCTGCGCGGATAGATCTGGTAGATCACCGCGCCGCGCCACCACTCGCTCATCCGCCCTCCCGCGCCGTTCCGCTCGCGAGGCCGGCCAGGGGACGACGTCGCTTTTACGCCAGTGACGAAGCTAGCACAGCGACTCGGGAGGCCAATCCGGAACCGCTCGAAGTCACCATTTTTCCGCTTGTAGACAAACAATTTAGCGCAGGATTCTGGCGAAAATCGGAGGCAGGACTGGACAATGCTGCACTGCAACGTATATGACTATTTGTCGCAACCGCGACGTCCTTGTCGCATAATCGACAACGGGGGCAACGCGTGAACAACGAAACACGCGATTCGGCCGAGCGGCCGGATTCCGACGAAGAGAGCAGTCCAACAGCCTTCGGGCGCATCGCCGTCATCGGCGGCGGCGCCTGGGGTACGGCGCTGGCGCTGACGGCGCAGCGCGCCGGCCGCGACACCAGCCTCTGGATCCGCGAAGCCGAAGCGGCCAGCGCCGCCGCCCGAGACCGCCGCAACCCCTTCCTGCCCGATCATCCCCTGCCGCCGGAGATCGCCGTCGGCGACCAGCTGGCGGCCGCCCTGCGGGGCGCCGAACTGGTCGTGCTGGCGATCCCCTCGCAGTTCCTGCGCCGGGTCGCCGGCGAGGTGGAGGCGCTGCTGCCGACGGGCGTGCCGGTGGTGATCTGCAGCAAGGGCGTCGAGAACGAAAGCGGCGCGCTGATGACCCAGGTGGTCGCCGAGGCCATGCCAGGGCGTCCCTGGGCCGTGCTGTCGGGCCCGAGCTTCGCCGCCGAGGTGGCCGAAGGCCAGCCGACCGCGGTCACCGTCGCCTCGCACGACGCCGGCGACGAGGATCCGGCCAAGGTGCCCGACAGCCTGGCGGCGCGCATCGCCGTGACGCTGGGCACCGCGACCTTCCGGCCCTACCTGACCGACGACCCGGTCGGCGTCGAGGTCGGCGGCGCGGTCAAGAACGTGCTCGCCATCGCCTGCGGCATCGCCGCCGGCCGCGGCCTGGGCGCCAATCCGCGCGCCGCGCTGATCACCCGCGGCCTGGCCGAGATCAAGCGCCTGGCGGAAGCGCTGGGCGGCCGCCGCGAGACCGTAACCGGGCTGGCCGGCATCGGCGATCTGACGCTTACCTGCTCCAGCGAGCAGTCGCGCAACTTCTCCTTCGGCAAGGCGCTCGGCGAGGGCCGCACGCCGGAGGAGGCGCTGGCCGGCAAGACCGCCGTGGTCGAGGGCGCGGTGAACGCCCGCTCCGTCACCGCCCTGGCCCGGCGGCTGGGCGTGGAGATGCCGATCTGCGAGGCGGTCGACGCGATCCTGCACCGCGGCCTGCCGGTGGAGGAGGCGATGCGCGCCCTGCTCACCCGCCCGCTGCGAGGCGAATCCCGGGCGCTGGAGCCGCACGTCTCCCTGCCCCACCCGGCGGATCGCCAGGGGACCGCGGCATGACGGCACCCGGCCTGATCCTCGCGACCGATCTCGACGGAACCTTCCTCGGCGGCCCCGAGGAGGCCCGTCAGGCGCTCTACGACAGCCTGAGCGCACGCGACGACGCCCTGCTGATCTTCGTCACCGGCCGCGATCTCGACTTCATCGCCGAGCTGATCGAGCAGCCCGGCATGGCGCGGCCCGACTACGTGATCGGCGATGTCGGCACCACGGTGGTGCAGGGCGCCGACTTCCGCCCGGTCGAGCCGGTCCAGGCCGAGATCGCCCGGCGCTGGGGCGATGCCAAGGAGCGGGTGCTGGCGCTGCTCGAGGGTGAGCCCGGCCTGGAGCTGCAGCCCACGCCCTTCCGCCACCGCGTCAGCTACTGGTACGACCCGGCGCTGCTGCGCCCGGAGACCGTCGCCAAGGTGGAGGCGGCCGGCTTCGACTGCCTGCTCTCCGCCGACACCTTCCTCGACGTTCTGCCGCGCGGCATCGCCAAGGGGCCGACCCTGCTGCGCCTGCTGGAGGAGCTGCGACTGCCGGCCGAGCGCGTGCTCGTGGCCGGCGACACGCTGAACGACCTCTCGCTGTTCGAAACCGGTCTGAAGGGCGTGGCGGTGGGCAATTCCGAGCCGAAGCTGCTCGAAGCCGTCGCCGGCCTGGACCGGGTCTACCGGAGCGCCGGCCAGGGTGCCGCCGGCATCGCCGAGGCGCTCCGCCATTTCCAACTGGAGGAGGAACGCGTCGCATGACCGAGAAGTCCTCGCTCGTGATCGTCTATCACCGCCAGCCCTACGAGGAGGTGGTAGAGAACGGCCGCGTCCAGTACCGCGAAAACAAGAGCCCGAACGGCATCGTGCCGACGCTGAAATCCTTCTTCGGCCGGGTCGACGCCGGCAAGGGCGCCTGGGTCGCCTGGAAGCAGGTCAGCCCCAAGGCGCAGGAGAAGTTCGAGCGGGTCATCCGCATCGAGGACAGCTACGGCGGCTACGCCGTGTCCCGCCTGCCGCTGACGGCCGAGCAGGTGAAGAGCTTCTACCACGTCACCTCCAAGGAGGCGCTCTGGCCGATCCTGCACTCCTTCCCCTGGCTGTTCCGCTACGAGAACGCCGACTGGAGCACCTTCCGCGAGGTCAACTGGCTCTTCGCCGAGGCCGCCGCGTCCCAGGCCGAGGAAGGCGCGCTGGTCTGGATCCACGACTACAATCTCTGGCTGGTGCCGAAGTACCTGCGGCAGATCCGCCCGGACCTGCGCATCGCCTTCTTCCACCACACGCCCTTCCCCGCGGCGGACGTCTTCAACATCCTGCCCTGGCGCGAGGAGATCGTGGACTCGCTGCTGGACTGCGACCTGGTCGGCTTCCACATCCCGCGCTACGCCCGCAACTTCGCCGAGGTGGCGCGCAGCCTGCGCGACGTCGAGGTGGAGGCGAGCGAGCGGGTCGAGGCCGGCATGTCACCGGTCGGCCAGGCCCTCTCCGAGCCCGAGGTGCCGACCCGCCTGCGCCACCAGGGGCGCAGCGTCGGGCTCGACGCCTTCCCCGTGGGCACCAATCCCGGCTTCATCCACGACCTGCTGCAGGCCGAGCCGAGCCGGGAGCTGCAGGCCGGCATCCGCGAGGAGCTGGGCGATCGCCGGCTGCTGGTGGCGGTGGGACGCACCGACTACACCAAGGGCATGAAGGAGACGCTGGAGGCCTTCGAGCGGCTGCTGAAGCGCCGCCCGGAGCTGCACGGCAAGATCAAGCTGATGGTGACCTCGGTCAGCGCCGCCAGCGGCATGCGCATCTACCGCGAGACACAGCGCGACATCGAGGCCCTGGTGGGGCGGATCAACGGCCGTTTCTCGACGCTGAGCTGGACGCCGATCCTGCTCTTCACCAACGCCATCCCCTTCGACCGCCTGATCGCCTACTACCGCATGGCCGACGTCTGCATCACCACGCCGCTGCGCGACGGCCTGAACCTGGTGGCCAAGGAGTTCGTAGCGGCCAAGCAGGGCGCCAGCGGGTCGCTCGTCCTCTCCGAATTCGCCGGCTGCGCCGTGGAGCTGCCGCAGGCCGTGCTGACCAATCCCTTCTCCATGCGCGCCATGGACGCGGCGCTCGACCAGGCGCTCGACATGCCGGCCGAGGAACAGCGGGCGCGCATGGCCGCCATGGAGGAGACGGTGAAGCACTACGACGTGAGCCGCTGGGCCGAGCACACCTTCGAGCGTTTCGACGAGATCGGCCGGACCCGGGGGCAGGCGCCGCTGGCGGCCGCGGAATGACCAGGGCAACGACCGAAGCAAGGAGGCGAGACATGCGCATCGACGGCAGGATTCCCGAAGGCTACGTGCTGCTCTGCGACTGCGACGAGGCCTTCGTCGTTCCCCGCCTCGACCTCTCGGTGCAGTGCCCCTCCTGCGGCGCGATCGCACTGGGCGCCGACCTCGCCGCCGACTTCCACCTTCGGCGGGCGACGGCGGCCGCCTCGTCCGCACCCGAGACCAGCGAAGCCCTGCCGGCCTGAGCGCCGCCGCAGCACGAGACGGGGAGACACACGACCAGGGAGGAAGACCATGAGCCGCAAGGCCCTCGCGGCGGCGAGCGCCGCCGTGCTCGCGCTCGCAACACCCAGCCTCGCAGCAGCCGAGGAGTCGGTCGAGCTGGCCATCTCCTGCGGCGCGCTGGGCGTCGAGTTGGAACTCTGCACCACGGCGGTGCGCGACTGGGAAGAGCGGACCGGCCACCAGGTCGAGATCGTCTCCACGCCCAACTCCTCCACCGAGCGCCTGGCGCTCTACCAGCAGATCCTCGGTGCCGGCGCCTCGGACATCGACGTCTTCCAGGTCGACGTGGTCTGGCCCGGCATCCTCGGCGACCACTTTCTCGACCTGGCGCCCCATGCCGGCGAGGCCGCCGAGGCGCACTTCCCCGCCCTGATCGAGAACAACCGGGTCGACGGGCGCCTGGTCGCCCTGCCCTGGTGGACCGACGCCGGGGTGCTCTACTACCGCAGCGACCTGCTGGAGAAGCACGGCTTCGCGCCGCCGGAGACCTGGCGGGAGCTGACCGAGACCGCCGCCGCCATCCAGGAGGCCGAGCGCGCCGAGGGCGAGGACGGCCTCTGGGGCTTCGTCTGGCAGGGGCGCGCCTACGAGGGGCTGACCTGCAACGCGCTGGAATGGATCGACAGCTTCGGCGGCGGCGGCATCGTCGCCGAGGACGGCAGCGTCACGGTCGAGAACCCGCAGGCCGCCGAGGCGCTGGAGCTGGCCGCCTCCTGGGTCGACACGATCTCGCCGCCGGGCGTGCTCAACTACGACGAGGAGGCCGCGCGCGGCGTCTTCCAGAGCGGCCGCGCCGTCTTCATGCGCAACTGGCCCTACGCCTGGGCGCTGGCCCAGGGCGAGGACAGCCCGGTGCGCGACCGGGTCGGCGTCACCGCCCTGCCCCGCGGCGGCCCGGACGGCAAGACCAGCGGCACGCTGGGCGGCTGGCACCTCGCCGTCTCGCGCTACTCCGAGCACCCGGAGGAGGCCGCCGATCTGGTGCTCTTCCTGACCGGCGAGGCCGAGCAGAAGCGCCGCGCCGTCGAGGCCTCCTACAACCCCACCCTGGTCGCGCTCTACGACGACCCGGAGGTGCTGGAGGCCAATCCCTTCTTCGGCCAACTCTTCGAGACCTTCGAGAACGCCGTGGCGCGCCCCTCGCGGGTCACGGGGCAGCACTACAACCGCGTCTCCAGCGCCTTCTGGACCGCCGCCCACGACATCCTTGTCGGCGAGGCGGAGGCGGAGGCGCGCCTGGGCGCCCTGCAGGGGGAACTGAACCGCCTCGGCCGCCGCGGCCGCTGGTAGGAGGGGCCGCCGGAGCAGCGCGCCATGACCTCCGCCCTCACCCGCCGCCGGGTGCGCACGGCCTGGTTCTTCCTGGCGCCGATGCTGGCGACCCTCGCGCTGGTGGCCGCCTGGCCGCTGCTGCGCACGCTGCTCTTCAGCCTGACCGACGCCCGGCTCGGCTCGCTCGGCGACTTCGTGTTCGTCGGCTTCGAGAACTACCTGGTGGAGGAAGAGGGCTACCGCTACGGCGTGCTGGCCGATCCGCTGTGGTGGCGGGCGCTCTGGAACACCCTGCTCTTCACCTTCGTCTCGGTCTTCTTCGAGACCGTGCTGGGCGTGGCCATCGCGCTGATCCTCAACGCGCGCTTCCAGGGCCGCGGCCTGCTGCGCGCGGCCATGCTGGTCCCCTGGGCGATCCCGACGGTGGTCTCGGCGCAGATGTGGGCCTGGATGCTGCACGACCAGTTCGGCATCGTGAACGACCTGCTGCTGCGCCTCGGGCTGATCGCCGCGCCGATCGCCTGGCTGGCGAGCGCCGACACCGCGCTGTGGTCGGTGATCGCGGTCGACGTCTGGAAGACCACGCCCTTCGTCGCCCTGCTGGTGCTGGCGGCCCTGCAGATGCTGCCGAAGGACTGCTACGAGCAGGCGCGGGTCGACGGCATCCACCCGGTGAAGGTCTTCTTCTGCGTCACCCTGCCGCTGATCAAGCCGGCGCTGGTGGTGGCGGTGCTCTTCCGACTGCTCGACGCCATGCGGGTCTTCGACCTGGTCTACGTCATGACCGGCAACCGCGAGGCCACCATGACGCTGTCGGTCTACGCCCGGCAGCAGCTGGTGGACTTCCAGGACGTGGGCTACGGCTCGGCCGCCTCCACCCTGCTGTTCGTCGTCATCGGCCTGCTGACGGCGGTCTATCTCACGGCGACCCGGCCCGACCTGGGCGGGAGGCGGGCATGACGGCGCGCCGCCTGCTGCGCGGGGTCGCTTTCCGGCTGCTGCTCCTGCTGCTGCTCTTCTACCTGCTCTTCCCCTTCTACTACGCGGTCGTCACCTCGCTGCAGAGCGGCTCGGAGGTCTTCCGGGTCGACTACTGGCCGCGCAGCCTCGACCTCTCCAACTACGCCACGGTCTTCGCCGAGCAGCCCTTCGCCCGCAACATCCTCAACTCCCTGCTGGTCGCCGTGGCGGTGGTCGGCATCGCCCTGGTGCTGGGCCTGACCGCCGCCTTCGCCCTGGCACGGATCCGCTTCCGCGGGCGGGCCACGCTGCTGCTGACGATCCTGGCCGTCTCCATGTTCCCGCAGGTGGCCGTGCTCTCGGGCATGTTCGAGCTGATCCGCGGCCTGGGCCTCTACAACAGCCTCTACGGCCTGGTGCTGAGCTATTCGATCTTCACCCTGCCCTTCACCGTCTGGGTGCTGACCGCCTTCGTGCGCGACCTGCCGCGGGAGATCGAGGAGGCGGCGATCCTGGACGGCGCCGGCCCCTGGGTGCTGCTGACGCGGATCTTCCTGCCGCTGCTCTGGCCGGCGATGGTGACCACCGGGCTGCTCGCCTTCATCGTCGCCTGGAACGAGTTCCTCTTCGCGCTGACCTTTACCCTCTCCAACAGCCAGCGCACCGTGCCGGTGGCGATCGCGCTAATGAGCGGCGGCAGCCAGTTCGAGCTGCCCTGGGGCAACATCATGGCGGCCTCGGTGATCGTCACCCTGCCGCTGATCGCTCTGGTGCTGGTCTTCCAGCGCAAGCTGGTCGCCGGCCTGACCGCCGGCGCGGTGAAGGGCTAGGGCCATGACGGCATTGCGACTGGAGGGACTGCGCAAGGCCTTCGGCGGGCTGGAGGTGCTGCAGGGCGTCGACCTGGAGGTGGCCGAGGGCGAGTTCCTGGTCTTCGTCGGCCCCTCGGGCTGCGGCAAGTCGACCCTGCTGCGGCTGATCGCCGGGCTGGAGCAGCCCAGCGGCGGGGACATTCACATCGGCGGCCGGCGGGTGACGGAGACGGAGCCCGCGCAGCGCGGCGTCTCCATGGTCTTCCAGTCCTACGCGCTCTATCCGCACATGAGCGTCTACCGCAACATCGCCTTCGGCCTGCGTCTGGCCCGGACGGCGGAGGAAAGGGTCGCCGAGCGGGTGCGCCGGGTCGCCGCCCTGCTGCAGATCGAGGAGCTTCTGGAACGCCGGCCGCGCGAGCTCTCCGGCGGCCAGCGCCAGCGCGTCGCCATCGCCCGGGCCATCGTGCGCGAGCCGAAGCTCTTCCTCTTCGACGAGCCGCTGTCGAATCTCGACGCGGCGCTGCGGGTGCAGACCCGCCTGGAGATCGCCAAACTGCACCAGGAGCTGGGCACCACCATGGTCTACGTCACCCACGACCAGGTGGAGGCCATGACCCTGGCCGACCGCCTGGTGGTGCTGAACGGCGGGCGGATCGAGCAGGTCGGACCGCCGGCCGAGCTCTACCGCCGGCCCGCCAACCTCTTCGTCGCCGGCTTCCTGGGCTCGCCGCGCATGAACCTGCTGCCGCTCGCGACGGCGCGGCCGCTCCTGCCCTTCGAACCGCCGGCCGGCGCCGAGACCCTGGGCGTGCGGCCGGAGGACCTGCACCTGGCCGCCGACGGGCCGCTGCAAGGCCGCGTGACGCTGGTCGAGGAACTGGGCGAGACCCGCATCCTGCACCTCGCCCTGGCCGAGGGCGGCAGCCTCGCCCTGCGCCACCGCCCCGACCCGCCGCCGCGCAAGGGCGAGACCCTCCGACTGGCGGCGGACCCGGAACGGCTCCACTTCTTCGACGCGCAGGGACGGCGGGTGGCATAGCGGCCGGCTGTCGAAAGGCTTCCCGTCAGCCGGCCGGCAAGGGAATTCCGAGGAAGCGGGCGACCAGCAGCCGGGCCAGTCCGCGCGGGTCGTCCTGGTCCAGCACCGCGAGCTTGCCCGAGGTCGAGAGCGACGCCAGCCCGTGCAGCGCCGCCCAGAGGCTCGCGACCGCGCGGCGGCGCTCCTCGGCGTCCGGCAGCAGGGGTTCCAGGACCCGGTCGACCAGTCCGGTCGTGCGGCCCAGCTCCGCGGCATACCACTCGGGCAGCGCACCACCGGCCGGCAGGCTGTGCTCGAAGATCACGCCCCAGAGCAGCCGGTTGGCCGCCACGAAGTCGAGGTAGGCCTCGGCCAGCACCAGGGCATTGGCGGCCGGATCGCCCTGTGGATCGATCGCCGCCTGCAGGTGCGTCTGCAGGCGGCGCAGGCTGCGGGCGTTCAGCCGCAGGACGATCTCCTCGTGGTCGCCGACGAGGTTGTAGATCGTACCGGGCACGACCCCCACCGCCTGGGCGATGCGCCGCATCGTCACGCCGCGCAGCCCCTCCTCGGCGGCGAGGCGCTCCGCCGCGGCCAGCACCAGCTCCGGCAGCGCCTCGCGGCTGACCTTCATCTTCCGGGGCACGTTCCGGCCTCCTCGCCTGACTCTCTCGATGCCGCCGAGCTTTCCATCGCCGTCATCCTGAGGCCGAAGGCTGAAGGATATCGGGCCGGTCGGAGCTCCCTTCCCGCGAGATCCTTCGCTGGGCTCAGGATGACGGGCTGTCGTTTCGGGAGCTCGTTCGCCCAAGGCTAGGGTGGATCAGCCGGCTTCGCAATATGAACATCGTTCAAAATTTGGTTGAACGATGTTCATAAACTCCATATGAACATCGTTCACAACGAACGACGAGAGCTGCCACCATGTCCACGCTCTACAATGCCAAGCCGCTCTTCCAGACGCTGCTGCGCCCGGCGGCGGCCCGCTTCGCCGCCGCCGGCATCGGCGCGGACGCCGTGACCCTGGCCGCACTGGGGCTGTCGCTCGGCTACGGCGCCCTGCTCTGGGCCGCCGGCGGCACGGCCCTGCTGCTCGCCCTGCCCGCCGTCCTCCTGCTGCGGATGGCCTTCAACGCCCTCGACGGCCTCTTGGCACGCGAGCACGGCCGGCCGACGCCCTTCGGGGGGCGGCTCAACGAGGTCTGCGACCAGGCCTCGGACCTGGCGCTCTATCTGCCCTTCGCGCTGTTGCTCGAACCGGCCTGGCCGGTCGTCCTGGTGGTCGCCCTGGGCGTCTTGACGGAGTCCGCCGGCCTCGCGGCGCAGGCCCAGGGCGGCGCGCGGCGCTACGACGGCCCCTTCGGCAAGGCCGACCGCGCCGCCTTCTTCGGCCTGGTGGCGATCGCCGAGGCGACGCTGGGCCTCGCGCCCGCGGTGGTGATCGCGCTCTTCCTGGCCGCCGCCGCGGCCGCGCTGCTCACCTGCCTGCGTCGCCTGCGGGGAGGGCTGGGACATGGCTGAGCTGCTCGCCTCCCCCCTGCTCTGGCCGCTGGCCGCGGTCTGGGGACTGCTGCTCGCGGCCACGGCCGCCGTGGTGACGACGACACGACGCGGCGGCGAACTGCAGGCCCGCACCCGCACCTGGTGGTGGATTCTCGCCCTGGTCAGCCTCGCCCTGCTGCTCGGCGAGAAGGCCGCGATCCTCCTCGTCGCCGCCTGCAGCTACCTGGCCTTCCGGGAATTCCACTCGATCGTGCCGATCCGCCGCGCCGACCGGGCCGTGCTGGCCCTTGCCTATCTGGCGATCCCCGTCCAGTACTGGCTGGTCTGGACCGGCTGGTACGGCCTCTTCGCCGTCTTCGTCCCGGTCTATGCCGTCGCCGTGCTGGCGGCGGCGGCGGTGCTGGTGGGCGAGACGCGCGGCTTCATCCGCGCCAGCGCCACCCTGGTCTGGGCGCTGCTGCTGACGGTCTACAACCTGAGCCACCTCGCCTTCCTGGCGGTTCTGCCGCTGGCCGAGCCGGCCCCGGCCGGAGGGCTCGGCCTGCTGCTCTTCGTGCTGCTGCTGGTGCAGTTCAACGACGTCGCCCAGTTCGTCTGGGGCCGCCTGCTGGGCGGACCGGCGATTGTGCCGCGGGTCAGCCCGGGCAAGACCTGGGCCGGCTTCCTCGGCGGCGCCGCCAGCACCGCCGCGCTGGCGACGCTGGCAGCGCCGTGGCTGACGCCCTTCGTCTGGGCGCCGGCGGCGGCGCTGGGGCTGCTGCTGGCGGTCGCCGGCTTCCTCGGCGACGTGCTGCTCTCGGCCATCAAACGCGACCTCGGCGTGAAGGACAGCGGCAGCACCCTGCCCGGCCACGGCGGCGTGCTCGACCGCCTGGACAGCCTGACGCTGGCCGCGCCGCTGGGCTTCCATCTGATCCGCTGGTTCTACGGCGCCTGACCCGGGAGGCAAAGATGTCGCGCTGGCTCCGCCTGCTGCAGATCCTGGTCTTCCTGCTGCTGGTCCGACCCTTCCTGGCCGTCTTCCTCGGGCTGCGGGTCCGACACCGCGAGCGGCTGCCGGCGGCCGGGCCGGCGATCCTGATCGCCAATCACAACTCCCACCTGGACACGCTGGTGCTGATGGCGCTGATGCCGCTGCGCCTGCTGTCGCGCTGCCGGCCGGTCGCCGCCGCCGACCACTTCCGCAGCGGCCCCGCCGGCTGGCTGGCGCGCAACCTGCTGCGAGCGATCCTGGTGCCGCGCTACGGCCGCACCCCGGCGGCGGCCATGGCGCCTGTGGTCCAGGCCCTGGACGCCGGCGAAATCGTCATCCTCTTCCCCGAGGGCTCGCGCGGAACGCCGGAGGTCTTGAGCGCCTTCAAGCGCGGCGTGACCGAGCTGGTATGCGCCCGCCCGGCGGTGCCGCTGGTGCCGGTCTGGCTGCAGGGCCTGGGCCGCAGCCTGCCCAAGGCCAGCCTGCTCTTCCTGCCGGTCGATTGCAGCGCCGTGGTCGGCCCGCCCGCCGAACTCGCCGGCCTGGCGCCCGAAGCCGTCCCACCCGCCCTCCAGACCGCCGTCGCCACCCTCGCCACCACCCTGCCCCCGAGCCGCTGGGCGGAGGAGCCGGCGGACTCCTCGACTCGCGCCCTTGATTAGTGCACGCTGTGCATCAGACTGTCGGGGACTGGAGATTCCGACGCTCGCCCGCCTCGGCAACGCGAAGATCCAGATGTTCGCCGACGATCATGCGCCGCCGCACTTTCATCTGGTGGGGCCGGAGTCCCATGCGCAGATCGAGATCGGCAGCCTGCAGCCACTGCGCGGCCGGGCGAGCCGCAGGGACCTGGCGGAGGCGCGGGTATGGGCGCGAGCGCACGCCGGGCTGCTGGAGCGGATGTGGAGAGAGTTGAATGAGCGCGAGTGACCTGGTCGAAGTCGGCCCCCCCATGCCCCGATTGCGAGAGGCGCGGGCGGTCGACACCTTCCGCCTGCGGGTCGTCTGGTCGGAGGGGCCGCGCGCCGGACGGGACGAGGAGGTCGACCTCGGGCCTGTTATCCAGAGCTACCGCTACTTTCGCCCCTTGCGCCGCACACCGCAGGACTTCGGCCGCCTGCGGCTGGAGGACGAGGGCGCCACACTGGTCTGGGAGGACAGCGGCCTGGAGATGGCCGCCTCCACCGTCGAGCGCCTGGCCGAGGAGGGCATGGACGCCGCGGCTTTCGCCGCCTTTCTGGAGCGGAACCGCCTGACCTACGACGCGGCCGCCGCGGTGCTCGGCATCAGCCGCCGCCAGGTCGCCTACTATGCCGCGGCGGAGAAGTCCGTCCCTCGCCTCGTGGCGCTCGCCTGCCGCGGCTACGAGGCACGGAAGCCGGCGGCGTGACGGCGATTCGTCAGCCGTAGACCTCGCGGTAGATGGCAATGATCTCCGCTTCGCTCGGGACGCGGGGGTTGTTGCCGGGGGAGCCGCTGGCCAGCGCCTGCTTGGCCATGGTCGGCAGGACCTCCTCGTAGCGCGCGGCCTCGATGCCGTAGGCGGCCGGGGTCGGCACCTCCAGCTCGGCGTTGAGCTCCCGCAGAGCCTCCAGCAGGCGGTTCACGGCGAGCTGGTCGCCGACGCTCTCGTCCACCAGGCCCATGAAGCGGGCGCAGTCGGCGTAGCGCGACAGCGCCTCCGGCGCGGAGAAGGCGGTCACGGCCGGCAGCAGCATGGCGTTGGACAGGCCGTGCGGGACGTGGAAGAAGGCGCCGATCGGCCGGCTCATGCCGTGCACCAGCGCCACCGAGGCGTTGGAGAAGGCCATGCCGCCCTCCAGCGCGCCCAGCATCATCTGCTCTCGCGCCGCGGCGTTGTCGGGCTCGCGGCAAGCCGCCTTGATGTTGGCGTAGATCCGCCGCATGGCCGCGCGGGCGAAGGCATCGCTGTAGAGGTTGGCCTTGCGGCTGACGTAGGCCTCGATGGCGTGGGTCAGGCTGTCGATGCCCGTGTCCGCCGTGGTGCGGAAGGGCACGGTGAAGGTCAGCTCGTAGTCGACGATGGCCGCGGCCGGCAGGCAGCCCAGGCCGGTGATCAGCATCTTCTCGTCGGTCTCGGTGTCGGTGATGACGGTGAAGCGCGTCACCTCCGAGCCGGTGCCGGCGGTCGTCGGCACGCAGATCACCGGCAGGCCGAGTTCGTTGCACTGGTGCGGCACCTTGTAGTCGCGCATCTTCCCGCCGCCCCGGTGCAGCACCGACATGGCCTTGGCCGTGTCCATGGGGCTGCCGCCGCCCAGCGCCACCATGCAGTCGTAGTCCCCGGCCTTCAGCGCCGCCACGCCGGCCTCGATGACCGTGTCGGTCGGGTCGGGCACGGTGTCGGCGAAGAGACCGTGGCTGAGCCCGCCGGCTTCCAGCACCGCGGTCAGTTCGTCGACCTTGCCCAGCTTCACCATCAGCGGGTCGCTGACCACCAGCGGCCGGGACAGCCCCAGCGCCTGGAGCACCTGCGCACTCTGCTTCAGCGCCCCGCCGCCGATGACGATCTGGCGTGGCGTCAGGATGGTGGCGACCATGGCGTCTTTCCTCCGCTTGTCCTAAACCCTGTTGGCCGGGCTCTTAGCGCGCCGGCGCCCTCGCGGCACGGAAAATAGCACGAGCCGACCCCAGCGTGAGACCCGCCCTTCCCTTCGCCGCCCTGCAGGCCGCCGTCTTCCTGGCGCTCGGCCTCTACCTGCCGTTCTGGCCGCTGTGGCTGGCGGAGAAGGGGCTCTCGGCCGAGGACATCGGCCTGCTGCTGGCGGCCGCCGCCTGGATCCGCATCGCCGCGACTCCGGCGGTGGGCCAGGCCGCCGACCGCTGGCGCCACGGCGCGCTGCTGCTGCCCCTGCTCGCCCTGGCGGCGATCGCCGGCTACGGCGGTTTCCTGCTGGCCGAGGGCTTCCTGCTGCTGCTGGCGCTGCAGATCCTCACCTTCTCTGCCTTTACGCCGCTGATCCCGCTGGCCGACAGTCGGACGCTGGCGGCCGGCCGGCGCTTCGGCTTCGACTACGGGCGGGTGCGGCTCTGGGGCTCGCTCGCCTTCATTCTCGGCTCGACCGGCGGCGGCTGGCTGCTGGGGCGGGTGGGCCTGCCCGCGCTGCCCTGGCTGCTGATCACGGCGCTCGTGCTGGTGACCTTGTCGGCGCTGCTGCTGCCCCGGCAGCCGCAGCGCGAGGTCGCGGCGCCGGGCGGACTCGGCCGGCTGCTGCGCGACCGCCGCTTCCTGGCGATCCTGGCCGCGAGCGCCCTGCTGCAGTCGAGCCACGCCCTGCTCTACGGCTTCGCCAGCCTGCACTGGCGCGCCGCCGGCCTGGGCGAGGCCTTCATCGGCTGGCTCTGGACCCTGGGGGTGCTGGCCGAGATCCTGCTCTTCGCCGCCGCGCCCTGGCTGCTGGGCCGGCTCGGCGCCCGCGGTCTGCTGCTGCTCGCCGCCGCCGGCGGGCTGCTGCGCTGGCCGCTGCTGGCGGTCACCACGGACCCGCTGCTGCTGCTGCCGGTCCAGGCGCTGCACGGCCTGACCTTCGGCGCGGCACACCTGGGCGTCATGCACCTGATCGGCCGCCACACCCCGCCCGGCCTGGCGGCGACGGCGCAGACGCTCAACGCGGCGCTGACCGGCGGGCTCGCCATGGGCGGCATGCTCTTCGCCGCCGGGCGACTCTACGAGGCCTTCGGCGGCGGTGCCTTCCTGGCCATGGTGCCGCTCAGCCTCGCCGGCGGGGCCGTCGCGCTGCTGGCCCTGCGCCAGTCCGGCGGATCACGCGCCGAATGAGCCCTCGCGGTTGCCTCCGCCGCCGACGCAGGCGATAAAGCGGCATGAACCGCGCCGACGAATTCCCCAGCCTCGCCGTCGTCGCCCATCCGCTGGTGCAGCACAAGCTCACCCTGATGCGCGACAAGTCCACCCAGCCGATCCTCTTTCGCCAGCTCCTCAAGGAGATCGCGATGCTGATCGGCTACGAGGTCACCCGCGACCTGCCGCTGACCACGCAGCCGATCGAGACGCCGCTGGCGCCGATGGATGCGCCGGTGCTGGCCGAGCCGGTGACCATCGTCTCCATCCTGCGCGCCGGCCTGGGCATGGCCGACGGCCTGCGCGAACTGATCCCCTCGGCGCGCGAGGGCCACATCGGCCTCTACCGCGACCCCGAGACCAAGCTGCCGCACGAGTACTTCGTGAAGCTGCCCAGCGAGGCCGGCCGGGTCATCCTGGTCGACCCCATGCTGGCCACCGGCGGCTCGGCGGCCTACGCCGTCGACGTGCTGATCGCGCGCGGTGTCCCCGCCGAGGAGATCCGGCTGGTCACCCTGGTCTCGGCGCCCGAAGGCATGCGGGTCTTCGCCGCCGCCCACCCGCAGGTGCCGGTCTACACCGCCGCCCTGGACGAGCGTCTCAACGACAAGGCCTACATCCTGCCGGGCCTGGGAGACGCCGGCGACCGCATCTTCGGTACGCTGTAGAGAGAGGGGGAAGGGGCCGCCGTGCCGTTCTGGCAGGCTGGTTCAAGCAGCGCCGTTCAGGCGGTGCCGAAGCTCCGGCGGTCGAAGTGCTCGGGTGTGGACCAGTAGCGCAGCAGCTGCGTCAGCACCGCATCGGCGTCGCTCAGCTGCTCCTCGCCGATCCCCAGTTCGCCCAGACCGCGGACGTGACGCTCGAAGAGCTCGTCGAGGCTGCGTGAGATCGCCCGCCCCTTCTCGCTGGCGCGCACGTGGGTCGAGCGGTGGTCGTGCGGCGATCGTTCCTGGATCAGGTAGCCGTTCTCCACCAGCTTCTTGACGTTGTAGGACACATTGGAACCGAGGTAATAGCCGCGCTGGGTCAACTCCCCCACCGAAACCTCACCCTGGCCGATATTGAAGAGAATGAGCGCCTGGACGTTGTTCAGGTCGCGGATTCCCTGACGGTCGACCTCCGCCTTCACGAGCTCGAGGCACTGTCGGTGCAGGCGCTCGATCATACGGATGGTCTCGACGTAAGCGGCTTTCACTCCTTGGCCTCCGTGTACGACGTGCGCCGTTCGCCTGCTCGGCAGCATCGCGTCGATTCGAGATATTGTTGTTTCAATACTCCAAAAAAGGGCACTGCATAAACATGAAATGACGCAAAAGGCACGCCAGCTTCGGAATCTCCTTCCGAAGCTCCGTGCCTTTGGGCCCTAGTCGCCCCTGCCCTTGATCATCCTTATGATGGCGGAGTAGTCCAGTCCTTCGTTACCCGCATTCACGAATAGCGTGTAGAGCTGGGCCGCCTCGGCGCCCAGCGGCGTGGCGCAGCCGGCCAGCGCCGCCGCCTCCTGGGCGAGCTTCAGATCCTTGTGCATCATGGCGGCCGCGAAGCCCGGCTTGTAGTCGCGGTTGGCGGCCGCGGTCTCGACGACGCCCGGAACCGGGTTGTGGTTCAGCATGGCCCAGCAGGCCCCGGAGGAGGCCGAGGAGATCTCGAAGAGCTTCTTCGGATCGAGCCCCAACTTCTCCGCGAGGGTGAAGCCCTCGGCGACGGCGATCATCGAGATGCCGAGCATCATGTTGTTGCAGACCTTGGCGACCTGGCCGTTGCCGGCCTGACCGGCGTGAACCACCTTGCCGCCGACGATCTCCAGGAAGGGCTGCGCCTTGGCGAAGGCCGCGTCGCTGCCGCCCACCATCATGGTCAGCGTGCCGGCCTCGGCGCCGGCGACGCCGCCGGACACCGGCGCGTCGACCATGAAGAAGCCGCCCGTCTCCGCCGCGGCGTGCACCGCCCGGGCGCTGCCGACGTCGATGGTCGAGGAATCGATCAGCACGGCGCCGGCCGGTGCGCTCGCCAGCACGCCGCCCTCCCCGGTGTAGACCTGCCTCACCTGGGCGCCGGCCGGCAGCATGGTGAAGACCGCCTCGGCCCCCTCGCAGGCGGTGGCGACCGAGGCCGCCGGCTCGACGCCGCCGGCGCGCGCCGCCTCCACCGAGGCCGGCACGGGATCGTAGCCGCGCACCGCATGGCCGGCGCCCACCAGGTTGCGGGCCATCGGTCCGCCCATGTTGCCGAGTCCCAGGAACGCGATCCTCGCCATGGCCCTTCCTCCCTCTTCGCTCTCGTCCGTTCGGCGCCCCCGGGAATCCCCCGGGAATCCCTGGGGGGCTCAGTCCGCGAAGGTCAGCTCGCGATCGCCGAGAGGTGCGAAATGCCGCTCCACCAGCGCCTCGTCGACCTCCTCCAGACTCGCCGGCTTCCAGGCCGGCGCATGGTCCTTGTCCACCAGCACCGCGCGGATGCCCTCGTAAAAGTCGTGGCCGGCCATGAAGGCCTGGCTCATGCGGTACTCCATGACCATACAGGCGTCGAAGTCCAGCTCGCCGCCGCGGCGCAGCTGCTCGACCGTGACCTTCAGCGAAGTCGGCGAGCGCGCGGCCAGCAGGCCGAGCTGCTCGCGCGCCCAGTCCCCGCCATCGCTACGCAGCGCATCGATCACCGCCTCGACGGTGGCGCCGGCGAAGAGGCGCGCGATCTCCGAGAGATAGGGCTGCAGCGCCGAGGGGCCGGGATCGCCGCGCAGGGGCGCCAGGGCGGCGGTCACCGCCGCTTCGGCATCGGCGCCGTAGTCCGCGGCGGCCAGCGCCTCGAGCAGCGCCTCCTGCCGGTCGCTCGGCACGAAATCGGTGGCGATGCCGAGTTGCAGGCAGTCGCCGGCCTTGATGCGGGCACCGGTCAGCGCCAGCCATAGGCCGGTTCGGCCCGGCAGACGCGGCAGGAACCAGGAGCCGCCGACGTCGGGGAAGAGGCCGATCGCCGTCTCCGGCATGGCCAGCAGCGTGCGTCCGCCGACGACGCGGTGGCTGCCGTGCACCGAGAGGCCGACGCCGCCGCCCATGCAGACCCCGTCGATCAACGCCACGAAGGGCTTGGGGTAGTGGTGGATGCTGCGGTTCAGGCGGTACTCGTCGTAGAAGAACTCCCGGGTCAGCGCGCCGCCTTCCTTGCCGGCCTGCCAGATCGCCCGCACGTCGCCGCCGGCGCAGAAAGCCTTCTCGCCCGCGCCGCGGATCGCCACGGCGCCGACCGTGGGATCGGCCGCCCATTCGTCCAGGCGCGGCTGCAGCGCACGGATCATCTCCAGCGTCAGCGCGTTCAGCGCCTTCGGCCGGTTCAGGGTGATCAGCGCCAGTCCGCCGCGGCGTTCGAACAGGATCTGCGGCTCGTCGGTCATGCTTGTTCCTTCTTCGGTGGCGGGAGATGTCGCTGGAAGGCGCCCGTCAGTCGGCCAGGAGCCGGCGAGCGACGATCACCCGCATGATCTCGTTGGTGCCTTCGAGGATCTGGTGGACGCGCAGGTCGCGCAGGTAGCGCTCGATGGGGTATTCGCGGATGTAGCCGTAGCCGCCGTGAAGCTGCAGTGCCTCGTTGACGACGCGGAAGCCTACGTCGGTTGCCAGGCGCTTGGCCATGGCGCATTGCAGCGTGGCGTCGGCGGCCCCGGCATCGAGCCGCGCGGCCGCCCGGTGCAGCAGCAGCCGCGACGCCTCCAACTCGGTCGCCATGTCGGCCAGCTTGAACTGCGTCGCCTGGAACTCCGACAGCGCCTGTCCGAACTGGCGGCGCTGCTTGACGTGGTCCAGCGAGGCCTCGAGCGCGGCCCGGGCACCGCCCAGGGAACAGGCGCCGATGTTTAGGCGCCCGCCGTCCAGCCCCATCATGGCGATCTTGAAGCCGTCGCCCTCCTCGCCCAGGCGGTTGGCGACCGGCACCCGGGCGTTCTCGAAGACCACCGCCGCGGTCGGCTGGCTGTTCCAGCCGAGCTTCACCTCCTTGCGGCCGAAGGAGAGGCCCGGCGTGTCCTTCGGCACCACCAGGGTGGAGATGCCCTTCGGCCCCTCGCCGCCCGTCCGGCACATGACGACATAGAGATCGCTGCTGCCGCCGCCCGAGATGAAGGCCTTGGTGCCGTTCAGCAGGTAGTGATCGCCGTCGCGCTCGGCGCGGGTGCGCAGGCCGGCGGCGTCGGAACCGGCGCCCGGCTCGGTCAGGCAATAGGAGGCGAAGTGCTCCATGCTCATGAGCTTCGGCAGAAAGGCGCGACGCTGTGCCGCATCGCCGAAGCGGTCGATCATCCAGGCGGCCATGTTGTGGATCGAGAGGTAGGCCGCGGTCGAGGGACAGGCGGCGGCCAGTTCCTCGAAGATCATGGCGGCGTCGAGCCGGGTCAACGCCGAGCCGCCGACGTCGTCGCGCACGTAGATGCCGGCGAAGCCCAACGCCGCCGCCTTGCGCAGCGTCTCGACGGGGAAGCGGCACTCGGCGTCCCACTCGGCGGCGTGGGGAGCCATCTCGGCGGCGGCGAAGTCCCGCGCCATCTCGCGGAAGGCCCGCTGCTCCTCGTTCGCCTCGAAGTCCATCGCCTCCCCTTTCCGCGATCCTCGCCGGGCTCGGATCATAGGAAGGGGCGACCGGCTGTCAATTCGTCGGAACGCTCCCCGGAACGCTCCCTCGCGGACCGAGGACCGCCGATGGCCTGGATCGGGCACGACGACCGACGGCCGCCGCCTCCGATCGCCGGGTGAACATTCCCTAGGCTTTCATTGAAATCCGCCTTCTCCACCGTCTACAATCTTTGATCCTTTCGCCGAAGGTGGCCGTCGGGACGGTCGGGCCGTGGGGAGTGGAGGGGGACAAGCGTGAGCGGCGAGGCGAGGCGAGCCGGAGAGGCGGCGGATGCGCGAACGCCGAACGCTGGCGTCTGGTGGATCGACGAGCTCGGCCGCTGGAACCTGCTCGACCCGCGCAGCCCGCACGCGCACGAGCGCGGGAACATCCCCGACAGCGTCTTCTGCAACGACCTGATGTACCGCTTCTACGGTATGCTCAAGGTCGAGATCGGGCAGCAGGGCGTGTTGCTGAGCTGGGACGTGAAGCACGCGCGCGACCGTGCGCTGGATGCGGCATTGGACTTCGTGCGCAACGCCCGGGCCAGGGTGACGCTGCGCTTCTACTTCGGCGGCTGGGACCAGGAGGACTATCGCCGCGCCGAGGAGGCGGCCGCACGGCTGGAGTGGACCCGCGCTTTCGCCGACGTCACGCCCATGACCCACACCGCGGTGCGGACACGGCCCTTCTCCGAAATCACGGCCCGGCAAGACGCCTTCGGCGTGCTGACCAGGGCCTTCCAGGACAGCGGCGGCATACTCACTCCGGAGTTGCGCCGCTTCCTGGCGGAGCGGCACCTCGCGGACGAACTGGTGCTCTTCGAGCCCGAGGCGACCCAGGGCGAGCTCGTCTACGCCCACATCGGAGGGGCCTCGCCGATCGCCGACCTCTACGGCAGCGACTGGGTGTCGGGGGTGATCGGACGGCGCTACGACGAAGACCCCTGCGTCGCCGGCTCGACCCGCGCGCTCTGGGAGCCCTATGAGCAGGTAGTGAAGTGCGGCGAGGCGCGCTTCGACCACGTACGCACGCTGGTGACCATGGAGGACCGCGAGGGCACCTGGGTTCCCTACGAGCGGCTGCTCCATCCCTACCGCCTGGCGGACGGGCGGGCAGGCCTGGCATTGCTGTCGCGGCGGACGCCGAAGATCGCCATTGCCTTCATGGGCCGCAACGCCGCGTGACAGCGGGATGCCAAGGTGCGGCGCGGATGAGAGGCGCCACACCCCGCCCGCTACCCCCCGCCTGCTACCCCCCGCCTGCTACTCCGCCGCGACGGCCGGCAACAGCATCTCCGGCGGCAGCGGCAGCGCTCCCAGGCGCCGCTCGGGACCACAGTCGGAGAGCATCGCCAGATCCTCCCGGCCGGACCAGATGATCCACTCCCACAGCCGCCGCCCTTCCGGCAGCAGCAGCCAGCCGACGCCCTTGGGCTGCATGTGCATGTAGCCGCTCTTCGAGGGCAGGCCGCGGTCGACCAGATCCGGCGCGACGATGGCCCAAATCCAGTCGGGGTCCCAGGTCGCGTGGGCCAGCAGCACACCGAGGCGGTTCAGCGGGCCCAGCAGACCGCGCGAGCGGAAGCCCTCGCCGCCGGGCCGGATCCACATCTCACCGTGATAGCAGAGGCGGCCGCGCAGCTGCCGCGGGGCCGGGGCCGGGCTGCAGCAGCCCTCGGGATCGACCCGCTCCGCCGGCGGGCGATAGTCCAGCAGCCGCTGCGCCAGATGATCCGCCAGGCTGGCCCCGCCCAGGTCCTCGAAGCGCACGGCCTGGACGTGCGCAGTGCGCCCGCAGGCGTCGGTGCCGTGCAGCCAGAAGCCGTTGTGCGGCCCGATGTCGCTGTAGCGCGGGTCGAAGATGGGTGTCAGCGGCCCGCGCTGCTCGCAGCGGCGCACCACCGCCAGCAGCTTCTCGAAGTCGTCCTCGATCGTGACGCCGATCCCTTCTTCCCGCACCCGGCGGTCGAGGTCGTAGAGATGGTTGGCGAGCACCAGATGATCGATCCCTCTCATCAGCCTTCTCCCTTGATGGACGGAACTCGCGGGCGGCCCTGCCGAAGCGCCACTTCTACCTTAGCACGAAGTTCCGGCGTCCCGAAAACGAGGAGCGGTGGCGCGTTCTTGACGCGCGGCGCGGCGACTGCTAGCAGGAGGGACAGCGCCGATTTGAGTGGGACAGCTTGCGGGCGCTCTAGAAATGCGGCTAAAGCGTCCGGGCACCGCCCGGCAAGGCCGCGCGGTGTTTCGTGTTTTCGGGCCTGGCCGGCCGAACCGGCCCCCGGCGATTTGAGGGGCAGCTTGCTCCGGGTCACAAAAAGCTAAAGCGCCACGGTTTCGTGGGCCCCTCTTCCGTCGGCAGAACGCCGAAGCCGTTCGTTCGAACAAGGGAGGAGACGAGCATGAGCCAGACCCCACGCAATCCCGAGACCATCGTGCTGCACGCCGGCTACCGCGCCGATCCGGCCACCGGTGCCGTCGCGGTGCCGATCTACCAGACCACCTCCTATCAGTTCCGGGGCGCCGAGCACGCCGCGAACCTCTTCGCGCTGAAGGAACTCGGCAACATCTATACCCGGATCATGAACCCGACCACCGACGTGCTGGAACAGCGCGTCGCGGCGCTGGAGGGAGGCGCGGCCGCCCTCGCCCTCGCCTCGGGCCAGGCCGCCTCGGCCATCGCCATCCAGAACATCGCCCAGGCCGGCGACAACGTGGTCAGTTCCACCGACCTCTACGGCGGCACCTGGAACCTCTTCGCCCACACCCTGCCGCAGATGGGCATCGAGGTGCGTTTCGTCGACCCGGCCGACCCCGAGGCCTTCCGCCGGGCGACCGACGCGAAGACGCGCGCCTACTACGCCGAGACCCTGCCGAACCCCAAGCTGGCCGTCTTCCCGATCGCCGAGGTCGCCGCCATCGGCCGCGAACTGGGGGTGCCGCTGATCATGGACAACACCGCAGCCCCGGTGCTCTGCCGCCCGCTGCAGCACGGCGCCGCCATCGTGGTCTACTCCACCACCAAGTACATCGGCGGCCACGGCACCTCCATCGGCGGCCTGATCGTCGACGGCGGCAACTTCGACTGGGAGACCCATGCCGAGCGCTTCCCGCTGCTGAACCGCCCGGATCCCAGCTACCACGGCGCGGTCTGGACCGAGGCGGTCAAGCCGCTCGGCCCGATCGCCTACATCATCAAGGCGCGGGTGACGCTGCTGCGCGACCTGGGTGCCGCCATGAGCCCCTTCAACGCCTTCCTCTTCCTGCAGGGACTGGAGACCCTGCCGCTGCGCATCCGCGAGCACAGCCGCAACGCCGAGCAGGTGGCGAACTGGCTGCGCGACCGGCCGGAGGTCTCGCGCGTGATCTACCCGGCGCTGCACACCGATGCCGAGCAGCGCCGCCGGGCCGAAACCTACCTGCAGGGCGGCTACGGCGGCCTGGTGGGCTTCGAGCTGAAGGACGGGGCCGAGGCCGGCCGCGCCTTCATCGACGGGCTGGAACTGCTCTACCACGTCGCCAACATCGGCGACGCCCGCAGCCTGGCGATCCATCCCGCCACCACCACCCACTCGCAGCTCAGCGGCGAGGAGCAGGCGGCCACCGGCGTCAGCCCCGGCTACGTCCGTCTCTCGGTGGGAATCGAGCACATCGACGACATCCTCGCCGACCTGGACCGCGGCCTCGCCGCCGCGGCGAAAGCCGCGGGATAGCGGGGTGGCGAAAGCCGCAGGATAAAGGGGCGGCCAAAGCCGCCGGATAGCGCGGCGCGAGGCCGCCTGCTCAGAAGCCGCCGATGCCCAGCACCGCGGTGAACTCGCAGGTGGCCTCGTCCTGCTCGATGACGCGGGCGCTGCAGCTCGCACCCTCGCCCCGGGCCGTGGCCTCCGCCTTGACCTCGCAGCGGCCCAGGCCCGGCTCGGTCTGTACGCGCAGGTGACAGCCCACGCCGCTGCCGGGGTCCAGATAGGTCACGGTCGCAATGCGCTGCGTGCGCGGCTCGAAGCTCAATCGGCCGGCCACCACCTCGCCGACCGGCAGGCTCTGCGGCGGCAGCTGGTCCCAGCCGGGCGCGCTCTCGCCCCGCTGCAGCACGGTGCTGCTCTCGTTGCCGAACAGCACGAGCCCGTCGGCCGACGCGGGAAGGGCGGCGAGAACCAGCGGCAGGGCGAGCAGGAACGGCAAGCGCATGAAGGAACCTCCGAGCGGATACGGCGGGGATCATGACCCCGGCAAGGGGGCGCGATCAACGCCCTCCTGCGCATTTCATGTCGTGGGCCAGCCGCGCAGGCGGCAGTAGAGGGCCAGCGCGCGGCGCAGTTCCGCCGCCGTCCAGCCCTTGCGCCGCCGACGCCGACGGTCCGTCTCGGCGCAGGAGAAGCCGTAGCCCAGCACATCCATCGCCGCGGCGTGATCCACCCCTTCCCGGCCGCAGGCCCGCCCCCAGCGGAAGTAGTCGTCTACCAGGTCCTGCGCGTAGTCGGCTTCGCGCGGCGTGCCGTCGATGCGCGGACGGCCGATCGCGCTGGTCTTGGCACCCAGGCCGCGGGAGAGGATCGCAAATCCGGCGGCGATGCGCTCGGCCGCGCGCTGCGGCTCCGGCGGCAGGCTCTCCCAGAGGCGGGCGTCGAGCAGGCGGCGCACCCCCTGCCGGCGGGTGACGGCGACGTGGCTGACGCCGCCGCGCCCGTCGCTCACCACGTCGTGCCGCACCACGATCTCCACCGGCCGCGTCGGACTGTGCGCCTGCTGATGGTCGAGCGGCTCGAGGGCGGTGGCGCGGCGCAATGCCCGCTGCCGGCGCGCCCGGGCGGTCTGTTCCCCCGCGCGAGCGGCGGCCAGGCGCTCGGCCAGCAGCGGCGCCAGCGTCTCGCTCACCTCTTCCGGCCGGCCTTCGGCGTCGAGTCGAAAGAAGCGCCTGCGCCCCTCGGCCTCGTCCACCGCTTCCAGAACCCCCGGGCCCAGCAGCCGGCTGGGCTCCGCCTCCAGCGCGCGTCCATCGGCCAGGTTCAGCCGCCGGCCGCGGCCCTTCACGACGACGCTCCCGCGCCGGCCGCCGCACGAGACCGCCAGCGGCGGCGGCGCGCGCGGCGGCCGGCCGTGCGTCCAGCCGAGCCGGAAGGCCATGCCGGCCTCCGCCGGCGGCGTGCCGCCCTCGGCCCGCGCCAGGCGACCGGCTTCGTACTCGCGGCGCTGCGGGCAGTCGGACGGCAGCAGGCCCAGGGCGCGCCGGATCGCGGTCTCGCTCATGCGCGCCCAGTCCACCTCGGGGTGCAGCCGCAGCGCGGTTTCCCGGAGGCATTCCGGCCTTTTCCGGGGCGCGGATTCCGCCTCGTCACGCTGTCGGTCCGTCGTCCTCGCTGTTGCCTTCCCTGGAGTCTTCGCCGGGGAGCCCCTCATCGCCATGCCCGCCTCCCTTTCGCTGCCCTACGCGAGAGGAGGAGAATGTTCCCTATGTGTTCTTCTGTCCACTAGTTTTCTTGTTTAAACTGTGGATAACTTGTTGCCCTCGGTCCGCTTCGGCGCTAGCCTGTCGGCTATGGAGACTCTCGGTCAGACGGTACGGCGCTGGCGCCGCTCCGCGGGGCTGTCACAGCCCCAGCTCGCCGCACGCCTCGGCGTGTCGCAGCAGGCGCTGCAGCAGCTTGAGGCCGGGCTGACGCGCAACCCGCGCTATCTGCTGCGGCTGGCCGAGGTGATGGGCGCCGATCCGGCGGCGCTGGCCGAGGGGCACTACCACCCCGCGACGGCAGGGGCGGGAGGGAGCGCGGCGGCGCCGCTGCTCGGCGCCCGCGACCTGCCGGTCTACGCCAGCGCCCAGGCGGGTCCCGAGGGCATGACCCTGGTCTACGAGCCGATCGAGTGGATCGAGCGCCCCGCCCCCCTGGCCACGGTGCGCGACGCCTTCGCCATGTACGTGGTCAACGATTCCATGGAGCCGCGCTACCGCCAGGGCGACCTGCTGCTGATCCACCCGCAGCGGCCGGTGCGCCCCGGCCGCGACGTCCTGGTGGTGCTGGCCGGGGACGGCGGCGAACAGCGCGTCTGGGTGAAGGAGCTGGCCGGCCTCGACGCCACCACCCTGCGCCTGCGCCAGCTCAATCCCGAAAAGCGACTGGAAGTCCCGCGCAGCGAGGTCGCCGGGCTCCACCTCGTCGTCGGCGTCTACTACGCGGGGTGACGCCATACCGACCGACAACGATCCTTGTATCAGCGCCGGTAGAAGTCGCGGCCCTGGTCGTCGATGACGAGGAAGGCCGACAGCCCGGCCACCTCGATGCGGCGCACCGCCTCCATGCCGAGTTCCGCCATGTCGAGGGTCTCGACCGCACGGATGTGGTCGCGGGCGATGGCCGCGGCGGCACCGCCGATGGTGCCGAGGTAGAAGCCCCCGTGGCGGCGGCAGGCCTCGGCCACCTCAGGCCCGCGATTGCCCTTGCCGAGGCTGACCAGCCAGCCGCCGGCGGCCATGAAGGCTTCGGCATAGCCGTCCATGCGCGCCGCCGTGGTCGGCCCGAAGGCGCCGCTGACCATGCCGTCGGGGGTCTTGGCCGGCCCGGCGTAGTAGACCGGGTGGTCGCGCATGTAGGCCGGCGGCGGCTCGCCGGCGGCCAGACGCTCGGCCAGCACGGCATGGGCCTTGTCGCGCGCCACCACCAGCGGCCCGTCGAGACTGAGGCGGGTGCCCACCGCCAGCCCGGAGAGCTGCCGCCGGATCGCCTCGAGCGGCTGGCGCAGGTCCACCGACACGGCCGGCGCCGCGGCCTCGTCGAGCTCCGGCAGGAAGCGCTCGGGATGGTCCTCCAGCCGCTCCAGGAAGAGGCCGTCGGCGGCGATGCGCGCGGCCGCCTGGCGGTCGGCGGAGCAGGAGACGCCGAGGCCCACCGGCAGGGAGCCGGCATGGCGCGGCAGGCGGATCGCCCGCACGTCGTGGCAGAAGTACCTGCCGCCGAACTGCGCGCCGATGCCGAGCTCGCGCGTGATCGCCAGGATCTCGGCCTCCAGCCCGCGGTCGCGGAAGGCGCGGCCGCCCGCGTCGCCCGTCTCCGGCAGGCCGTCGAGGGCGCGGCAGCTCGCCAGCTTCACGGTCTTGAGGGTCTACTCGGCCGAGAGCCCGCCGATCACCAGGGCCAGGTGGTAGGGCGGGCAGGCCGCGGCGCCCAGCGTGGCGATCTTCTCCGCCAGGAAGGCGCGCAGCCGCTCCGGCTTCAGCAGCGCCGTGCTCTGCTGGAAGAGAAAGGTCTTGTTGGCGCTGCCGCCTCCCTTGGCGACGAAGAGCAGGCGGTAGTCGGCGCCGGGGCCGGCGACGATCTCGATCTGCGCCGGCAGGTTGTTGCCGCTGTTGCGCTCCTCGTAGAGCGACAGCGGCGCCAGCTGGCTGAAGCGCAGGTTGCGCTCGGCGAAGGTCCGCTCGATCCCCGCCGAGAAGGCGGCCGCGTCCTCGCCGCCCGTCAGCACCCGCTCGCCCTTCTGGCCGACGACGATGGCGGTGCCGGTGTCCTGGCAGAGCGGCAGCTCCCCGGCCGCCGCGATCACCGCGTTGTGCAGCAGCGCGCGGGCCACCGCCCGGTCGTTGTCGCCGGCCTCCGGGTCGTCGAGGATGGCGCGCAGCTGCGCCAGATGACTCGGCCGCAGCAGGTGCGAGGCCCGCGCGAAGGCGGTCGCCGCCAGCTCGGCCAGGCTCTCCGGCGGCACGATCAGCCAGTCCCGCCCGCGCCAGCGCTCTACCGCCACCCCGCCGTCCCCCAGCCGCTCGTAGTCCGTGGCGTCGGGACCGAGCTGGAAAAGGGGGCTGTAGGACATGGTCGGCTCCTTCCGGTCCGCCCGTGGTTGCCAGGGGCGCCCGGCTGCTGGAAGCTACGCGGCCGCTGGCGGAGGGTCCAGCACCGCCGAGAAGGGAGAAGGATGCCGCGCGATCTCGAAGGCCTGCTGGTGGTCGCCCTGGAACAGGCGGTGGCCGCGCCCTACTGCTCCTCGCGCCTGGCCGACGCCGGGGCGCGGGTGATCAAGCTGGAGCGGCCGGAGGGCGACTTCGCGCGGCGCTACGACCGCTACGTGGAGGGCGAGAGCGCCTATTTCGTCTGGCTCAACCGCGGCAAGGAATCCTGCCGCGTCGATCTGAAGCAGGCGCAGGACCTGGTGCTGGTGCGCCGCCTGATCGCACGCGCCGACGTCTTCATCCAGAACCTGGCGCCGGGAGCGACCGGCCGGCTCGGCCTGGGCAGCGCGGCGCTGCGGGCCGAGCACCCGCGGCTGATCACCTGCGACATCTCCGGCTACGGCGAGAGCGGGCCGCTGGCCCACCTCAAGGCCTACGACCTGCTGGTGCAGGCGGAATCGGGTCTGGCGGAGCTGACCGGCTCCCCGGCCGAGCCGGGCCGGGTCGCCGTCTCGGTCTGCGACATCGCCTGCGGCATGTACGCCCACCAGGCGGTGCTGCAGGCCCTCTTCGCCCGCGAGCGGAGCGGAGCGGGCCGCGGCATCCAGGTCTCGCTCTACCACGCCATGGCCGACTGGATGAACGTGCCCTACCTGCAGCACGTCTATGGCGGCATCGTGCCGGCGCGCCCCGGCCTGAACCACCCCACCATCGCCCCCTACGGCCTCTACCGCTGCGGCGACGGCCTGGGCGTACTGATTTCGATCCAGAACGAGCGGGAGTGGCGGGCCCTCTGCGCGCAGGTGCTGGAGAAGCCGGAGCTCGCCGACGACCCCCGCTTCCATGCCATGCCCGAGCGGGTCGCCAACCGCCCGGCGCTGAACGCCGAGATCGAGGCCGTCTTCGGCCGCCTGGAGCGCGACGCGGTGATCGCCCGGCTGGAGGCCGCCAAGGTCGCCTATGGCCGCCTCTCCACCCTGCCCGACCTCGCCGTCCACCCGCAGAATCGCTACGTGCGGGTCGAGACCAGCGCCGGCGAGGTGCAGCTACTGGCCCCGCCGCCGCTGGTCGCCGGCGCCGAGGAGGAACGCCTCGGGCCGGTCCCGGCCCTGGGCCAGCACGACGCGGCGATCCGGGCGGAGTTCGACGGTGAGCGCTGATTGCGGCGAGCCTGTGAAACCCTCTTCACGGTCATCCTGAGCGTCAGCGAAGGCCGGCCAGGAGGCTGTCCAGGTCGTATTCCTGCGGCCAGACCGGCTCGATCACGATGCGGTCCCCTTCCGTCCACAGTTCGACCGTCTGGCCGAGAGACAGCGCCGCCTCCTTCATGATCGGCGCCGGAATCCTGACCGCAGCGCTGTTGCCCCACTTCTCGACGCGCACGCGCACTACCAACTCCATACTCGCTTTGTCAGTACATTGGCCCCATATGACCCGCGGTTTCGAGCGACTGAAGGGCCGCCTCGAGGCCGGCGCGCGGCCGGCAGCCTGGGACCGGTTGAACGGCTACCGGCAGGACTGCACAATGGCTCCATTCCGGTTGCGGGAACGAAGCCATGCCCAGCATCACCCTTGAGAATCTGCCCGATCCGCTCAACCGGCATCGGAAGCCGCAGCGGCGGCTCACTCCCGAGGAGCGGCTCGCGCGGGTCAGGGCGATTCGCCCGAAGCTCGACCAAGAGAGCGTCGATCTGGAGGAACTCCTTGGGGCGATCGACGAAGGCCGCCCGTGATCGAGACCACCTGATCCCGTCGCGCCCCCTGCCCTCCCCGCCGCGCCGAAAGCCCCATGACCAGCGATCCGCTCCTGCAGCCTTACCGCCTGAAACACCTGACGCTGCGCAACCGCATCATGTCGACGGCGCACGAGCCGGCCTACTCGGAGGAGGGGCTGCCGAAGGACCGCTACCGCCTCTATCACCTGGAGAAGGCGCGCGGCGGCATCGCGCTGACCATGACGGCGGGCTCGGCGGTGGTCTCGGCGGACTCGCCCCAGGCCTTCGGCAATCTCGAGGCCTATCGCGACGAGATCGTCCCCTGGCTGCGGCGCCTGGCCGACGACTGCCACGAGGCCGGGGCCGCGGTGATGATCCAGATCACCCACCTGGGCCGCCGCACCACCTGGGCCCAGGCCGACTGGCTGCCGGTGCTCGCCCCCTCGCCGATCCGCGAGCCCGCCCACCGCGCCTTCCCCAAGGAGGCCGAGGACTGGGACATCGAGCGCATCGTCACCGACTACGCCGCCACCGCCCAGCGCATGCAGGCCGCCGGGCTCGATGGCATCGAGATCGAGGCCTACGGCCACCTGCTCGACGGCTTCTGGTCGCCGGCCACCAACCGCCGCGAGGACGAATGGGGCGGCAGCCTGGACAACCGCCTGCGCTTCACCTTCCGCGTGCTGGCGGCGATCCGCGCCGCCGTGGGGCCGGACTTCATCGTCGGGCTGCGCCTTGTCGCCGACGAAGACTGGAAGCAGGGTTTGAGCCGCGAGGAGGGGGTGGAGATCGCCCGGCGCCTGGTGGCCGACGGCCGCATCGACTTCCTCAACGTCATCCGCGGCCACATCGAGACCGACGCCGCTCTGGCCGAGGTCATCCCGGTGCAGGGCATGCGCTCGGCCCCGCATCTGGACTTCGCCGGCGAGATCCGGGCTGAGACGAAGTTCCCGGTCTTTCACGCCGCCCGCATCGCCGACGTCGCCACCGCCCGCCACGCCGTCGCCGAGGGCAAGCTCGACATGGTCGGCATGACCCGCGCGCATCTGGCCGACCCGCACATCGCCCTCAAGGTGCGCGAGAGCCGGGAGAACGAGATCCGCCCCTGCGTCGGTGCCACCTATTGCCTCGACCGCATCTACGAGGGGCGCGAGGCGCTCTGCATCCACAACCCCGCCACCGGCCGCGAGGCGAGCATGCCGCAGGTGATCGCCCGCAGCGGGGGGCCGCGCCGGCGCGTGGTGGTGGTGGGCGCCGGCCCGGCCGGGCTGGAGGCGGCGCGCGTGTCCGCCGAGCGCGGCCACGAGGTGCTGCTGCTGGAAGCCGCGCCCCAGGCCGGCGGCCAGCTGCGCTTGGCGGCGCGCAGCAAGCGGCGCAGCGAACTGATCGGCATCGTCGACTGGCGCCTGGAGCGCTGCGCCGCGGCGGGCGTGGAGATCCGCTACAACAGCCTGGCCGAGGCGGCCGACGTGCTGGCGGAGGAACCCGACATCGTGATCGTCGCCACCGGCGGCCTGCCGAACAGCGAGGTCTTGGAGGCCGGCAACGAACTGGTCGTCTCCAGCTGGGACATCCTCTCGGGCGACGCCAAGCCGGCCGGCGAGGTGCTGCTGTTCGACGACAACGGCGCCCACCCCGGCCTGCAGGCGGCCGAGGCCATCGCCGAGGCCGGTGCGAAGCTGGAGATCGTCACGCCCGAGCGCTTCTTCGCACCCGAGGTAGGCGGCCTGAACCACGTCGCCTACGCCCGCGCCTTCCAGCGCCACGGCGTGCGCATCACCATCGCCCGGCGCCTGCTGACCGTGACCCGCGAGGGCAACCGCCTGGCCGCACGGATCGGCAGCGACTACGGCGAGGAACTGCTGGAGACGCGGCTGGTCGACCAGGTGGTGGTGGAGCACGGCACCCTGCCGCTCGACGAACTCTACTTCGCGCTGAAGGAGGGCTCGGCCAACCGCGGCGAGGTCGACTATCCGTCCCTGATCGCCGGCCGGCCGCAGACCCTGGTCCGCAACCCCGAGGGCCGCTACCGCCTCTACCGCATCGGCGACGCCGTCACCTCGCGCAACGTCCACGCCGCCATCTACGACGCGCTCAGGCTGGCGAAGGATTTCTGAGCCTCTCCCTCTTCGCCGACACCGCCGCCGAGGGCCTTGTAGAGCGTCACCAGGTTGCTCAGGCGCTCGAGCTCCAGGCTGATGAGGGCCTGCTGCGCGGCATAGAGCTCGCGCTGGGAGTCCAGCGTCGCGAGATAGGCGTCCAGCCCCTGGGCGAAGCGCAGCACCGAGAGGTCGTAGGAGGTGCGGGTGGCCTCGACCAGACTCGCCTGCGCCGCGATCTGCTCGTCCAGGGTACCGCGAGCCGCCAGGGCGTCGGCCACCTCGCGGAAGGCGGTCTGGATCGCCTGCTCGTACTGGGCCAGTGCGATCTCCCGCTCCACCCGGCTGCTCTCGAGGTTCGCCTCGCGCCGCCCGGCGTCGAAGATCGGCAGGTCGATCGAGGGCGCAAAGGCCCAGACGCCGGAACCGGCCTGGAAGAGACTGGAGAGCGCACCGCTGGCCAGCCCGCCGCTGGCGGTGAGCGTGATGCTCGGCCAGAAGGCGGCCCGCGCGGCACCGATGCTGGCGTTGGCCGCCCGCAGGCTGTGCTCCGCCTGGCGCAGGTCGGGCCGGCGCAGCAGCAGGTCCGAGGGCAGGCCCGGCGAGAGCTCGGCGACGAAGTCGGCGGTCACCACGGTGGGAGCCTCGAGGCCGAAGTCGCCCGGCAGCGGCTCGCCGACCAGCAGCTCCAGGGCATTGCGCGCCTGGGCCAAACGGCGGGAATAGAGCGCCCGGTTCGCCCTCGCCGTCTCCACCGCGGTACGCGCCTGGGCCACATCCAGGCTGGTGGCCAGGCCCTGGTCGAAGAGGGTCGAGGTCAGACCATAGGACTCCTGATGCGCCTCCAGGGTGGCTTCGGTCAGGACCAGCAGCTCGCGGTCGGCCAGCAGTGTCAGGTAGGCCCCTGCCACCTCGGCGATCAGCGCGATCTGGGCCGAGCGGCGCGCCTCCTCGGTCGCGAGGTACTGCTCCAGCGCCTGCTCGTTCAGGCTGCGGACCCGGCCGAAGAAGTCCAGCTCGAAGGCCGTGGTCCCCAGGTTGGCGCGGTAGTCGTTCGAGACCTCCGGTCGGCCGCTGGTGGTGAAGTCCTGGCCCGTGCGCTGGCGGGTGAAGCTACCGCCGGCGTCGAGCGTCGGGTAGCGCTCGGCCCGGCTGACGCGATAGTCGGCGCGCGCCTGCTCCACCCGCAGCGCCGCCACCCGCAGGTCGCGGTTGTTCTCCAGCGCGCGGCCGATCACGGCCTGCAGCTCGGGCGAACGAAAGAAACCGCGCCAGTCCAGCTCGGCCAGGTGCGGCTCGCCCACCGCGGCCGCGACCGGCTGGTAGGCCGGGCCACCCGGCCAGTCGCCGGCGACCGGCGGAGCCGGCAGTTCCAGCGGCGGGGTCAGGGAACAGCCCGCGAGCAGCAGCACCAGCGCGGCCGGGGCGAGGAAACGGGGTCTCGACATGGTCCTGTTCCTGTCACGTTGTACGGCCATGAGGCTCGCCTCACTCCGCCGGGGCCGGGGCCGGGGCCGGGGCGGACTGCGACTGAGCCGCCTCCCGACGCCGGGAGAAGGCGCGCGCGATCAGCACGAAGAAGAGCGGCACGAAGAAGATCGCCAGCACCGTGGCCGCGATCATGCCGCCCAGCACGCCGGTGCCGATGGCGTTGCGTGCGGCCGCACCCGCGCCGGTGCTGATCGCCAGCGGCGTGACGCCCAGGCTGAAGGCCATGGAGGTCATGACGATCGGCCGCAGGCGCTGGCGTGCGGCCTCGACCGTCGCGGCCAGCAGGTCCATCCCCTGGTCGTACAGATCACGCGCGAACTCGACGATCAGGATGGCGTTCTTGGCCGAGAGCCCGACCGTGGTCAGCAGCGCCACCTGGAAGTAGACGTCGTTGGGCAGGCCGCGGCCGAGCGCCGCCAGCACCGTGCCGAGCACGCCGAGCGGCACGATCAGCATGACCGAGAAGGGGATCGTCCAGCTTTCGTAGAGCGCCGCCAGGCAGAGGAAGACCACCAGCATCGACAGCACGTAGAGCGCCGGCGCCTGGTCGCCCGACAGCCGCTCCTCGTAGGACAGGCCGGTCCACTCGTAGCCGATGCCGTCCGGCAGACGCACCGCCAGCTCCTCGATCGCTGCCATGGCGTCCCCCGAGCTGACACCGGCCGCGGGCGACCCCAGGATCTGCACCGAGGAGGCGCCGTTGTAGCGCTCCAGGCGAGGCGAGCCATAGCTCCAGCGCGAGCTGGCGAAGGCCGAGAAGGGCACCATCTCGCCCGAGCCATTCCGCAGATACCAGCGGTCCAGGTCCTCCGGCAGCATGCGGAAGGGCGCGTCGGCCTGGAGGTAGACCCGCTTGACCCGGCCGTTCTGCATGAAGTCGTCGACGTAGCTGGAGCCCCAGGCGGTCGAGAGCGTGCGATTGATCTCGGCGACCGAGAGTCCCAGCGCGCTAGCCTGCTCGTGGTCGACGTCGATGCGGAAGATCGGCGTGTCGTCCAGGCCGTTGGGGCGCACCGCGAAGAGCCGCGGGTCCTGGTTGGCCATGCCGAGCAGCTGGTTGCGCGCCTGCATCAGCACCTCGTGGCCGACGCCGCCGCGATCGACCAGCTGCAGGTCGAAGCCGGTGGCGTTGCCCAGTTCGATGATGGCCGGCGGCGTAAAGGCGAAGACCTGCGCCTCGCGGATCTGCGAGAAGGCACCCATGGCGCGGCCGGCGATGGCGAAGACGCTGTTCTGCGGGTCGACGCGCTGCGACCAGTCGACCAGGTTGACGAAGGCGATGCCGGCGTTCTGGCCGCGTCCGCTGAAGGAGAAGCCGGCCACGGTGAAGAGGCCGCGGACGTTGTCGCCCTCGGCGGTGAGGAAGTGGTCCTCCAGCTGCTTCAGCACCTCCACCGTGCGCTCCTGGGTGGCGCCGGCCGGGGTCGTGACCTGGGCGAAGAGGATGCCCTGGTCCTCGTTGGGCAGGAAGGAGCCCGGCAGGCGCAGGAAGAGGAAGCCGAGCAGGACGACGATGGCCAGGTAGATGGCCAGGTAGCGCAGGCGGCGGCCGATCACGTGGCCGACGCTGGCCTGGTAGAAGCGGTTGCACCGGTCGAAGCCGCGGTTGAAGAGGCCGAAGACGCCGCGCTTGGCGTGCAGCTCGCCCTTTGGCGGGCGCAGCATGGTGGCGCAGAGCGCCGGGGTCAGCACCAGCGCCACCAGCACCGACAGCGCCATGGCCGAGACGATGGTGATGGAGAACTGGCGGTAGATCGCCCCGGTCGAGCCGCCGAAGAAGGCCATCGGCACGAAGACGGCCGAGAGCACCAGGGCGATGCCGACCAGCGCGCCGGTGATCTGCTTCATCGAGCGCCGCGTCGCCTCCTTGGGCGGCAACCCCTCCTCGGCCATGACGCGCTCGACGTTCTCCACCACGACGATGGCGTCGTCGACCAGCAGGCCGATCGCCAGCACCATGCCGAACATGGTCAGGGTATTGATGGAATAGCCGAAGGCCGCCAGCACCCCGAAGGTGCCGAGCAGCACGACCGGGACGGCGATGGTCGGGATCAGGGTGGCGCGGAAGTTCTGCAGGAAGAGGAACATCACGCAGAACACCAGCACGATGGCCTCGATCAGGGTGTAGACCACCTCCTGGATCGAGACCTGCACGAAGGGCGTGGTGTCGTAGGGGTAGACGACCTCGTAGCCGGCGGGAAAGAAGGGCTCCAGCTCGGCGACCCGCGCCCGCACGGCCTCGGCCGTCTCCAGCGCGTTGGCGCCGGTGGCGAGGTTGATGCCGAGGCCGGCCGCCGGCCGGCCGTTGTAGCGCGCGACGGTGGTGTAGGACTCGGCGCCGACCTCGACCCGGGCGACGTCGTGCAGGCGGACCTGGGAGCCGTCGGCATTGACCCGCAGCAGGATGTTGCCGAACTGCTCCGGCGTCTCCAGGCGGGTCTGGGCGATGATGGTGGCCGTCACCTGCTGCCCCTCGACCGAGGGCGTGCCGCCGATCTGGCCGGCGGAGATCTCGGCGTTCTGGGCCTCGACCGCGGCCTGCACCTCGGCCGTGGTCAGGCCGTAGCTGATCAGGCGGTCGGGATCGAGCCAGATCCGCATGGCGTGCTGGGCGCCGAAGAGCGTGACGCTGCCGACGCCGTTGACCCGGCTCAGCGGATCCTGGATGCGCGAGGCGACGAAATCGGCGATCGCGCTTTGCGGAGTATCGGGATCGTCGGAGACGAAGCCCAGCACCATCAGGAAGCTGCCGCTCGACTTGGCGACCTGGACGCCCTGCTGCTGCACGGCGCTCGGCAGCAGCGGCATGGCGAGCTGCAGCTTGTTCTGCACCTGCACCTGGGCGATGTCGGGGTCGGCCTCGGGCTCGAAGGTCAGCGTGATCTGGGCGATGCCGCTGGAATCGCTGTTGGCGGAGATGTAGCGCAGGTGGTCGAGGCCGTTCATCTGCTGCTCGATCACCTGGGTGACGGTGTTCTCCAGGGTCTGGGCCGAGGCGCCGGGATAGGTCGCGGTGATCTGCACCGAGGGCGGCGCCACCTCGGGGTACTGCTCGATCGGCAGCTGCAGGATCGAGAGCCCGCCGGCCAGCATCAGGATGATGGCGATGACCCAGGCGAAGACGGGGCGGTCGATAAAGAACTGTGCCATGACGGCGGGTCCCTTCTGCGGCGCGAGAGGCGCCGGCGGCGCCCGGGCGCGCTGCCCGGGCGTCTGGAATTGCAGTCGAAGAGCTCCGGTTCAGCCGGCGGGAGCAGCCGCCACGGAAGGAGCGGGCTCCACGGCCACCGGCGTGACGGCGGCCTCCGGCTGGACGCGCTGCAGGCCGTCGACCACCAGGCGCTCGCCCGCGGCCAGCCCCTCGGTCACCAGCCAGTCGCCGCCGATCGCCCGGTTGACGCTCACGCTGCGGCGCTCGACCCTGTTCTCGCTGCCGATCAGCCAGACGAAGGCACTGCCGTCGGGAGCGCGCACAAGGGCTGCCTGCGGCACCAGGAAGGCGCTCTCGATCTCGCCCTGCTCCACCTGGGCACGGACGAAGAGACCGGGCATCAGCTCGCCGTCGGGATTGGGGAAGACCGCGCGCAGGCCGACCGTGCCGGTGGACTGCTCGACCAGCACCTCGGAGAACTGGATGCGGCCCTCGTGCGGATAGCCGTGGCCCTCGGCGTCCGGCTGCAGGGTGACGCGGGCCTCGCTGCCGTTGGGCTGGTGCAGCCGGCCGGCCGCCAGTGCCCGTCGGGTGCGCAGCAGTTCGCCGCTGGACTGGGTCAGGTCGACGTAGATGGGGTCGAGCTGGGTGATGGTCGCCAGGGCCTGGCTCTGGTTGGCCGTCACCAGCGCGCCCTCGCTCACGTTGGAGCGGCCGATGCGCCCGTCGATCGGCGCCGTCACGACGGTGTAGTCGAGGTCGATGCGCGCGGATTCCAGCTGCGCCTCGGCGGCTGCCACGGCGGCACGGTTCTCCGCGTCGGCGGCCACCACGTCGTCGTAGTCCTGGCGGCTGACGGCGCTGCGCTCGATCAGCTGGCGGTAACGGGCGAGGCGCGTGCCGCTCGACTGCTGCGCCGCCTGGGCCCGCGCCAGCTCGGCCTCGGCCGCCTTGACCCGCGCCTCGTAGACGGCGGGGTCGATCTGGTAGAGCGGCTGGCCGGCCTCGACCGCCGCACCCTCGTCGAAGAGACGCAGCTGTACGATGCCGTCGATCTGCGGCCGCACCTCGGCGATGCGGAAGGCAGCGGTACGCCCGGGCAGCTCGGTGGCCACCGGCACCCGCTGCGACTGCAGCGTGACGAAGCCGACCTCGGGCGGCGGCGGGGCGGCCGGCGCCGCCTCGGCGGTCTGGCGCTGCTGGTCGCAAGCGGCCAGCAGCAGAAGGGCCGCCAGCGGCAGCGCGAGGCGCAGTCCGTGGAGAAGGGATGGCGAAAGGGTCGACAAGGCAACAGCTCCTTGACTGGGCTTCGATCGCTGTTCGCGAAGGCGATGAGGAGACCCGGGCCTGGCTCGAGGCCGGCGTCGGGGCCGAAAAAACCTGGGAAAAGCCGGGGGCGATGCCTACGGTAAAGCCGTTGAGCTTGCCCGATCCATACTGTACTGTACGATACGGTATCTGATTTTTGTTGCGGTGCAAGATGTTTTTTTGAAGCGGTCAGGAGCAGCTATGGACGAGCAGGCGTCCGGACGGAAAACCCAGCTACGCGGCGAGGCGCGGCGCCGCGCCATGATCGAGGCGGCCTGGCAGGTGCTGCAGGAGAAGGGCTGCGAAGGCGCGACCCTCAACGACATCATCGCACTGTCGGGCGGTTCCCGCGCCACGCTTTACGACGCTTTCGGCGGCAAGGAAGGGTTGGTGGAGGCGGCGGTGGCCGAGCGCTGCGACGCCTTCACGGAGTCGATGCAGCTGGTCCTGGACGACGCCAAGCGTCCGCGCGAGGTCCTGGAAACGCTGGCCGGTGCCTACCTCGCCAAGATCTTCGATCCCGAGGCGCTGCGCACGCTCGGCATCTTCGTCGCCGAGGGCGCCCGCTTCCCCCATGTGGTGGAGGCCTTCCTGGAGCACGGCCCGAACGCGCTGCGGCAGCGCATCGCCTGCTACCTGGCGCGCGCGACCGAAGCGGGCGAACTGGCCGTCGAGAACCCGGAGGAGACCGCCGACCTCTTCCTCTCGATGCTGCAGGGGCAGTGGGTGCTGCGCCTGCTGGCCCAGAGCGCGCCCCGCCCCTCGCCCGAGTGGCTCCGCGACCGCGCCCGGCGATCGGTCGCCCTCCTCCTCGACGGTGTGAACAGGAGGAGCGGGGCTGGAGACTGATCCGACTACATCGAATCGATGCGATCGGGCTCTAACCGCCGCGCCGCCCGCGCCTCGGCCACTAGGCAGAGGATCTCGAACATCAGCGTGGCACCGTTCAGCGCGGTAACGCCGCTGGGGTCGAAGGGCGGGGCCACCTCGACCACGTCGCCGCCGACCAGGTTCAGGCCGGAGAGGCCGCGCAGCATGATCTGCGCTTCCAGCATGGAGAAGCCGCCGGCCTCGGGCGTACCGGTGCCCGGCGCATAGACCGGGTCCAGGCCGTCGACGTCGAAGGAAACGTATACCGGCTCCTCGCCGACGATCGCCCGCGCCTCGGCGATCACCGCCTTGGGGCCGCGCTCGTAGAGCTCTTCCATGTAGATTACGCGCATGCCGCTGTCGTGGCTGAACTGCCAGACGTCGCGGGCGTTGATGCCGCCGCGGATGCCGATCTGCACAGTACGCTTCGGGTCCAGCAGCCCCTCCTCCACCGCGCGGCGGAAGGGGGCGCCGTGGTGGAACTTGGAGCCGAGGTAGTCGTCGCCGGTGTCGCAGTGGGCGTCGAAGTGCACCATCCCCACCGGCCGCTCGGCGGCGATGCCGCGGAAGATCGGCAGGGTGATCGAGTGGTCACCGCCGGCCGACACCGGCACCACGCCGGCCGCATGCAGGCGGCGGTAGAAGGCGGCGATCTCCTCCAGCGCGCCGGTCAGCTCGTAGGGGCGCTGCACCCAGGCATCGCCCAGGTCGGCGATGCCGCAGAGCTCGTAGGGGCAGACGCCGGTCGCCTGGTTGATGCGGCGCATAAGGCTGGACTGGTTGCGGATCTCGCGCGGGCCATGGCGTGCGCCCGGGCGGTTGGTGACGCCGCCGTCGAAGGGGACCCCCACCAGCCCGATCTCCACCCCGGCCCAGTCCTCGGCGTAGGGCGCGCGCATGAAGGTCGGCAGGCCGGTATAGCGTGGCCGCTGCATGGGATCCGTGAACTCGGGATAGTGGCTCATGGCTCGCTCCGACGCCGCCGAGGAGGCCCCGCAGCTTCGACCAAAGCGCAGCGCCATGCAACGGCGGCACCAGGCGGAACGGCCTTCCCGGATCCGTGGCATCCCCGCGGTTGACGTCGGTCGCCGGCGGCGGCAGCGTGGCCGCGTCGTGGTCTTTCGAGTCGCGAGGCTCGGGAGCTAAGAGGGAATGCCGGTGCGCCGAGCCGCGAAAGCGGTGGAGCAAGGCCGGAGCTGCCCCCGCAACTGTGAGCGGATAGCCATCCGTCGGATGCCACTGGGCCAGCGCCCGGGAAGGCGACGGACAAGCCGGAACCCGCGAGCCAGGAGACCTGCCGCGACCTCGTGATCGTCCTCGGGCGGGGTGTCCCGGTGGATCGTCTCGCGGTGCGCCCTCTCGCCCCCGCCGCGTCGGCGTCCGCTCGGCCTTTGCCCCCAGAAGATGGGGTGCACCGATATCGCCTTCCTTCCATCGCAGCCGCCGGCCCGCGGCCCGGCATCACCGAGCCTCTTCCCTCGCAGTTTCAAGCAACGTTATAGTATAACTTCATCCGAACGAACCGGCGCCGCTCCCGCTCAGCGCCGGGGTTCTCGTCGCGCCCGATCACGCCCTGTCGTCCATGGAGTCCCAGATGAAGAGAACCGTGCCGACGCTGGCGGCGGCCGTCCTGGCCGCCGTCCTCGCCCTCCCCTCCCTCCCCTTTTCCGCCGCCGCCGAGGATCGCCCCCTGACCGTGGTCGCACCCTGGGAGATCAAGGGCCTCGACCCCGCGGTCACCGGCTATGCCTTCACCCGCATGGAGGCGGCGGAGACCTTCGTCGAGGTCGACGAGGAAGGCCTGCCGATCCCCGCCCTGGCCCGCTCCTGGGAGGTCTCGGAGGAGGGCCGCCTCTGGCGCTTCGAGCTGCGGCCCGAGGTGCGCTTCCACGACGGCACGCCGCTGACGGCAGAGGCCGTGGTCCAGGCGCTGACCGTGGCCCAGGGCAAGCCGGGGGTGCTCGACAAGGCACCGATCGAGGCGATCGAGGCCGAGGGTGACGGCCACGTCGTGATCCGCCTGAGCGAACCCTTCTCGCCGCTGCTCGCCTTCCTGGCCCACACCTCGGCGCAGATCCTCGCCCCGGCTTCCTATGCCGCGGACGGTTCGGTGCAGGAGATCATCGGCACCGGGCCCTACCGCGTCACCGCGGTGGAGCCGCCGCAGCGGCTGCTGCTGGAGCGCTTCGACGACTACTGGGGCGAGGCGCCGGCCATCGCCCGCACGGTCTTCCTGGCCGCCGGCCGCGGCGAGACCCGAACCCTGCTGGCCGAGAGCGGCGACGCGCAGATCGTCTTCAATCTCGATCCCGCGAGCGTGCAGCGGCTCGCGCGCAACGAGTCGCTCGAGGTGGTCGCGGTGCCGCTGCCGCGGGTCGTCACCCTGAAGGTCAACGCCGCCCTCGAGCCTCTGGCCGACCCGCGCGCCCGCCAGGCGCTCAGCCTCGCCATCGACCGCGCCGGCATCGCCGCCGCCCTGCTCCGCCAGCCCGAGGTAGCCGCCACCCAGCTCTTCCCGCCCGGCATGGGCGCCTGGCACGACGCAGCGCTGCCGCCGCTCACCCGCGACCTGGACGCGGCCGAGGCTCTGCTCGCCGAGCTCGGCTGGCAGCCGGGCGCCGACGGCATCCTGGAGCGCGAGGGCGCGCGCTTCGCGGTGACCCTGCGGACCTATCCCGACCGGCCCGAGCTGCCGCTGCTGGCGACCGCCCTGGAGGATCAGCTGCGCGAGATCGGCGTCGAGGTGACCATCGCCATCGGCAATTCCGGCGACATTCCGGCCGGCCATCAGGACGGCACGCTGGAGCTCGGCCTGATCGCCCGCAACTTCTCGCTGGTGCCGGACCCGCTGGGCACGCTGCTGCAAGACTTCGGGCCGGAGGGCGGCGACTGGGGCGCCATGAACTGGTCCGACGAGGGGCTCACCAACGCCATGGAAGCTCTGCTGGGCAGCGCCGACCCCGCCGGGGCGGAAGCCGAGCGCCGGCGGATCACCAGCGTCCTGCAGGAGGATCTGCCGGTCATCCCCGTGGTCTGGTACCTGCAGACGGCGGCGATCTCCCGCGGCCTCGAGGGCGCCAGCGTCGATCCCTTCGAGCGCAGCTACCGCCTGTCGCGGATGCGGTGGGCGCCATGATCGCCATCGCCGGATACCGCCTGCTCCAGGCCGGCCTGGTGGCGCTGATGATCGGGGCGCTGACCTTCGTCCTGGTGCACAGCCTGCCGGGCGACATGGCCTACCGCATCGCCGCCGGGCGCTACGGCTACGACCTGGTGGACACGGCGGCGGCCGAGGCCGTGCGGCGGGAACTCGGACTCGACCAGCCGGCGATCCTGGCCTTCGGCGCCTGGCTCTGGGACCTGCTGCGCTTCGAGCTGGGCGTCTCCCTGGTCTCGGGCGTGCCCGTGGTGGAGGAGATCCGCCACCAGCTCGGCCACTCGGTGGAGCTGGCCCTGGTGGCGATCTTCCTCTCGCTGCTGATCGGCCCGCCCATCGGCATCCTCGCCGGCCTGCGGCCGGGGAGCCTCTTCGACCGGATCGTCTTCCTCGTCTCCATCGGCCTCAGGGCCTTGCCGCAGTTCGTGATCGGCCTCTTGCTGATCTACCTGGTCTCGGTCTGGGCCGGGCTGCTGCCGGCGGCCGGGCACGGGGGCACGCGCCACGGTATCCTGCCGGCGCTGACCCTGGCCCTGGGCCTGGCGGCGGTCTCCAGCCGCGTCGCCCGCGACGCGACCCTGGCGGTCACCGCCTCGGCCTACTACCGCTTCGGCCGCACCAAGGGCCTGAGCCCCGGGGAGACCTTCCGGCGCCACGGACTGCGCAACGTCTCCGTGCCGGTCCTGACCTATCTCGGCGTCCAGCTCGTCTATCTGGTCGAGGGCGTGGTGGTGGTGGAGACGCTCTTCGCCTGGCCCGGCATCGGCCACGCCCTGGTCCACGCCATCGTCGCCCGCGACGTGCCGATGATCCAGGGGACCGCGCTGGTCATGGGCCTGATGTTCGTCCTGCTCAATGCGGCGGTCGACCTGATCTGCCATCTGATCGACCCGAGGAGGAAGGAGGCATGACCGGCCTCGTCGAAACCGCACCGCTCCGCGGCGGCAGCGGCGGCACGGCCGCTCGGCGGCTGCGCCCCGCCCGCGTCGTCGGCCTGCTGCTGCTCGCCGCCCTCGCTCTCTTCGCCCTGGCGGTGCCGCTCCTGGTGGAGGGGTCCCCCACCCGTCAGAACCTGATGCAGACCCTGCAGGCGCCGGGCGGCGGCCATCTGCTCGGCACCGACCACCTCGGCCGCGACATGGCGCTGCGGCTGGCCGGGGCGATCCGCGTCTCGCTCGGCATCGCGCTGGTCACCACGGCCTTCGGCGCCCTGCTCGGCGTCGGGCTCGGCATCCTGGCCGGCGCCCGCGGCGGGCTGGTCGACCGCCTGCTCTCGGCCCTGGCCGACATGGTGCTGGCCCTGCCCGGCCTGCTGCTGGTGCTGCTGCTGGTGGCCATCGCTCCCGGCGCCTTCTGGCCGCTCTATCTCGGCATCTCGCTGGTGCTCTGGATCGAGTACTTCCGCATGGCGCGGGCCGCGGCGATCCGCATCTCGGCCTCGCCGGCGGTGGAGGCCTCGCGGCTGCTCGGCTTCGGCCCACTCTACCTGCTGCGCCGCCACTACTGGCCCGAGATCGCGCCGATGATCCTGACGGTCGCCGCCTTCGGCTCGGCCACCGCCATCCTCTCGGTGGCGGCGCTGGGCTTCGTCAATGTCGGCGTGCGTCCGCCGACCCCGGAGCTGGGGCAGATGATGATCGAGCTGCTGCCCTACTACTACGAGGCCCCGCTGGCGCTGGCCCTGCCGATCCTCGTGGTCTTCCTGCTGGTCCTCTCCCTCAACCTGATCGCCGGAGGCAAGACGCGATGACCCCGCTGCTCGAGACGCACGGCCTCTCTGTGGCCGGAGCCGAGGCCATCGTCCACCCGACCTCGATCCAGGTCCGGCCCGGCGTGCCGCTGTCGCTGCTGGGCGAGACCGGCTCCGGCAAGAGCCTGCTGGCCCAGGCCATCGTCGGCACCCTGCCGCCGGGCCTCTCGGCGGGCGGCGGGGTATCCGTGAAGGGCCGCGCGGTGCAGGACCTGCCGCGGCGCGAGCGGGAGGCCCTCTGGGGGCGGGAGATCGCGCTGCTGCCGCAGGAGCCCTGGCTGGCCCTCGACCCGACCGCCCGCGTCCTGGACCAGACGGCGGAAGGCTACGAACAGCTGCGCGGCCTGAGCCCGGCCGGGGCGCGCGATGCGGCCCGGACGGCGCTGCGCGCGCTCGGCCTCGCCGGAGCCGAGCGCAAGCTGCCGTACCAGCTGTCGGGCGGCATGGCGCAGCGCGTCGCCTTCGCCGCGACACGCGCCGGCGGCGCGCCGATCCTGGTCGCCGACGAGCCGACGAAGGGCCTCGACGCCGAGCTGCGCGACGAAGCCGTGGACCTGCTGCGGCAGGAGAGCGGCGAGACCGGCGGCCTGTTGGTCATCACCCACGACATCGGCGTGCCCCGCCGCCTCGGCGGCGAGGTCGCGGTCATGCTGGAGGGCCGCATCGTCGAGTCCGGGCCGGTGGAGCGGGTCCTGGGCGCGCCGCAGCACGACTATACGCGCCGCCTGGTCGCCGCCGACCCCGCCGCCTGGCCGGCGCGGGCACCGATGGCGACGGAAGGCCCGCCGCTGCTGCAGGCGGAAGGGCTGGCCAAGCGCCGCGGCGGGCGGCTGCTGTTCCGGGATCTCTCCTTCCGGATCGGCCGCGGCGAGATCGTCGGGCTGGTCGGCCCCAGCGGCTGCGGCAAGAGTTCGCTCGGCGACCTGCTGCTGGGCCTGCTGCGGCCCGACGCCGACAGCGTCCGCCGTGACCCCACCCTGCCGGCACTGCGCTTCCAGAAGCTCTACCAGGACCCGCCGGCCGCCTTCGCGCCGCAGGCGACGCTGCGCCGCAGCCTCGACGACCTCTGCCGCCTGCACGGCCTGCCGGCGGAAGCGGTGGAGGCGCTGATGCGGCGCCTGCGCCTGCCGCGCACGCTGCTGGACCGGCGGCCCG